>Ga0315270_10001525_pt1 | contig 12306 bp, 14 predicted proteins | sample C1_bottom_MG_FD_204932 | JGI IMG/M metagenome (GOLD analysis project Ga0315270, IMG submission 204932) | Sediment microbial communities from Yellowstone Lake, YNP, Wyoming, USA - C1_bottom | ecosystem: Environmental > Aquatic > Freshwater > Lake > Sediment | place: USA: Wyoming | collected... | reverse complement strand
CGGGCGGGCTATGGGACATGCTGGGCGCGGCGTTTACCTTCTATGCCGGGGGAGTTCTCTCGCTGTTTGCCTTGGTTGTTTTGAAATTCCAGGAAGCCCGGCGCGCATGATTGCCTTTACAAGCCGTGTGCAATTGTCGTAGATTGCGCGTATGAGAACCATCCTTGCCATTTCGCTGCTGCTGTTTGGCACCGCGTGTTCCAGCGCAAAATCCCCTCCGCATGTTTCCGACGGCAGCGGGGATGATTTGATCCCGTATGCCAAAAGCCTGCTTGGCACGCCCTATCACTACGGCGGCGATACACCGCGCACCGGCTTCGATTGCAGCGGTTTCGTGCGCCATGTGTTCCACCACACGCGCGGCATAGAACTGCCGCACACCGCGCTGGGCATCAGCCGTCTCGGCCAGCGGATTAAAGCCAACCAAATGCGCCCCGGCGACCTGGTGTTTTACAGCACCCAGGGCTCCGCGTTTTCGCATGTCGGCATCTATCTCGGGGATGCGCGTTTCATCCACGCACCGAGCAGCGGCAAAAAGGTGGAAATCGTGGACATGAGCCTGGATTACTGGCGCGAGCATTACAACGGCGCGCGGCGCATCGGCAGCAAGCAATACCGTTAACGCCGGGCTTTACGCAACTCCTCGGCAAGCTGGACGATGGACATGGCGTAAAAGCTGCTGTTGTTGTAAGTCATGACCACATCGAAGTTGCCGAACCCCAGCCAGAATTCCTTGCCCTCCGCCACCGTGAAATCCAGCAGCCGCGCCGATTTATCCCCGGCGTAAGGTTCGAGCAACGTTATCCCGGATGCGGCCCAGGCCGCGACAGGACGCAAACCGCCGGCATCACCCGCGCAGGCAACCGCGTCCACTTGGGCGCGCAGCGCCACCGGCTCGCCCGTCACCCAGCCGAATTGCTTGAGGTAATTCGCCACACTGCCGATGGAATCCGCGCGCCCGCGCATCAAATCAACCTCGCCGCTGCCATTGAAATCCACCGCGTATTTGCGGTAGCTGCTCGGCATGAATTGCGGCAGGCCCAGCGCGCCCGCATACGAGCCGCGGATATCCAACAGGTCGAAGCCCTGCTCGCGCGCCAGCAACAGGTATTGCTCCAGCTCGCCACGGAAAAATTCGGCGCGCGGCGGATAGCTGAACGCCAGCGTGGCGAGCGCATCCATGGCGCGGAATTTCCCCGCCCGCTTGCCGTAAAAAGTTTCCACGCCGATCAGCGCGACGAGAATATCCTGCGGCACGCCATAGCGCTTCTCGGCGCTGCGCAGGATGCCCGCATTGCGCTTCCAGAACTTCAGCCCCTCGTTAATGCGCGCGTCATTGATGAAATTGACGCGATACTCCGCCCACGGCTTGAGGGTGGAAGGCGCGCTGATGGCGTCTATCACCGCCTGCTGATATTGCGCGCGCTCGAACACGCGCACCAGCTCCTCACGCTTGAAGTGATGCTTCGTTACCATCTCGTCTATGAAAGCCGGGATGGCGGGCGACTCGAGCGCCTGCGCAATGGAGGATGCCGACAACAGCAGAGATAAGACAAAGCGGCGTAAATTCATAGTGGATGCATTTTACTCGACAGCGAAGCGCGCCACTGTTAAATTTCGCCCTCGCTCTGAATCAACGAAAGCACTCATCATGGAAAAACCCGCACAACACCATCGTTTGATTATTCTCGGCTCCGGCCCCGCCGGTTACACCGCCGCCGTGTATGCCGCGCGCGCCAACCTCAAGCCCGCGCTGATCACCGGCCTGGCGCAGGGCGGGCAACTGATGACCACCACCGAAGTGGACAATTGGCCCGCCGATGCCAACGGTGTGCAGGGCCCGGAACTGATGCAGCGTTTCCAGCAGCATGCCGAGCGCTTCAACACACAAATTATTTTCGACCATATCCACACCGCCCGGCTGCAACAGAAGCCGTTCACGCTGATCGGCGACTCCGGCACCTACACCTGCGATGCGCTGATTATCGCCACCGGTGCCTCGGCGCAATACCTCGGCCTGCCTTCGGAAGAAGCGTTCATGGGCAGGGGTGTCTCCGGCTGCGCCACCTGCGACGGCTTCTTCTACCGCAACAAGCCGGTGGCCGTGGTCGGCGGCGGCAACACCGCAGTCGAGGAGGCGCTGTACCTCGCCAACATCGCCAGCCATGTCACGCTGGTACACCGGCGCGACAGCTTCCGCGCCGAGCGCATCATGATTGACCACCTGATGGAAAAAGTGAACGCGGGCAAAATAACTTTACAGCTGCACCAGGTGCTGGATGAAGTGCTGGGCGATGCCAGCGGCGTGACCGGCATGAGACTGAAAAACGTGCAAAGCGGCGCGACGCAGGAGGCCAAGCTGGACGGCGTGTTCATCGCCATCGGCCACAAACCCAACACCGATATTTTCGCCGGACAACTGGAAATGGAAAACGGCTACCTCGTCACCAAAGGCGGGCGCAATGGCGACGCCACCGCCACCAGCATCCCCGGCGTGTTCGCGGCAGGCGACGTGCAGGACTACATCTACCGCCAAGCCTGCACCTCTGCTGCGACCGGCTGCATGGCGGCGCTGGATGCGGATAAGTATTTGCAATCCCCCGGATAGCAAACCCAATTCACCACAGAGACACAGAGAGCACAGAGCAAAAACAGATAGGTATTTTGTGCTGCTGAAGATCCCAAAAGATGTTCGTCATCCTCCTGACAAGTTATTGATGCTTGGTTTTTCTCGGTGTCTCTGTGTCTCTGTGGTGAGAGGTTTAGTTTGAAAGAAAAAAAGGAACCGTCCGCACCTGCCGATGCCGACTTGTTCCGGCAAGCGCTGGATGGCGTCACGCCGTTGCCTCCATCCGACCGCATCGCAAAAAAACCCGCACCGCGCAAACCGCTCACGCATCACGCCCACCCGTCAGCCGCCATTGCCGACACCCTGTCCGACCACGGCGCGGGCGACACACCGCTCACCGAATTTCTGCGCAACGGCCTCAATCGCATGACCCTGCGCAAGCTGCGGCGCGGACAATTTCCAATTCATGACAGCCTCGACCTGCACGGCCTCCATAGCGATGCGGCGCGCAGGTTGCTGCTGGAATTTTTGCATGAAGCAACCCAACGCGGCCTGCGCTGTGTGTGCGTGGTGCATGGCAAGGGACAGCATAGCGAAAGCGGCAAAGGAATATTAAAAATCCGCGTGCGCCACTGGCTGACACAATGCGCGGAGGTGCTGGCTTTCTGTGAAGCGCCGCCGAATGTGGGCGGTGGCGGTGCGGTGCTGGCATTACTCAAAACCATACCGATCGAGAGGTAATAACTCGCCTCCTGCGACAATAGGGTATTGCTTGGAACTTTGAATTTTTAGAAGCGCCCAATCGCCCAGTTCACGCCGGGTTCGGCTCGGCGGAAGTTTGGGAACGAACTGCAATTTCGATATTTTGCGGATGGCGGCAAAAATATTTGTCGCCGAATGACAGGGCGTGGTCGCAAACCACACGCTGCTCATTCAGGCAAAAGATGAGGTCGTTCACCCCGCAACGGCTGGCGCGGCAGGTGGCGATATCGGGAGATTTCTCAAGCGGTGCAGTTAGTTTGGTCATGGAACAAATTTCCAGATAGACTAGCTTCCTTCGTTACTGGTGCATAATAGAAACGCCAATAAATGTTGTGGGTAGCATCATGGCAAACAAATATCAGAGAAGATATACGTGGAAATACGTATCCACACCGGATCAGTTATGACGTAACGTTCAGGGAAATACGGCCCTGTAAAAACAGATGCTCAGCCAGATTTTTCTCATCCGCCCCCTGCACAGGCTATCCGCTTCACACAGTTTGGGCGGTTTTCTATCTTTATTTCCAACCCCTCCTCTAAAATCATTACAAGTGGCGCGGGATAACGTTGCCAGAAAGCATCACCGGCAACCTATTGTGTGGCCACTTTGGTGGCTGAGACTGTTATTATTTCCATTCGGATTCCGTCATGAAGGCTCCGCCTGAAAGGAAAAGTTTGATGCCCCTTTTTACCCAGCCCTTTTCGCCATGAACACGGAAACCAGAATATTTATTGTGGATGATGACGAGGCGGTGCGCGATGCCCTCGCCTTGATGCTGAAAACTGCGGGATATGCCGTGGTAACTTTTGCAGGGGCTGCGGAATTTCTCGATGCCTATACCCCGGATTTCCATGGATGCATCATCCTCGACCTGAACATGCCCGGCATGGACGGCTCGGCGTTGCATGATGAATTGCGGCGGCGCGGCACGCAGTTGCCGGTAATTTTCCTGACTGGCTACGGCTCCATCCCGACGACGGTGCGCGCCCTCAAGAACGGCGCGGTGAATTTCCTGACCAAGCCGGTGAATGGAGCGGAATTGCTGGCCTGCGTGCGTGAGGCGCTGAAACAGCAAGATGACATGCAGCGGAAAAACCAAGCGCACCTATCTGTTGCCTCGCGGCTGGAATCACTTACCGAACGCGAGCGCGAGATCATGACGATGGTTATCGAGGGTTTCACCAGCAAGGAGATCGCGCAACGGCTCAACATCAGCTACCGCACTGTGGAAATCCACCGCGCCCATATCATGCAAAAAACCGGTGCCTCCAACCTGATGGAACTCGCGCAGATTGCCGCAACGTCCGAATCGGCCCCCAAACAATAACCACAGCGACCGCCGACATACCAGCCTCACGTCCGCAGCGATGGGCTCTGTGCCGAATCAGGCGAAGGTCGCCGAGCGGAAAATTGAATGGGTTGGAATTGTGTGCGGCGGGCAGCACAACGTTAAAAACGAAACCCCGTGAGATAAACCGACGGTTTTGATTTTGAGTGCGAGGGGTACGGCACCTGATACGCGCCCTGCCCCGGAAAAATAATATCAGATCGCCGATTCGCCGGTCTCACCGGTGCGTATGCGGATCACCTGCTCCACCGAGGTGATGAAAATCTTGCCGTCGCCGATCTTGCCGGTATGCGCGGCCTTGACGATGGCGTCCACGGCGGCGTCCAGCATGCTGGCGGCGACCACCACTTCGATCTTCACCTTGGGCAGGAAATCCACCACGTATTCCGCGCCGCGATACAGTTCGGTGTGCCCTTTCTGACGGCCGAAACCTTTGACCTCGGTCACGGTCAGGCCGCTGACGCCGAGCGCGGACAGGGATTCGCGCACCTCTTCCAGTTTGAACGGCTTGATGACGGCTTCTATTTTTTTCATGGCGGTATCCTAATCTTCAAATAGCACGGGGGTAATCAACGGTTCACAGTATAACGCAAAATATTTTCTCGCTCATGACACGGGCACATCGCCCGGCTGGTAGTGCAGCGCATCATGCGCTGCCGCCGCGCGGTGCGCGTAGGCAGCGGACTCGTCCTTGCGCCCGAGTTGCGCCAGCGCCTTGGCGACCCCATCCAGGTCTTCGGCGATACGCCCGCCGATGCCCAGCTGCTTGTCCAGTTCCAGCGCCGCAAGGTAGTGTTCCAGCGCTTGATTGTGCTGGCCCAATGCCGCTTCGGCGGTGGCAGCATAGCGCTTGGCATTGGCCAGTTCGTCTTTGTGGTCGCCCGCCGCATCGGCGGCGTCTTTGGATAATTTCCGCACTGCGGCATAGTCGCCCTTGCCCAGTGCCATGCGCGCGCGCAGGTTGTGGATGCCCGGCACAAATTCGCACGAGCCGGAGCAGGATTTCGCCGCATTCTCCAGCGCGGCAGCAGCCTCTTTATTTCCGCTATCCACCAGTATCACCGCCTTGCGGAAAGCCGCAGCGGCACGCAGTTCCGCAGGATAAGGCGTCAGCGTGTCGTTGAAAATGGCGTCGAGCAAGCGCAAGGCGAGGTCGTCATTGCCTAGGCGATGATAAACCACGGCCAGGTTGATCGCGGCAGTGGCGACACCCGGCAGGTTGTCCTGCGATTGCTGCAAACGCAGCGTCAGCTCGAACAGATTGCGCGCCACCGCAAGATCGCCGTCGCGCATCGCGCGGTGCGCTTCCTTGTCGGCGGCATTGGCGCGCTCCAGCGCGGCGGGCGGGCGCGGCGGCGGCGCGCTGCTGCAGGCGGCCAATCCGGCCAGCAACGCACATAACAGCCCTGTTCGTTTCAGCGAGATCGTCATGATTTAATCGTTGCTGTCCATTTTGATCAAACCCTGCGGTTCCGCCGAAGTGCCGGATTTCAGCAGCCAGTTGTTGTTGAGTGTATCCACCGTCTTGCGGGCACCGCTCACCAGTTCGCGCCCTTCGCCCACCAGCCCGGAAAACTGCGGACCGGAAGTTTCCAGCGCGGACTTGAGTGCGGCGCTGCCCTTCTGCAGGTTGTCGAGCGTCGCATCGGCCTTGTTCATCAACCCCGGAAGGTTTTGCTCCAGATTGCCGGAGGATTTGTTCAGCGATTGCACCATCGGACGCGCATCGTCAAGCAATTGGTCGAGACGCGCGCGCGTCCCGTTCAACCCGGCACTGAGCTCGCGCAGATTCTTCAGCATCAGCCGGATGTCGCCGTGCGGATCGTTGACGTCATGCAACAGCTTGCTGATGTCGTCAATCGCCGGGAACAGGCGGTCACGCAAATCCTGGGTGATCTGCTCCAGTCCGCCGCTCTGGGTAAATTTGATTTCGCCGCCTGCTTGCAGTGGCGGGCCTTTCTCCGAGCCCCTGTCTACCGCCAGCACGCTATCGCCTATGACACCTTCACGGGTCGGCGTGACCTCGGCGTCTGCCTTGAGAAAGTGCATGTAGCGGTCGTCAATCAGCACTTCCACGCGGGTCTGCGCCATCTCATTCAGTGCCATGCTTTTCACCGCACCGATCTTGAATCCGCTTAGCTTGACCGCCATGCCTTCATGAATGCTCTGGCTGCTGGGTGCGACGAAATAAACCGGGGTTTTTTGCAGGAACACGCCTTGCCGTAGCGCGGCATACAGAAAATTGAACGCTATGCCGATCACCGCGAGCAAGACGAAAATTGAAACCTTGACGAACAACCCCTTGAACCGTTCGTCCTTGTCCGCCAGTAAAGTCATGTTTGCTTCACCCTATTATTTTCCATGGCAATGCAACATCGCCATTCGCCACCACCAGCACACTGCGACCTTCCGTCTCGCGCACAAACGCATCCAGCACCGCGACCCAGGCTTCCCGTAGCTCCGCTGCCAAACCGGAAAACAGCCCGGCATCAACCACCAGCAACCCGGGAGCCAGCAACAGGCCGCGCAACAGGCCCGCCCTTTTTCGCTCCAGCGTGGTCAGGCGCCCTACCGGGCTCGCCATGAAGCGCTCGATCTCTTCATCCGCCAGCCCCATCGCGGCCAGCCACTGCACGATTTTATCCTCGGCTACTGCGCTGCGCCGCCTGCCGTGATACCACAACGGCAGCGTCACATTTTCCCACACCTTGAGGTTGCTAATCAGGCCGCCGTTTTCCGGCACCCAGCCTATGCTGCCGCGCGGCGCGGTATGCAATGCCACACCATGCAGCGTCACTATCCCAACATCCGGGAGACGCTCGCCCACCGCCAGCTCGATAGCCGCAATTTTTTCTTCTTTTGACGCCATCCGCAACACCGCGCTCTCGCCTGCTTGCAGCGCGAACGACAGGCCGGTAATTTTATCGCAATTTACATCTGAAAATTGCAGGGTGACCGTCATACTAATACGCCAGTACCGTCACCACGCCATCCGCCACAAACACCGCCAGCAGGCTGCGGATCACCGCCTGGGATACGGCCTGCGGCACTTCGGTCATGGCAGTTTTTTTGCGCAGGCCATGGTAGCTGGAAACCACCGCTACCAGCACGCCGAATACCGCGCTCTTGAACAGCGTCGCCACGATTTCGTGATAACTGATGATTTCGAAAAAACTGAATATCTCGTCGCGCAGCGAAATATCCAGCCGCAGCGCGGTGACGATCCAGCCGGTACTGACCGCGACAATCTGGCAATAAAATGCCAGCGCGATGCTGGCCAGCATCATCGCCAGCACGCGCGGCATGATGAGATAAGACAGCGACGAGATGCCCATGCAGCGCAGGCTCTTGATTTCGCCGTTGATCACCATGGTGGAGAGTTCGCTGGCAAAAGCCGAGCTGCTGCGCCCGACCATCACAATCGCGGCGATCAACGGCCCCAGCTCGCGCACCACCACCCAGATCAGCACGTGGTTGGTGGCCGATTCGTTGCTGCCCACCAGGTTGTTCAGTTCGGTGATGACGATCAGTCCGACCAAAAAGCCGACCAGGCCTATGGTCATCACCGACTCGGTGCCGGTGAAATACAACTGCTTGAGCAAGACCTGGCGCACCGGCCAGCGATCCAATGCAGGCAAACGGCAGAGCGATTCCCAAGCCAGGCTGAAGTGGCCTGACCAAAGCCCCTCCCCCATCCTGAGCGTATCGAGTATGAAAGTTTTCGTGCGGCTAAAAATCATCTTGATAGCGCACGGTGATCGGATAGCGCCAGTCCTTGCCAAAGCTGCGGTCGGTGATGCGCACGCCGACCGGCGACTGGCGGCGCTTGTATTCGTTGAGGCGGATCAGCTTCACCACGCGCCGCACATCCGCCTCGGCATAGCCCTGCGCCACAATCTCGGCGATGGATTGATTCTGTTCCACATAACGGGCCATGATGCCGTCCAGCACGTCATACGGCGGCAGGCTGTCCTGGTCGGTCTGGTTCGGTTTCAGCTCGGCACTGGGTGCGCGCGTGATGATGCGCTCGGGAATTACTCTTCCCAGCAAATTGCGGTAATGGCACAAACGGTACACCCAGGTCTTGCTCACATCCTTGAGCAACGCAAAGCCGCCCGCCATGTCGCCATATAACGTGCAGTAGCCCACGGTCATTTCCGATTTGTTGCCGGTGGTCAGCACCAATGAGCCGGTCTTGTTGGACAGCGCCATCAGCAGATTGCCGCGGATGCGCGCCTGGATGTTTTCTTCCGTGGTGTCGGCTGCAAGGTCTTTGAACTGCTCGCGCAAAGTGGCGAGATAAGCATCGAACGCCGGCTTGATGTCCAGCACGTCGTAGCGCACGCCGAGAATGGCCGCCATTTCCCGCGCATCATCCAGGCTGATCTGCGCGGTGTAAGGCGAGGGCATCATCACCGCGCGCACCTTGTCCGCCCCCAAGGCATCCACCGCCACAGCCAGCGTCAGCGCGGAATCAACGCCGCCCGACAAGCCCAGCAGCACGCCGGGGAAATTATTCTTGGCGATGTAATCTTTCACCCCCATGCACAGCGCGCGATAGATGGCTTCATCCGGTTTCGGCGCGACAACTTTTTTTCCCATCACCGGCTCGCTGCCGTTGAATTCCACCAGTTCCAGCGCTTCTTCAAATGCGGCGAAACGATGCGTCAGGTTGCCGCGCCCGTCCATCACAAACGAAGCGCCGTCGAATACCAGCTCATCCTGCCCGCCCGCCATGTTGGCATACACCACGGCCATGCCGGTTTCTTCTATGCGTTCGCGGATCACGTCATAGCGCGTCAGGTGTTTGTCCAGATGATAAGGCGATGCGTTCGGCACCAGCAGCACCTGCGCGCCCGCTGCGCGCGCCTGGCTGGCCGTGCGCGGCTCCCACACATCGCCGCAGATATTGAGGCCAAACTTGATTCCTTCCAGCTCGAACACGCACGGTTCGTCGCCGCGCTCGAAATAGCGCACCTCGTCGAACACACTGTGGTTGGGCAATTCCTGCTTGCGGTAGGTAATGAATATCTTGCCATCCTTGAGCACCGAGGCGGCGTTGTAGCGCTTGCCGTCCGCTTCCAGCGGATGCCCCACCACCACCGCGATGCCGCGCACCTGCTCCGCCAACTGGTGCAGCGCCGTCTCGCAAGCCTGGTAAAAACCTTCGCGCAGCAGCAAGTCTTCCGGCGAATAGCCGCACAAGGCCATCTCCGGTGCGAGCAACAGCGCAGCCCCCTGCTGCCGCGCGCGCGCGACATAGCCCAGTATCTTCGCGGCATTGCCCGCGAGATCGCCCACGGTGCAATTGATTTGTGCGATGGCCAGTTTCATGAAGTATGCGTGCCCGAGATTCAATCAAGCCGGAATCATACCAACCTTTGCTGCACACAACAAAAAAGCGGGCAACGCCCGCTTTCCTGGATTGCTTGAACCGCTCTTATTTTTTATCTTTGGGCGGGACAACACCTGCCCCGTGTGTATCGGGAGAGGGGGAATCGAAGTGGTAGTTGAAGCCGAAATTGAAGTTGTTCGCCTTAAGCTTGAGTCCGCTCATGTCGGAAGCGGCGGATGACCATTCCCCCTCCACGCTCCAGCTCGGCGCAAATTTATACATCAAGCCCAGGCCGCTGTTCGCGTTGCCCGAACTGAAACCGGACAGCGCGCCCGTGCCGCGCGTGCGGTCATAACCAAACTTGGCATAAGGCATCAGGCTGTCTATCGGCACGCCGATTTTCAAACCCAGGCCATAGACATTGCTGCCGTATTGCTGCCCGTTGGGATCATGCGTCGCCTGCTGATTGGCATCCACATAGCCTTCCACGCCCAACAACATGGAATCGCCCACCTTCCAGCCGTAGCCGCCCTGCAGACTATACGCGGGCGCATTGCCGGGCGCGGTCGCGTTCGTGCCGCTGGTGCTGGAACGGTTAACGCCGAGATCAGCGCCCATGTAGCCGCCGGCGAAATCGCCCGCCGCGGCATTGCCTGCCGCTAGCATCGCCATCAAGGCAGCTGCCGATATGATTTTCATGATGTTGCTCTCTCCGCCAGTACTGCCCGGTTTTTCCCCGGAATATCACAGGGGGCAGTTCTTGTATATTTAGTTTTGCAGATTCTACCCCACCAGCCTGCCGCCGCCAAAATGCACTGTGGCATTCCTGCAACCCAGCCAATTGCAGTGAATTATTCCTGATCAGCGTCCGGCAGCAGTTGCGGATGCTCCAGCTCGACGCGCTCGATGCTGACAAAACGCTTGGAGATTTTCTGGCTGGTGATCTGCACGTCCTGCGCATCTTCGTGCGCCTGGCGAATGTGGTCGGCAAGCTTCTTCATGCGCTCGTCGAAACGTCCGAATTCCTTGCCCAGCTTGCCCAGCTCATCCTTGATGATGTGCACCTGCTTGCGCGTCTCCACATCCTTCATCACCGCGCGCGCGGTGTTCAGCACCGCCATCAGCGTGGTCGGCGACACCACCCACACGCGGCGCTGCATCGCGTAATCCACCACCTCGGGATGATGCGCGTGAATCTCGGCGAATACCGCCTCGGCGGGGATGAACATCACCGCGCCATCCGAAGTCACCTCGGGGATGATGTACTTGCTTGCGATGTCGTCCACATGCTTTCTGATGTCCGCCTTGAACTGGCGCGCAGCCAAGGCGCGCTCCACCTCGCTGCCGTCGAACATCCGGTGGTAATTCTCCAGCGGAAACTTGGAATCTACCGCCACCATGCCGGTCGGCTCCGGCAGCTTCAGCACACAATCGGCGCGGCTGCCGCCGGGCAGCGTGTATTGAAATTCGTAGGCATTGGACGGCATGATGTTGCGCACCAGCCCTTCCAGTTGCACTTCGCCGAACGCGCCGCGCGAGCGCTTGTCGCCGAGCAGCTCCTGCAAGCTCACCATATTGGTGGTCAGCCCGTCTATCTTCTTCTGCGCCTCGTCTATGGTCGCCAGCCGCGCCATCACGCTGACGAAAGTCTCGTTGGTTTTCTTGAAGCCCTCGTCCAGCCGCTCGTTCACCTTGCCGCCGATCAGCTCCAGCCGCCCGTCCACCGTCTTGGATAAAGTCTCGATGCTGTTGCGCAGGTGTTGCGAGGCGTTGTTGAACGACTCCTGGATCAGCTTCTGGTCGGCCCGCCCCTGCTCCGCCAGTTTCTCCAACATCCGGCCGAGCATCTCGGTGCGCAGCGCCGCGATGGCATCGCGCGTCGCGCGCAACTCCTCACCCACCGCCGCGCGCAGCCGCTCCGCCTCCGCTGCCTGCGCCGCAATCAGCCGGTCACCCTGCTTGTTCAGGCCATCGTGCAAGTCGGTCAGCATCGCGCGATGCTGCTGCTCCAGCACCTGCGCCGCGCGCGCAGGCTGGCGCTGCTGCAACACCAGCAACACGATGACCAGCACCAGCACAGCGGCGATTAGAAAAATTTCCAGCATGATTATTCAAGAAGAAAAGATGGTGCGCAGTATAAAGCATCGCACCGAGATGTAGCTCCTGTAGATACTGTTATCCCTGTCAACATCCATGCAACGCCGGATCGAAGTTTTTGCCCGACTTGAGCACGCCGAAAGCGACGTGAATTAATTTACGCATCATTGCCCCGATAATGAGCTTGGGTGGTT
>Ga0315270_10001524_pt1 | contig 12307 bp, 18 predicted proteins | sample C1_bottom_MG_FD_204932 | JGI IMG/M metagenome (GOLD analysis project Ga0315270, IMG submission 204932) | Sediment microbial communities from Yellowstone Lake, YNP, Wyoming, USA - C1_bottom | ecosystem: Environmental > Aquatic > Freshwater > Lake > Sediment | place: USA: Wyoming | collected... | reverse complement strand
TGGTGCTAACGCTTCAGTTATGCAAACACGGTTGCAAGCATTGGGCAACGTTGGTTCAGTCGGTAACGTTTGGTTGAATGGTGTTCTGCACCCAACTACAGTTACAACCTCACAAGGTTTCCAACTGATCTAAGCAACAAGCTTCAGAGTAATGGAAAGGGGCAGATTAAATCTGCCCTTTTCACGAGCAAATAAATATCAGTATGAATCAAAAAATCAAACTATTCAAAATCCATACCCTTGTGGATATTACCAATACAAACGTAACTTCCGGCGGCGGCCTCGAACGGAACCAACAACGCAATTGGGAAACATTCCTGCAAGTATTGAGTCTGCGAACCCAATTACATAACATCAGCGGGCCCGAATTGCTTGCTAACGTTCACCCAACTAAATTTGGACTGGGATTTAATCATAGAAATGCCCATAACGTCTGGGTAATGGAATTCGTTCTGGAATTTGATGGAGTATTTGGGACGCCCGAAGATCCTTTTTGCATACTAGCTGAGGACTTTGAAAAGGTCCCAATTATAACTGGACTTACGGAAACCATCAAAATCGACCCTCCAGTCTTCATGACAGATACCTGGGACAAGAACATAGTTTTCACCAGGGTGTAACCCTTAGAACTCTTAAATAATATGCCCTCATTGTGGTACGGCGGCGCAAGGGTCATTATTTGTTCGATGGCACGGTGAGAATTGCAAGTTGCTACGAAATGGTGCTAAATAAATAAAAGGATGTGTATGCGTATTTTAGAATTATTATCAGGTATAGATGTGCCAATTACCAATGAGGAGTCAGATCTCCTTAATAAATTCACTGACGTTCTAGAAATTAACAAGAAAGAACTCAACGAGCGTGAGCAATACATTGCTAATAAGTTGGTTGAGCGTGATGTTCTAACAAGACGAAATCAAAATGGCAAAATTGCCTACACTAAAAAAATCCGAGATTGATCAAGTCGTTACACTTGCGATTGCTAAAATCAAAAAGTGGACTGACAAAGAGATCACTAAACTGTCTTTTAAAGAGGGGCGACCACAGTGCCTGCACCTGACGGATGATCATTTTCGTGTCGGAAATCACACAATTAAAAAAGTAAACGAAGGATGCTGGCGTCTTTCCTATGATGAAACAGACTATGATTTCATGTTTAAAACCAGTGCAATTAACTGGAGCCTGGCAAAACAGTTACACCTCTTTGAATTAGCAACTAGCCTCAAGTATGCAGATCAGCAATATGCAGTGCATTATGCGGATTTTGTTCTGTTTAAGGCCCGACTTGAAACAGCCCTTAAAAAAGGCGACACATGGGATATTCAGCGTTACGAAGCACGAAAAAAGCAATCCCAAACACGGTATTTAGAGGCGAACGCACGATTACAGAAATGTATGAGAAATGCTAAATACTACAAACTAATTGGAAACCCGTCATGAAATTAACTGAAATGGGCACAAAAGCCTCCTACAAAAAAATGAACAAAATCTTTGAAAGCCGCTTTGGCTTCGCCATTGATTACAAGAAATTGACCATTTATGATGCACGAAAAATTGTCAATAAAATTGGCGAAAGTCTGACCAAAATCAGAAAGAGCCATGGCATTCATAGTGCTGAAAAGTCTCCAAAGTATATGGAACTAATCTTGGTGAGCGAGACACTTCGCAATTTCATCAAAGACAAGACCCGCCTGAATGAAGGCGAAGTTGGTCAGGCAGAAGTCATCCTGGCAGCTAAGAGCATGGTTGATTCAGTGCAAGATATGATTGAAAAGATCGGCAAACTACAAAACGAAGAACTGCCACCACTTATGGATTCCATCCGGGATCAACTTGGGACAGACAAAGCAACTGCATATCGTGGTCAAATTGAACAAGCCCTTGCTTCTTTATTTGAACAACTGAGTGCAACACGTGAAGCTCTTGACACGGGCGCCCGCGTATTATCCGGTGAAGAATCAGTGGGCGATATGAATATGGGTGGCATGGATGCTGGCGGCATGGGCGGTGCTCCTGCTCCAATGGCCGGTGCGGCACCCGGTGGAGAATCAGATTCATTCGCAGCTTCAGATGCGGCAGCAGGCGGAACAAGTCCACTTGGGCGGGAATTAAGATAATGACAATGCGTAAACTTATTGAATCAATGGACGCAATCGAGGAACAACTTGATGAAGCCATCGCCGATGCTTTCCTTGTTTTTACATATGTCCAGGATGAGATGATTATACTTGGCCTCTATCGATCAGGTAAAGAAGCAAGCCTACGATATAAAGAGTGTATGGCAAACCCTGACAGAGAATACGATGACGTGGCAATAATGCCCATGACATTTGGACCGTGCGAACAACTCCCCGATGGATTTTAAATGAAAATTAATGAAATTATTTGTGAAAATGACGACATGGACCAAGATGCAACGTTGGCTGACACGTTGATGTTCATCAAGAACAACGGCATGACAGAAATAGAAACATTGGCTTTGATCAGCATGGTGCAACGAAATGGTCTTGATGGCTTCAGCTACCAAGCCCTACTTGATGCAAATGAAAATGATCCGATGATTAAATCGATGTTGAAGTCGATTGATCCACGTAAAATCAAACTTGCAGCAGACACAAACCAAGTTGTCAACAATCCGGGCGGTGACGAAGGCGGCGAAGACCAACGTGCCGCAGGTGAGAACGTCGTAGGCAATATGGCGAAAAGAGGCTCCTCGCTCTAAAGATTTGACTATTACAAGTAGTCCTAGTATAATGGGTTAACACTTAATAGGAGTTAACCCATTTATCCATGCTAACACCAAAATATAACTACAACGCACTTACACGGGAAACAATCGACGGCAGCAGACATTACGTCCTGCCCGATGGTTCCAAGGTCGCCAGTGTGACAACTATCCTAGATAGAACCAAACCAGATGACAAAGCGGCGATCCTGGCGGCATGGAAGAAACGGGTTGGCCCAAAAGCCGCAGTTGAGATTGCATCTGAGGCGGCGGGGGTTGGGACCAGAATGCACAAATATCTGGAAGACTATGTAAAAACCGGCGTGCTCACTCCGCCCGGAACCAACCCCTACAGTATTCAAAGCAATTCAATGGCAAAGGTGATTATTGACAATGCTTTCCCAAACATAACTGAATTTTGGGGGACGGAAACAAGTGTCTATTTTTCCGGCTTATATGCAGGAACAACAGATCTTGTAGCTGAATGGAAAGGGCAACCGGCCATCCTAGACTTTAAACAAACGAATAAAGAAAAACGTCGGGAGTGGATTGAGGATTATTTCGTACAATTGGTTGCGTATGGGTTGGCGCACAATAATATGTTTGGAACTGACATCAAATGCGGCGTAGTCCTAATGTGTTCTCGAGCAAACACGTTTCAACATTGGGTGATTGAAAATGAAGAGTGGACACATTATGAAAATTTGTGGTGGGGCCGTGTAGAAAAATTCTACACGGAACAATTGGCAACGTGAAAACGAGTAAATACACGTTTATTAATAGTTTGTTTGTTGTCGATAAATATCATTGCTGAAGTCTCTGTTATAGATGTTAGAGCAGTTGGATACGATCAATATCGCGAACTGCATTAATATTTATCTTTTATTCCCTTCCGGAGGATAAATAGTATAAAGAAGGAAGACAACCGTGGCCATTACGCAGATTTCAAAAATTCAGAATCGAAGGGGATTACAGGAAAACCTACCAAACCTGGCAAGCGGGGAGCTTGGCTGGGCCGTTGATTCGAGAAAGCTCTATATTGGTAATGGCACAATTGAAGAGGGAGCGCCAACTACCGGCGTAACTGAAATCCTTACACAAAACAGTGTGCTGACTTATATTGTCGGGAACACTGCCACAGCAAATCTCGCAATTACTCTGACAAGTAATAACCCCACACCACAGGGCACTGCAATCACCGTTAATAATACAACTGTGAATGGAATGGTGGTTGATTATATTATGAAACGCACCATTGCAACATTTCCGGAAATTAGGAAGGGCACTCTCAACGTCGGCTTTTTAAATACAGGGGTGGGTGGTTGTCGTATTGCATTTGATGACAGCTATGTAGAATCTGCTAATATTGGTGTTGAGTTAAGTTTTGCAAATACATCGACAACAAGCGGCCGCGTAGAATATACAACATCAAATTTATACGGTGCAGGAAACGACGTTGTTCTAACATATAACATTAAATCACTTCTCTATTCTTTATAATATTCCATGTTTGATCCTAGACTTTCGTCGTGGCAAACTCTTCGCAAAGAAGCCAACCTTTGTGATCTGAAAACCGGCCTGGAGCGCATTAACTACTTTTGGGAATCTGTCCCATTCACCCCATATTATCTTGACTGGGACCACCCAGATGCCTGGCCAGATCCGTGGACACTAATCAGTGAAAATCACTATTGCGATCTTGCAAAAGCATTGGCAATGCTGTATACTGTATGTTTCACAAAGCATAAAGATGATATTGATTTGGAGTTACGCATTTATAAGTGTATATCTTCCGGTTATGAATATAATATCATCTGGATTAATGGCGGCGAATTTATTCTCAATTACTCCAACGATATAGTAAATACTGAACACATGCAAAAAGATTTAAAACTTCTAAAATCGTACTCAATTGAAGATTTAAAATTAGATAGATATTAATGGAGAAAATAATGTTAACCGTATATTCAAAAACGACCTGTCCATATTGCGTACAGGCCAAACAATTGTTAGAGTCTCGTGGTATTGAGTACAATGAGATTTTAGTAGACAAAGATCTGGCAGCACGAGAATTTGTTTTGGAACGGGGACATCGATCTGTCCCGCAGCTTTATTTAAATGGTAATTTATTTGTGGAGGGTGGGTTCGTTGGGCTGCGTGATCTCCCCCTTGAAGAATTCAATAAGAGGATGGAATCAAATGTTAGTGAATAAACCGTATGAAAAGAATGAAGTTATAACGTTTAAGATGGCGAACGGCGATGAAATTATCGCGGCAATTGTATCAGAAAATGATACTGCTTTCGTTGTTAAAAATCCAGTTGTTGTTTTAAACACTGAGAAGGGAGTGGGATTATTGGGGGCGCTGTTCACGGGTAATATGAAAGATCATAACGTACCAATTAGCAAATCACATATTATGATGCACGTTCCAACGACAGATATTGCCTCGGACCATTATACCCACACCGTAACCGGGATTAAACCCGTCAGGGCTAACATAATAGTCTAAACCCTACTTTTTGCTTGATAAATAATTGATATAGGAAGATTCAATTATATGGGCAAAAAAGTAGCAAGATTAGGAGACGTTAATTCGGCCGGTGGCCCAATTGTTTCCATGGTTAGTAAAGATGTATTCATAAACGGAAAACCAGCGGCAATGATTGCGTCGCTGGTTGCTTCACACGCCCCCTTCAAAGGCCCACACAAGCCGCCGACGTCGATAACAAGCGGTGCCCAAACCGTTTTAGTGAATAACCGCCCGCTTGCACATATCGGATCAAGCACAACCTGCGGTCATCCAATCGCAACGGGTTCATCAGATGTTGAGGTCGGATAATGGGATGCGTATCGTCATCATTTCCAAGCATGGCGGGTGACCCGTATAAGGCACCATCCCCTGTGGCAGTTGCATTAGTCCAAGAAAATGGGCCAGCAGCAGTCGGTCTTGATCAGCCAGCGGGTGATCAAACGAATCCAACGCCCGTTGATTGTAATAGGTTTGCCGGTGAGCTAACAGCAGACGATTATGCCACTAACATATCAACTGTATCGGGGTTTACTTGCACACTTGGTCAATTATCTATCAATGCCAGGTCCGGCAGTCATGCAATTCGTGCCCAACACGGATTAACCTCCCAACAAATATGCTGTTCATTGATTGCCCTTGCTAATAACGTGCTGGCGCCAATTTGGAAACAATACCCGGGCTTTGTTATTAATAGTGGCTTCCGGCAATCCAAAAATGGTAGTGATCATGAAAAGGGTTTGGCTGCAGATATACAGTGGCCGAATGGGCTGCAAGAAAAATGCACGTGGGCCAGCACCGCTCCTGGACTTGCATTCTGGCAACTAATATATGAGAAGCCTCCGACAAGTGCACTTGGCTGGATGCACGTTTCATATAATGGCGGAAAAAGACATTCAACAAAACCCCCGGTGTTAACCTGGGCAGGCGCAAATTATATGCCTGGCATTATCACAGTATAAAAGGAATCTATGAGTTGTGGATCACTATCACCGTCGGCAGCAACAGCAATGTCAGGAATGCTTCAAGGACAAGGTCTTAGTGTTCCTCCGGCACTTGCAACCTCAGTAACTGCATTTACCTCCACCGGAATTGTGGGGGCCGCACAAAACACAATGGCAGCATCCGCTGGTGTATTGGGCAATCCCCTAGCCGGTCTTGGAGCAAACATACTGCCGGCGTTGACCGGAGTTGTTCCAACAGCACTACTTCCAATGATGGCTTCTGGTAATCTAAATAACTTTGCCGGTCAAGTATTAAATCAAGCAACACGAACAATGGCCGGCGGCATCGGCGGTTTCGCACAAATATTCTCCCAGGCGCAGGGCTTTGCAATGAACAGCCTCAGTGCCAAATCATTTATGGCCACTGCAAATAACATCACTTTCTCTAAATTGGGATTAGGCATCAATAATATTTCAGGCCTGGCATCGAATGGATTTGGGGCGATAAGCGGTGACATGGCAAAGTTCTCCTCTGTAATTGGAACTTTGGGGAGTCTATATAACACACGAAATATTGCCGGTCTTGGAACTCCCGGCAACATGATGAAAAACTTACTTGACAGAAATCTTGGCTCTATTGGGAATCTAGTTGGGAAATTAGAAGACCGTCAGATCCCACTTGATGATGTTGAAAATCCTAAATACGCCGCACAAGTAAAACAGGTGCTTGGTGAAGTTGAAGTGGCAGATGTAAAAACAATCTACGGCACACTAAAAGTAAATCTCCCTTCATCAACTAATTTGACCGATGCACTAGATATTAATAAACTTGACACAGCCGCCAATGTTTCTGCGATTACAGCAGATGTTAGGTCACTGCCTGCCCTCGGTAAACGATTTAGTGAGATGGGCGCAACATTTGACAGCACAAAAGAATTAGCCGACTTATCCCGCTCAATGGAACTTGTCAGTGTGCCACGTTTGGACGCGCACACTGGGGAACGTTTGGTTGCCGGGACCGATCGTAATACAATTGATTCTCAACTTGGAATGGGATCAGGGCCATACAATAATCCCAACATTGAAGATCTGCTCGGCAGAGTTGCCGGAGTAACACACGTTGATTCGCTTGACAAGATGGCATCTCCACTGGCAAATATTAAAGCTACTTCCCATGGTGTTTTATTTGATGCACAAATGAGACTGATGCAAGATGTCGCAAATGGTGTATATGAGGGCGGTGGCAATGCCATGCTTGATCAGGCGGAACCAGCCAGATATGCTAACATCGTTATTGTGGATGCGGGGAATCTGGCAAATGCCGGGATGAGTAGCCTAACTATAACGGGAAATATTACACAGACCTTAACTGAAATGAGGGCCTATGCGGAACTTACTTTGGCCAACATTAAAAATGATCCAACTTTGTCGAAAGACATTAACACCGTAACTTACAATTATCAAGAATCTACAGAACAGTTGGCCAAAGAAAAATATAACCTGGCCGCAGCCGGTGTAGATTTATTGCTGCCGTCTGGGGCAACATCAACAGGAGCAATGACAGATACCTCATATCCAAATGCACCGCTTACAGATTGGTCAGCGGATGATTTGTTTAGATATTGGTTATCGTTACCAGCAGTGAATACCGGCAAGGTATCTTTCCTTCCGATGAGCACTGCAATTATTGAAAATCCTGATTTGTGTCGTGGGGCAATGTATATAACGGCCAGTCAGTTTACAAACAACGCTGGGTTTATCAGCCAAATTACGTCACATTTTGATGGTGGGTCTGATAACTTTTTCCCTACTGCAAATACAGCGATATGGTCAAGAAGTTATTACCCTGAAGTTGGGAATGTAACATTTGATTTCGCCACTGGTATTTGTCACTATTCAGAGAAGGAATGGCGCACCGTTGGTCTGACAGAAGATCGACCTGTTGGATATCCAATAAATGGCATACCACGCGGCGCATCTATTACAAGTGACCCCTCAGATATTAATCCTCCGCCACAGCAGCCACCGGGAGCATCAGGAAGTGCATCCGGAGATAAAAACTCAATCATCAATCTCGCCTCGCAATTAAGTGATATTGGAAAAGATACCAAAGGTCTTGGGCTCTCGAATTTGATTTCAAATATGGCAACGAATGACGTATACGGCGATGCCATTAAGGTAGCAATGATTGAAGGTAGGAATCAGGCAAGGTTACAAAGTATAGGGATAATTCCAATTGCCAATAAAATCATAGGGTCTGAATAAATAGCTTATACATCCAAAGGAGGCATCATGTTAAAAGAAGAAGACTCCACCAGTAGAGATGAATTGTTTGAAGCAGAGGTCGAAGATTCAGATTTTGGTTTTATAGTTGGATTAGACGGTGAACTCAAAGCGGTTTTTATGCCACTTACAGATGATTATGCAATGCCAGACAATGTTCGTAAATTATTTACAATGTTTGGAATTTCAGATCCAGAAGGCGTAACGGAACACACCATACATTAATTTTCACCCATTTTACATGGCGGTAAATATACACATTGCAGTAGATGCCACCCATCTGCGTCTTTAGGAGAGTTTAATGTTTCGCAAATTTATTATCGGTTTTGCATTATTTTTAGGAATTAGTTCGGTTGGCATCGCAGCCACGCCCCCTGTTTTTACAAGCGGAGCACCAACGGCAGGTACAGTCGGAACACCGTATAGTTTTCCGTTTACTGCAACCGGTTCTCCATCCCCAAATTTCTCTTTGGTGGTCCCCAATAATCAGCCGCCGGGGTTGACAATATCTAAGGGTGGAGTGTTTAGCGGAACACCAAAAACAGCCGGAACATTTACCTTTGCAGTGCGGGCTAAAAATTCAGCAGGTCAGGCATTATCTCCACCTGCTGGAACACATACCTTGATTGTTTCAGCTGCCGCCACTCCGACCGCTCTTCCAGTATTTACGAATGGAAATCCGACGTATGGTGCTGTTGGAACTCCGTATAGCTTTACGTTCACCGCAACGGGATTGCCGGCGCCAACGTTCACACTTGCAACCGGCACACTTCCAGCAGGACTCTCCCTGTCATCCTCTGGAATACTGAGCGGTACTCCAACGACTGCAACCACATACACTTTTAAAGTTAATGCTACCAATTCCTCCGGCGTGGTAGCACAGCCTGCATCTGGATCACATAGCGTTATTATCTCTCCAAGTGGCGCTGTTACGTCTGTTGAAGGATATATTATTCCCAATCCTTCTAAAATAGCTAAACAAATTGTTCCCGATCATATTGGTGCGAAAGGCGCGGGAGCCACTATTAATGCATGGTCTGTAAATCCTTCACGATGCAGTAATACTTCACCGGCCATAACAAGTTCCTGGCATCATAATATTGACTTTGCTGACCACGGTAACAAAATGAATCAAGATTTCTTTGATATGGCAGCGAATGAGGCGCTAACCTACCAATTTACGGCCTCACAACTCGGCACTGGTCAAGTTCTTATTACAGATCAAACAAGCTATCCACTGGTCAGTACCTTTATGAGTCTGTCTACTACTCCCTGCGACTTTGATATAACAAAATTGGTAAGTCCCGGAAGAAATTATTGTTATTCTGCGCTGCCACTTGATAACACCCTAGCATATGAAATAACAAGTGGTGCGATTACATTCCCAACAAATTGTAAATTAACCCCCGGCGTAACTTACTACCTAAATTTACGTTTCCACAACGGATCTTCTGCAGCAGATACATGCGCTCCACGCGGAACACGATGTGGTGGAATACTTCAAATCCGTGCAGGTGCGGTGACTTCTCCTACAGCAGCAATAGTTGATGTTGGCGGGAGGACCGTTCCTTCGCCTGTGTCAAAAGTTGCACAGCAGTCAGGCGCGATTCATGCAGGACCAATGGGTGGTGGTGATATCAGCTATGGAGAAATTCGAGGCTGGTCAATCCCTGTTACTTCCTGCACCAATGCCCTGCCGGCAATTACTACGCTGTGGTATCATAACATTGATCTTTACGCATATGGTCTACAAAATGCACTTGATAAATTTAATTTTGCTGCATATGAAGCAGTATCTTACGGATTTATAGCCCCAGCATTACCGGCCCCAACATACGCTGTGCCGTTTCCTTCTATTGCGACACAAATCTTTATGACTACAGGATCACAAGGAACTCCAGCATCTACGTTCCTATCTATCTCATCTACCCCATGCGATTTTAGTGTGCAAAAATTTGCAATAAGTAATCCGTGCTACGCAACAGGCGGAACTGAAAACGGAATATCAATGATAGTTACCAATGCATTGACAAGTCCTGTGTGTAAACTAACCCCCGGCAGCAAATATTATATCAACGTTCGTTTCCAAGATGCACGACCAGGCACCAATTCAACAATAGATTCATGTGCTTCTGCATTGGCATATCTTGGACAGCCAAACGGAACATGTGGATTTAATATGCAGATTCATACGTATTAACAGTAACACCTAAAGGAGATTTAAAAATGATTAAGAAACTTGCAGCAGTAGCTTTTGCCCTGTCAAGCGTCAGTGCAATGGCAATTACATGGGCATCACATACTATGACCGTTAACGGAGTATCCTGTCCGGATTCTTCGGTTACTATCCTGGCAACCACAATTGCTATCACAGTTAAAAACTGTGTGACAGTTCCACCAGTCGTTCCGGTTGATCCTGTCGTTGTTCCACCGGTCGTTGTTCCACCGGTCGTAGTTCCGCCAGTTGTCGTAGTAGATCCAAATAAAATCACATCAGTTGAAGGATACACGATTCCTTCGCCCGTATCAAAAGTCGCACAGCAACCAGGTGCGGTGCACGCCGGCGCAATGGGCGGTGGCACAACTGCAAACCGTGAAATCCGCGCATGGGCAATCCACACTGTCGGTCGTTGCGGCAACGCAACTCCACCCATCACTACGCTATGGTATCATAACATCGATCTTGCGGCATACGGCGGTCAAAATTCAATTGACATGTTTGACTTTGGACCAAACGAGGCAGTGTCTTACGGATTTACACCAACGCTACGAGCAGGCACAACGTCTTCAGTTACCAAGTTCTTTATGACATTTGGTTCTACTGGAACACCAGCTGCTACATTACTGACAGTTTCAAAATCGCCGTGTGATTTTGACTCAGCGAAAGTTGCAGCAGGCAATCCATGTTATGCCACAGGAGTGAATGAGAATGGAATGACAGTGCAGACGACAAACGCATTGACAAGTCCAGTCTGTAAATTGACCCCGGGAGAAAGATATTACATTAACGTCCGTTTCCAAGATGCGCGACCATTTCCAACAGGCACCCCAAACGCTGATGCATGTGCGGCGCAATTGGCAACCCGCCCAGGTTATGCATCGTGCGGCTTTTTGATTCAGATGCAGACGTACTAAAGAAAGGGGCGGCAACGCCCCTTTTTCACGGGCGCAACTCCTTGAAATCATTGAAGATTTATTTCGGTTGACATTTCACCCATTCTGCGCTATAATACGTTATAGTGAAAAACAAGGAATTGGGAATGAACGAGCGCACTGAAGTCGAAACACTGCAAGACGAGTTCAGTGATTTTCACAAAGACTTTTATGGTTTCCGCCCACGGTATGCAACGGAAGCAGAATGGGTTTCCGCTGCGTGGCTTAAAAGTGAAATCCAAGCAATTGTCAATGTTATGGATGAAATGAAAAAGACGTTCGCCGGGCGCGAAGAACTCCGTGCGAACTTCTGGGTTATTGCCGCAGAGACCGACCCCGAGCTTATTAAGCGGGCAAAGTGGCTTGAAGATGAACGCAAGCGCGAAATGGAATCCGCCTACGCCGAATACACTGGAGAATGAAAATGAACAAACTTCAAATCGTGGAATTGCTTCGCACAAACGACAAAGCGGTCGCCCGTGCATTGGTTGTTCTCAATGAACGCCAAACGTCTGACGAGCAAGCATCTGAAAATACTCGTTACCGCAATGGCCGTGGTTTCCGTCCGTGTCATGCGCGTATGGGCACGTCGATGGCGAAGTTTTTTACAAAGACAGGGTTCCTGACGACCAAGCAGGTTGCATACTGGCGCCGCCCGGACAAGAATGGCGGC
>Ga0315270_10001523_pt1 | contig 12307 bp, 12 predicted proteins | sample C1_bottom_MG_FD_204932 | JGI IMG/M metagenome (GOLD analysis project Ga0315270, IMG submission 204932) | Sediment microbial communities from Yellowstone Lake, YNP, Wyoming, USA - C1_bottom | ecosystem: Environmental > Aquatic > Freshwater > Lake > Sediment | place: USA: Wyoming | collected... | reverse complement strand
GACGCTTTCCGCAGCGCAGGTTTAAAGATATTCGGGCCAACCAAACGTGCCGCACGGCTGGAAGGCTCCAAAGATTTTGCCAAAGATTTCATGGTGCGACATGGTATTCCTACCGGCACCTATGTCACTTTCACCGATGCAACCAAAGCCCACACCTATATCGATGTAAAAGGCGCACCCATCGTCATCAAAGCGGACGGGCTTGCTGCCGGCAAGGGGGTAGTGGTCGCCATGACGCTTGAAGAAGCGCATGCCGCCGTAGACATGATGCTGGTAGGCAACAAGATGGGCGGCGCAGGGTCGCGTATCGTGGTGGAGCAGTTTCTGGAAGGCGAAGAAGCCAGCTTTATCGTCATGGCCGATGGTGAGCATGTGCTCACACTCGCTACGAGTCAGGATCATAAAAGACTTATGGATGGTGACAAGGGGCCAAATACAGGCGGCATGGGGGCTTATTCGCCGGCACCAGTGGTCACCCCTGAACTGCATGCCCGAATCATGCGCGAAGTGATACTTCCCGTTATGAATGGCATGAAAAAAGACGGCGAGGCCTATACCGGCTTTCTTTACGCTGGCATTATGATCGACCCGCAAGGCAATCCAAAAGTCCTGGAATTCAACTGCCGCATGGGTGACCCTGAAACCCAGCCCATCATGCTCCGCCTCAAAAGCGATCTGGTCGGCCTGATGGAACATGCGGTCAATGGAACACTGGACAAGGTAGAAGCGGAGTGGGATCGACGCTCCGCGCTAGGCGTAGTTCTGGCTGCACACAATTACCCGGATAACCCGCGCAAAGGCGATGTCATCACCGGGCTACCCCCGGACGGGGAAGACTACCATGTGTTTCATGCTGGCACCGCATTAGCCGACAAAAAAGTGATTACCAGTGGCGGTCGCGTTTTATGCGTCACCGCACTAGGCGACAACGTAAAAATTGCTCAGCGCCGTGCATACGAGATCGCAGATCAGATCAAGTTTGAGGGTTGCCAAATGCGGCGGGATATAGGGTATCGAGCCATTGCTTTAAAAGTCAAATAACGCTGGCCAACGATTTGCAAAAACATAAGGCCGATATTCGACAAGAACCTTACTATCCTGCAAATCCCGTTAATCATTGAAGGAAATACCATGACCAAATCTTTCGTTGCAGTTTTAATGGGCTCCGATTCGGATCTGCCTACCATGCAATCCACGCTGGACACATTAAGTGGTCTTGGCGTTTCCTGGGAAGTAAAAATTACTTCCGCGCACCGCACACCCGAAGCAACCATTGCCTATATTAAGTCTGCCGAGGAACGTGGCTGCAAGGTTTTTGTTGCAGCTGCAGGACTGGCTGCTCATTTGGCCGGCACGGTCGCCGCTCATACCTTACGCCCAGTGATTGGCGTCCCGATGGAAGGCGGCCCGTTATCCGGTTTTGACTCCTTGCTTTCCACGGTGCAAATGCCAGGCGGCATCCCGGTTGCCAGCGTAGCGGTGGGCAAGGCAGGCGCTAAAAATGCGGCTTACCTGGCAGCCCAGATTCTCGCCGTCACAGACGATAGCTTATTTGCGCGCCTGATAAATGATCGGGAAGCAATGGCGCAGCAAGTCATTGCCAAAGATGCCGCGCTTCAGGCCAAATTGAAGACCAAAGCCTGACGCTGCCTGGCGTCATTCGCCATGCTCGATCGCACCTCTACTCTATTCTATAAAACTGCCGCTTCGCCGCTGGTAGCACTCGTTCCTCGCATACTCGCGCATTTGAGGCAGGGCGGCGTAATTGCCTACGCAACCGAGTCCTGTTTTGGATTAGGCTGCGACCCGCGCAATTATCGTGCGGTAAAACGGATTCTTGAGATCAAAGGCAGACCCCAGAAAAAGGGGTTGATCCTGATCGCTTCTGAACTGGAATTGTTATCACCCTATCTGGCCCCCTTAACCCCGGCAGAACTGACTCAACTCAATCAAAACTGGCCCGGCCCTACCACCGTGTTAGTACCGGCAAATTCCCACGCGCCAAACTGGTTAACGGGTCGACACAAAACAATAGCGGTGAGAGTGACCGCACACACTGATAGCGCGCGCCTGTGCCATGCATTGAAAATGGCTCTGGTTTCCACCAGCGCAAATCGTTCCGGACAAATCCCGTTCAAGCGTTTTCAGCAATGCGTACAGGGATTGGGCAATAAGGTGATGGTGCTTCCCGGACGCATCGGCAAACGCAAACGGCCTTCCACCATTTTGGATCTCAAAAGCGGCAAAATTTTCAGGAAGTAAGGATAAATATGGACATTCTAAAAGTTAAAGAATTTCTGCTTGAACTCCAGGAGTTCATTGTTGAGCGCATGGAGCAGGTTGACGGCAAATCTTTCACCCGCGATTCATGGGATAGAGCCGAAGGCGGTGGCGGAACCAGCTGCGTGCTGGAAGAAGGCAACATACTGGAACGCGGCGGTGTCAATTTTTCCCACGTGTACGGACAAAATCTTCCGCCATCAGCTTCTGCACACCGGCCGGAACTGGCAGGCCGCAGTTTCGAGGCGATGGGTGTGTCGCTGGTTTTTCACCCGCGCAATCCGTATGCGCCGACAGTGCATATGAACGTGCGTTTCTTTGTGGCGCAAAAGCCCGGAGCGGACCCCGTGTGGTGGTTTGGAGGCGGGATGGATCTCACCCCGTATTATGGGTTTGAAGAAGATGCCATCCATTTTCATCAGATGTGCCGCAACGCCCTTAACCCTTTCGATGAGGCGTATTACCCGCGCTTCAAAAAATGGTGCGATGAGTACTTTTACTTGAAGCATCGTGCCGAACCGCGCGGCATAGGCGGCATTTTTTTCGATGATATCAACGACCGTGATTTCGATTTCAGCTTCAACATGATTGAAAGTGTGGGGGATCATTTCCTTTCGGCTTATGTTCCTATTCTTGAACGCCGCATGAACACGCCTTTTAGCGAACGGGAACGGGATTTCCAGGCGTACCGGCGCGGCCGCTATGTAGAATTCAACCTGGTATACGATAGGGGAACGTTATTCGGTTTGCAATCCGGGGGGCGCACCGAGTCCATCCTGATGTCGCTTCCGCCCATTGTTAAATGGCGCTATGACTGGAAACCCGAAGCGGGTAGCGCGGAAGATACGCTGTACAGCGATTTCCTGACTGGCAAAGACTGGCTGGCATTAGGCTAGGGCTACCAAGCAGCATGCTTACTCGCCCAAGTAAGCATGCTGCACTTGCGGGTCATTCAGCAGGGCCTGTGACTCACCCTGCAACGTTACCAGTCCGCTTTCCATCACATAACCACGATGACTGATTTCCAGAGCCAACTTGGCATTTTGTTCCACCAGGAAAATAGTCACCCCTTGGGCGGCGATGCTGCGTATCGTGTCAAAAATCTTTTGCACCATGATCGGGGCGAGGCCCATGCTGGGTTCATCCAGCAACAACAGCTTGGGTCGACTCATCATGGCGCGCCCCATCACCAGCATCTGTTGTTCGCCCCCTGAAAGCGTGCCGGCATTTTGGGCGCGACGTTCGTGCAGGCGGGGGAAAAGTGCATAGATAGAATCTGCATCGCTCTTGATCTCTGCGCGATCATTTCGCGTATAAGCACCCATGGCCAGGTTTTCCGCTACCGTCAGGCGGCTGAATACACCCCGGCCTTCCGGCACCAGCGCAATGCCCTGCTTGACGATTTCATAGGTGGGCTGGCCTGTTATGTCGCACCCTTGATAGTGTACGCTTCCTTGCGAGATCGGCAACAACCCGCAAATTGCCTTCAGCATGGTGGTTTTACCCGCGCCATTGGCGCCGATCAGGCATATCAGCTCTCCGCTTTCTACGCCGATATTGATCCCTTTTACGGCATGTATACCGCCATAAGCGACCGCCAGATTCTTAACTTCGAGCATGTTCACGATAATGGGCCGCCCAGATAGGCCTCTATCACCAAGGGGTCTCGCTTGACGTCATCCGGCACCCCTTCGGCAATTTTCTTCCCGTAGTCCAGCACGGCAACACGGTTGCACAGCCCCATCACCAGTTTCACGTCATGTTCGATTAACAGCAGCGTCAGCCCCATGTCGCGCAACTTTTCCAGCAATTGCTGCAATCCGGCCCTTTCGGACGGGTTCATCCCAGCGGCTGGTTCGTCCAGCGCCAGTAGTTTTGGATCAGTTGCCAGCGCACGCGCTATCTCCAGCCTGCGCTGATCGCCGTAGGATAGATGTTGCGCAAACGCATGGGCATGCCCGGCTATCCCGACCAGATCCAGCAACGCATGGGCGCGTTGTGCGATATCGGCCTCTTCAGCCCGCGTACCGGATCCCCGAAAGATTGCGCCCAATATCCCCGCGCGGGTGCGCGCATGACGTCCCACCATCACGTTTTCCAGCGCGGTCATATTGGCGAACAAACGGATATTCTGGAAAGTGCGGGCCAAGCCCAGCCGCACGACATCGTGAGGTTTCAACCCCAGTAAAGGTTGGCCGTTCAGCAACACATTGCCACTGGTCGGCGTATAAAGGCCTGTCAGTACATTAAACAGGGTTGTTTTTCCTGCGCCATTTGGACCAATCAATCCGAATATTTCACCCGGATTGATTGTGAACGACGCTTCTGACAATGCTGCCAGGCCGCCAAAGTGCTTGGAAACATTTTTTGCAACGAGAAGGGGAGGTTTCAAGTTTTTCCCCCAGCTTATTTGTGCGTATCGTAGAAACTGGCCTGCTCCTGCGCCAGCACATCCGGCCCGGATACAAGTTCACTGCGACGACGCTTGGAAGGAACCAAACCCGCAGGGCGATAAATCATGATCGCAATCAGCGCGATCCCGAATATCAGCATGCGCAAATCAGCCGGATCGACCACAATGCGACCCAATGCATATTGCTCAAACTCGCCGATATAGCGCAACGCTTCAGGGAATACCGTCAGCAGCACAGCCCCTAGAATGACGCCCGGTATATTTCCCATGCCGCCCAGCACGATCATGCACAGGATCATCACCGATTCCATCAAGTTAAAACTTTCCGGGCTGATAAACCCCTGGAAGCCTGCGAACAAGCCGCCGGAAATGCCGCCAAAAGACGCCCCCATGGCAAAAGCCAACAGTTTCACGTTGCGCGTGTTGATCCCCATTGCCTCAGCCGCCACCTCGTCTTCGCGAATAGCGACCCAGGCGCGTCCAATTCTTGAATCCTGCAGGCGCAGGGAAATGAATATGATGAGTATGGCCAATGCCAAAAACAGGTAGTAGTAGTTATACACGCCTGGAATACTGATATCCAAAACACGGTGGGTTTGATTAAACGAGAAGCTTCCTATGGAGATCGGGTCTATCATATTCACGCCCTGCGGTCCGTTGGTGATATTGATCGGCGCATTCAGGTTAGTCAGGAAAATCCGGATAATCTCGCCAAAGCCCAAGGTCACAATGGCCAGGTAATCACCGCGCAAACGCAATGTGGGCGCGCCCAGCATCACGCCGAACAGGCCCGCAACCAATGCGCCCAGCGGCAGCAAAGCCCAGAAGGGGAGGTGAAGTCCAAAGTGGGGGGAGGCCAGCAGCGCATAAAGATAGGCACCGACTGCATAAAACGCGATATAACCCAAATCCAGCAAGCCTGCATAACCCACGACTATATTTAGCCCTAGCGCCAGCATGACATAGAGCAGGGTAAAATCCAGAATTCGTACCCAGCTTTGACCTAATCCAGCATCAACCAGAAATGGCAACGCTGCCAGCATGATGCCGAGTACGGCAAATGCTATCCAGGCTGAGCGACGATCATGCTTTAAGTTAAGCACGTTCAACCACTCTTTCTCCCAATAATCCAGATGGCCGGAACACCAGCACCAGAATCAACACGAAGAATGCAAACACATCCTGATAGTTGCTACCAAGAAAACCACCGGTGATATCGCCGATATATCCCGCCCCCAAACTTTCGATTACACCCAGCAATAATCCGCCTAACATGGCTCCCGCAATGTTGCCAATTCCGCCAAGCACTGCGGCTGAAAAAGCTTTTAGCCCCAACATAAAGCCCATATAATAATGCGCCAACCCATAGTATGCGCTCACCATCACGCCCGCGATTGCGGCCAGCGCCGAACCCAGAATAAACGTTATCGAGATGATAGAATTGATGTTCACACCCATTAATCCTGCAATTTGCGGTGCTTGTGCGGTAGCGCGCATGGCGCGACCCAGCTTGGTTTTATGCACCAGCAATACTAATCCCGCCATCAACAGGCATGACAGCAGCAAGATGAATATTTGCAAATCGGTGATGCTTGCGCCACCTATTTCATGGCGTGTGACAGGAAGAATGGGTGGAAAGGAAATGTACTGCCTGCCCCAAATAAGCATCGCCACATTTTGCAACACAATGGAAACGCCAATTGCGGTGATGAGCGGCGCCAGTCTGGGCGCATTTCGCAAAGGACGGTACGCGACACGCTCTATGGCGTAACCCAGCGCCATGCAGGCAGGGATGGCAGCCAGCAATCCCAGCAATACAATCACCATGCCGGGCAGATCCACGCCGCTTCCTGCAAGTGCGCTAATAACCGCCAGTGCGACCATCGCACCCATCATGGTGACTTCGCCGTGAGCAAAGTTGATCAGCTCCAGAATGCCATAAACCATGGTGTAGCCCAGCGCGACCAGCGCATAGACGCTGCCTAATACCAGTCCGTTGATCAGTTGCTGCAAAAAAATATCCAACTTGTGAGCTCTCTACTGATGCGCGCTAATGCGGATTATTTTTCTGCTGAGGCTGCCGTCACTGTTTCGAGCACTTCCCACTTACCCTTTTTAACCTGGTATAGCGTGACTGCGCCGCCCTTGATATCCCCTTTTTCATCGAAACGAATCTGTGCGGTGACACCTTCGTGCCGGATTTTAGCGAGTTCCGGCAAATATTTGGCCGGATCGGAAGACCCTGCCTTTTGCATGGCGGCGATCATGACGTTCACTGCATCGTAACAGTAAGGCGCATAAAGCTGAATTGGCCCGTATTTGGCAACAAATTTGTCCGCAAAAGCCTTGCCGCCTGGCATTGCAACAAGCGGAACCCCTGGTAGCGAGCTATAAGCGCCTTCTGCGCCCCCCCCCGATAACTTGATGAATTCCGGTGTGCTGCCGCCATCCCCCATTAAGAATTTGGCCCTCAGTCCCAAGGTCTTGAGCTGCTTGATCATGGGTCCGCCCTGCGCATCCATGCCGCCATAAAACAACAGGTCCGGGTTCCTGGATTTTACAGAAGTCAGGATGGACATGAAATCTGTCGATTTATCGGTGGTGAATTCATGGGAGACAATTTCCCCCCCGGCGGCTTTTGCCGCTTTTTCAAACTGGTCAGCCAACCCTTGCCCATACGCCGAACGATCGTCAATAATCGCGATTTTCTTCGCTCCCAGTTGTTTCACGGCGTATTCGCCTAATACCTTGCCTTGCTGCACGTCATTCGTCATCACGCGGAAAGCGGACTTGAAACCTTGCTCAGTGTATTTAGGATTGGTGGCCGAAGGGGATATTTGAACAATTCCCGCATCATGATAAATCCGCGAGGCCGGAATTGTCGTACCGGAATTCAGGTGGCCAATGATACCGTTCACTTTAGCGTCCACCAGCTTTTGAGCGACGATAGTGGCGGTTTTCGGATCGGCCTGGTCGTCCTCGCTCACCAGTTCAAATTTGACTTTCTTGCCGCCAATTTCTATCCCTTTAGAATTGGCATCGTCAATCGCCATGCGCGTGCCATTTTCATTGTCCTTGCCCAAGTGAGCCTGAGGACCGGTGAGAGGGGAAACGGCACCTATCCTGACAACCTCACCTTCTTGCGCTTGCTCAGCACCTTTTTTTTTGCCGCAGGACGTTAAGCCGAATACCAGCGAAACTGCCAATAGCGACGCAATCCATCGTGATTCCAAAATCAGTCCCCTTCGTTCTTGTTGTTCCAAATTGGTTCAATATTAACCGCATGCGTCTCTGCCATCAACTTTGTGGGCATATACAAAGAAAAAGCCAGCAAAAGCTGGCTTTTTCTGGCTGCACGCTAAATCGAGCTTAGTGTGCCAACACCCATTTTACAAGGGTCTTGATGTCCGCTGGTTTAACCTGAGCATTTGGCGGCATTGGCACCTGCCCCCATACTCCCGCACCGCCCTTGGTGACTTTCTCAATCAACTTGGCTTCGGCGGTTTTATCGCCTTTATATTTAGCCGCTACATCCTTAAAAGCAGGGCCGACGATTTTCTTGTCGACACTATGGCAACTCAAGCAGGCGCTGCTCTGCGCCAAGGACTGTCCGGCAGCCATATCTATTTTTTCTGCTGCAAACGCGGGGCCTGCCAACAACATTGTTGCTACAGCGGTCATACCTAACCATGCCTTCATGCTTCTCTCCTTTGGCGCATTAAAATTATCTGACCCGCTATATTAACTGACCTCGGCTGATTTGCATATATCCTCCAATTCATCCGGCCGATTAATAGCAGGCAATCATTTAACGCCTTGGCATACCCATGCGTTGACATGGTTCATCCCTGGCTTGTCGAGGCATGCCGGCAAGCCTTGTATATCGTCAGTTAAAACAACCAGCAGCGCATCCAGAAAAAAGGCATAATCATCCAGATACGCATTGATATGCGCCATCCCCTTTATCATCTGGCCATTCCAGCTTACCAGTACTTCTCATCCCGACTCGGGCAAAATCTCCAGGAACCCCGCCCGAATGAATCAGTACACTATTAATTACGCTCGACTTGCGTCACATCCCGAACCGCCCCGGTGGCTGCACTGGTGGTCATGGCTGCATAAGCTCTCAGCGCATCTGTCACAATACGGTTGCGTGCCAGCGGTTTCCAAGCTTGCTTTCCCATTGCCTTCATCTGCATACGACGCTCAGCCAGTTCCTCGTCTGTGACATTGATATGTATCGTACGGTTTGGGATATCAATTTCTATCGTATCGCCTTCTACCACTAAACCAATATTGCCGCCTTCAGCCGCCTCCGGGGAGGCATGGCCAATACTGAGGCCTGACGTTCCTCCGGAGAATCGTCCGTCGGTAATCAGCGCGCACTGTTTACCCAAGCCCTTGGACTTGAGATAGCTGGTGGGGTAGAGCATTTCCTGCATGCCTGGGCCGCCTCTTGGGCCCTCATAACGAATGATCACCACATCGCCCGCCACTATCTTGTCGCCAAGAATGGCTTCCACGGCGTCATCCTGACTTTCAAAAATGCGGGCGGGACCGGAAAATTTCAGGCTTCCTTCATCCACACCCGCGGTTTTAACGATACACCCGTCTAGCGCCAGGTTGCCGTAAAGCACTGCAATACCCCCATCCTGGCTGTATGCATGCGCTCTGTCACGGATGCACCCGTTTGCACGGTCCATATCCAGGGTCGGATAGCGCTTGTCCTGACTGAACGCAACCTGGGTTGGAACGCCCCCAGGTCCGGCACGGAAGAACTCCAGCACTTTTTCATCCTGGGTGCGCATGATATCCCAATGTTCCAGCGCGTCGCCCATCGTCGCGCTATGAATAGTAGGCACATCGCGGTGCAGCAACCCGGCCCGGTCCAGCTCACCCAGTATCGCCATGACCCCCCCCGCGCGATGGACGTCTTCCATATGATACTGCTGTGTGGCCGGGGCCACTTTGGAGAGATTCGGTACTTTTCTGGAAAGTCGATCAATGTCTTTCATGGTGAAATCCACGCCACCCTCATGGGCCGAGGCAAGCAGATGCAACACCGTGTTGGTCGATCCACCCATGGCAATGTCCAGGGTCATGGCATTCTCAAAAGCCTTGAACGACGCGACATTACGCGGCAACACCGAATCATCGTCGCGCTCGTAGTAGCTTTTTGCCAGTGCGACAATCAAATGGCCCGCTTCCAGGAATAGTCGTTTGCGGTCAGCATGGGTTGCCAAAGTGGAGCCATTGCCCGGCAGGCTTAAACCCAGGGCCTCAGTCAAGCAATTCATGGAATTAGCCGTAAACATGCCGGAACATGAACCGCATGTCGGGCAAGCTGAACGCTCCATGTTCATTACATCTTCATCCGACACCTTGGAATCAGCCGCAGAAACCATCGCATCCACCAAGTCCAGGTGCACCACTTTTCCCTGAATATTGGCTTTTCCCGACTCCATCGGCCCGCCGGACACAAACACAACCGGGATATTGAGACGCATCGCCGCCATCAACATGCCGGGCGTAATTTTGTCGCAATTGGAAATGCACACCAGTGCATCGGCGCAGTGCGCATTCACCATATACTCCACAGAATCTGCAATTAATTCCCGTGAAGGCAGGCTGTACAACATGCCGCCATGCCCCATTGCAATACCGTCGTCCACCGCGATGGTATTAAACTCCTTGGCCACTCCACCGGCTTTCTCGATCTCGCGCGCGACCAGTTGCCCCATATCCTTCAAATGCACATGGCCTGGCACAAATTGCGTAAAAGAATTCGCTATGGCAATGATGGGTTTGTCAAAATCACCGTCTTTCATGCCGGTTGCGCGCCACAAAGCGCGGGCGCCCGCCATGTTGCGGCCATGGGTGGTAGTGCGGGAACGGTATTCTGGCATGGTAAAATCCTCAATCTAAATTCATTTTGTACAAATTTGAGAAACCCTGAAAACAGGTGACAGGAAACTCCGTATAATGCTGCATTTTACCCCAAATATACAGTGGACTCTTGCACCTCTTGATTTTAAGAGATGGCTACAAGCTGCGTTCAGGCGTTTTATCCGCACAACATCTGCCATACATGTTTGCGGTAGCTTTTATACCGCAGCAGCCGGGGTAGTATATGAATTTATAGGTATCCTTAAATGTTGATTCACCCACAATTTGACCCTATCGCGCTCCAACTCGGCCCTTTAGCCATACGCTGGTATGGATTAATGTATCTTCTTGCATTCGCACTTGTGCTATTTCTTGGGCGGCTTCGCATCAAATCGCAACCTTTCAGCAAATGGCAATTAACCGAATTGGACGACTTGCTGTTTTATGGTGTGCTGGGTGTAGTACTTGGCGGGAGACTGGGCTATGTCTTGTTTTACAAACTCAGCTATTACTTCTCCCATCCACTGGAAATATTTTTTGTGTGGCAGGGCGGCATGTCTTTTCACGGTGGATTTTTGGGCGTAATTTTTGCCATGTGGCTTTATTCCCGCAAATCCAGCAAGCCGTGGCTAGCCGTGACCGATTTTATTGCCCCGCTGGTTCCCTTGGGTTTGGGTGCGGGTCGTATTGGTAATTTTATCAATGGCGAGCTATGGGGGCGCCCTACCGATGTTTCCTGGGGTATTGTATTTCCCCAGGTGGATACACTGGTACGCCATCCCTCACAACTTTATGAATTCGGCCTGGAAGGTCTGCTGTTGTTTGTTATCGTCTGGCTGTATTCTTCCAAACAACGACCGTTGGGCGCAGTATCCGGCGTGTTCCTGATTGGGTATGGCACTTTCCGCTTTTTGGTGGAATACACGCGCGAACCGGATGACTTCCTTGGCTTGCTTTCGTTAGGGCTGAGCATGGGGCAATGGCTAAGTTTCCCCATGATTATTGCGGGCATTTTAATGCTGCGCTGGGCATACCGCGCCAGCCGGAAACCGTTTCAATTGCGGCGCTGACTGGACATTGACCCTTCGCTGATGCAAGCGAAGGGTCAATGTCTGACAGCTCGGCCCACCAAAGTTAGCCGTCCAGGTTAAATAAATCCACGTATCGCTTAGTCCCTTTAAACCTGGCTAAAGGGATATTAGCAGCCAAGTTTAAAGTTCTACCTGCGTACCGAGTTCAACCACACGATTTGTTGGTATTTTAAAGTAGGCCGTCACGCTACCTGCGTTACGGGACATGCTGACAAACAGCTTTTCTCGCCACAATGCCATGCCCGGTGCGACAGTTGGAATGACCGTCTCCCTGCTCAGGAAAAAAGAAGTTTCCATCATATTAAATTCCAGACCATATTCATTGCACATCATCAGTGTGGCTGGAATATCCGGCTCATCCTTGAAACCATAGCGCATGATGACCCGGAAAAAATTGTTGCCCAGTGGCTGCACTTCAACATAATCAATCTCCGGAACATGCGGCACATCCTCGGTAATGACGGTCAGCAAGATGACTCTTTCATGCAGCACTTTGTTATGAATCAAGTTGTGTAACATAGCATGAGGCACACCTTCGGCACTGGCCGTAAGAAATACAGCCGTGCCAGGGACGCGCAGAGGCGGATGATTCGCTATACTGGCAAGAAATGGCTCAAGAGCGATTGCGCTACTACGC
>Ga0315270_10001522_pt1 | contig 12308 bp, 11 predicted proteins | sample C1_bottom_MG_FD_204932 | JGI IMG/M metagenome (GOLD analysis project Ga0315270, IMG submission 204932) | Sediment microbial communities from Yellowstone Lake, YNP, Wyoming, USA - C1_bottom | ecosystem: Environmental > Aquatic > Freshwater > Lake > Sediment | place: USA: Wyoming | collected... | reverse complement strand
CTTTGAATCGGTAAGTTGAATGCGATCACCAGCGGCGAAATATCCAGGCACGGGAGCATCTTAGAGGCTCTGCGCCCCACCTTGGGAGAGTATCTTGCCCTCCATAAGCAAAATCAGGTTGTCGCCGAGCCGCGTCAATGATTTTTCCAATTGTCCGCAACTTTATAAGTATCGAGCGATTGATCAATTGCCAGAGGCGCTCAGTTTGGATGCAGAACGCGGCACTCTCGTTCACAGCGTGCTGGAGGATCTTTTTGATTCTCCGATTCCACATAGAACGGTTGAGACAGCCAGAGAGATCCTTCCTCTTCGCTGGAGTCAGCAGTTGGACTCGAATCCTGATCTCGCGGCGATGGTCAGCGACACTAAAGAATGGCTCGATCGTGCAAATTCACTTCTCGACAACTATTTCTCTCTTGAGGAACCTAATGCATTCGAACCAACTCATCGTGAACTTCATTTAGAGATTGATTTAAGCGAACAGATATACCTTCATGGATATGTTGACCGATTAGATGTTGCAGATACCGGGGAGGTTCGCATAGTTGATTACAAGACGGGAAAGGCGCCAAAACCTGCTTGGGAAGAGAAGGCACTCTTTCAATTACGCGTCTACGCACTAATTTATTGGCGTAACTACGGAGTGGTGCCAAAGTTGCTTCAGTTGATTTATCTCGGAAGCGCGCAACTTCTTCGGAATTCTCCAACGGAATCCGATTTGGTTTCCACCGAGAAGACGCTTCTTCGGATAGGAGATGAAATCTCTAAAGCAATGCGCGATGACAAGTGGACTCCAAAACCGTCGAGGCTCTGCGATTGGTGTTCATTTAAGAGCATTTGCCCCGCATTTAATGATTAGGAATTGAATTCCAAATAAAGATCCTGCAGTCTCTCGCGAGATAAATCGCTAACGGAAGAGACCACTCGCACGCGATCTCCATTGGAGATTGGGACTAGATGCGGGATCGCGACTACTAATCCCCCACTGGCGCTGGCCGCGGCCACTCCTGTCGCCGAATCCTCAAGTATCAAGCACTCCTTGATCGCGACATTAAGAAACTTTGCGGCGGCCAAATACCCTTCCGGGTCAGGTTTCACGTTCGTCACGTCATCGCTCGATATCGAAATTGCGAAACTGTGCCCTTTGAGATTATCGAGGACTGCATCCACAAGTACTCGCGGGCTCGCAGAAACCAGTGCCATGGGTAGATCCAACCCCTCGCAGAGCGACATCAGGTCTTGGGCGCCATCCATGAGTTGGGCTCCATCGCGAAGATGGGTCTCCGTTAGAGAGATCAACGTGTCGGTGAAGAACTCTGGTGAATGCGCACCACCTGCGAGGTCGAACATATAGCGACCGACTCGATCAAGCGGTCCTCCCAGACAGTTCGCTTGATCTTCGTGTGTCCACTCGTACCCAAAGCGAGCCATCAATTCCGTTTCGGATTCAAGCCACATGGGTTCGGTGTCAACGAGAGTGCCATCCATGTCGAAAAGAACGGCAGAAAAGAATTGATTCATGTCGATGGTCAGGATCAGTCCTTAGTTTGCGTTGAAATATTTGGCTTCGGGGTGATGAACAATAATCGCCGATGTCGACTGCTCAGGGTGCAATTGGAATTCTTCAGAAAGTTCAACTCCAATTCGCTCAGGCTCCAGCAGTTGGCACAGTTGGACCTGCTGTTCGAGGTCAGGGCAGGCTGGATAGCCAAATGAATATCGCGAGCCTCGATAACCTTGGTCAAGGATTGCTTGAAGTTCCGGCGCGTCTTCTCCTCGATAGTTCAGTTCCTCGCGGATACGTGCGTGCCAATGCTCGGCAAGCGCCTCGGTCAGTTGAACAGAAAGTCCGTGAAGTTCTAGGTACTCGCGGTACTGATTGGCAGCGAATAATTTGCCCGTAGCCTCGCTTACAGCGGAGCCCATAGTGACAATGTGGAATGCGACTACATCTGTGCGCCCAGATTCCTTCGAGGCAAAGTAGTCGCTGATGCAGAGTCTTCGATCGCGGGATTGACGCGGGAAAGTAAAGCGAGTTCGCTCCTGACCTTTCAAAGGTCCTTCGTGATGCAAAATAATCAGGTCGTTTCCTTCGCTTACGCAGGGGAAATAACCATAAACAACGGCGGCGTTGAGCCAACCTTGTGCCAAAGATTCGTTGAGCAGGGCGCGAAGCCGTGGTCGGCCTTCATTCTCCGCCATTGCCTCATATTCACCACGAGCACCTTTGAGGCTCCACTGTCCGACAAACAGGGCGCGCTCGTCCAGCATCCCCGAATACTCAGCAAGAGGGACACCCTTAATGATTCTGCTACCCCAAAAAGGCGGTGTAGGAATATCAATATCAGTGGCAACGTCGCTTCTTCTGGTGTCGATTTCACGAACAGAATCGCTAGAGGGCACAGCACGAACTCTTCGTTCCCGCAAAGGCGGAAGAGCAGCGCCTGGTTCTCCGCGCTTGATTGCCATGATGGTGTCCATCAAGCGAAGCCCCTCGAAAGCATCTCTTGCATATCGAACTTCGCCGGGAAATTGGCTGGCTAGATCTTGCTCAACGTACGCTCGCGTAAGCGCTGCTCCGCCAAGAACAATCGGCCACTTCTGATCCAAACCACGCGAAGTAATCTCTTCGAGATTTTCTTTCATGATGACAGTTGATTTAACAAGTAAACCGCTCATGCCAATTGCATCGGCATTAGAGTCGCTGGCCGCATCGATAATCTGATTGATTGTCTGTTTGATACCGATGTTGACGACCTTGTACCCATTGTTCGAAAGGATGATGTCGACCAAATTCTTTCCAATGTCATGGACGTCCCCTCGGACAGTGGCAAGAACCATCACACCTCGTCCATCATCTCCGGTCTTCTCCATAAAAGGTTCAAGGTACGCGACTGCGGTCTTCATGACTTCGGCACTTTGCAGGACGAAAGGGAGTTGCATCTCCCCTTTTCCGAAAAGTTCTCCGACAACCTTCATGCCTTCAAGAAGAAAGGTGTTAATGATGTCGAGTGGTTTCATGCCTTCATCGAGTGCAGACTGCAGATCGGCCTCGAGGCCAACCTTTTCTCCGTCGATGATTCGACGTGTGAGGCGTTCTGTCAGAGGCAGGGCGGATAGTTCTGCGGCACGCGTAAGACGCGACGAGGTGATCTCGACGCCTTCGAAAAGTTCGAGAAAGAGCGAGAGTGGATCATAGGTACATTGACCGTCTTCGAAACGGCGGCGATCATAAATCAGATCTAATGCAACTTCGCGCTGACGTGCGTCGATTCGGGCCATTGGGGTGATCTTCGAAGGGTGAACAATCGCCGAATCCATTCCTGCTTCAACTGCCTCATGCAAGAAGACCGAATTGAGAACTACTCGAGCAGCGGGATTGAGACCGAATGAGACGTTGCTGACCCCCAAGGTTGTATTCACCTCTGGGAATTCCGCTTTGATAGCCCGAATCGCGTTGAGCGTTTCGAGGCCATCTCGTCTGGTCTCCTCTTGCCCTGTTGCGATAGGAAATGTGAGGCAGTCGATCAGAATGTCGCCCGTTCTGATGTCCCACTTTTGAGTGAGCTCGTTTATGAGACGTCTTGCAACACGCACTTTCCATTCGGCATCGCGGGCTTGGCCGGTCTCATCGATTGTCAGAGCTACAACGGCGGCGCCATGCTCTTTCACTATTGGCATCACTCGTGCGAACCTAGAATTGGGTCCGTCGCCGTCCTCGAAGTTCACAGAGTTGATGACACTTCGTCCGCCGAGTTGCTCAAGCCCCGCTTTAATAACTAATGGCTCTGTTGAATCCAGGACGATAGGAAGGGTCGAGGAGGTCGCAAATCGGCTGGCAATTTCTCGCATGTCTACGGCGCCGTCTCTGCCAACATAATCGACGGATAGATCAAGCATGTGCGCACCATCGCGAATTTGATCTCGTGCTATCTCAACGCAAGCCTGCCAATCCTCTGCAAGCAACGCGTCTCGAAATGCCCTCGAGCCGTTGGAGTTTGTTCGTTCTCCAATTGCCATGTAGGTGAGGTCTTGCCTAAAGGGAACGTACTGATACAGAGAAGACGCCCCTGCTTCGGATTTGGGATTTCGCTTCGCAGGAACAACATTCTTGAGCGATTCGACCACTTCTCTCAAATGGTCAGGTGTGGTGCCACAGCATCCGCCTACCAACGAAACTCCATAGTCGTTAACGAAGACAGAGAGGGCTGCCGCTAGTTCTTTCGGAGTAAGCGGATAGGTAGCGCCGTTGGGTCCCAGTATCGGAAGACCAGCGTTTGGCATAACCGAGACACCAATCCGCGCAGTCTTACTCAAATAACGAAGGTGCTCGGACATCTCTGCGGGACCAGTGGCGCAGTTCAAGCCGATCAGATCAATGCCTAAGGGCTCAAGGGCATTTAGGGCTGCGCCGATTTCAGAACCTAGGAGCATCGTGCCGGTTGTCTCCACCGTCACTTGGGCGATGAGAACTACATCGCGTGTGCCCTCACTTATTGCCCGACGCGCTCCGTTTATCGCAGCCTTGGCCTGAAGGAGATCTTGGGCGGTTTCAATGAGGATCGCATCAACTTCCGAATCAACCAACCCCTTTGAGGCGGTGTAGTAGGCATCGCGCAATTTCTCATAGGTCGTATGGCCAAGGCTTGGCAACTTAGTGCCCGGTCCAAGGGATCCGATGACGAACCGTGGTCTCTCAGTCGTGCTGAACTTGTCGGCGCTCTGCCTTGCAAGAACTCCCCCGGCGTATGCCAGTTCATAAATACGATCTTCGATCCCGTACTCAGCCAGGTTCGCCCAGTTGGCGCCGAAGGTGTTGGTCTCGATCGCATCGACTCCCACGGCGAGGTATTCCTCGTGCACGGCGCGAACGATGTCTGGCCGACTTACGTTCAAAATCTCATTGCAGCCTTCATGGCCCTGAAAATCTTCCATTGTCGGATTGGCTGCTTGAAGCATCGTGCCCATTGCTCCGTCGGCGATCACCGTGCGCTGCGCCAAGGCTTGGCGTAAGGACTGCTGCGAGGTGATCATCAGTCGAAGGTTACCGTAAGGTGGCATCATGGAGATTCTCCAAATACCGCCCCTGCGCTCACCCGTAATGATTTTTGCATTTGGTGGCTGGAATGATGCAGGAGAAGCCGCAACGGGAGCGGTATCTCATCTATTGAGCATTTGGGATCACTCCCTAATTGGACGTTTTGATCCGGAAGATTTCTATGATTTTCAAGTCAATCGCCCAATGGTCTTCGTTGATGACTCGAAGGTTCGAAAAATTACGTGGCCGACAACGGAAGTCTTCGGAATTCTTACACCTCAATTTGAATTTGATCTTGTTGTCGTTAAGGGACTTGAGCCCTCTATGAGATGGAAGAAATTCACAAACGATTTGCTAGATCTTGCCGATGATCTTGAAGTCTCGATGATCCTCACCACAGGTTCTTTGCTCGCGGATACACCGCATTCACGACCAATATCGGTGAGTGGCAGCGGCTCGCACCCAGAAATTGCCAAACGTCTAGGTGTTGAAGTCAGTCGCTATGAAGGTCCGACAGGCATCCTTGGAATTCTGCAAGAAGCGGCCCAGCGAAGAGGAATCGACGCCATCTCTTTATGGGCCGCCATTCCTCACTACGCATCCAGCCCGCCTTCCCCCAAGGCCACACTTGCACTGATCAACGCTCTTGAAGATTTTTTGAATATTTCGATTCCTCTTGGAGAACTAGCTGAGCAGAGCAAGATGTGGGAATCAGGTATTGATGAAATGGCTCAAGAAGATACCGAACTCGGGGAATATGTCCGACAACTTGAAGCATCGAAAGACGAAACTGAATTGCCTGAAGCAACTGGTGAAGCTATTGCGAGAGAGTTTGAACGCTACCTGCGACGCAGAAATATTGAATAGTTCATTGCTAGAGGGCGATACCCAACAACAAATCAATTGCACGCGAAAGTTCCCCCGCCGAACCACCCATTGATCCCTTTTCGGTCTCGTTACACCATTCGCTAAGGATTTCGAGGGCACGAGGAGTATCGAGATCGTGTGACAGCGCGTCGATTATTTCTTGTACAACTTCATTAGTGGGCGCGACCTCAGGTCGCGACAGCAACAGTCTCAACCGATCAACAAATTGGGTCGCTTTACCAAGTTGGTCATTGGTCCACATTCGATCCTTTGAATAGTGCTCTGCCATGAGAGCCAGTCGAACAGCGATTGGATCGGCGCCGTCGGCCACCAACTTGGAGAGAAAGACCAGGTTTCCCCGGCTCTTGCTCATCTTTTCTCCGTCAAGGCCAATCAGTCCAGCATGCATATAAACGCGCGCATAGTCTTTGCCAGTCAAGACGACTGCCTGTGCAGCACCCATCTCATGGTGAGGAAAAAGTAAGTCACTTCCTCCGCCTTGAATGTCGATCAGGAACTCTTCGTCGTGTGTCACTGGCAAATATTTGAGCGCGATTGCGCAACATTCAATATGCCAACCTGGTCGCCCGTTGCCGAATACTGACGGCCAACTCGGCTCACCCGGTCGCTCGTGCAACCAGACCAATGCGTCCAACGGATCGCGCTTACCGACTCTTGCAGGATCGCCACCGCGTTCTGCGGAGAGTTCGAGCATCTCATTTTGCGAGAGATGAGCCCTCGTGCCGAATTTCTTGTCTGATTTCACGGAGAAGTAAAGATCATCTTCAACTCGGTAGACCGTGTTCTTTCGCTGTAACTGCTCAACAGCATCGACAACCAACGGAATCGATTCGACTGCGCCAATGTAGTGTGAAGGCGGAATGATGTGGAGATCACTCATATCTCCTCGGAAAAGGTCGATCTGTGATTGAGCAAGGCTTTTCCAGTCCACTCCATCGCGATTAGCTCGCTCTAACAGAGGGTCATCAATGTCTGTGACGTTCTCGACAAAATGCACGGTCTTACCCATTGCTCTGAGATATCTGTTAACCAGATCGAACGTTATATAAGTCGCTGCATGACCCAAATGTGTTGCGTCGTACGGAGTAATGCCACAAACATACATTCCGTATTCGTTTTTCACTGGAAGGGCGATGAGCTCCTCCGTAGAAGAATCCCGGAGCGAAAGTGCCGGAAATCTGAAACTCGAATCAATCGGTGGCAGGTAAAGGTCAGCCCATGAATTCATTTCTTCATCCTAAAGGAGATTGAGATTGGAGATGACTTAATACGGAGGCCAAGGGACGGCGGGCCAATCCTTGCTCGGAAGAGGAAAGACACCTGATTCCTTGAGGCGGTTCACTCGATCTCCCAGTGCATTGATCTCATCCGAGGTCAGAAGGCCCTCTAGCTCAGAGGGTGCTTTCAGATAATCGGTCACGGCTTCAAGACGCGATAGTTCTTCTTCGTTGAATGTGTTCCCGGCCCAACGCCAAAGGACAGTTCGTAATTTGTCTTCGAAATGGAAGGTCACGCCGTGGTCACACCCAAAGACTCTGCCGGCGACATCGGGCAGAATGTGCCCAATTTTGCGATCAGTATTGTTTACCACCGCATCAAAGAGGGCCATGTTGCGCAATTCCAAGCTGTCGCGTTGGAAGAATTCGATCATGTCGATTTTCTCGTCGACATTTATCCATAATTGAACAGCTCCCTCGCCGAACGGACCTTCACGAAGCACTGTCAACGGAACGACGTGGAAATCGCATTTAGTGCTCAGGATGTAAGCGGCATATTCACGATAGGCAAGAGTGCCATCGGAGAAATCCCATAGTGGTCGCTCCCCCGCTATGGGTTTATAAATGCAGGTTAATGACATGGTGTCGTGGGTGATATTAGCCAGCATCGTTGCGTTGGATGCATCTACCAAACGTCCCGTTACCTTCATTTCACCGAGGCGCAAAGCCTCCTCCAGTGTGGAATTAACGTCTGTAGCCATTGGCCCTCGGACAGACATGGCCTTGTGGATCAAGTGCAAGGCCGCAGAAAGGACATGGAGGACGACCGGCGTTTACAACCACCGCCGCCCGCTTAACAAAAGCATCAGTCTGAGATGGCGTAAGGATCACGCGCAAGAGGTCAGGTGCATCCGAGTCGTCGGCATCGAAAACCTCTTCACTTTCGGGAGCATTCTCATTTACTGCTTGAAGTTCGATGGAAACCATCTCGCGATCGCTTAACCATGAAAGAGAAACTATTCCGACGCGAAACTCTTCGACAATGGGTGCCTCAAGGGGCTGGTCATCCCGTGGCAGTCGTTCGATAACAACGGATGGATCTATCCGCCTTAGTTCACGCAAAAGGATCTCCAACCGATCTGCAATGGCGACCACCTGAGATTTTTCAAGCAGAACAGAGGTGAGTCGATGGCCGGAGCGCGCCTGCAAGAAGAAACTTCTCTCCCCAGGCTCGCCAACCGTTCCTACGACAAATCGTTCAACGGGATCAAAGGTATTCACAATGCGAGCCATCTATGGCCTCCGTCCCGCACCAGGGTGCCCTGCACCGCCACCAACAAGTAGGCGCTTGCGACGGTCAAGAAATAACTCCGGATTGAGTCTAGATCGTGAATCATTCATGAGAATAAGCCTGGGCTTCGATGAAGAATAATCAAGAATAGAAATGGATGCTGGATCGATAACGATTCTTTGAAATTCATCCAAGTGCATGTTAAGTGCCGAGGCGATAATGGATTTCAACACATCCCCATGTGAAACGAGTAGGACGTGGCCTTTACCGCGCTTGTCCAAACCTCGGTGCAGTGCCCTCATCGCACGCTCTTGCATGGCACTAAGACTTTCGCCTTCGGGAAAAGTCACCTGCGAAGGCTCTTCTTGCACAGTCTTCCAGAGCGATTCCTTGGAAAGAGCTCGTAGTTTGCGACCCGTCCAAGCACCGTAATCAACTTCAGAAAGATCTTGATCCACCTGAAATGCGAGTTTCGGATTGGTGGCAGCAATCCTCTTTAGCCACGGCGAAATAGTTTGTTCGCACCGCTCTAGCGGACTTGAACGCAGTGACTTAACCGGGATGTCACCGAGTCTTCTTGCCAATTCTTGAGCTTGCTTTCTCCCGGCTGGGGAGAGAACCACACCTTCGGTTCTCCCAGCAAGAATCCCCGACCCATTGGCGACGGAATGCGCGTGACGGATGAGGACAACCAATGTCACAGTTGTGACCTCCTTGAAACTTTAATGCTAGAAAAATTGTCAGGACAGACCAGAAGATTATCGGGGAAATCCTCTCTCTGCCTTGCTAGGGTCGCATCATGGAATTTCGTCGCGCGGGCAAGAGTGGGCTCCTGATTTCAAGGCTTGGGCTTGGAACGATGACGTGGGGACGGGATACGGATGAACACGAGGCAGCCGATCAGGCGCGCGCATACCTTGATGCCGGTGGAAATTTCCTGGATACAGCCGCTCTCTATGGAGATGGTGACAGCGAGAGAGTCATTGGCGGACTCATTGGGACCCTCTTTCAACGCGAAGAGATCTTGATATCGACCAAGGCCGGTATCTCGTTTCAAGAAGGCGAACGCGTCGTAAGCACGTCCAGGCGGTCCTTGATTGCCGAACTCGACAATTCCTTGAATCGTCTAGGAACGGATTTTGTCGACCTTTGGCAGGTGCACACATGGGATCCCTTTAATCCTTTAGACGACACCTTGTCCGCACTTGACTATGCCTATTCCAGCGGCCGAGCCAGATACGTAGGCGTTTCGAATTTCGGCGGATGGCAGAGCGCTCGAGCTATAACTCGTCAGGAGTCTTTCCCCACTAAAGCCCCCATCGCCACACTTCAAAATGAATACTCACTGCTCAATCGAAGCGTTGAGAAGGAGGTGCTTCCCTGTGCCAACGAACTCGAGGTCGGCTTCTTGGCGTGGTCACCTCTTGGCCGTGGAGTTCTCACTGGGAAGTACAGATTGGGAACACCAAGTGATTCACGCGGTGCAAGTCCTCACTTCGCCGGTTTTGTTGAGCCGTATTTGGACGATAGAGGCATGCGAATTGTCGAAGCTGTTAACGTCGCAGCCGAAGGCCTGGGTTATTCTCCTTTGGAAGTCGCTCTGGCATGGGTGCGAGATCAGATTGGCGTAACAAGTGCAATCGTCGGCGCCCGGACGGGGGCACAGTTGCGCGGCATCCTCATGTCAGAGGAGATCTCACTCCCCTACATCGTTCGCAGCGCCTTGGACGACGCGTCTGCGGTTTAGCAGTGCTCTAGAAAATTCTCCAGAACTTTTACCCCAAAGGCGATTCCATCTACGGGTACACGCTCATCGACACCATGGAATAGGGACATAAAGTCCAGATCTGGTGGAAGCCTCAACGGCGAAAATCCATAACCGATGATTCCCAGATCTGACAGAGCCTTGTTATCGGTACCACCGCTCATGCAATAAGGAACTGGAATTCCATCAGGATCTTGCGACTTAAGCGCGTTGCACATCGCATCCACCAGATCACCTTCAAAATCGACCTCCAACGCAATATCTCGGTTGACGGTCTCGATTTCGATGTCTGGACCAATCAAATCTCGAATGGTCTGATTGAGTTCATCTTCAAATCCTGGAAGAAAACGGCCGTCAATAACTGCCGACGCACTCTGCGGAATGACGTTGGCCTTGTAGCCCGCTTCCAACATTGTGGGGTTAGCGGAGTTCTGCAAGGTCGCGCCGATCATACGTGCGGTAGAACCCAGCTCCTTCAACAAAGGTCGAAGGTCGGAAAGATCAAATGGTTTGTTGGTGGCCTTCGCAACCTGTTCAAAAAATATCTTGACCGTCTTTGTGTAACGTTGCGGCCAAGTGTGTTTCCCGATTTTCTCCACTGCGGTCGCTATCGCGGTGATCGCGTTGTCGTCGTTCATCATGGACCCGTGACCTGCACGGCCATGAGCCGTCAGTTTCATCCAGTGAATTCCTTTTTGCGCACCTTCAACCAAGTAGAGGCGCTTGCCATCTCCAACGGTCACTGAGAATCCGCCAACCTCTGAAATTGCTTCAGTGCAACCGGCGAAAACCTCTGGATGTTCTCTCGCCATCCAACGCGAGCCATACGTCATCCCTGCTTCTTCATCTGCGAAGAAGACGAGAACGATATTGCGAGGAGGCTTGTAACCAACTCTGGCCCACTTGCGAACGATTGCCAGAACCATGGCATCCATGTTTTTCATATCGAGCGCGCCTCGGCCCCAGATCATTCCGTCACGAATCTCACCGCTAAAGGGATCTACTGACCAATCCTCGGCATTGGCAGGTACAACATCGATGTGGCCGTGAACTACCAATCCTGGACGTGTTGGATTTGCTCCCTCAATATTTGCCACAACATTGCACCGGCCAGGTGCTGCTTCATAAATTCGCGACGAAATTCCAACTTCTGCGAGTTTGGCGACAACATAATCCGCCATCGCCTTCTCATCGCCCTTGCCTTCTCCAAAATTAACGCTGGGAATTCTGATCATCTCCTGGCACATGGTGATCGCATCTTGTTCAAGTTCGGAGTGCTCGGATTGGCTCAGATCGTGGTTCGCAAATATGGTCATGTCCCTATTCTCTCTGAAAAAGGGCTGCTTTTGTCTCTAACAGCCCGCATTGATATCCTTAGCGCTCACTCGTCCGGGTGGCGGAATTGGCAGACGCGCTAGCTTGAGGTGCTAGTGCCCGCAAGGGCTTCGGGGTTCAAGTCCCCGTTCGGACACCAAAATAGTTGGGATTGATTAGGCTGATCGCTCATTAGAGAATGGGGACTCCCAACCTATGAATACAGAGTTAAGCAATTGGCATTTTCATCCAAAAGTTCGCTCAGGCGCCAGACTCACCATGGGCGAGCGAGCCGCAGATGCTATGCGCAACGGAATGGGCTCCTGGCCCTTCGTAATCTCAGCCTTGATCTTTCTGGCAATATGGATGGCTTATAACGGCAGGAAAGGTTTTGATCCCTACCCTTTCATCCTTCTCAACCTAGTTCTTTCATGTTTAGCTGCGTTGCAAGGCGCCATCTTGTTGATCGCGGCGAAGCGTTCGGACCAGATTGCAAGTGAATTGGCCCAGCACACCTTTGATATCGATAATGAGAATTTGATGCTCACCCGAGAAGTTCAAGTGCTCACAAAAAAGATTGATGAATTGACGGTGGCCATACATGAACACCTCAAGAACACTTAAGGCCTGCACCTAGGACTTCGGTATTGAAACTTCGCTCGAATGCCAAAGAACCCCTGGGGTACTGAACTGAACCCCTGAAGTTGGAGACTCAATTAAGAGTCCCAACCGAAGGGGTTCTTTTCATGGACGGAAGATTTAACCATTCTGAGGAAACTCGAATGCAAGTAGCAA
>Ga0315270_10001516_pt1 | contig 12339 bp, 10 predicted proteins | sample C1_bottom_MG_FD_204932 | JGI IMG/M metagenome (GOLD analysis project Ga0315270, IMG submission 204932) | Sediment microbial communities from Yellowstone Lake, YNP, Wyoming, USA - C1_bottom | ecosystem: Environmental > Aquatic > Freshwater > Lake > Sediment | place: USA: Wyoming | collected... | reverse complement strand
AGCTGCGCCAGCTTGTCGCGGCTGAGCGGCTGGCGCGGGTGGCGTACCAGCGCCTTGAGCATAGAGAACTCGCCGGTGGTCAGCTGCAGCTGCTCGCCATCCTTGGTGAGGCGGCGTTGCGCGAGGTCGAATTCGAAGGGACCGAAGCTCACTGTCATCGCTTCCTTGGTCGGTGCGCCGGGCGCTTCCACGGTAGGGCGACGCCGCAGCACGGCGTTGATGCGGGCCAGCAATTCGCGCGGATTGAAGGGTTTGGGCAGGTAGTCGTCGGCGCCGACTTCCAGGCCCACGATGCGATCGACTTCTTCCACCTTGGCGGTCAGCATGATGATGGGAGTCAGGTCGTTGGAGGCGCGCAGACGCCGGCAAATCGACAAACCATCCTCGCCCGGCAGCATCAGGTCCAGCACGATCAGATCGACAGCGTCGCGTATCAGCAGTTTGTTCAGCGATTTGCCGTCTTCGGCGAGCAGCACCTCGAATCCCTCTTGCGTGAGGTAGCGGCGCAGCAGGTCTCGAATGCGTGCGTCGTCATCGACCACGGCGATCCGGTTCGGGCGAGGAGTGCTTGCTGCATTCATGGCGGCCTTTCGAATTTGTAACGGCGCCATTGTGGCCAGCTTTTTGGATTTTGAGTTTGTAACTGACGTCTGCTTACAAATTACTGCGCCATCCAGCCGCCGTCAACGTTCCAGGCCGCGCCGCGCACATTGCTGGCGCCGGGTGAACAGAGAAAGACCGCCAGGGCACCTAATTGTTCGATCGTGGTGAACTCCGGCGCGGGCTGCTTCTCGGTGAGCAGGCGCCGTGTGGCCTCTTGATTGCTGACGCCATCGGCGGCGGCGCGCGCGTCGACCTGCTTTTGCACCAGCGGTGTCAACACCCAGCCCGGGCAGATGGCGTTGACGGTGATCGGCGTCGTGGCAGTTTCCAGGGCGACTGCCTTGGTGAGGCCGACAATGCCGTGCTTTGCCGCCGTATAGGCGCTCTTCTGCGCCGAGGCAATCAGCCCGTGCACCGAGGCCATATTGATGATGCGGCCCCAGCCCTTGGCGCGCATCACGGGCAGCGCCAGTCGGGTCGTGTGGAATGCCGAGCTCAGATTGATGGCGATGATGGCGTCCCAGCGTTCGACCGGAAAACTCTCGATCGGCGCCACATGCTGGATGCCGGCGTTGTTGATGAGGATGTCGGCGCCGCCGAATTCGGCCTTGGCATAAGCCATCAGCGCTTCGATCTCGCCGGGCTTGCTCATGTCGGCACCGTGGTAACCCACGCGCACGCCGGTGGCGGCGACCTCGGCCTTGGCCGCTTCGATGTCGCCAAAGCCATTCAACACGATTTGAGCGCCCTGGCGCGCCAGGCTCAGCGCAAGGCCGAGTCCGATGCCGCTGGTGGAGCCGGTGATCAGTGCAGTTTTTCCGTTCAACATGTCGATCCTGGTAATGGTTGCTACGATCCATTATCGAAGAAGGAAACCATCATGTCCGATCCAAAGCTGAATCATGTGCAATGTCTGGGTGCCGCCGGCCTGCATCGCATGGCCTATTGGGAGTGGGGCGAGCGCAGCAACCCGCGTGTGCTGGTGTGTGTGCACGGCTTGAGCCGCCAGGGGCGCGACTTCGACACCCTGGCGCAAGCGCTGAGCAAGAGCTACCGCGTGATCTGCCCCGACGTGGTCGGCCGCGGCCGATCCGACTATCTGGCGCACCCGGCCGGCTATCAGATCCCGGCTTATGTGGCCGACATGGTGACGTTGCTGGCGCGCCTGGACGTCGAACAAGTCGACTGGGTCGGAACATCGATGGGCGGACTGATAGGCCTGGGGCTGGCGGCATTGCCGCGCTCACCGATACGCACTCTGGTGCTCAACGATGTCGGGCCGACCATACAGTTCGAGGCCTTGCAACGCATCGGCACCTATCTCGGCCTGCCCCAGCACTTTGAGACGCTGGAGCAGGGCGCTGCCTATCTGTGGAGCATCTCGCAAAGCTTTGGCCCGCATACGCCCGAACAGTGGCTGGATTTGTCGCGCCCGATGTTCAAGCCTGAGGGGACCGGTCTGAAGCTGCATTACGACCCGCAGATTGCGGCCCCGTTTCGCAGCGTGACGCCCGAGCTGGCGGCCGCTGGCGAGGCCGCGCTGTGGCAAGCCTATGACGCGGTGCGCCAGCGCATTTTGCTGCTGCGTGGCGCAGACTCCGATCTGCTGTCGCCCGCCACTGCTACGGCCATGACACAGCGCGGGCCGAAAGCGCGTCTGCACGAATTTGCCGGTGTCGGGCACGCGCCGACGCTGGTCAGCGACGAACAAATCCGCGTGGTGCAAGACTTCCTGAATGAAAACTGAGAACAAGCTTCAGCCTGACACGGCAGCGCCCATCGTGGCGCTGCTGGACGCAAGCGCGAGCGAGCCAGGCGCTGCCGTCGAGACCTCGCCGCTGGAGCGCGCGCGCGCCTTTGCCGAGCCGCTGCTGGCCGGACAGATGCTCGACACCGGTGAAGATGCCTTGGCGCATGCCGATGGCGTGTCCGACATTCTGGCCAGCGTGGGCGCTGCTGCAATGATGCGCGCCGCGGTCTATCTGGTCTTTGCGGGCGACTATCTCAACAAGCCCGAGGAAGTGATTGCCAAGGCGTTTGGGCCTTCGTATGCAAGCCTGGTGACGCACACGCGCAAGCTGGTGCAGATTCAACGTGTCGCGCGCGAGGCCCAGATCGGCGACGAGCAAAAAGCCATGCAGGCCGAGCGCGTGCGCAAGATGCTGCTGGCGTTCTCGCGCGATCTGCGTGTGGTGCTGCTGCGCCTTGCCTCGCATCTGCAGACATTGCGTTTCTTCGCTGCCAGCAAGACGGAATGCCCGAAGGCGTTGGCGCGCGAAGCGATGCAGGTGTTCGCGCCGCTGGCCAATCGCCTGGGCATCTGGCAGATCAAGTGGGAGATCGAGGATCTGGCTTTTCGTTTTTTGGAGCCCGATAACTACCGTCGCGTCGCGGGCTCGCTGGACGAAAAGCGTGTCGAACGCGAACACCATATTGAAGAGGCGCGCATTTCGCTGCTGGCCGAGCTGAAGGCGCAAGGCTTGCACGCTGAAGTGCAGGGCCGATCCAAGCATCTGTACAGCATCTGGAAAAAAATGCAGGGCAAGGGTATCGACATCGCCCATGTGTTCGACTTGCGCGCGCTGCGCGTCATCGTGCCCGAATTGCGCGACTGCTATGCGGTGCTGAGCCATCTGCATGAGCACTACAAGCCGGTGGCGGGCGAGTTCGACGACTACATCGCGCGCCCCAAAGTGAATGGCTACCAGTCCTTGCACACCGTCGTGCTCGACGCGCAGCAGCGCCCGATGGAAGTGCAGATACGCACCCGCGCCATGCACGAGCATGCCGAGCATGGCGTGGCCGCGCACTGGGCCTACAAGGAAGCGGGCAGCAAGGGCTACGCCGGCGTCAGCGCGACCGGGGACTTCGAGGAGCAGGTGGCCCAGGCGCGCAAAGCGGTGTTGCATCAGCTGCTGGCCTGGGAGCGTGACTTCACAGCGACCGACGCCTCGCAGACCGATGGAGTTCAGCCAGCGTTCGACAAGCGCATCTACGTGTTCACGCCGCAGTCCACCGTGGTCGAGCTCGTGGCTGGCGCTACGCCGATCGACTTCGCTTACGCCTTGCACACCGACCTGGGGCACCGCTGCCGTGGCGCCAAGGTCGACGGCGTGATGGTTACTTTGAGCACACCGCTTCAGAGTGGGCAGACCGTGGAAATCACGGCTGTGAAGGAAGGCGGTCCGTCGCTCGATTGGCTCAACGCCGAACTCGGTTTCCTGCAAAGCCCGCGCTCCAAGGCCAAGGTGCGGGCCTGGTTCAACGCCTTGGCGCAAGCCCAGACGGTGGCAAAAGGCCGTGAGCAGGTTGAGAAACTGCTGCAGAGAGAGGGCAAGACCGCCATCAAATTGGAGGATCTGGCATCGCAACTCGGTTTCAAAAGCGCCGACGCGATGTTCGAGGTGGTCGGCAAGGACGAGTTTTCACTGCGCAATATCGAGACCCTGCTGCGCCCGGTCGAGCCCGCTCCGGCCGAAGACGAATGGCTGGCGAAGCGCTATTCGCGGCCCGGAAGCGACGCACCCAAGGGCGGCGTGCTGGTGGTGGGAGTCGACTCCTTGCTCACCAGCCTGGCGCGTTGCTGCCGTCCGGCGCCGCCTGACGTGATCGGTGGCTACGTGACGCGCGGCAAGGGCGTGGCCGTGCACCGGGTCGACTGCAGCAACTTCCGCCACATGACCGGCATCGCGCCCGAGCGTCAGATCCCGGTGACATGGGGCGCGAGCAGCAGCGCAACTGCGACCTTGTATCCGGTGGACGTGATGGTCGAGTCAAGTGACCGCCAGGGCCTGCTGCGCGACGTGCTCGATCTGTTCGCCAAGGAGAAGATGAATGTCAGCAGCGTCAATATGCAATCAATGAAGGGCAGCGCGAAAGGCGACACCGCGTGGATGACATTGACCGTCGAGGTATCCGACTCGGCGCATCTTCAACAAGTGCTGCGTAGCGTGTGCCAGGTCAAAGGCGTGCGCAGCGCCAGACGCAAATGATTTTTCATGCAGTCCGGGGCGGGCTGCGATGTCGATATATAATTTCAGGCTCTTAGGCGCGTAGCTCAGCTGGTTAGAGCACCACCTTGACATGGTGGGGGTCGTTGGTTCGAGTCCAATCGCGCCTACCAAATACGGTAGGTCAAGAAGCCCGGTAACTCTGTGAGTTGTCGGGCTTTTTGCATTTCGAATCAACAGCTTGCAGTGCGCCCGCGCGGCAGGCGTTGCTGTGTTCCCAACAGTGCTTGCCCATTTGCCTGGCACGATTGCCCTGCGAAATGTGCATAGCAATTGGAACACCAGTGGAACGGCGCTCGCACTCCAAGTGGTTGCCCGCTGGTGGCCAACTACGACTCAAGATGCGGGACCGTAGACTGAACTGCTCGGAGGCGAGTCGGACGTCAGCGTTCGCCCATACGCACCATGCTTGGGTGGCTATGAACAACAGAGGTCTTGAATCAGTCTGCCGAGTCAGCGTGGCAGCTCGAGCACCGCGTCGAGCCCGCCCTCGGGCCGGTTGTGCAGCGACACGTCGCCGCCTGCGGCGCGCGCAATATTGCGCGCGATGCTCAGTCCCAGGCCGGTGCCGCCGGTGTCGCGACTGCGTGAGGCCTCGAGCCTGAAGAAGGGGTCGAACACGCGCTCCAGCATGGCCTCGGGGAGGCCGGGGCCGTCGTCTACGATGTGAATCGTCAGCGCCTTCGCACTGTCTTCGATCTCGACGCGCGCGCGCTGGCCGTAAAGCACGGCGTTGTCGATCAGATTGCCCACGCAGCGCCTGAGCCGCGCCGCGTCGCCGAGCAAGGGTGCACCGGCATGCCCCTTGATTTCGACGGCGCGTCCCATGTCCTGGTTGTCGGCCTGCACGCTTTCGAGCAGCGCCATCATGTCGACCGGCAGCGATTCGGTCGGGCCGTCCAGACCGCGCAAAGCCGCCAGAGCGTCCTTCACCATCGCCTCCATCTCGGCCAGGTCCTTTTCGATGCGCTGGCGAACGTCGTCGTCGTCGAGCAGTTCGGCGCGCAGTCGCAGCCGGGTCAGCGGCGTCTTCAGGTCGTGCGACATCGCCGCCAGCACTTGTGTGCGGTCATCGATATAGCGCACCAGGCGCGATTGCATGGTGTTGAACGCCTGCGCCGCGCGGCGCACCTCGGTCGGGCCGCTTTCCAGCAGCGGCGGCTGGTGGATATTCTTGCCCAAGGCCTCGGCTGCGTCGGCCAGAGTTTGCAGTGGTCGGCTCAGCCAGCGCACGGCAACCGACGACAAGACCAGCACCGCCGCCAACAGCACGCCCAAGCTCAGCAGCAGGCGCGTCGGCAGATGCGCCGATTCACTCGGCAACTGGGTATCGAAGGTGACCCAACCACCGTCTCGCAATTGCACCTGGGTGACGAGCACGACAGCGCCTGGCCCGGACATATGGCCCGGCGCGCCTGGGCCTGATCGACCCATCATGGCTCGGTGGTATTCGATCCTCGACAAATCATCCGGCACGCCCGCTGACGCTGCGCTGCGCGCCACCACTCGCAGCGCGTGGCCGTCCGGCAGCGCGGCGCGCAGCATCGCGCTGAACATGGCGACGTGCATGCCGCCGCCTGGTCCTGCAGCGTCGGGCAGCGGCGGGCGATCCAGCGTGACCAACTGCGGCGGCGCGCTCAGAATTTTCACGACGCGCTCGCGCTCGGTGGCGTCCAGCGAGTCGAGCAGGCGCACGATGTCGGCGACGCGCTGCACCGGTTGCATGCCGGCAGCCTGCAGCAGCGCACGGTCGCGCTCGGCCCAGTTGATCCATGCGCTCAAGCCCTGCGCCAGCACCAGCCCGACGACCAGAACGCCAACCAGGCGGCCGAACAAGGAGCGTGGCCAGAAGCGGCGCGTCATGTCGGCCCCTTTGCCGGCACTGCCAGCACATAGCCTTCGCCGCGCACGGTCTTGATCAGCAGCGGGTCTTTCGGGTCGTCGCCCAGGCGATGGCGCAGGCGGCTGACCTGCACGTCGATGCTGCGATCGAGCGGATCGGCCTCGCGGCCCTGCGTCATGTCGACCAGTTGGTCGCGATTGAGCACCCGGTTCGGATGCGCGAGAAAGATGCGCAGCAAGCGGTATTCGGCGCCGCTGAGCGAGGCCACCACGCCCTCGGGCGAGACCAGATGGCGGTGCGCCGTGTCGAGCCGCCAGCCGGCGAACTCCAGCTCGCGACTCTCGTCGGGTCGCAAATTGGGCGGCAAGCTGCGTGCGCGCTTGAGGATGGCCTTGATCCGGGCCAGCAACTCGCGTGCGCTGAAGGGCTTGGGTAGGTAATCGTCCGCGCCCATCTCCAAGCCGACGATGCGGTCGGTCTCGTCGCCGCGCGCCGTGAGCATGATCACCGGTAGATCGGATTTCGCGCGCAGGTCGCGGCACAGCGTCAAGCCGTCGTCTCCCGGCAGCATCAGGTCCAGCACCACCAGGTCGACGTGGGCCGCGTCGAGTGCCCGCCACATCGCCTTGCCGTCGCCGACAGCGGTCGTCTTCAAACCATTGCGGGTCAAGTAGGTGCCGAGCAGCGAGCGGATTTCGGCGTCGTCATCGACGATAAGGATGTGGTCTGGCTGGTCCATGGCAATCATTGAATCAGGTTTATCTGTCAGGTGGCGAGGCTCAGCGTAACGCACTGTGTCAAAGCGGCACTCCGACATCGGCCGCTACAAAAATGCCGCGCGCTGACATCACCCGCTTACATTGCCGCGCTTGAATGAACTCAGTCCGAAAGTCCGGGCGGCAACCAAGAAGGAAACAGATCATGAAACGCATTCACAAGATCCTGGTCGGCACAGCCGGCGCACTGACTCTGGCGGTGGTAACGGCTGTAGCGGCCGCACCTGATGGCCCTGTCGGCCCGTATGGTGGCATGGGTATGGGCGGCGGCATGGGCATGATGCACGGCGCCATGTCTGGCGGCCAACACGGCGCGTTGTCAGCGCAAGATTTCGACCAGATGAAGTCCCGGTTGACCATCACCGCGCAACAAGAACCCGCGTGGCAGGCATTTACTGCCAAGGCGACCGAACAAGCCGCCTTGATGCAGGCGATGCATGCACAACGCCTTCAGGCGGGGAATGCCGAGACCTCGGCGCCTGATCGCATGAACCAGCACATCGGATTGATGACACAGGGTCTGGCAAGCATGCAGGCAATGAACGTCGCAATGACCAACTTGTACGCAGTGTTGACTCCGCAGCAGCGCAATACTGCAGATCTGCTGTTCGGGCATATGGGCCAGCGCGGCATGGGTTCGGTCAGGCGTTGATAATCCGGTACTGCCACGCTCTCTGGCCAGTGTTGCAGGTCAGAGAAATATCATCCCTTCATGAGGATTGGCGAAGAAGATGGCTTCGAACGGAAGTTTGTTTTCCGCCGCAGGATTCAGCGCAGCTTGTCAAGCTCAGACAGTGTCCGCGCACCCGAAAGGATGAAGAGGATGAATGAAAGCCACATGAAGCGCGAGATCCTCGAGACTCCGGCCATGCTGCGCCGCGAAGCCGTCGCGTGGGAGGCCCAGGCCCAGCGGATACGCAGACTCGGTGCCGGGCGTCCCAATGTGGTGTTGATAGGGCGTGGCAGTTCAGGCAACGCCTGCACCTTCGGGTCCTATCTCTTCATGCTGCGCACGGGTCGTCACCCGATGGAGTTCCACCCTTGGGTGACCACCCAGACCTTGCCCGACGCGGATTGGAGCGACACGGTGGCTTATGCATTTTCGGCGTCCGGCCACAGCACCGACATCACCGAGGCGCTGCGCTGGCTCAAATAGCGCGGGGCGCTGACTGTGGCGGTGACCGCGGCCGAAGCCGAGGCGCCGCTGGTGGATCTGGCGGGCGCGGTGTTCCGGCTCAATTGCGGAGACGAGCGGGCGGTGCCTGCGACCAAAAGCTTCACGGCCCAGCTTTTCGCTGCCGCGGCATTGGCCGGTTACCCGATCGCGCAAGCCGCCGAGCAGACCGCCCAAGCCATGGAATCGATTCTGAACGGCGCAACGGGCGCCTCGCTGTCCACCTTCTTGCAAGGCGGCAGGACTGTGGCCTGGGTCGCGCGCGGGCCGTCTTACGCGGGCGCTTTGGACGCCGCGCTGAAAACCCAGGAAAGCCTGGGCATGCCGGCCTTCGGCTATTCGACGGCCGAATTCCTGCACGGCCCCAACCGCGATGTTTCATGCGTCGGACCGTGTCATCCTTTTTTTCCGGCGCAGACGAGACGATGGCCAGCAAGCAGACGGTGGTCACCACCTTGCGCGCGCGCGGCGTGCCCTTCATTACGATAGGCGCCGATTCCACCCACGACGCCGGGTTGCCCATCCCGTTTCCTGACGAACGCTGGGCGCGTACGCCGGTGCTGGCCTTCTTGTCGCAGCTTGCCTCCGAGGAAGTGGCGCAACGCACCGGACTCGACGCCGACGCACCCGCCAATCTTCAAAAGGTGACACGCACGCTGTGAGCTGCGGAAGAGACCGTTGCCGGAAGGTCGCTTACGACCCCGAACTTGCCGGTCGCCAAAGCGATCTGGTGCCCGCGAAGTTGTCGTTGGCAGTCTCCCTGCTGGCCCACGGCGCAGTTGCGCGGGCGTTCAATTCCCGGGCAACGTCTTCAAGCCAACCCGGCGTTCCATCGCTTCGAATGCCGCATCAGCGAAAACAGCGTCAAAAACTCAAGCGTGATCACACGGAGCCCAGCGCGATCGCTGCAGGAGGCTAACCATCGGGTCAGGCACAACTCTTGAGCGGAGATCAGGTTCAAACGCAGTTAGCTAACGGTGCGCTAACGCTCGTAGTGCTATACATCGAGACAGCGACTCCCCAACACTGCGAAAGACAACCATGGCACGCTTGAACTTGCGATCCCTGCTGCTGGCCTGCACAGTGGCAACCCTACCGGCCGGCGGCGCGTTCGCCGCCCTCGTCGACCGCGGGGGCGGTGTCGTCTATGACACGGTCAGCGGGCTTGATTGGGAACAGCGGCCCGGAGCGCTGTGGATTGACTACGCTGGCGCCAATGCCTACGTCGCAAGTCTCACGCTGGACGGCGGCGGCTGGCAGATGCCCACAATCCAACAACTGACTGATCTCAATGGGGAACTCATCGACCAGACTGGTTGCTACGACTGCAGCGGCGACTGGGGTCCTTTCTCGGCGATTCCGCTCGGCGTGTGGACCACCTCACTCTACTTCGCAGGTAAGCCCGGCGCCTTCTATGTGAGCTTCTGGGTGCCGGCTACGACGATTGGCCTGTTCCAGACGAGTCAGGCTGGTGTCTGGGCGGTGCGCGAAGGCACGCCCATTCCCGAGCCGAGCAGCTTCGGGTTGGCGGGGCTGACGCTGCTCGCGCTGGCTTCCGAACGCCGGCGTCGCAAGAACGTCCGGGTGCTCGACCGAGAAAGCAACGACTGCTGAACACTCACTGGAGCCTCAATTCTGGCCGCTAAATCGTCGTTTGACTGTCGGCTTTGGAGGAAGCAGCCGGCTAGCCGAATGTCGCAGCCAGTCTTGAGCTGCCGAACATCGAGCTGCGCCTGAGCGTTGCCAGCTGGCTTAATCACCTCAAATCGAACAACCTGAAACCCGCCGGTCACCGGCACCCGCTTGTGGCCGGACTGCAGAACTTCTCGAAGCTTTCTAGAACAACCCTGCACGGCCTGGTCGCGGGCAGTCGCCGCGCCCCGCGCCATGCATCCCTAAAGCACCGAGCGGCAGCTCAATTCGTCACGGGTGTGCTCTTCCAGCCGCCACCGAGCACCTTGTACAGGGTGAGCAGGTTTTGTACCTGTAAGGCCTGCACTTGCACGCGGGCCTGCTCGGACGCGAACAGCGCGCGCTGCGCGTCGAGCACGTCGAGGTAGCTCGACGCACCGTGACGGTAGCGCAGCTCGGCGAGCTTGAAGCTGGTCTGTGCGGCGCGCGCTTGCGCCGTTTGAGCGCGCAGCTGTTCGCCCAAGGTAGCGCGGCCGGCGAGCGCATCCGAGACTTCGCGGAACGCGGTCTGGATCGCCTTCTCGTACTGCGCCACCGCGATCTCGCGGTTGATCTTGGCCACGTCGAGATTGGCCTGGCTGCGGCCCGCGTCGAAGAGCGGCTGGAGCAGCGTGGCGCCGCCGGTGAGGGCGAAGGTGCCGCTGGCGAACAGCTTGTCCAATGCGCTGCTCGCCGTGCCGGCGTTGGCGGTGAGCGAGATGCGCGGAAAGAAGGCTGCACGCGCTGCGCCGATATTGGCGTTGGCGGCGATCAACTGCTGCTCGGCGGCGCGCACGTCGGGTCGCCGCGCCAGCAGGTCCGACGGCAGACCCGCGGGCAGGTCGACCAGGGTCTGCTGAGTGTCCAAGATCGATGCGGGTGGCAGGTCGGCGGGCAGCGCCTGACCCAGCAACAGCACCAGCGCGTTCTCGTCAAGCGCGCGTTGCCGCGTGGTCTGGGCCAGCGTTGCGCGCGCACCTTCCAGCAACTGCTCTGCCTGCGAGCGGTCAAGGTCGGATGCGGCGCCGTTGTCGAACTTGAGCGCGACGAGCTTGAACGACGCTTCGCGTGTCTTGAGCGTGTCGCCTGTGACGCGCAACAGCTCTGCGTCGGCGAGCAGGTTGACGTAGGTATTCGCGACCGACGCGACCAGAGCGATCTGCACCGTCTGGCGGGCCTCTTCGGTGGCGAGGTACTGCGCCAAAGCGGCCTGGCTCAGGCTTCGTACACGGCCGAAAAAGTCGAGCTCGTAAGCCGTCATCTGCGCGCCGAAGGCGTAGCTGTGGGTCAGCGATCCGGCCGCGCCTGCCTGGCGCTGCGCCGTGGCGCCCACGCCCAGAGTGGGCAGCTCATCGGCCTTTCTGATCTGGTAGGCGGCACGCGCCTGTTCGATATTCAGTGCCGCCACGCGCAGGTCGCGGTTGTTGGTCAGCGCGATTTCGATCAGGCGGCGCAGCCGCGCGTCTGCGAAGTATTGCTGCCAGTCGATGTCGGCGGCAGCCGACCCGGCCGCGTCCACAGCGGCCAACTCGGGTGCGTACTCGGTCGGCAGCGGTGCTGCCGGGCGCTGGTAGGCGGGGATGAGGTTCATGCAGCCACCGAGCAGCGCCGCGCTGGCAAGCGCCGCCAGGGTCGATGAGCGCGGCAAGAAACAGCGCTTATGCATGGTCGCCCTCCTTGGCAGCGGGCAGTGCCGCTGTCTCATTCAGTTCGTGCGCGTAGATCCTGCGTTGTCGTTCGCTGCCCTTGAAATAGCTGCGCACGACGACGAAGAACACCGGCACGAAGAACACGGCCAGCAAGGTGGCGGTGATCATGCCGCCCATCACGCCGGTGCCGATGGCGCGCTGGCTGGCCGAGCCCGCACCTGACGAAATGACGAGCGGCAGCACGCCCAGAATGAAGGCAAACGAAGTCATCAGAATCGGCCGCAGCCGCAAATGCACCGCCTTCAATGTTGCTTCGACCAGGTCCATGCCCTGCGCATGCAGGTCTTTCGCGAACTCGATGATCAGGATCGCGTTCTTTGCGGACAGGCCTATCACCGTGATCAGGCCGACCTTGAAGAACACATCATTGGGCATGCCGCGCAGCGTGACCGCGAGCACCGCGCCGAGCACGCCCAGCGGCACCGCCAGCAGCACTGCGAACGGAATCGACCAGCTCTCGTACAGCGCCGACAGGCACAGGAACACCGCGAGCAGCGAGAACACCAGCAGTATCGACGCGGTCGAACCCGACAGGCGCTCTTCGCGCGACTGG
>Ga0315270_10001515_pt1 | contig 12339 bp, 9 predicted proteins | sample C1_bottom_MG_FD_204932 | JGI IMG/M metagenome (GOLD analysis project Ga0315270, IMG submission 204932) | Sediment microbial communities from Yellowstone Lake, YNP, Wyoming, USA - C1_bottom | ecosystem: Environmental > Aquatic > Freshwater > Lake > Sediment | place: USA: Wyoming | collected... | reverse complement strand
AGGCGGCGTACAGGCCGTAATAGGCTGGCATGCCGGCAAGCTGGGCGTAGGCCATGGACTGCGGCACCAGCACCAGCGCGATGGTGATGCCGGCGAGGAAGTCGGCCTTGACGTTGCTTGCGCGCAACGGGAACCAGCGCAGGAAAGGCAGAAAACGTGCAGGCTGGATCATGGATTACTTTCCCCGCTGGAGCAATGTTCGGTCGAAAATGAAATGCTTCCGCCGGACTTTTATGCAATGCTTAAATCATACCAGCGAGATCCGCGTTAATGAATAAAAAACATTAAGTTTTTATTCGGGCCGCTGCAAAGACGGATAAGCTACTGCCGCTTTTCTTTGCATACAACGGCTCCCGGTGGTTTTAACCCGGATTGTTCATTAGGCTTAAACCCCTCCCAACCTCCCCTTGTCAGGGGAGGAGCTGAATGCGCTCTCCCCCTGAAAAGGGTCAAGCAGGCAATCCGCGTAGAGGATGCTCGCACAAGGGGGAGAGCTTGCGAGGGGGCCTGGAGGGGGTTAGGTTCTAATAGATTATTTGGCTTTAACCTGCCCTGACCCCGTTAAAACTCGTTCTGCAGCTTCTTGTAACCCTTGATCAGCTCGTGGTTGGCTTTCAGCACTGACTCGGAGAAGTCGCTGGCCTGCGGCGAAACCTGCGGGATCTTGCTCAGCTCATGGTTGGAGTGGACGTTGGTGGTGGAAGGGATATGGAAGTTCTCCGGAACTTCGCAGTGCTCCACCACCGAGTTGTGCCGCACCACCGAGCCGTTGCCGATCACACAGTCAAACAGCACCGAGTTGAAACCGATAAACACGTTTTCGCCGACGATGCACGGGCCATGCACGATGGAGCGGTGGGCGATGGAGGAATTGGTGCCGATCTTGACCAGGCCGCCGGCCTTGGAGTGGATTACCACGCCGTCCTGGATATTGGAATTGGCGCCGATGATGATGGGGTCCATGTTGCCATTTTCGTCGACTTCGTCGGCGCGGATTACCGCATAGGGACCGATGAAGACGTTTTCCTCGACGATAATCTTGCCGCACAGGATCGCGGTATTGTCGACATAGGCCGACTCATGGATAACCGGCAGGTCGCCGCTGGGATTTTTACGTATCATTCTTTTCTCGCTTCGCCGTTAGGTAGGTAGGTCTGGCACTCGGAAAAAATCCGGAATTTGCAGGTGCGGCAAATTTCCGGGTCGAGCGTGGAGTAAACAGGTTTGATCCAGTTTGACATGGCGGGAAAGAAGCCACCCACGCCGATATCGTCCAGCTTGCCTGATTTTTTCAGGAACTGGTAAATTTTGTCCTTGCAGCGGTAAAAATACAGCCCTCCACCCAGTTTGCGTCTGCGGCGTGCTTCCTGGGCTAGCAGCTCTGCGCCTGCCGCATCGACGAAACTCATGCCGCTGGCGACGATCATCACAGTTTTTTGCTGTGGGTTTGTTTCGTCAATGGTCATCAGGGTGTTCTGTACGTGGTCGACTGCGCCAAAGAAAATCGCGCCGTTGATCCGCACGATGCGCATTTGCGGACATTCGTCATGATCATACGCGCTGACGAAGTGATACGCGCCTTCCTCTTTTGCAGGCACCACCGGCACGATATTCGGGCGCGACACGCGGTAAAGGTAAAGCGACAGTGACAGCAAAATGCCAAAGAAGATACCCTCTTCCAGATCGACCAGCGTGCCCAGCAATGTCACCCATAACACCACCGCCTCTGCGCGGTTGGTTTTGGAAATGACCGCGATATGATGGAAGTCGATCAGTCCCCACGCCACCAGAAACAGGATGCCCGCCATCGCGGCGGTGGGCAGATAGGAGGCAAGCGGGCCTACCAGCAGCAGGATCAATATCAGAAAAATCGACGCATAGACAGTGGCCATCGGCGTTCTGGCACCGGCGGCATAGTTAACGCCGCTGCGGTTAAAGGAGCCGCACGAAGCATAGGCGGAGAAAAAGCTGCCGAATAGATTAGCCAGGCCCTGGCCGATAAATTCCTGGTTGCCGTCGATGCGCTGCTCAGACTTGACCGCGATTGCACGCGAGATAGACACCGCTTCCGTCAGCGCCAGCATGGTCACCAGCAGTGCCGGGAATAAAACCTTGTGTATCGTGCCGTAGGAAAAGTCCGGCAGGGAAAGCGGCGGCAAGCCTGCGGGCAATGCGCCTACGGTCTTGATATGAGTGATCGCAACGCCGATTTCCAGATTCAGTACAAACGCAACAAGACTGCCGACCAGCATCGCGACGATCATATAGGGCAGCTTGGGGGTGAACATTTTGGCCAGTATGCCCGCGGCCAGGGTGATGGCCGCCACCAGCATCACATAGGGATTGATATGGCTGAACTGCAGCACGAACTGCTCGATCACCACATGAAACGGCGCGCCGCGCACGATGTCCAGGCCGAAAAAATTCTTTACCTGGCTGGCCGCAATGAGCAGCGCCGCGCCTGCGGTGAAGCCGATCACCACGGTATGCGAAATGAAATTCACCAGCACACCCATGCGTGCCAGACCCAGTATCAGCTGGAACAGGCCGGTGAGGAAGGTCAGGGTCAGCACCATGCTGATGAACTGCGGCGAACCCGGCTCCGCGAGCGGGCTCATTGCGGCAAAAACGGCGATGGAAATAGCCGTGGTCGGGCCGGAAACCAGATGCCAGCTTGAGCCGAACAGCGCCGCGATGATCGCCGGCACCATCGCGGCATAAAGCCCGTATTCCGGCGGCATGCCGGCGATGGTGGCAAAGGCCACGCCTTGCGGCAGCACGATCATCGCGCCGGTGATGGCTGCGATTAAGTCGGCTTTGTTGGTGTCGCGGTTGACCATGGGCCACCAGCGCAAAAAAGGAAAAATTTTGTAGAAGATCTGGGGGTGAGTGGTTTTGGTCACGACTTAACCTATTTCTATAACAGCAAAAAATTAACTTTAAATTTAAGGTCGTCCTTAAATGTTTAAATACTCCTGCGTGACTGCAATGCTTGGCGTGATTTAATTGTTTAAGGCGAACTTTCCATGTTTCATGTAGCTCAAGTTGCACGCATTCCGGATAAGGCGCAGCCTGATGAAACTGTGCAATTATAACTTATAGTCAGATATTCAGTTTGTTTGCTCCCGCCAGACTGGTGCCATTCATGGTGGAATGCGCCGGTCTGGCAAATCAATGTTGGAGAAACCAGTTCACTGCGTTAGAATTCACTGACTATGACTCTGAGCCAGCTAGTCCGCGTCCCGTTGCTGTTGCTTTTCGTACTCTTGCAGTGCGTGGCGCCGCTTGCGCATGCGCATATAAACGACGAGCACGGCGAATACGATGGCCAGGGTGTGCATATCGACCTGGTAGATTCTCCTCGGTTAAATGTTCACCACCACGAATCTGATTCCGTCCATCTTTCTGTTGATGAACATCAGTCAGCTGTTGTGAGCATGCAGCCGGAATACCGAAGCGGTGAACTGACAGCTGCCCAGCCTGTATATGCAAATATAAAATGTCCGGCAGTGCTGGGTAAACACATCGCCCTCCGCTTTGTTAATCTTTACCAGCAGTCTCTTCCTCTTCCCCTCTATCAACACCCCCCAGGTCAGGCTCCTCCAGCGTAAGATCGTTTTAAGTGCCTGACTTGAAAAGCCAGGCACAAGCCCTATCTAAACTAAATCGTGTTGCCATTGCGCAACATCAGGAGCCTATAACTATGAGAGCAACACTTGCCTCTTTGGTGCTGATTCTATTCAGCGTAACACATGCCTTTGCTTCAGACGATCTGGCGCTTAGCCCCAAACAAATACAGGCACTGGGCATAAGCACCGCGCCGCTGCCTCCCAAAAGCACAGGTGAGCTGGCTGGCATACCTGCACAAGTCGTGATTCCGGCCAATCAGCTTTTCATCGTCAGTACACCGTTGCCGGCAATGGTTGAACAAACCCTGGTTGGCGTGGGAGACCGCGTGCACAAGGGGCAGATACTGGCGCGACTGCAAAGCCCCGCGTTAGCCGAAGCACAGCGCGGTTTTTTGCAGGCCAGTACCCAGGCGCAGTTGGCCAAAGGAAATTTCAGCCGCGATGAGCAATTGTGGAAAGACGGCATCATCGCAGAAAGCCGCTATCGTTCTGCGCAGAGCCAACATATAGAAGCCAGCGCGGCGCTGGCCGAAAGAAAGCAAATGCTGCTGCTTGCAGGGATGTCGGCGGATGCCATCGCGCGATTGCAGTCTGGTGAAAATCTGCATAGCCTGCTGGTCATTACCTCACCCATAGATGGCGTTGTACTGGAAAAAACCGCCAGCGCCGGACAGCGTCTGGATAGCGCCACTCCTCTCTTTAATATTGCCAGGTTGCAACCGCTGGGCCTGGAGATTCAGGCTCCCCTTGCCGGTGCACAAGGTCTCAGGGTGGGCGCTGATGTGACTATTCCAGCCTATGCTGCAAGCGGCAAGATCACCGCGATTGGCCAAAGTCTGAGTGACAATAACCAGACTGTCCTGCTAAGAGCCTTGATCCATAAAGGTACACAGAATTTGCGACCAGGCCAGCATGTTGAAGTCAGCATTGCCACTGGCACGACTGCTGCGGCGCAGTGGGCGATACCCAATGGTGCATTGGCGCGGGTCGAAGGGAGAACCCTGGTTTTTGTTGCTACACCCACAGGATTTCGTGCAGAAAGTGTAGTTGTTCTAAATGAAGGCGCACAGGACACGCTGATCACAGGCAAATTCAGCGGGTCGGAAAAAGTTGCGATCCATGGCGTCGCGGTCTTGAAAGCCAAGCTGATGGGCATAGGCGGGGGCGAGTGATGCTATCCAAACTCGTAGAATTTTCCCTGACCCAGCGCCTGCTGGTCATCGTTCTTACGCTGATGCTGACAGGCGCAGGCATTGTGTCGTTTCGCGAACTGCCTATAGATGCATTTCCGGATGTGTCTTCCACCCAGGTCAAGCTCATCATGAAGGCGCCGGGCATGACGCCGGAAGAGGTGGAGACACGCATCGTGGCGCCGATAGAAGTGGAAATGCTGGGCATACCCAAGCAGCGAATTCTACGCTCCGTTTCCAAGTATGCCATTGCCGACATCACCATCGATTTTGTAGACGGCACGGATATTTACTGGGCACGGTCACAAGTGGCGGAGCGCCTGAACAATGTGCTGCGCGATCTGCCGTCAGGAACAGGTGGAGGACTGGCCCCCATCACCACGCCGCTGGGCGAGATGTTCATGTTTACCGTGGAAGGCGAGGGTTACTCGCTGGAGCAACGCCGCACGCTGCTCGACTGGACCATACGTCCGGCGCTGCGCACCTTGCCCGGTGTGGCCGATGTCAACTCGCTCGGCGGACTGGCGCGCAGCTTTGAAGTTGTGCCCGACCACACTGCCATGGTGGCCCGCAATCTCAGCATGAAAATGCTGCAGAGTGCACTTGAAGCCAATAACAGTAACGACGGCGCCGGACGTCTCAGCGACGGCGACGAGGCGCTGCTGGTGCGCACCGAGGGCAGCATCAGGACGCTGCAGGATGTGCGCAACATTGTTATCGCCAGCCCCGGTGGCAACCCGATCCGGGTGGGCGACATCGCACAGGTGCGCATCGGCAGTCTCACCAGATATGGCGTGGTAACCAAGGACGGCCAGGGCGAAGCCGTTGAAGGTTTGGTGCTGGGCCTGCGCGGCGCGAATGCGCAGAAGGTGGTGGAAGGGGTGCGCGCCAAGCTGGCGGAACTTGCGCCGATTCTGCCACCGGGGGTGTCCATCAAAGTATTTTATGATCGTGGCAGCCTGGTCGAGCGTGCCGTGGGAACGGTGGCCAAAGCGCTGATTGAGGCGATCATACTGGTGGTGATTTTGCTGGTGCTGTTTCTGGGCAACCTGCGTGCGGCGCTGGTGGTGGCAATTACCCTGCCGCTTGCCGTACTCATCACCTTTATTCTGATGCAGCAATTTGGCATGTCTGCCAACCTGATGAGTCTGGGCGGACTGGCGATTGCCATCGGCATGCTGGTGGATGCCGCGGTGGTCGTGGTGGAAAATATCGTGTCGCATTTGTCGCACGATAAAAACACCGAAAAACTTGCCTATCTGCACATCGTGTTTCGTTCGGTCAAGGAAGTCATCACGCCCGTTGCCGCGGGCGTCGCGATCATCATTATTGTGTTTCTGCCGCTGCTGACACTGCAAGGACTGGAGGGGAAGTTTTTCATTCCGGTCGCACTGACCATCGTGTTCGCGCTCGGCGCTTCACTGCTGTTGTCGCTGACCGTCATTCCGACACTGGCCTCATTTGTGCTCAAAGCGGGTGCGCACAGCGAGCCCTGGCTGATACGCAAAGCCAACGCGCTGTATGAGCCCGCGCTGGACTGGGCATTGCACAATGTGCGCACAGTGCTGATTGCCGCCGGCATTGCGCTGCTGCTGACCGTGGTGGTCTATACCCAGCTAGGCAAGACCTTTATGCCCACGATGGATGAGGGTGACGTGATCGTGGGCATCGAAAAATTGCCTTCTATCAGCCTGGAGCAAACTGCCGCGCTCGATCTGAAAATTCATCAGGCGATCATGAACCAGATACCCGAGGTGAAAGGCATTGTGGCGCGCGCCGGTGCCGACGAGCTCGGCCTCGACCCGATGGGGCTGAACCAGACCGACACTTTTCTGGTGCTTAAACCGATGAGCGAATGGCGCGAACACAATAAGGCATGGCTGCTGGATGAGCTGCGCCGCGTGCTCGATCAATTGCCGGGTTTCTCCTACAGCTTCACGCAACCTATCGACATGCGCGTACAGGAAATGATTATCGGTGCGCGCGGTGACGTGGTGGTGAAAATATTTGGCGCGGATTTAAACCGGCTGAATGAAATAGCCGCGCAAATGGTCAAGGTGCTGAAGGGAGTCAAGGGCAGCGAGGATGTCTATACCACGGAGAACAGCGGCGTGCAGTATTACCGCGTGGCAATAGACCGCCTCGCCGCTGGCCGTCTGGGCCTGAACGTGGATGACATCAGCAGCACCCTGCGCAGTCAGGTAGAGGGGCAGCGGGTCGGCACGGTGATCGAAGAAGGACGCCGCACGCCTCTGCTGTTGCGTGGCGCAGAAAATGTGCAGCGCTCGCCGGCGCTGTTTGCAGCGCTCACTCTGCCCTTGCCAAGCGGAAAAAGCGTGCCGCTTTCGGTGGTGGCAAAACTGGAACGGGTGGATGGACCGGTCAAAGTGGACAGGGAGAACGGGCAGCGTATGGTGGTGGTGCAAAGCAACGTGCGTAACCGCGACCTGGTTGGTTTTGTCGAAGATGCAAAAGCCGCAATCACCAAAGAGATGCAGCTACCTTCAGGCTACCGCCTGACCTGGGGTGGGCAGTTTGAAAACCAGCAGCGCGCGGCGGCCAGGCTCACTGTGGTGGTGCCTATCGCGCTCGGCCTGATCTTCATGCTGCTGTTCGCCACCTTCGGCTCGGTGCGACAGGCAGCGCTGGTGCTAAGCAATGTGCCGTTTGCGCTGATAGGCGGCGTGTTCGCGCTGTGGGTCAGCGGTGAGTATATGTCGGTGCCGGCCTCGGTCGGGTTTATCGCACTGCTGGGCATTGCGGTATTGAATGGCGTGGTGATGGTGTCTTATTTCAACCAGTTGCATAGCGAAGGCATGGACATCACACGCGTCGTCACCGAAGGCGCCAAGCGACGTCTGCGCCCGGTGTTAATGACGGCCAGCATCACGGCTTTCGGCTTGATCCCCCTGCTATTTGCCACGGGGCCGGGTTCGGAAATCCAGAAGCCGCTTGCCATCGTGGTCATCGGCGGGTTAATCAGTTCGACCCTGCTGACATTGATTATGCTGCCTATCCTGTACCGCCGTTTCGGCATTGAATCTGATCGGAATAAAGCATGAATAAGATAATTGATTGTTGCCTGACACTGGTGTGCCACAAGTCGCTGGAAGAACGGCTGGTTGATCATCTGCTGGAGCATCCGGAATGGGTGAGTGGTTTCTCGGCCAGCCAGATCGAGGGGCATAGCCTGAAACAGCATCTGCCCAGTTTGCTGGAACAGGTGCGCGGCCGTTCGCAGCGCATAGAAATCCGCAGTGTGATGAATCTGGACGACGCGCGTGCTTTGGTTGCGCATCTCAAAAGCCATGAGGCCAACAGTGAAGTTGCCTACTGGATTACACCTGTCATCGAATATGGAAGGTTAGCGTGAACTATTTAATTATCCCACTCGGTTTAATCATTACACTCTGCACTCTGCTCGCAACGTCTGTTGTTGCGGCAGAATCTGATTTGCAAGACCTGCCACCGGCGGCGCAGGTTGAAACCGTGCTGAGTCAGCACATCAATGTATTGACTGCTGAAACCGGCGTCATGGTGGAGCAGGCAAGCCAGCGCAAATGGAACAGCGGCAACTACGAATTCAATGTGCGCGCCGGCAGTTCGCAGCGCAATATCGCCAGCACCGGACAGGTGCTGAGGGAATGGGATGTTGCCGTGGAGCGCCCGCTGCGCCTGTTTAACAAGGTTTCGCTGGACAGCGACATCGGCGCGGAAGGCGTCACCCGTGCAGAATTCGCACTGGGTGACGCGCGCCACGAAGCGGCTCGCCTGCTGTTGCATCTGTGGTTCAACTGGCAGCGCGAGCAGGCGCAGGTCAGCCAGTGGCAGCAGCAGGTGGACATTCTCAGGCAGCAGGTCGGCATCACCGAAAAGCGCATGCGTGCGGGAGATGCGCCCAAAATGGAGCTGAACCAGGCGCAGGCTGCGGCGGCGCAGGCCGGCGTCTCGCTCCAGCAGGCCAGCATGCGCGCGCAGCTTGCCGCCAGCGAACTGATGCGTCCCTTTCCGCAGCTGGCCCTGCCGCCACAGCCCACCCTCGCTACCCCGCAGCCGATCGAGCACGACCTGGGCTACTGGCAGGCGCTGGTTTTTGCCGACAATCACGAGCTCGGCATGGTGCAATCGGATAGCCGCCTGCAGCAGATTATGGCGCAGCGTAGCAGCGCTGACCGCGTACCTGACCCTACTGTAGGCTTGCGTTACTCCAGCGAAAAAGAAGGCGAAGAAAAGCTTGCCGGGGTATACGTCTCGGTGCCTATCTCATTCGGCCTGCGCGGTGCAAATGCCGATATTGCGCGCCAGCATGCCGACATCGCCCGGCATCGCGAAGCCGCAACCAGACGCCGGCTGGAGGGCGATGTGTATGCCGCTTATACACAGGCCGTCAACAACTACCTGATCTGGCAGCAGGCACAGCAAGCGGCCGGCAGCGTGCGCGAAAATGCAGAGCTGGTGGCGCGCGCTTACAGCCTGGGCGAAAGCAGCCTGACCGACTCGCTCACCGCGCGCCGCATGGCGCTTGAATCCAGCCTCGCGGCCACCGTGGCGCAGCTGGATAGCAATGAGGCGCGCTACCGACTGTTGCTCGATGCACACCTGCTGTGGGCGCTGGATGAGCATGAAGGGGATGCAAAAAAATAAATGGGAGATGACATCCCGTGCTGGAAAGTGGTTCGCTGGCTTTGATTTCTCTGCAAAGATCGGCAGGAATGCTCAACGCAGTTCGCACCTGGCGGAAGCATCAATTCCTAAAATCGCAGCCCGACGGTCAAGCGCGTCTGGTCATCGTTGCTGAAATTGACCTTCGAGTCCTGTGCCAGCCGGAAGAAAATATCCCGATTGTCGTAGGTCACTGAAACCGCATTGCCGGACACGGATTCGTCATCGGGTGTGGCGCGGCCATGTTTGCTCGATACATCCACCGTCCAGCGCTGATGCTCGTCCGGCGATATGCGCCACACTGCGTGAAAAACGGTCTGATCGGTGTTCAGACGGTTGTCCCTGATGCTAAATAATGAAAAAGTTGATTTTGGCAGCAGGCTGGTACCGACTCCGTACATGACGGAATCGTTAGGGTCAAAATTAAGGTTGTAGTAGTCCTGTCCGTTGGTAAGCCCGTAGCCGAGCAGCGCGTAGACCGTGTCCCCAATCTGCGCGTTGATCGAGCCACCGGCAAAATCATGTGTAGCCAATTGCACGGAGGGCACAATCTGCAGGTAGGGAAATTGCGCGGTATATTCGTAGCCTGTGCGGGTCTGTTCAAACTCGCTGTCGCGCTGGTAGTGGCCCAGCCAAAAAGCATGCGGGCCATAATGTGCGCGCAGATTGAGATCGGTCGCATCCTTCTGGCTGGTGGTGACATAGTAGGACGGCGTGAACTTGAAAGCCCATGCCTCGCCCGCTACAGACGCAGTCTCGCCCACAGTTGACGTGTCGGCATAGACGCCGGATATGCACAGCAGCACTGCATATAAGCCAGCCATTACGATATTCTTTAAATTTACAGTGAGCACTCAGGTTCTCCGATTAATTTTCCAGAAGGGAATCGGACTGCCCCGGTAGGTCGCGATAGCTTATTTGTTCATAAAAGGCTGGATATAACTTCCAATTTTAAGCCACCAAAGTGATGTTGAAAAGAATCACAGGACAGAGTGTACTATCCCTGTTCACCCCTAAGCTGACCTTTGTGGCCCTGAAGCTCATTTTTGATGTGACAGTAAATTCCGCTCGCATCTGGCGGCATGCGCAGTGTGTGGACTTGTTCAGTGTTTCCCTTGTATTATGCATTAAGAAATTTTGCATGAGTCCATTGGTGTTGATTATTGACAACCTACCTTTTTCACTCACCACCGCGCCTTTTCGCGATTATCAGTCTGTTCATGATTGTCGTGATGCTTGCTGCCACAGGTTTCACGCTGGCGCCTTTTTTTCGCCAAACCATTATCAATTTCGAGGCGGTTATTGTGCGCGATATGGTCAACGCGCTGGCGACAGAGCATGGTGTGTCCGCATCCGACCTCGAGGGCTACACAGATGTTGTTTCACGTCAGCGCCTCGACCAAAGCTTCAATTCATTGCGCAGCCTTTCCGACTTCATTCACATTAAAGTATTCAATCGGGACGACACCATTGTCTGGTCGGATGATCCCAATCTTCTGGGTACAAAACGAACCACACATATTGAGCACCTGACTTTGGCAATGCACGGCGAGGTTCAGGCCGTGTTCAATTCAGCCATACACGATTCCAATATTTTTGATCCGGGATCGGCAAAGCCGGCGACGATAGAATTCTATGTGCCTTTATTGCATACAACAGCGGAGCATTCCCCGGATGTCATCGGAGTACTGTCTCTTTATCGATCACCCGAGCAACTGAATAAGACGATTCGGCACGGGCTCTACCTTCTATGGTTCGTCATTGGCCTGGCTGGTCTGATCCTGTTTATTGCGCTGTTTAAACTATTCAACATAGTCTATAGCCGACAAAAACACGCCGAACTCCAGTTCAGTAAATTGACGGCAGACCACCAGCGCCTGGTGCAACTAGAGAAGCTATCTGCGATGGGGGGACTGGTTGGTGAGATCGCTCACCAACTCAATAATCCGCTGGTCGGTGTGCTCAATTTGACCCAGCTGGCCGAACGTGAGGCCGGAGACCCTCAGCGGGTCAAAGAACTGCTGGCGGAAGTACGGAAGGCGGGCATCGAATGTCGCGAAATCGTCCAGCGCATTCTGCGGATTAACCAGATTTCCCGTTCCGAACCGCAATCGACCGATATGAAGGAGCTGGTGCGGGATACCATAACGTTCTGTCACCAGAGTATTGGCCGCCAGCACATCGTTGATTTCGACGAGCCAGGCGAGGATGTGATACTGAATGTTGACCCGGTCCTCGTGCGCCATGCCCTTTTTAATCTGATCCATAACGCCATCCTTGCTGCGCCAGAAGGTGTGGTTAAGGTTGCGCTGGCCTTTGAAGAGCGCGATGGTGTGCCAGGTTACCAACTTTCAGTAAGCGATAGCGGTGGCGGCTTCAGCGTCGAGGTTGCGGAAAACTTGTTCAAACCGTTTTTTACCACACGACTTCCACCCCATGGTACCGGGCTAGGGCTGTCTGTTGCGCAGCACATCATCATGAAGCACGGCGGTTCTATCCGTGCCGAGAACCTGCTTGCCAGGGGAGCTCGATTCAGTATCTGGCTACCAGCGATTACGTCACTATGAAAGCAAAAATCCTTCTCGTCGATGACGATCCATTTTCGCGCAAACTGTTTGAGGATTTGCTGCGCCACAAAGAAGTCGAGCTCGTAACCACTGTCAACGCTGCAGAAGCTCGCAGCGCTTTTCGTTCTGGCGATTTCAACCTGGCGATCCTGGACCAGCGTCTCCCGGACGGCAATGGTCTTGATCTTTTTGCCGAAATGCGCAGAGAGCGTCCGCGGCAGATGGCGCTACTGATCACTGGCTATGCCGACGTGCGTGATGCAATGCGTGCTGTGCGTGAGGGGCTGTTCG
>Ga0315270_10001514_pt1 | contig 12341 bp, 9 predicted proteins | sample C1_bottom_MG_FD_204932 | JGI IMG/M metagenome (GOLD analysis project Ga0315270, IMG submission 204932) | Sediment microbial communities from Yellowstone Lake, YNP, Wyoming, USA - C1_bottom | ecosystem: Environmental > Aquatic > Freshwater > Lake > Sediment | place: USA: Wyoming | collected... | reverse complement strand
GTCGGCAAGTATGCTTATAAAGCCGACGGGGACGTCGGCGCTCCCGCACTTGTGATTGCAATTTGTAGGAGCCCAATTCATTGGGCGATATTTTTTTACAATCATCGCCCAATGAATTGGGCTCCTACAATAATTTCAGCGCTAACTGCCGTAAACCACGCGTACATTTTTCTCCCCCAGCAAAGCACGCAGATCGCTCAGCAGACCATCGGGCAGCGTGACATTCCATGCCTCACCCAAACGCAGCTGTGCGCTGCCGGTCTGGTTGCGATAGTGAATCACCACCGGACATTTACCGCCGCGATACGGCATAAATAATTCCTTGAGCCGGGCCACGATGCTGGCCTCCTGTTCCGCACAACCCAGATCGAGCCGCCGCGCAAACGCGGCGCGCGCAGAAGCGATATCCATCACCTCTTCCGCGGTGACGCGCATATTGCCCGAGTAGTCATCCAGCGTCGCCTTGCCGTTCACCACCAGGAGTTCGCCATCGCGTATCCACGGACGGCTGACTTCATACAGTTCATTGAACAGGGTCACTTCCAGCTGTGCACTACCGTCTTCTATTTTGACGATCGCCATGCGCCCTCGCCGGGTCTGCTGGATGCGCACATCACCAACCATCCCGGCCAGCAGCACCGCCATCCCTGCGCGCTTGTTAGTACCGCCCTGCGGCAAAATTTGCGGGGTGATGTCAGCCAACCGCTGCCGGATGAACGGCGCCAGTTCCTCTGCAAATTCCTGATAGGGATGGCCGCTGAGATAAAAACCCAGACTGGTTTTCTCCTGCTGCAATTTTTCGCGCAGACTCCAGTACGGCACATCCTTCATCTGCACCGTCATGGTTGCGCTCTCATCTTCACCAAACAGACTGTTCTGGTTGGCCGAACGTGCCAGTTGCTCGGCGCTGGCAAGCGCATCATCAAGCGAGGCAAACAGCTGGTGCCGATGATCCGAGATCGAATCAAAGGCGCCGCCGCGTATCAGCGCTTCTATCGAGCGCCGGTTAACCAGACGTTTGTCGACACGGCGACAGAAATCAAACAAATCCTTGAATGGTCCGCCTGCCTTGCGCGCTTCCACAATATTGACAATAGCGGCTTCGCCCGTGCCCTTGACCGCGCCAAGACCATAGGCCACCGTCTTCTCATCCACCGGGGCAAAGCGGTAGGTGGAGGCATTGATGTCCGGCGGCAGCACGGTCAGATTCTGCGTCAGCGTATCGTCGTAGTTGCTGTGCACCTTGTCGGTGTTGTCCATGTCCGACGACAGCGTGGCTGCCATAAATGCGGCTGGGTAATGCGCCTTAAGATAGGCCGTTTGGTATGAAACCAGCGCATAGGCGGCCGAGTGCGATTTGTTAAAACCGTAGCCGGCAAATTTTTCCATCAGGTCGAACAGTTGCGTGGCCAGCGTTTCCTTGATTTCACGCTTGACTGCACCCTCGACGAAAATGCTGCGCTGCTGCGCCATCTCATCGGCATTTTTCTTGCCCATAGCACGCCGCAGCAAGTCCGCCGCACCGAGCGAATAGCCACCGATAATCTGCGCGATCTGCATCACCTGCTCCTGATACACGATGACACCGTAAGTCGGTTTCAGCGACACCTCCAGATCGGGATGGAAATAATCGGCCTTGGCACGCCCGTGTTTGCGGTTGATAAAATCTTCCACCATGCCCGATTCCAGCGGGCCGGGGCGATATAGCGCCACCAGCGCCACGATATCTTCAAAGGTATCCGGCTCCAGTTTGACGATGAGCTTTTTCATGCCCGGCGATTCAAGCTGGAACACCGCTGTGGTGTTGGCGGCTTTGAGCAGCCTGTAGGTTGCCTTGTCATCCAGCGGCAGATTGTCCACGGTAAAAGGTTCTGGCACGGGAAGCGCAGCATCGCGTTTACTTTCCAGCATCTGGTTGACATAGCGCACGGCCCAGTCAATGGTGGTGAGTGTGCGCAGGCCGAGGAAGTCGAACTTTACCAGCCCGATTTTCTCCACGTCATCCTTGTCAAACTGGCTCACCGCGTTGTCGCTGCCTTCAGCGCAATAGAGCGGACAGAAATCCGACAGCTTGCCCGGCGAGATCAGCACGCCACCAGCGTGCATGCCGACGTTGCGGGTCAAATCTTCGAGGCTTTCGCACAATTCCAGCAGCTCGGCCACACCCTCTTCACTGCCGATAATCGCATTAAACTCGGGCTCAATCTCACGCGCCTTTTTAAGCGATACCGGTTTCACACCTTCCAGCGGAACCAGCTTGGACAAGCGGTCACACAGGCCATAGGGAAAATCCATCACGCGGCCGACGTCGCGGATTACCGCCTTGGACGACAGGGTGCCGAAGGTGACGATCTGCGACACGCTGGCGGCGCCGTATTTCTGCTTCACATAATCGATCACCCGCTCACGCCCGTCCTGGCAGAAGTCCACGTCGAAGTCGGGCATGGATACGCGCTCGGGATTAAGAAAACGCTCGAACAGCAGCTCATAGCGCAGGGGGTCAAGATCGGTAATGCCGAGACTATAGGCCACCAGCGAGCCCGCGCCGGAGCCGCGCCCCGGCCCCACCGGCACACCGTTATTTTTCGCCCAGCGGATAAAGTCCGACACGATCAGGAAGTAACCGGGAAAGCCCATCTTGATAATAGTTTCGATTTCAAATGCCAAACGGCCTGAGTATTCTTCCTGTCTGGCCGCACGCACCTGCTCGTCCGGATACAGCACAGCCATGCGCTGCCGCAGACCGAACTCGGATTCCGAGCGCAGGAAATCATCCAGACTGATGCCATTGGGTGTGGGAAAATCCGGCAGACAGGGCTTGCCCAATTTAAGGGTCAGGTTGCAGCGTTTTGCAATTTCTACCGTGTTGGCCATGGCCTCCGGCAGATCGGCAAACAGCTCGGCCATCTCCGCCTGCGACTTGAAATATTGCTGGGCGGTAAACGCTCGCACCCGGCGTTTGTCGTTCAGCACATAGCCTTCGGCAATGCACACGCGCGCCTCATGTGCCTTGTAATCATCCGCACCCAGAAACTGAATGGGATGTGTGGCGACCACCGGCAATGCCAGTTCCGCAGCCAACTTGACCGTCTCGCGCACATGCTGCTCTTCACGCGCAAAACCGCAACGCTGCACTTCCAGATAAAAGCGCGACGGAAACAAGCCGGCATATTCCTGCGCCAGCACATTGGCCCGCGCCAAATTGCCATGCAAAATGGTCGTGCCCACCTCGCCCAAATGTGCGCCGGACAAAGCGATCAGGCCCTCCGTACCGGAAAGCAGCCACTCCTTGCGTATCTCGGGGCGGCCCTGATGCTGGTTTTCCAGATAGGCGCGGGTAAGCAAATCACACAGGCGCAAATAGCCCGCATTGGACTGGCACAGTAACAACAGGCGAAACGGCTGCTCGCGCTCGGTCTCGTTGCTGATAAACACATCACAACCCACGATCGGTTTAATGCCTTTGGAACGTGTTGCCAGATAAAATTTAACCAGTCCGAAAATATTATTCAGGTCGGTTAGCGCCAGCGCCGGCATGGCATCACGTTTGGCAGCTTCAACCGCATCGCCAATGCGCACGATGCCGTCGACTATGGAAAACTCGCTGTGCAGCCTGAGATGAATAAAAGAGGGTTGTGACATGATTGTTTGAACTTGATTTCAGGCTGAATTTTAACACTGCCTTGCAGGCTGAAAATTCAAAAATTTTTACTCATTGATCTGGTTCGGAAAAGACAACATTAATGAATCACAAAGCATAGGGTAAAATGGCAGATTACGTGCTCTATCCCCAACTTTAAAACGTCCGAAGGAATAACAATGGCTTGGCAACTTTTTGACACCACAATTGTAGGCAATCAATCGCAGGTATTGCTCGATGATCAATATATCAGCGACAACCCCGGTGAGGAGCTGCCAAATCTGGCCTGGTTTGGGGTGTGGTGCCAGCAGGATACCGACGGGCATTACTGGAACCCTGCAGAAAGCGACAACCTCGACAGAATCGAGAGTGACTTGCTCAGGCTGGTCTCCCAATACGGCCATGGCTGGGCCGTCTATGTGCGCCGTGCCGTATCGGCAGGCAAACGCGAATACTTCGTTTATTACGGTGAGGATGCTTCTGTTATTGAAGCGCTTCCTGCGCTGCAAGGGCTTTATCCCGAATATCGCATCGAATTTGATACCAAGGAAGATCCGCAATGGTCGTACTACTTCTCCTGGCTCAAAGAAGCTCCCAATGCTTAAACCTTGAAGAGACATTTGTCCACAGATTAACGCAGATTTTCAGTGCTTATAAACGAAGACTTCATCTCCTAAAAATCTGGGGCGAACTTGACTGGCCAATTTATTGTTTAATCTGCGGGAATCTGTGTAATCTGTGGATTGCATCAATGTTTTTTAAATTCCTTCACGATAAATTGCTGCCTGCGGCTGATAGGCAGTCTTTCATCCAGGCCCTTGAGTTTCACCACCCAGTGTGAGTCCGCACCGTCTTCGCCCACTTTTTCAAAGCTCTCAATTTCTTCTTTCGCCACCAGGCAATTGCGGTGTATGCGGATAAAGCGCGCAACAAATTCTTTTTCCAGCGCACCCAGCGGCTCTTCGACAAGGTATTCGCGCTCAAGGGTACGCACGGTGATATATTTTAATTCGGCACGCAAAAACAATACTTTCTCGATCGGAATCAGCAGTATTTTTCCCCGCTCCTGTATCGATAAATTTTTGCGTGCTTCGGGAATCAGCTCCTGCAACACTTCGCTTTTTATCGGTATGCTGGCACGCGCACGCGTCAGCGCTTCAAACAGCCGGCCCAGGCGGATAGGCTTGAGCAGATAGTCTATGGCATGTTGTTCGAATGCCTGGATGGCGTAGTTATCGTAAGCCGTAGTGAAGATAATTACAGGAGGCTTGTCCAGTTTGTTCAGATGCTGCGCCAGCTCTATACCGTCCATCTGCGGCATGCGTATATCGACCAGCACCACATCTGCATGCAGCATCGACAGCTGCTCCAGGGCATCGCGCCCGTTGGAAGCCTCGCCTACCAGCTCCAGTGAAAGTTGCGCGGTGCAATCATTGAGCAACTCCTTAAGACGGTGCCGTGCCGGCGATTCGTCATCCACGATAAAAACTGCAAGGGGAAGGTCAACGCTATTCATTTCGCTCCTCTTTTACATAAACCATTGGTTCTATTTTTACGCATCTGACTCCTCCTTTACATAGGGCAGCTGAATATGCACGTGATAATAATCGTTGCCGCTTTCCACCGTGTACTTAGCCTCTACATCGAACTTCAACGCCAGCCGTTCACGGATATTGTCCAAAGCCATCTTGTTGCCATTATGGGGAAGCTTGTGTTCCTTGCACGGATTTCGCACATCCAGATGCACTTCGCCGCCGCTACGCTGCAACTTCACCTCGATCATACCGCCCTCTTCCAGCGGCTCCAAGCCGTGATAAACCGCATTCTCCAGCAAGGGCTGCAACATCAGCGGCGGCACCATGGCATCATTCAGTGCCTCATCGATTTGCCAATTCTCCCGCAGACGTTCGCCCAGGCGCAGTTTCTCCAGCGCAAGGTATTGCCGTGAAAGCGCCACTTCACGGCGCAACGGCACCATCTCCTGATTATCCGCCATGGCCATACGGAAGAGGTCAGCCATGTCCTCCAGCGCAGTCTCTGCACGTTTGGGATCTGCCCGCACAATACTCAACACGGCATTGATGCTGTTAAACAAGAAATGCGGGCGTATGCGTGCCTGCAACGCCTGCAAGCGTGCATCATGCACCGCTGTCGAAAGCGACAAGGTGCGCAGTTTGAAATAGACAAGCAGTATTGCGGCAACACTGCTGCTCAATACGGCATTGCGCAATGTATGGAATACAACGCTTTCCCTTGCCTGAGCATATAAATCGCCACCGAAATAGCTGATTGCCAGAGTAATCGCGATCGCCAGCACGATTACTGACAATACACCCTGCCAGTAGACTAAACGCTTGAATATGTCATTAAACACATACAGAAATAACAAGCTGGTCAGCAAGACAGGCTGCAGAAACGCGGAAATATCGATAAAGCGCAGCAAAGCATCCTGCACAGAAATTGATTGGGCAATCGCTTCCAGCACGGCAATGCTGTTCACCAGCAGGACAATCCGCAATGTCGAACCCAGATTGCGAAAGTCAGGCAATGCGTCAGCCGACAGTTTTTGATTTATACTTTGGTCTTTAGGCATTACAACTCCCTGTATGCCGACATTCTGGACAAGACTTGGCAACCATGCAAGATAAACAACAGGCTCAAGATAAACAAACAACTTGGTCGGGCAGATTTAATGAGCCCGTATCTGAATTGGTCAAGCGCTATACCGCTTCGGTGGAATTTGACCAGCGTCTGGCCTTATTCGATATTCAAGGATCACTCGCCCACGCGCAAATGCTCGCTGCCTGCAACATCATCAACGCCCAGGATCTGGCCGATATTCGCCGCGGCATGGCGCAAATCGAAAATGAGGTACTGAGCGGTGAGTTTATCTGGTCGCTCGACCTTGAAGATGTGCATCTCAATATCGAGAAACGCCTGACCACGCTGGTGGGTGATGCCGGCAAACGCTTGCATACCGGCCGTTCACGCAATGACCAGGTCGCAACCGACGTGCGCCTGTATCTGCGCCATGCGATTGATGAACTCACTTTGTTAATCGTAAACCTGCAAACGGCACTGGTGGATCTGGCGGCATTGCACACGCAGACCATCATGCCCGGCTTCACGCATTTGCAAGTGGCGCAACCGGTCAGTTTTGGCCATCATCTGATGGCTTATTACGAGATGCTTAAACGTGATGCGGAGCGCCTCAAGGATTGCCGCAAGCGGGTGAACCGCCTGCCGCTGGGGGCTGCTGCCCTGGCCGGCACCAGCTACCCGATCAAGCGCGAGTATGTGGCCGAGCTGCTGAACTTTGACGGCGTCTGCGAGAACTCGCTGGATGCGGTATCCGACCGCGATTTCGCCATTGAATTTAATGCCGCAGCTGCGCTGATCATGACGCATTTATCGCGCCTGTCGGAAGAGCTGATTTTATGGATGAGTCCGCGCTTCGGTTTTATCGACATTGCCGACCGCTTTTGTACCGGTTCCTCCATCATGCCGCAGAAAAAAAATCCCGACGTGCCCGAGCTGGTGCGCGGTAAAACCGGACGTGTAACCGGCAACCTGGTAGCCCTGCTGACCCTGATGAAGGGACAGCCGCTGGCATACAACAAGGACAATCAGGAAGACAAGGAACCTTTGTTTGACACCGTCGATACGCTGATGATCACGCTGCGCATCTATGCCGACATGATGGGCGGCATTACGGTCAAGCCGGAGGCGATGCGCAGTGCGGCATTGCAGGGCTACGCCACGGCAACCGACCTGGCCGACTATCTGGTGAAGAAAGGCCTGCCTTTCCGCGATGCGCACGAAGCGGTAGCGCTGGCTGTGCGCTACGCCGAAAAGCGCGGCTGCGACCTGGCAGAATTGAAACTGGACGAGTTACAGCAGTTCTCCGCACTGATTGCGGATGACATCTATGCCGTGCTTACGCTGGAAGGCTCACTGGCCGCGCGCAACCATATCGGTGGCACCGCGCCGCAGCAGGTTGAAGCAGCAGTGGCCCGTGCCCGCAAACTATTGGCTCACAATCAGTAACTCGACTGAATTTCAGGCAAAAAAATGGGCAATCTTGCGATTGCCCAAAAGGAGGAGAGTTTGATAGAACGAGTTTTTACACTTGTACCTCAACACTCGGAGCGAATTGTATAGGCCCTTTATATCTAATCATATATGCCAAACGGCCTAGATAATTATCTAATCCCTCCCCCCTTTATGCGGAGATTTTACTCAGTAATGACTTCAACTCACCGTTCTGATACATCTCGGTCATGATGTCCGAACCGCCTATAAACTCGCCGTTTATGTATATCTGTGGCACTGTTGGCCAATTTGCATAGTCGATAATTCCCTTGCGGATATCATCATTCTCAAGAATGTTTACAGTAAAAATATCCTTTGCACCCAATGCGTTAAGGATATTTATTGCATTTGCCGAAAAGCCGCAGCGCGGCGCAGCCGGCGTGCCTTTCATATAGACAACTACCGGGTGAGTAGTCACCTGCTGTTTGATTACCTGTTGAATATCCATCTGCTTGCATCTCCTTCGATTGAGTAATTGAGTAATTCACTCGGGTATTCTAAAGTGAGAGGCCCAACCCGTCAAGTAGTAACCCTCAGGCGGCTTTTCGTCCGCCGCTGGCACGTTCTATCCCGGCCAGATCGCGGGCAGAAAATACTTCCTCAAATTTTGCCCCCTCCAGCACGCTGCGTACACGTGCCGCCTGATCATAGCCGTGTTCCAGCAGCAACCAGCCTCCAGGCATGAGATGGCTTGCTGCATGCAGGATAATATGGCGGATATCATCGAGACCGTCCGCACCAGCCACCAGCGCTGCAATGGGTTCAAAACGCACATCGCCCTGTGCCAGATGCGAGTCGTCTGCAGCAATGTAGGGCGGGTTAGTCACGATCAAGGCGAACTGCTGCGCACCCAGCTCTGCAAACCAGTCACTCTGCACAAAGCTCACATTGGCCAAGCCCAAAATGCGGGCATTTTCTGTTGCCACGGCCAGTGCCGCAGCCGACGCATCGCAGGCCAGCACTTGCGCCTGCGGGCAAGCATGGGCGATGGCCAAGGCGATGGCACCAGTGCCGGTGCCGAGATCCAGCACCTTGCAGGGTTCATGCCGGGGAATTCGCTGCACCGCGAGCTCGACCAGCAGCTCCGTATCAGGGCGGGGAATCAGCGTTGCCGGAGTGACTTTTAAATTCAAGCCAAAAAATTCACGCTCACCCAGAATATATGCGATGGGCTCCCCCGCCAGACGCCGTTGCAAAAATCCATTGTAGTGACTTAACTCCGCATCACTCAGACTGCGTTCGGGGTGAGCCAACAGATATACACGCTGAACATGCAACACCGCTTGCAGCAGGCACTGCACTTCAATGCGCGCCGAGCTGGCTTCCAGCGCGAGCGCCGAAACCAGTAGCGGAGGATCTGCTGCAAGTATGTGCTGGATCGTATGCGACAAATCAGTCTGCCCGGGAAACGTCATGAGTATTATGGTTCACGCGGAGACGCGGAGAACACCGACTCAGATTTGACTCCGCGTCTCCGCGCCTCCGCGTGAACTGGCTTTGTTCCAAAAAATCCGTGATGCTATTTCTGCCGTATCAGTTCTCGTCCGCCAGCGCGGCCAGCTGCTCGGCCTGATGCTCGGCCATCAGCGCATTGCACAATTCGTTAATATCGCCATCCATGATGTGATCCATCTTGTACAGCGTGAGGTTGATGCGATGGTCGGTGACGCGGCCCTGCGGAAAATTGTAGGTACGGATACGCTCGGAGCGGTCGCCGCTGCCGACCAGTGATTTGCGCTCTGCCGCCAGCTTGGAATGCGCGGCGTTTTCTTCCTTGGCCTTGATACGCGCGGCCAGCACGGACATGGCCTGCGCCTTGTTTTTGTGCTGCGAGCGGCCGTCCTGGCACTCCACTACGGTGCCGGTGGGGAGGTGGGTAATACGCACGGCAGAGTCAGTTTTGTTGATGTGCTGCCCACCCGCACCGCTGGCGCGGAAGGTATCGATGCGCAGATCGGCGGGGTTCAGTACCACATCGCTGACTTCATCCGCTTCCGGCAGGATCGCGACAGTGCAGGCAGAAGTGTGCACCCGCCCCTGTGTTTCGGTGGTCGGTACGCGCTGCACGCGATGCGCGCCGGATTCAAATTTCAGCACCGAATAGGCGCCGTGACCGATGATGCGGGCGATCACTTCCTTGTAGCCGCCCTTCTCACCCACGCTTTCAGAAATGACTTCCACCTGCCAGTGACGACGCTCGGCGAAGCGCGTATACATGCGGAACAAATCTCCCGCAAACAGTGCGGCCTCGTCACCGCCGGTGCCGGCGCGAACTTCCAGAAACACATTGCGCTCGTCGTTGGGATCTTTCGGCAGCAGTTGTTTTTGCAGATCGATTTCGATTTGCTCCAGACGCGCGCGCCCCTCTTTTACTTCGGCATCGGCGAATTCGCGCATCTCGGGGTCGGCCGCCATTTCCAGGGCGGTGTTAACGTCAGCCTCGGCGGACTGAAAAGCGTGATAGAGCGTTACCACCGGTTCAAGCTCCGAGCGCTCGCGGTTCAGCTTGCGGTAAGACTCCATATCGCGCGTGGCGTTTTCGCTGCTCAACAGGGTATTCACCTCATCCAGGCGATCGGCCAGTTGAGCAAGTTTTGCGGCTATCGTTGGTTTCATTCGGGAGTATGCAATTGATAGATGCGGTGGACTGTGTCAAGCAGCGCTTCGCGTTCGTCGGCCTGCGCCTGGTTGAGGGCATGGGTGGGCGCATGCAGAAATTTATTGGTGAGTGCATTACTCAGTGCTTCCAGAACTTTCTCAACGGGCTCGCCCTTTGCCAGATTGCGCATGGCCTTTTCCATTTCACTGCGCCGCTGCCGTTCTGCAACATCGCGCAGGGCACGTATGGTAGGCACCACCCCGCGCGACTCCATCCAGTGCATAAATTCATGCACGCCGGAATTGATAATAACCTCGGCCTCCTTCACTGCACCGAGGCGTGCATCCATGCCGTCGCGCACCGCTTCGGCAAGGTCATCCACGGTATACAGGAACACGTCGTTTAATTCTGCCACCTCGGCTTCAACGTCGCGCGGCACGGCAAGATCGACAATAAACATGGGCCTGTGTTTGCGGGCCTTGAGGGCGCGCTCAACCATACCCTTGCCCAAAATCGGCAATTGGCTGGCTGTGCTGGTAACAACAATATCGAACTGCGCCAGCTGGTCCGGCAGCTCATGCAGGGTAATGGCCTGTCCATTGAAACGACGCGCCAAAACCTGGGCACGCTCCAGCGTGCGATTGGCCACCGTAATTTGCTTCGGTGATCTTGCGGCAAAATGCACCGCATTCAGCTCTATCATTTCACCCGCGCCGATAAATAAAACACGCTGCTCCGCAATGCTGGGAAAGATGCGTTCTGCCAGTTTGACCGCTGCTGCCGCCATGGAAGTCAGATTCGCGCCAATTTCGGTCTGCGTGCGCACGTCCTTGGCCACTGAAAATGTGCGCTGGAATAATTTGTGCAGCACAAAACCCAGGGTACCCGCCTGCTCGGCATAGCGTACGGCCTGCTTCATCTGCCCCAGAATCTGCGGCTCTCCCAGCACCATGGAGTCCAGCCCGCTGGCAACCCGAAACGCATGCTGCACGGCCTGCTCCTGCGGCATGGTGTAGATATAGGGTTCGATATTAGTTGCAGAAAGTTTGTGATAATCCGCCAGCCAGTTGATCACCTGCACCGGTTCATGTGTATTGCAGTACACCTCGGTACGATTGCAGGTGGAAAGAATGGTCGCTTCCTTGGCTGCGCCATGCTCGACCAGATCACGCAGTGCAGGTTCCATCGCCTCAACATTGAACGCAACCTTTTCGCGCACGGCAAGCGGCGCGGTTTTATGGTTTATGCCAAAAGCAAATAACTGCATGGTTTACGGAAGACTGTAGGATATGCCGGGGGCGAGATTATCCCAGATTATGCGTCAGGATGCGAGATGATGGTGCTGCGGCCAGTGAAATAGCCTTGTTATCCAACGGCAGCTATTTGCCCCGTCGATTAAATACGCCATCCCAATCATTTGCGACCGGATTTCGCCTGAAATACTGGCAACGCTCCAAATACATCTCACTGGGCCCGTCGTTGGGAAACTCCTGCAGGATGTAAGCAAATTGTCGTTCCGCCTGCTCCCAATCAAATCGACGGTAAATCGCCAGCGCCGCGGCAAACTGCTCGTGCAGTCTGCTTGAGCTCTCCGATTGCGGCTCGGTCAACTCATACACGGTAACGGGTATTTGTTTGCCCATCATGCGTACTTTATCCAGCTCCCGGTAGCTATATGTATCGCGTGTAGCCAGAAAAGTATTTTCTCCAACCAGCACGTCAACACCATAATATTTTGCATTGCTTTCCAGCCTTGCGGCCTGGTTGACCGTATCGCCTATCACGGTATATTCCATTTTCTTCCCGCGCAACCCGATGTTTCCGGCTACGACCTCCCCGGACTGCACACCTGCACGGATTGCAAAAGGCTCCACGCCATCTGCTTGCCATTTCACGCAGAGGCTTTCCATCGTTCTTTTCATCGCAAGAATGCAGCTGACGGCAAGCCTGGCATGATCAGCCTGGGCCAGAGGTGCGCCCCAATAGGCGAGGATTCCATCGCCGATAAAC
>Ga0315270_10001512_pt1 | contig 12345 bp, 6 predicted proteins | sample C1_bottom_MG_FD_204932 | JGI IMG/M metagenome (GOLD analysis project Ga0315270, IMG submission 204932) | Sediment microbial communities from Yellowstone Lake, YNP, Wyoming, USA - C1_bottom | ecosystem: Environmental > Aquatic > Freshwater > Lake > Sediment | place: USA: Wyoming | collected... | reverse complement strand
GTTTTTCCTGTTCCAGAAAGACCAAAGAAAACGGCAACATCACCATCTTCACCTACATTTGCAGAACAGTGCATAGAAGCCATTCCTTTTAGTGGTAAGTAATAATTCATCATAGAAAACATTCCTTTTTTCATTTCACCACCATACCAAGTTCCGCCAATGATTTGAACTCTTTCAGTAAGATTAAATAAAACAAAGTTTTCAGAATTTAATCCGTGTTCTTTCCAATTTGGATTAGTTGCTTTAGAACCATTCATCACCACAAAATCAGGTTCACCAAAATTTTGCAATTCATAAATTGAAGGTCTGATAAACATATTTGTTACAAAGTGTGCTTGCCAAGCCACTTCCATTACGAAACGAACTTTTAATCTTGTGTCTTGGTTTGTTCCGCAAAAAGCATCAACAACATATAATTTTGGAGAAGTAGAAAGTTGGTTTAAGACAACCTCTTTTAAATCATTCCAAACTTCAATAGTTGTTGGAAAATTTACTTTATCATCCCAATAAATGGTGTCTTTTGTAATATCATCTTTAACAATATATCTGTCTTTAGGAGAACGACCTGTGAAAATCCCTGTTTTTACTGCAACTGCACCTGTATCAGTCAACGCTCCTTTTTCATATCCTTTTCTTTTGTGAGAAACTTCGGCTTGATATAATTCTTCATAAGAAGGATTGTAAGATACTTCGTGATAACCTGTAATTCCCAAATCGTGTAATTCCTGAATAATTTTAATGTTTTTCATAATACAATTTTTATATATATTCTCTCTTTTTAATTCATTTCAAAATTAAGGAATTCTATCCTAATAAACCTGATATTTATCATAAAAAAAATAAATCTACGAAAACGTTTTCTTTGTTTTCAAGGGTTCGCGAGGTTTATTTATGATAATTATCATATTAAACGAATAATAAATCACTAATTTTGACATAGAAAATATATCTACATTTAGTATTATATTTGAATGGTTGAAGATATTATTTTATCATTGTAATGCTAGATAAACCCTACAAGATGATTGAAGAAAGAAGAGCGCAAACAGTATTGAATTTACTTACTGAAATTGGCGAAATGATGATTACTAGTGGTGCTCATACTGCAAGAATTATTCGTAATTTAGAAAGAATTGCTAAAGGTTTAGGGTATCATTGCGAGTTGGTTTTGACATATACCGGGATAGTAATATCTGTTTATAAACAAAATAAATTTAAAGCACATACACTTGCCAGAACAGTAAAGACAAAAGGTCTAAACTTTGAAACTATCTCAGAAATTAGTATTTTATCTTGGGATGTGCTAGAAAATAATATTCCAATCCACGAAATCAAATCTACTTTAGAACAGATAAAATCAAAGAAAGTTTATTCGAATCTTCAACTATATGCTTTTGCACCTTTTGCAAGCGTAGCTCTTTGTATGTTGTTTGATGGAGACTGGCTTCAATCCTTAATTGTTTACTTTTCTACTTTATTTGGTTACTATGCCAGAAGAACTTTGATGCTTAAACATCACAACCACATATTTGCTTTTTTTATTGGGGCTACCATTTCTACTTTATTCATACATTTAATAGGTGTGGTTTTTAATATACAGATAAAGGAAGCCTTGGTTGTATCTGTATTATATCTTATTCCTGGAGCCGTAATGATTAATGCTTTTATCGATTATTTAGAAGGTTATTTTGAATCGGGTACTGCTCGTTTTATTTATAGTTTTATGCTCGTTTTAATGATTGCTTTCGGTTTCTTTACATCGACTATGATATTTGATATGCAATTTATAAAGGAGTTTAATCTATTCGATTTCTCGCATTTACAAACACAGGTGAAAGTTGCATTCGAACCTGAAGGTTTTGGAATTGAAACTACTAAACTAATTTTTGGAGGAATAACTTCTTTAGGATTTGCACTTATGTTCAACACTCCAAAAAGAGCTTTATGGACGGTTTTCTTACTCGGATCTGTTGGTTATCTTATTAAATTTCTATTATTTCAGGAATTAGAAATGAATCTTATATTATCCATTTTTATTGCTTCTTGTTTTGTAGGGATTTCAGGAATGTATTTTGCTCATAGAACACATACTCCGCCTATTATCTTTATGATTCCAGCTGTAATCAATATGATTCCAGGCTTGATTAGTTATGAGTTTATGATGGGAATGATTGATTGGATTAGTGGCAGTAAAGGTCAAAAACCGTCTGTTGAAGAAGTTATTCAGACTTTTTCTTATGGAATTACTACCGTTTTCATTCTTTTTGCTCTTGCGTTTGGAGTTGCATTCCCAATTATTGTCTTCAAATCCTATACTGTAAAAGGAAAAGATTTGAATGTATTAATCAAAAAGGTATTTAAAAGGAATGCCTAAAATGTGATTTTTTTTATTTTAATTTATACACTTAACTATTAAATTTCAATAAAATGTTTGAATGGTTTAACACATTGTTTTCTCCGGTTGAAAATCCGGATATTACTCAGTCCTTAATTGTATTATTAATTGCCATAAGCGTTGGTTTCTTCGTCGGAAGAATTCGCATTGGGAGTGTTTCTCTGGGTGTTGCGGCGGTTATGTTTGTAGGTTTATTTTTAGGACATTATGGATACCGAATGGATGAAAGTATTCTGGTCTTTGTTCGGGATTTTGGTTTGATATTATTTGTTTATGGAATTGGAATTCAGGTTGGTCCCTCTTTCTTTTCCTCTTTCAAAAAAGATGGATTGTTATTTAATCTTCTAGCCGTTGGAACAGTACTTTTAGGCGGATTGATTACCTATTTCATTCATATAATTACCAAAATTGATATAGAAAATGCTGTTGGATTAATGTCTGGTTCCGTTACCAATACTCCAGGATTAGGAGCAGCAAAATCTACATTGCAAGAAATTCAAAATAAATTTCCTTCCAAAGTATTTAGCGACCCAACAATTGCCTACGCCATAACCTATCCGTTAGGTGTATTTGGAATTATAACAGCTATTATTTTGTCTAAAATAGTATTGAAAATCAATTTTGCCAAAGAAAAATTTACTTGTAACGCTTCTACTGAAGGAAGTGAAATCATTATTCACGAAAAATGCAGATTTACCAATGAGGATTTTTTTGGTAAAAGTATTTATGAAATTTTTAAAGAATTAGACGTACACGACATCATTATTTCTCGTCTAAAGAATAGTGGTTCACAAGTAGTCTATTCTCCCTCATTGGATACCAAAATCAATAAAAGAGACGTGATTATGGTGGTTGGTGTTCCCAAAAATGTGGAGCAATTTATAAAACAAGTTGGTAAAGTTTCAACCGATTTATTTATAGAATCTGAGCATGATGTTATCACAAAAAACATATTTGTAACTGAAAAAGCTGCCACTCACAAAACCTTGGCCGAATTAGATTTATATAATAAATTTAATCTAAAAGTTACCCGAGTTTTCCGTTCTGGTATGGAATTATTGGCACAACCAACACTAACCTTGAATTATGGTGATAAATTAAGACTAGTAGGTAATAAAGATGCTATTTTAGAAGTTGAAAAATTTATTGGCAATTCTGAAAAAAGACTTTTGGAACCTGATTTTCTTTCTCTATTTGGGGGATTGATTATTGGTATTATCGTAGGATCTATACCTATTTTTATTCCTTCATTGCCTGTGCCTTTAAAGCTGGGATTTGCTGCCGGACCTCTTTTAACCGCTTTGGTCATCAGTAGATATGGCGGAATTGGAATTATTCATTCTTATATCAACAATGGAGCGGTTCATTTTATGAAAGACTTAGGAATTTGTTTGTTTTTTGCTGCAGTCGGAATTCATGCAGGTGAGGCATTTTATGATAATTTCATCAAGTTTAATGGATGGCTTTGGATTTATTATGGTTGCTTTATCACTTTTATTCCATTAATTTTACTCGTTTTAATTGGAAGATTAGTGTTTAAGTTAAATTTTTTCCAACTAGTAGGTATTATGAGTGGTTCTTATACTGATCCGGCTGCTTTGGCTTTTAGTACAAAATACCTTGATTCAGACATTCCAATACAGTCTTATGCCACTGTTTATCCAATGGTAACCATCTTTAGAATATTTATTGCACAACTGCTTATATTGCTATTTACGAGTTAGTGATTAAGTAATCAATTAATATTAAAAAAGAGAGGATGATTTAAAAATCATCCTCTCTTTTTACAAAAAATCATTAAAATTATACTGTAATTAATCTTTATCTTCAGCTTCTCCCTTTTCTCCACTAGTAGTATTTTGCTCAATTCCTGCAGCTTGAACAGCATTAGGTCTGATTTCTGTATGACGAACTTCGCCACCTGTAGTTCCTGTTTGTTGTGCAAGAAATACTGCAACAGCTCCAATAATAACAGCCAAAAAGGAAACTAATTTGGCTTTAGCATGTTTTTTAAAATTCAAGTACAAACCTGCAAGAGAAATTACTCCTAAAACATACAAAACAATTGCTAATTTTTCTGCCATTTCTTCATGTTCGTGGATGATTTGTTTCCCCACAGAAGGCATGTCTTCAACCATTTCTTCAGCACCTTCTCCTGTTCCCATACTGAAAGCAGCAAAAATAGCAGCCACAATAAATAGAACATAAGCGGTGTTTTTAACCGAATTATTTTTTAAAATTATTCCTGTAATTAAAATTCCCAGTCCAAGAATTGTCCCAATAATTGGAAAATGGTTTACTACCATGTGTAAATGTGCTCCGTTCATAATTTTTGTTTAAAGTTAAAAAGTTTAATGTTTCTATTTCTAGTTATCCTGCTAATGAAACGCCTATTAAATGACCAATTCCATACGTAAATGCTGCTGCTATTAAACCGAAAGCAACTTGCCTCATTCCAGAGAATAGGATACTTTTACCTGTCAACAATGTAATCGCTGCACCGATGCCAAAAAGACCAATAATACTGCTAACAATACTCAATAAAACCGCATTTTGTCCATCTAAAAATATAAATGGATATAACGGAATAATAGCTCCGGTTGCAAAAAGCAAAAAGGAAGCAATGGCAGCTTCCCAAGCAGAGCCTCCTAATTCCTCTTTATCAATTCCTAATTCTTCGGTAATAATGGCATCAATAGCGGTATCAGGATTTTCGAATGCTTTATCGGCCAGTTTTTGAGCTTCTTCAGCATTCATTCCTTTGGCCTGATACAGCAAAACCAATTCCTTTTTTTCTTCCTCGGGTGAAGCTTCCAGTTCTTCGGTTTCCAATTCAATTTGGCGTTGGTTTAATTCTCGGGAACTTTGTACCGAAAGCCATTCACCCAAGGCCATAGAAATTGCACCTGCTAAAAGTCCAGCAATACCAGTCAATAAAATTCCTTTGTTATCGACTGCTGCACCAGCAACTCCCATTACCAAACTCATATTTGAAAGCAATCCGTCACTTGACCCTAAAACAGCAGCTCGCAATGCATTTCCTCCAACAGATTTATGGCGACTTTCGAATTTGGACAATAATCCGCCTGAAACATTCAACGCCGCATTATTGTTTACGGCTTCAATAATATTAAGGTGATTGTGTTCGAAACCATTAGGCTTCTCCCCTTTTTCGATTTTGTTTTTTATAGCGTTTACTGCAAATTGCTTTTCAATATTTGACAAACTGCTAATGATGGAATTGTATCCAAAAAGTTTACCTAATTTCAATTGAAATTTAGCTCTTGAAGATGGCGGAGGCAGTTCGTGATTAGGTTCAAATTCCCTGACTTTATCCAGCATATGTTTAGCGTGGCCTTTTTCGATTTGGGCTAAACTTTGCAAAACACGAGTTAGGTTTTCGTCAGATTGTATGTTTGCAATGCTGTCATACAAAAATGCCGTATCGACTTCGGTTTGTAGTTGTCCTTTTAATTTTTTTAAATCCATAGATAGTATTGTTTTATTCTGCGACATCAAAAACGCCCTTGGTCAGGATTTTTGAAGAAGCGTTAATTTGGTTACTAGGAATAATTTCAACTGCTTTTTCAGACTTTTGGCCCACATTTACCGCCACTTTCTTGAATGAAAAAATGTTGTTTTTATTATTATCCAATAAAAGTACAAAATTTTTATTGTTTTCAGTAATTAATGCTTCAGTAGGAATTGCCAATCCTTTCTTTGAATTGATTTTTATCTTGGCTTCAACAAACATTCCTGGGAGTAATTTTTGTTTGATGTTATCGGCTAAATGTGCGTGAACATTGATAGTTCTATCATTTCCTTCGATCGATTTTCCTACTAAATGCACTTCGGCATCAAAAACTTCTTTGGTGGCTTCTGGCACGGTAAAACTTATTTTTTGACCCATTTTTACTTTCAAAATATCCTTTTCAAAAACAGATAATTCTAAGTGTAAATCATTAGTATTGACAATTTCCAACATTACATCCGAAGGCGCAACTGGCATCCCAACATTGGCATTCATAATCACAATATCTCCCGAAATTGGCGCATAAATGGTCACAACCGAGGTCAATTTCCCCTTTTCGACGTTACTTGGATTGATGTTCAATAATTGCAATTTTGCTCTCAAACTTTGATACATTCCCAATGCTTTTTTATAATCGCTTTCGGCTTTGAGGTAGTTTTTTTGTGAACTAATTTTCTCGTCGTAAAGTGTTTTTTGTCTCTCGAATTCTGATTTCAAGTATTTTATTTGCTCAGAAACTTCAAGATAATCTTTTTGTATATCTAGGTATTCCGTGTTTTCTAAAGTTAAAAGTACTTGTCCTTTTGTCACTTTATCGCCAACCAAAAGTTGGGTCGATTTTACAAATCCGCCAATAAAAGAAGTTACTTGTGCCCTATTTTGAGGCGGAACATCAATTTTGCCTGAGGCTGCAATAGCAACATCAAAATCCTGTTCGATGGGACTTTCAATTTTCATTCCTGACGATTGAAATTGCTCGTTGGTAATGGTAATTAAGTTGTTATCTTTTTTTGGGTTTTCTTCGGTTTTAGACTCCTTACAAGCGAATAATAGTGAAGTTATAGCGATGGTGTATATGATTTTTTTCATTGGTAACATATTAAAAATTGAGGTATTGTAAATCTAATTGGGTTTTGTTGAATTGCAAGACATTGTCTAAATAATCGACTTGAATGGCCGTGGCGTTTTCTAAACTTAGGATGTACTGAAAGAAATCTATTTCGCCTTGTTGGTAACTTCTGTTTCCTACTTTGATGATTTCTTCCGAAAGTTTTTTCCCGTATTGGTTGTAATAATTGATAGCTTCCTGATATTTAGCCAATTCATTTATTTTTTGATTGATGTATTGGTCTATTTTTTGTTCTTCGTTTTGTTTTTGCTGCTCCCAAGATTGTAATTCCAATTGGGCTACTTTGGATTTGGCTTTGTTGCCAAAATAGAACAACGGGATTCCTACTCCAACCTGAAAACCATATAAGGATTGCGATAATCCGCTGTTTTTACCTTGGAAATAATCCACATTTATATCAGGCAACCAATGTTGTTTTTGTAAACTAATTTGGTTTTTATAATTTTTGGTCACACTTTCTAAATAAGAAGCATACAAGGCCTTACTCGTTTCATTAGTTATGTTACTAATAGGTTCGATTTGACTATTTGTAATTACCAATTTTTCTTCGGATTGAACCAAGGATTGCAAGATTTCATACTGTGCCTTTTTGTCATTTTCTATCTGCAAAAGTGTGGTGCTAATCTTTCTGAATTTGGCTTGAGCCGTAATCTTTTCGAGGTAATTGGTTTCTCCCAATTCAAATTTTCTATTGCTGGCTTTAGAGAAATTTTGGTACAAACTATCCAAATACCGATACAATTTTTCTTGATTTTGCAAATACACAATTTGATGATAAGCATTAGAAACACTGAAAGTCAGTTTGTTTTTCTGAATTTCAAAACCAGCTTTTTCTTTATCATATTCAGCAGCATACACGCTTTTTTGCGCACCATAAACTGTGGGGAATGCAAAACGTTGTTGGACACCCAATACCTTCAATGGTACATTATTTACAGCCAGATTATTTTGGTCATAACTGTAATACACATTGGTTTTATCAAAAGAATAGGCATTGTTGATATTGGCTTTCGATTTATCCACTTGCAACTGAGCAGCTTTGATACCTTTACTATTTTCTAATGCTTTGGCAATCAAAACATCCAATTCGTTCGTATTGGAAACTGTATTTTGAGAAAAAGCAACTGAAGTAAATAGCAATCCAAGAATAAGAAAGGTTCTATTTTTATGAATTTTGAATTTGGCTTTTTTGAATTCTTTTCCATCGAAAACTTTGTATAAAATAGGTAAAACCACCATAGTCAGAATCGTGGCAGTAAATAATCCGCCAATAACCACCGTTGCCAACGGACGCTGCACTTCTGCTCCAGCCGATGCCGAAATCGCCATTGGAAAAAATCCCAATGCCGCTGCGGCAGCTGTCAAAATTACGGGGCGTAATCTGTCTTTTGTTCCTTTCAAAATCAATTCGTCCATATCTTCCATTCCGCTGTGTTTTAATTCTTTAAAATGTTCTATAAGTACAATTCCGTTGAGTACTGCAATTCCGAAAAGTGCAATAAATCCGACACCTGCCGAAATGCTAAAGGGCAAATCACGAATCCATAAAAATAGTACTCCTCCTACTGCCGAAAGCGGAATGGCCGAATACACCATCAGGGCTTCTTTGACGCTGCTAAACGCAAAATACAGCAAAATAAAAATCAAAAACAAAGCGATGGGAACGGCAATAGCCAATCTTGCTTTGGCACTTTGAAGGTTTTCAAATTGTCCGCCATAACTCACGCTGTAACCTACGGGTAATTTGATTTTATTCTCTACGATCTTTTGTATATCAAGCACTACACTTTGCAAATCTCGGTTTCTCACGTTAATTCCCACCACAATTCTTCGATTGGTATTGTCTCTAGAAATCTTTGCTGGACCTTCGGTATATTCGATTTTAGCCAATTCACTCAACGGAATCTGTTGTCCATTGGGTACTGAAACATATAAATTTCGCAAATCTTCAATGTCTCGTCGGTTGGTTTTATCCAATCGAATGACCATATCGAAGCGTTTTTCACCTTCGAAAACATTTCCAACTGTTTTTCCGGCAAAACCAAGTGCGATAATTTCATTCAAATCGGCAATATTCAATCCATAACGTGCAATTTTGGAACGGTCATAAGTTACGGCCATTTGGGGTAAACCTTCTGTTTTTTCGATAATCACGTCTGAGGCGCCTTCAACATTTTGAATGGCTTTTTTGATTTCTTTTGCTTTTTTAGCTAGTACATTTAAATCTTCTCCAAAAATCTTTACAGCCACATCCGAGCGTGTTCCTGAAATTAATTCATTGAAACGCATTTCGATGGGTTGCGTAAATTCGATATCCATATTAGGAATTTGTTGGACAATTGCTTTTTTTATTTTATCGGCTAGTTCATCTTTGCTGGATGCCGAAACCCATTCTGATTTTGGTTTCAACTTGACGATAATGTCGCTTTCCTCCATACTCATCGGGTCGGTTGGAACTTCGGCTGCACCAATTCTGCTGATGACTTGCTCTACTTCGGGAAATTTTTTGAGGATAATTTTTTCGATTTTAGTCGTTGTAGCAATCGTCTTAGACAGCGAAGTTCCAGTTTTTAAAACCGGTTGAATCACAAAATCGCCTTCGTCTAATGTGGGTATAAACTCACCTCCCATAGTTGTAAACAGGGCGATAGCACCAAGTAACAAACCTAATGCGGCATATATAACCTTTTTGGTATTGGCCAAAGCCCAAGTGATTACTGGAATATACAAAGATTGCATCATTTGAATTAATCTATTGGATATTGATTTTGGATTTTCTTCCGTTGGTTTTAAAAATAAGGATGAAACTACGGGAACGTAAGTAAAACAAAGCAACATTGCTCCCACCAACGCAAAACTAAACGTCATTCCCATTGGTTTAAACATTTTGCCTTCGATGCCTGTTAAGGAAAGAATTGGGATAAAAACAATCAGGATAATCAATTGCCCAAAAACAGCCGAATTCATCATTTTAGACGCACTTTTATAAGTGATTTGGTCAATTTCAATTTGGCGGTCTTGAACAGACAATAGTTCTAATCCTTTGGATTTATGGGCAATTTGAAATGCGATAAACTCGACGATAATAACCGCTCCATCGATGATAATACCAAAATCGATAGCACCCAAACTCATTAGGTTGGCATCGATTCCAAAAATATTCATCAACGAAATCGCAAAAAGTAAACACAACGGAATCACCGAAGCAACCACCAATCCCGAACGCCAATTGCCTAGCAATAAAACGACAACAAAGATTACAATCAAACAGCCCAAAATCAAGTTTTCGGCAACGGTCATAGTCGTTTTTCCAACTAATTCGCTACGTTCCAGGAAGCCATTGATGTAAACGCCTTTTGGCAAACGTTTTTGAATTTCTGCAACTCGATTTTTAACATCTGTTATGACTTGTTTGGAGTTTCCTCCTTTGAGCATCATTACTTGACCCAAAACTTTTTCGCCTTCGCCATTGCCCGTTATGGCACCAAAACGATTGGCATTACCGTACCGAACTTGCGCCACGTTTTTGACATATATTGGTAAACCATTTGTGTTTTTAACCACAATATTTTCAATGTCTTGAATAGATTTTACCTTTCCTTCGGCACGAATGAAATAACTTTGATTTGTTTTTTCGATATAAGCGCCACCTGCAATACTATTGTTTTTTTCTAAAGCATTGAAAACGTCTATGGTCGTAATATTCATCGCTTTTAAGCGAGAAGGAACGATGGCAATTTCGTATTGTTTGAGGTAACCTCCCCAAGTATTGATCTCGACAACGCCTTTGATTCCAGACAATTGTCTTTTGACCACCCAATCTTGAATGGTTCTCAAATCGGTAACGGAATATTGCGATTTGAATTCGGGTTTTACCTCTAAAGTATATTGGTAAATCTCGCCCAAACCTGTGGTTATGGGTCCCATTTCTGGTGTTCCAAAACCTTGCGGAATTTTATCCGAAGCAGTTTTTATTTTTTCGGCTATGAGTTGGCGAGGAAGATAGGTTCCTAAATCATCATCAAAAACGATGGTTACCACTGAAAGACCGAATTTTGAAATGGAACGAATTTCTTTCACCCCAGGCAAATTTGCCATTTCAATTTCGACAGGATAGGTAATGAATTGTTCGATATCTTGAGTAGAAAGATTGCGAGAAGTAGTAATAACCTGGACTTGATTGTTGGTCACATCAGGAACTGCACCGATTGAGATTTGAGTTATGGAAAAAATTCCAAATCCAAAAATCAAAAGGGTAAAGAGTAAAATAATGAGTTTGTTTTTTAAGCTAAAAGCGATAACTTTTTCGAGCATATATTTTCAGTTTGTTTCGAGCAAAAATACTGAAAACAAGGAAAAAAAGCCTTAAGAACTACTTAAGATATACTTATGGGAAACTTAAAAAAACGGTGGTTCCACTATTTTCTACACTTGTAATATTTATATCAATTTCAAGTAAAGTACATAGTCTTTTTACAATAGACAAACCAAGTCCGGTTCCTTTAATTCCAGAATGTTCTATGGCTTTGGAACGATAGAACTGGTTGAATATTTTTTGTAAATCCTCGGCTGGTATTCCTATTCCCGAATCGATAATTTGACATTCAATTTTGTTGTTTTCATCGGTTATGACAATAGTCAAATTGGCATTTTCATTAGAATATTTTATAGCATTTGAAATTAAATTATTAAAAATAATGGATAATAAATAGGCATCATTTTCGATATAATAATCTTTAACAAATTCAGCAATTAGTTTGATATTTTTGCTTTGAATTGCACTAGAATAGCTTGAAATAGTATCCAAAATTATAGCATTCAAACAATTTTTTTCTATTTTTAAACTCTTGGTTTGGTTTTCAAATCGGGCTAAAAGGAGCAATTGATCGACCAAATGGTTCAAGCGATTGACTTCAGTAACACAAAAATTGATTTTATCGAGATATTCTTCTTGATTCCGGGGTTTGCGAATCAATACTTCCAGCGTACCTTTGATAACTGTTAACGGAGTTCGCAATTCGTGAGAGGCATCCGAGGTAAATTGCTTTTCTCTTTCGATAGTGTTTTCAATTCTATCCAGTAAATTATTGATGGTTTCAGAAAGTGTGTAGAGTTCGTCCCGATTTTGAGGTAAGGGAATACGTGATTTTAAATTATCTCTTGTAATTATATTTGATGTTTCGATAATGGAGTTTATAGGCCTAATGCTCCTTCCCGCTATTAATCGCGCTATTAAAAAAAGTAAAACTAAAATTAAAGGATAGGAAAAAAGTAAAATTTCAAACAAAT
>Ga0315270_10001510_pt1 | contig 12348 bp, 11 predicted proteins | sample C1_bottom_MG_FD_204932 | JGI IMG/M metagenome (GOLD analysis project Ga0315270, IMG submission 204932) | Sediment microbial communities from Yellowstone Lake, YNP, Wyoming, USA - C1_bottom | ecosystem: Environmental > Aquatic > Freshwater > Lake > Sediment | place: USA: Wyoming | collected... | reverse complement strand
CAAGCAGAGGATCAAATTTCGCTGTTGGCTTGATCGAAGATTCGCGCAAGACAACATCCATAATCGCGAGCCCTTTGATTGCCTGTTGTAGTACGCTCTCGCTTTCGCTCATGCAGCATTACACCCATCCGCTACGTCGGAGTTCCAATCCTTACAATTGGCGCCTTCAACTACCTTGGGTGGCTTTATACGGCCAATTCGCGCCATCGTTTCCACTTCCCACTGCCAAGCGACTGCGGACGAAGTTTCTTCGGGCGTGATTACAACATCGAGCATAGCTGAGTCTTTGGCTTTGAGCTTAATTTCTACCGTGTAATCCAATGCCGTTGCGAAGTCTGCCAAGGTCCGTAGCGTCATGTTACGCGTGCCGTTCAGGGTTTGTGTAACAAATGCTTTGGATTTGCCGAGCGCAGTCGCGAGCGCGCTCTTTGTGCGGGTACGAGTTTCCATCGCTTCCCATATCTCTTCGGTAGCGTCGACAATTAGCCGCTCTTGGTTGATTAAACGACTATTGTCAGGGTCATCGATCCACTGTTGAATTGCGCTTTCCTTCATAATATCCCACTCCTCAATGGCTACTTGCGCTTCGATTGCCTACGGATGTTCCGGACTTGGATCATTTTCGCCTTGTCTCTTGGGTCGAGATCGTCTTTTTTCTTCACAATAAAGTGGCTAATTATTACGACACCACGCTCTGTCTCGTCGTACCAACAGTATGCTCGCAACTGGCCAGAAACATCTTTTATCGCGAAAAAGCCGTCGCCCTCGTCATTGATTTGCCCCGGCGCGTGCAGCTTACCTGTGTTTGCAAATCGCTCTATTCGCGCGACTATCCTCGCTAAATCTTTCTTCGGTCTTTTTCCGCTGAGACTGTCAAATGCCGAGTCGGCCTCGGGAGATGGTTCTATTCGGAACCGACTGCCGTTGTAGCTACCCGTTGTCCATACACCCATACTGTTTACATCTATGTTAACTAACGGCGGCCAATTTGAAAAGATTAATTGGAAGCAAAGCTCGGCTGTATATAGGTAGAGTTTTTCGGTGTTTACCTACCACACAAATCTAAACCATTGATTGCGCAACGTCTAGTAATTTGGTGTGACTGCGCGGCCCGCGAAAAAACCCCTTAAGCCGTCGGCGTCTCACGGCGGTACCAGTCCGATGGCAAGTTACACCGGGACTAATCGATTTCTTCACGGCTATTGTTCCAAGGACCGCTACCTTTCCTTTTTTCTTACAGCCGCGAAATTGAAATTTCAATTGAGTTAGGAAACGTCTATTTTTCCCGCCACGCCGGAACCGGGACCAGCACCAGTGGAAGCGCGCTTCCCACTCCGCAGCCGTCGCCAACTCCCGCAACGCCACAGACCGGAACGGTAGTAATCACAGGACCGCGAGTTTAGGTTATCATTTGGGGAATTCAGTTTCGGCTGTCGCCACACAGAACAAGTGCGGGGGCAACTTTGGGGGCAAGAGACTTGGCGAGAAAATACAATAACCAACATGTTCATGCTGTTACAATGGTTATTCAATAGACGCCGCCCCACCAATTCGAGCCGCGGACTACGATGTCGGCGGCTTTTTTATTTCTCGTCGACGACAGCAATTCAAACCTTATTTTTGAGTAGCACTTGCAACGAGAACGAACAACGCCACATGGATTGCGACGTTGATTGACCAGATCTTGCTATACCTTCTCGTCGGAGCCGGCGCCGGAATTCTCGCCGGGCTCCTCGGCATCGGTGGCGGCATTGTCACTGTGCCGGCCATTTTTTATATTCTCAGCGCGCAGCACATCAGCGAGCCTGTTGCCATGCACCTCGCTGTCGGCACATCAACAGCCGCCATGACATTGACAACACTCGTGTCAGCCAATGCGCATCGACAAACGGGGGCCATTCGCTGGGATCGCTGGCGCCAGCTCGCGTTCGGATTGATCGTCGGCTCTATCTTGGGCGCTATGATCGTCGACAAACTGCCCGGTCATTCGCTGCGCTTGATTTTTGCCGTCTGCGAAATACTGCTGGCCCTACAAATCGCTTTTGGTCTTAATTTTCAACAACGCGGCGAGCCACCTGGCGGATTCACCATCGCGCTCATGGCCGTCGGCATTGGAATTGTCTGTTCTATGTTAGGCCTGGGTGGCGGGTTGCTCGTTGTGCCGTTTTTGCTCTGGCTCGGGCATTCCATGCGCACTGCCATTGCGACCGCCGCGGCCACCGGAGTACCCATCTCATTTTCCGGCGCCATCGCCTACCTATTTACCGAAATTGATGCCAGTTCGTTACCAGACTTCAGCTGGGGCCACATTTATATACCCGCATTTATTGGCGTAGCCGTCGGCAGCGTTGCGCTGGCGCCAACGGGCGTGCGCCTTACGCATCGATTGCCAGCTGCCATGTTAAAGAAAATATTTGCCGCGTTCATTGCGATCTTGGGCGTCGTCATGCTCGCCTCAGCCTAGTATCAGAAATGGAACTCGTTTCGAGCCCAGGTTAATCATGACGGGCTTACAGTAAACTATACCCGTAGTGCTTAGTAATGGATTCCCTACCCATGCTACTCAGCGAAACTTGGCGCGAAGCGCACTGGCAATTGAAAAATATCTGCAAGTGGTCGCCGAAGGCGACGTTGCCACGACGCGGATGTAGCGACGTTGATCTGCAAGCACAGTACTCGCCCACCCAACATGTCCGTATTCGCGAATTAACGCGGCGCTATCCGCTTTTGCAGCACGGCTGGATGTTGGGCAAAAGTGAATTCAGCGAAAATCTGTATCTGCTGGACCTGCTTGATCGTTACGTAAATGTAACTATCTCGGCATGTCGCGGCTTAGAAATCGGCTGCCGTAGCTTTTACTACTTACCCGCACTCTACAGTTTTCGTGCATTTAACTGGGATGGTGTGGAACTCGACGCCTATGCGCGCTTCTTAAACGGCCGCACACGACGCGCCTACGGTGAAGCCTACGCACAAGCTTTCTCCGGCTGCCACTATCACGCCGACGACGTGCGGACATTGCAGGGCAGCTTTGACATCATCGTTTGGTTGTTACCGTTCACGACCTTGGCCCCACTACAACTTTGGGGCTTGCCCACGCGATTCTTCGCGCCGCAACAACTGCTGGAAAAATCCTACCAATTGCTGTCGCCAGCCGGAAAAATATTTCTTGTCACACAAGGCGAACAGGAAACCACGAACCAGTGCGGTTTACTTCAAGACAGTCCAATTGAGTTTCAAGATTTAGGCGAACTCGATGCAGTGCTATCACCGTTTCGCCAGCGGAGGTTTGGATTTTTAATCACGCGTAAGGAATAAAGGACGCCGCTTAACCAGGCAATGCCTTGGTCGCCGTACTCTCATGCTTCTTGCACCATACATCCAAATCGGCAGGCGGCATCGGTTTGGCAAAAAAATAGCCTTGGCCGCGGTCGCAGCCAAGTTGTCTTAGCATATCAAGCGTGCGTTCGTCTTCGATGCCTTCGGCTATCACTCGCAAACCGAAGGTACGCGCAATGTCTATCACGGCACGGACGATTTTCTGGTTACTCGTATTGGTCGCCACATCTTGAACGAACGACCGATCGATTTTCACCTCATCAAGCGGCAAAGTCCGCAGGTATGATAACGAAGAATATCCGGTACCGAAATCATCCAACGCAATAGTCACACCGATGTTGCGCAACTCACGAAGCGCATCCACGCAACGCTGTGGCTCATCCATCATCGCACTCTCCGTTACTTCCAACACTAAACTTTTGGGTGGGATGCCCCATAAATTGAGCGCTTTGCTGATGAGATCTACCAAATGTGGGTCGTGCAATACACGCGCCGAAAAATTCACAGCGACGCCGACGTCACCATGGAGATAACTCTTGCATTGTCGCAATGCCGCGTTCAGCGTCAACAGCGTTACCGAGCCAATCAAAGACGACCGCTCAAGACAGTGGATAAAGGCACCAGGCGCGAGAAACCCGCGTTCCGGATGTTGCCAGCGTATCAACGCTTCAAAGCCACAAATCGAGTTGTTATGTAATTCAATTTGCGGTTGGTAATGCATCAACAATTGGCCTTGAGAAACGGCCGCGCGCAGTTCATTTTCCATTACTAAGCACGGATGCTCATCGGCCTGCAACGTCGGCGAGAATATTTTGAACGGGTGGCCTTGACGCTTTGCACTGCCCAACGCCAATTCGGCGCACTGCACAAGACGCGACGCTTCCTGCGCATGATCGGGATGCATTGCTGCACCCACGACCAACTCAACACCCAATCGTTGCCCCTGGACCATGAGCGCTTCATCGCAAATGCTCAGAATTTTTTTCACCGCCAGCTCGGCATGGGCCGCGTTCATTAAACCCGGCAGAATCAACGCGAATTCCGTTGCCGAATACTGGCCTATGAAATCGCCAGGGCGCGCAACCTTTTGCAGTCGCTGCGTTACCAACGCCAGCAGCTCATCGCCGGCGGCAAAACCATAACTGGTATTCACCTCGCGCAAGCGCAACAAGTGCACAAGAATCACGGCAGTCACATGATGACCAGTATGCCGTTGCGAAATACTTTGCGACAAATAGCGAAACACATCGCTACGAGTGGGCAGCAGCGTAGACGCGTTCATAGGAAGTACATTTTAGGATCAATACCGTAGGATCCGGCTGGCAAAGAATCGACAACATCTAACGGATCGCCGTGTTTATCCGTGGTTTCAACCAATAGATCAATCGTCGGAAAACCATCGTAGGATTTTTTGTTTTGATCCAGCACCAACATCAGCTTCGGCCGCAATCGTCGCACACGATTTTGTTGCACGACAATTCCCACTGCTCCGTTGCTCAACTCAACAACAGTTCCCAACGGATACACGCCTAAACACTGAATAAATTGCTCGACCAGCTCTTCGCGAAAATCCGTGTTACGCCACTCATACAGCTTTTTGATCGCATCTTGCGACGAAATCGCTTCTGCATAGGGTCGCTCGCTGGTCATGGCATCGTAGCTGTCAACTAGTGCCGCTATGGCGCCAAATATCGGAATATTATCGCCCTGCAGCCCACGTGGATAACCGCTACCGTTTTGGCGCTCATGATGCGTAAATGACATTTCGATTGCCGCCTTAGGCATACGTTTACTTCGCGTCATGAGATCCACGGAGTACAACACATGCTTGCGCGCATGTTGCAACTCCTCGGCAGTCAGACGCTCTGGCTTATTTAACAACTCCCACGGTAATCGAGTTTTGCCAACATCGAACAATAACGCGCCAACCGCCAGTTCATCCAATTCAGCGCGCGTTAGTCCCAGATGTCGCCCGAAGGCCAACGCCAAAGCGCATGAGTCGATCGCGTGGTTGTAATTGTAATCATCGGTACTCTTGAGTTTTGTCAGCCATAAAAACGCGTCAGGATTGCGCACAATACTTTCAATCATCGGCGTCACCGACGAGTGTACGGCTTCGTAACTGATTTTTTTACTCACTCGTACATCGTCCATCACGCTCGCCACTTGTGCGGCGATAACGGACTTAACGTGCTTGGCTTGCGGCAACTCTTGCTCGACGGAGATGACATCTTCATACGCTATCTTGCGTCCTGAAAATGGCTCGCAGTCGCGATTCGGTGTGGATGCGTCCAAGTCTACAATATAATGATCAGCGCGCTCACCCATCGACTCGTCGATGTACACATACTTGCAGTGCAGACGCAAATCACTCAACTCATGATCATCACCGATGTGAAAACCCTGCATGAGAAAAGGCGTATCCAGCCACGGACGATCCAACTGGCTGACAAACATCCCCAGCTTGAGGTGTTGTGTGCTGACTTTTTTTTCGGCCAGTTTTTCCACTGCAATCCTTGCTATGCGCCTGCTTATCCACCGCTACGGCGATCTCAACGCAACAACGACATTTCGCGTGCAGCGGCCGATTGTTCCCGCGACGGACCCAAGCTAAATGTGGCAGCGTGGAGAAATGAATTTTGAACTCAAAAAGTTATCGCGCATTGCAGGCAAAACTTGAGGTGTCGTAAGGCAAGCAAGCAAGTGAAAGAAAATTTCAATTGTTTGTTTTAATGAGGGTTCCCGCTTATTGGAACACCAAGTGAGTAAACGAAGCAGAGTGTTAGTGAATCTGACTCAAGCGCGGCTCCATTTGTTGCCAAACTTGTTCCATCCGCATCCCTCGTGAGCCCTTTATCAACACTCGATCGTTGGACTTGAGTTGGTCAAGAACAAAGCTTGCAAGCTCCTCGCGGTTCGAGAAGTGACGCACTGCCGTGGACAATTGGGACATTGATAACTTTTCCGCCAATGCCGCCATGCGCGGCCCATATAGACAAACAAAATTAATGCCATATTCGACCAATACTGGTGCCAACGCACGGTGGTACTCGAGTTCATTGGGACCCAGTTCCAACATATCACCCAAACAAGCAAATGTGCGCCCTACTGTCGATCTATTCGCGCCACGAGCATGCTGCACCAAAATTGCCAATGCTGCTCGAACCGAACTCGGGTTCGCATTGTAGTAGTCACGAAACACGGTAACTCCGTTGGCCATTGTCGACACTTCCGACCGCCCCGGAGCGGCTTTGAACTGTTCCAATTCGCGCGCCGCTTTAGCAATGGCATCGATATTCGACAGTGACTCCAATAACGCCCAGCAAATAGCCAGCGCGCCCACGGCATTGCGCGCATTGTGCTCACCAGGCAACGGCAATTTACAATGTACAGACGGCGCTGAGCCGCCGCGTAACTCCAACGTAGAGCTCACATCGTCAGTCGTCACAATATAACCGCGAACGGTTCGCTCGGGCGCCGACATCATCGCTATCTGCGCAACGACACCGGGGGCGCCCAATTTCGCGCTGTAACCCCATAGTTGTTTTGTTGTCGCCTTTGTCAGCGCTGGAACCGCCGAACTGATCGCCGGGTCATCAAAATTCACGACCGTAATGCCCCCATGCTCCAGCGTGTACTCCAAGGCTTTCAGCTCCTCGCGCGCAACCGTTTCCATGTCGATGAGCTTTTCCAAATGCTCCGGGCCAATTGCCGTCACAATCGAGAGCGTGGGCGCAACGATAGTTAAGTGTTCCGCCATAGCGCCAACATCATCAATACCGACCTCGATAACTGCAAAGCGATGATGGGATCGCAGCCGCAATAATGTTTTTGGAATGCCAATGAAGCCGTTCTCACTGCCCTCCGTTTTGAGCACTTGCGCTGGCGCTACCGCGGCTAACGCAGCGGCAAGCAATTCTTTGGTGGTGGTTTTACCGACGCTGCCCGCAACACAAATCACGGGAATCGAAAATTGCTGACGCCACTTACCACTTAACACGCGATACGCGGCCAGCGTATCCGCGACTTCGTATAACACCACAGCCGCGGGAACGGACACGGCGATGCGTCCACTAACACAGAGAATTCCTTTGGCACCTGCCGCAATAGCTTGGTCGACAAAATCATGGCCGTCGACACGTTCACCCTGCAAGCAAACAAACAACGATCCAGGCTGAATTTGACGCGAATCAGCCACAATATCGGTAAATTGCACAGCGCACGCTGGCGTCTGCAGTTCCAATTGCTCAGCCACCCATTCGGCATCAAAAACGCTCATCGCGGACATGTTTGTTTTACTTCCTCAAAAAAGCCAACATTGCGTCGAAACATCCTGGCCTGTTGTTAGTTTGACAGCCTAGCTATCGAGCGCATCGCCGCTCCCCGGCGATGACAAACTTGCTGCTTGCTTGGTGATCGGCACCACCACGTCACCGGTTTCATCTGTATCGAGCATGGCGCTGGGCAACTCTTTATCCGGCTTCACGCCCAATTCTTTGAGCATCTCGGCTTGGCGAATCACATTACCGCGGCCTCGGCTAAATTTGGTCAGCGCACTATCATAAGACTCTTGCGCCATCCGCAACCGATCACCAAGCTTCTCCAAATCGCCGGTAAACCCAGCCAACTTGTTATAAAGCTCGGCGCCGCGCTTGGCAATTTCTTGCGCATTGCGGTTTTGTTGTTCCTGCCGCCACAACATGGCCACCACGCGCAACACAGCCAATAGGGTACTAGGACTCACCAACATGACATTGCGCCGCCACGCTTCAGCAAAAAGTTCCTTGTCGGCGGATACCGCCACCATAAATGCAGGCTCAACCGGGACAAACATCAGTACAAAATCTACTGACTTCAAATCATACAGCGCGTGATAATTTTTGCTGGAAAGACTCTTTATGTGTTCGCGCACCGAATCAATGTGACGCTTCAATTCGCGCTCACGCTCGGCGTCTGTCTCGGCACCTATGTAGCGCGTATACGCCAGCAAAGAGACTTTCGCATCGATCACCAACTGCCGCGCTTCAGGCAACGCAATCACAATATCCGGCTGCACGCGCGTGCCATCGTCTTTATCAAAGCTGGATTGGACGAGATATTGCTCACCTTTTCGCAGACCGGAAATATCCAGAATACTTTCCAGCACCACTTCGCCCCATGTGCCCTGGGTTTTCGAGCTGCCTGTCAGCGCCTTGGTTAAGTTCTCCGCATCGGTGCTCATTTTCGCATTGAGTTCGGCAAGGCGTTTGATTTCGCGTTCGAGTGAAAACCGCTGTTGCGACTCTTTGTTGTATGTCTCTTCAACTCGCTGTTGAAACTCTTTGAGACGCTCGCGCATGGGCTCTAACAACGCGCCCATATTGGTTTGGTTCTGCTCGGTAAATCGCTTCGATTTATCTTCGAATATTTCGTTGGCGAGATTTTTGAATTGATCGGCCAGTTGTTGTTTCGCTTCCTGCAATAAAACGAGCTGCTCTTGCGCTTGCAATTTTTCCACCTCACGCACGGCCATGCTCTCCGCCAACGTTGACTGGAGTTTCGCGGCCCTGGCAACCGCCTCGTGCAATGCGCTCTCTGTGTTCGCCAATCGGCCTGCCCGCTCGGCCAACTGGCCGCGCTCATCGCGCATGGCATCGCCGGTCACGCGTAGCTGGACCACTTCTTGTGTCAACTCAGCAAAGCGTTCGGCCCAAACTTTGGCCTCGTTCTCTGCCGCGTAAAATCGCTCTTGCAACGCCACCAACTCGAGCTGCACCGCATTGCGGCCGCGCTCAAACGCGACCTGCTCGCGACCGCGCGCAATGAGCCACGTGACAAGCCCACCGACTATCGCGCCAAGCAGCAAAACAATAACTGTAAGCGCTTCAGAACCGATCATTGGCCACGCCCTTTGCGCATATACTGCGATTCATCACCGAACCAGCCCTTTAGCCACTAAAGTGGCACGAATATTTTCCACACGTTGGCGATTCGCACCTAAATCGGAATAGCCGACTCGCGACGCTGAACGTACTGCAATGATGTTTTGATCGGGCCGCAGTTGAAACTCGACATCGTCGACGAAACGAAACACTAAACTGGTAAATTCTACGTGCAGGTAGTCAGAGGATTCCTCGACCACCTGCGTGCGGGGCATTTCGCTAATTATCGCGAGCAAAGCTTGCCACACCTTTTCCGGCGGCGCCGCGAGCGTAAAAGCAGCAATATTGTGTTCACTCGATGCGTCGTCGCTACAGACGCAATTCGGACTCGTTGGACATGATTCAAAGCGATGTTCCATACCGGGTGGGTTTCCTGCCGCAGCACTTAGAGAGGACCATAAGAACGCAGCGGCGCAGGCCAGACTCGTTGAATAAAACGCGCAGCGAATGGTCACAGACCCAGAACCCCCAGTTCACCCAAGTAATCGCGACTTAGACACGGTGTGGCCGCAGAATTATATCCACTCGCCGTCAACAATACTATGCTTCGCGGATCCTCCCGTTCTCAGAACGACCATCTTGCATGCTCGAACGAGGGGCACATTGAAAGCAAAACAACCGCGGCGTCCTGCCGCGTTTTTCTTACGTTATTTTACATGCATCGCCCTACTCACACTAACGCAACCACGCTATCTTGTTTAAGCGTCATTTAAGCTTGCTACATTAGCATCGCCAATCGAAGACAAATGCTGACATAGAAAAGCGACATTACCACGTCTCGACGTACTGAGTCGGCGACACTTTGATAAGTCACGGACGACTTGTTATGTTCCCCTTCGACGAAACGGAGCTTCATTATATATGCGTACTCTTGCACGATTTTCCGGCCTACTCACTGGTCTAGTGTTACTTATGCTAGCTGGCAGCGCGGCATCAGTCGCGTTTGTGCAACATACCAGTTCCGTCGATTTCTGCACGTCGTGCCACGAAATGCGCGAAACCGTTTACGAAGAATATAAAAAGACAATTCACTACAACAACGTTCACGGCGTGCGCGCCGCCTGTGCGGACTGTCATATTCCACACACATGGTTGGATACCGCCGTGCGAAAAGTGTACGCCGCGAAAGATATCGTTCATCACCTACTCGGAACCATTGACACCACAGAAAAGTTTGAGGCTCGGCGCCTTATTATGGCGGAGCGCGTTTGGGCCCACATGAAGGAAAACAACTCGCGCGAGTGTCGCAACTGTCATAGTTTCGATGCCATGTCACTCGCTGAACAAAAACCCAGGGCACGTAAGCAGCACGAGAATGCTCAAAATGATGGGTCAACATGCATTGATTGCCACAAAGGTATAGCGCACAAAGCGGTACACCAGCAAGCTGCCGCGAACGACACGCCGGTGGATTTCTCACTGCAATTTTGACTTTGAGACCATTAAATCTTTCCGTCGATAGGAAAATATCATGATTACAAAACAGCTTATTGTTCCTACGTTAGCGGGCGCCGCCTTACTACTTGGCCTACCATTTCAGCCCGCGTTTGCCGTCAATTGGGACAGCGTTAAACCCTATGGCATGACGCTGTTCTATCCGGGCCAAGCATCGTGGGAGTGGATACTCACCGATCACAGCGGCCAAAAGTCCGTACGCAAAGGCAGCCCTTGCCTTGAATGTCACGAAACCGAAGAAACGGACATGGGCAAAAAAATGGTGACCGGGAAAAAACTCGAACCCACACCGATCGCCGGCAAACCAGAATCCGTCAGCATGCAAATTAAGTTTGCCAATGATGGCAAGAATCTTTACACCCATTTGGAATGGAAAGACACGGGCTTTCACAGCGGACAAAAACAAGATGACAAGTTTCCGGTAAAGATTGCGTTAATGATTGCGGACAAGAACGTTAAAGAGGCGATGGTTTCTGGCTGTTGGGGCTCATGCCATGATGACTCCAGTCACATGGCCAGCGCAGAGAAGGATTCGACGCGTTCGCTCTACCTCGCCGCATCACGCAACAAAATGTCACGCCAGGGCGGTGGTGATGACATAAAGTCTGCCGATGAATTAACGAAACTCGTCGATAGCGGATCCTATTTAGAATTTTGGCAAGCGAAGTTAACTCCCGATCAAGCGCCTGTCGTTACCGATGGTTACATCCTAGAAAAACGAAACAAATCGGCGACTCCGCGCATCAGTGCGGATGCGACATTAAAGGACGGCGTTTGGCGCGTCACCTTAACCCGCCCGCTGCAAGGAAGTGGCGCAGGCCAACACAACTTTGTATCGGGCGAAACCTACTACTTCGGCGTCGCGCTACACGATGACTACACCTCCGGACGTTTCCACTATATTTCGTTCGGTCATTCACTCGCAATTGATGGCGGAAAAGGCGAACTTGTCGCCGCAAAACAATAACACCACGACAGCTTTCGTTTCATCACTAGAGAAGGAGGTTTTATGCCTAAGGGATTTTTGCGTCTATCAATCACGGCGATCGGCGGCGCGCTGACCGCGGCATCGCTGCTTGTCAGCCCGCTTGCCAATGCGACGCCTGCGTTCGCACGCTCAACGGGTGCGGCCTGCAACAAATGCCATACCATCGACTTTCCGCGTTTAACAGCGCGCGGTGAGCGCTTCATGCGTAACGGATTTCAGATTCGGGCGGAGAAAGGTGCGGAATTGAGCGGACCTGGCGATGCACAAGTCAAAGAAGAAGAAGGCTTGAAAAAAGTTGCCAACGATCTTTGGCTCAACAATATGACGAACATTTTCAGCATCTATGCGTCGGTTCAGGGTTTTGAAAAAACAAACCAAGAAAAGACCGCCACGATTGGCAAAGTGGATACGGCCGCGATACTTGCAACCGGATCGCTCGCCAAGGACGTTCCCTTCTGGACCGAGCTTGAATACTCCGTTGCGAACGATAAATGGGAGGCGGATCGCTTTTTCGTCGGCAACACCAATATCGGCGACACAACGTTGGCAAACGTGCGCATCGGCTCGCTCGACCCAACGTCATGGACGTCATTTTATGGCAACGCGGCCGGCGCATTTAAGAGCATGCTACCAAAGTTAGGCTCG
>Ga0315270_10001508_pt1 | contig 12349 bp, 8 predicted proteins | sample C1_bottom_MG_FD_204932 | JGI IMG/M metagenome (GOLD analysis project Ga0315270, IMG submission 204932) | Sediment microbial communities from Yellowstone Lake, YNP, Wyoming, USA - C1_bottom | ecosystem: Environmental > Aquatic > Freshwater > Lake > Sediment | place: USA: Wyoming | collected... | reverse complement strand
CGTCATCGCATGCCGCGCCAAAGGTTATTCGGTGGCGGTAGCGGTTGTTGACAGAGGCGGTAATACGCAAGCGCTGTTGCGAGATCGCTTCGCGGGCCCGCACACGCCCGAAACCGCGATTCGCAAGGCCTGGACGGCGAACAGTTTTCGCCAGTCGACGGCGAGTCTCGCCGCGTTTCTGCAAGACGGAAAAATCCCCCATCAGGTGCAACATAATCCCGGCGCGTTGCTGGTGGGCGGCGGAGTGATGATCGAAGCGCAAGGGCAGATTCTCGGCGGCATCGGCGTGTCCGGCGCACCGCCCGGTAAATCCGAAATCGAAAGCATCGACGCGGATTGCGCGCGCGCCGGCGTCGATCTCATCAAAGACGAAATCGAGTTTGGCGAATAACTACCGTGCAGACTTTTTGTGGTGAAGCAGTATTTACCGGGAGAGCGCGATGAGAGATTGGATTCGATTTAGCGCAAGCCTATTGATTCCATTGGGCGTGCTCGTCGGCGCACATGCCGAAGATCACACGACGGTGCTTTCCAGTGTGCCGATGACGCGTGATCTTGCAGCCGAAGCTGTGTTGGCGGCGAAGGAACACGTGCCGCTGCTGCTGGTATTTACCCAAGACTATTGCGACTACTGCGACCAGCTGGATCGTGAAGTCCTCAATCCCTACTACAGCACGGGCGCGTTTAACGGCAAGGCGATCGTGCGGCGCTTCATGATCGACAGCTACGCCACGGTGACGGACTTCGACGGCAAGCGCCTGGAGGCCAGCACGTTGATGAGCAAATTCAAAGTTTACGCAACACCGGCCTTGTTGTTTGTCGATGCTCACGGCCATGAACTGGTGCAGCGCATCGTGGGTATCAACAGCGTGGATTTTTTCGCGGCGTATCTTGAAGAGAGTATCGCCGCCGCACGCGTAAAGTTGCCGGAAAATTAATCTGCTGCGTTCGGACAAATGGCCATTCAACAAGGAACCACTCATGAAAATCAATCTGCTTGTTAGCTACGCCTGCGCCGTCGTAATCGGTACCAGCCCGCTCGCGGCAGAGGCGCAGGAAGTCACGCTCCGGCACAAAAGACTGATGCTGAATGCCGAGCTCGAACTCGCGGCCGGAAAGAAACTCGCCGATGGCGCGATCCTCATCACTCACGGAGGGCTTGTGCACCGCGCCACGGAGTCCATGGCGTATCTCCAACGGCTGCTCAACGACAAGGGCTACAGCACACTGGCCATCAACCTGAGCCTCGGTCTCGACAACCGCCACGATATATACGACTGCCAGGTCGCGCATCGCCACCGCAACGCCGACGCCGCTGATGAAATCGGTGTCTGGGTGGACTGGTTGAAAGCACAAGGCGCACAACGCGTAACGCTGCTCGGCCATTCGCGCGGCGGCGCGCAAACCGCGCTCTATGCGGCGGAGCACAACGATGCGCTGGTGCGCGCCGTGGTGTTGCTGGCTCCAGCGATACGCGAAAACACTGACGCGGTTGGTTACCAACAGCGTTACAACAAGCCGCTGGCACCATTATTGGCAAAGGCGCAGCACTTGGTCGACACCGGTAAGGGCGACACGGTACTCGAACACATCGGATTGCTGAATTGCCCCGACACCTCGGCGACCGCCGACAGCTTCGTCTCCTATTACGGACAGAACGCACGTGTCGACACCCCCTCCCTGCTGCCAAAACTCAGGAAGTCAACGCTGGTGGTGGTCGCCGGTGCGGACGAAGTGGTGGTCGGTCTCGACAAAAAAGTGGTGCCGCTCGCCGACGGCACGCACCTGCGGATGACCGTGATCGAGGGCTCCGATCACACGTTTCGCGATCTCTACGCCGATGACGCCGTCGAGGCCATCGTCGCGTTCCTGCGCGGAATATAGCGATGCGTGTTTGGGATCTGCCGTTGCGCTTATTTCACTGGCAAGTGGGGCGGGTTACGGGTATTGGCATGCGCATCCCGGCGCGCCGGTAATTGTCAGATCAAGCCTGAACTAATACAACTCAGGATATCTAGGCCAATTACTGCTGTGCCAGCTTGAATTGAGCCACCAGGCTCGCCAATTCATGCGCGGTATGCGTGAGATTACCGGCGGTCTTTTCCACGGCCTGGATATTTTCCGTGTTTTGCGCGGTGAGCTGCGAAATCATTTCCATGTTCTTCGCGGTCTCTTCGGTGGCGCCGGTTTGTTCGCGCGTGGCATTGGCGATCTGGTGCGCCAGTTCGGTGACGCGCAGCGCCGACTCCACGATGCGCCGCAACGATTGACTGACGGTATCGGTGGCGCGGGTACCTTCGTGCACTTCGGCTTTTACGCGTTCCATCGACTGCACGACATCGGTGGCTTTTTGTTTAACGGCACCGATCATGTTAGCGATGTCGGCGGTGCTCGTTGAAGTGCGTTGCGCGAGCACCCGGACTTCATCGGCCACCACGGCGAAGCCGCGGCCTTGCTCGCCGGCGCGGGCCGCTTCGATCGCCGCGTTTAATGCCAGCAAGTTGGTTTGGTCGGCGATGCTCTTGATCACTTGCGTGACATCGGTAATTTTTTGGATCGCCGTACTCAGCTCGCCGATCGCCGCACCCGAAGACTCCACCGTTTCCATGATGCGCCGCGTGGCCGCAACGCTGCGCCCCATATTCTGGTCATTTTCCTGCACAATGCTTTGCGTTTGGGTCGATGCCTCCAGCACCCCATGTGCTCCGCGCGAGATCTCCGTCACCGCGACGCTCATTTCTTCCATCGCCGCGCTCACCGCCATGACCCGTTCGGTTTGAGACGTGGCGCGTTGAGTCACTTGTCCAGTCGAGTGCGACAGATCGTCGCCCAGACTGGCAACGCTGTCCGACGCTTTTTGCACGCTGCTGATGATGCGCGCGAGACTCGCGTTCATATCGCGCAACGCGGCCATCAGATCCGCGGTTTCGTCGCTGCCGCGAACCTCGATGTGACTGGACAGATCGCCGGCCGCGATCCGCTTGGCAACGCGCACCGCGAAGTTGAGCGGATAGACGATGCTGCGGGTAATGGCCAGCGCGATGATCACACCTAACGCGATCGCCACAACGCCGATGGTGACCATGACCGACGCAGCAGTTTTATAAGCCTGCGCGGCTTCGTCCGCAGTGACTTTGGCTTCGGCGTCCAGGCGTTTGAGCAACTCTTCGAGCTGCGCAATCAGATTAAGTTGTTCAGGACGTGCTTTCTCACGCACCGCCTCGCCCGCTTCTTTGTGTTGATCGTTTAATGAAAATTCGATAACCACCGCGTTGGCGTCTTTGGCTTTTTCTTCGGTTGTGCGCAAGGAATCGAACAGGGAGCTGAGCTCGGTATGGGCAACCAACGGGGCAAGTCGTTCGGCCGCGGACTGGTAATCCTTGCGCGCCTCTTTCATCAGCTTGAGTTCTTTTTTCTTGAACGCGATGTCTTCCTGCATCACGACGTCACGCAGCGACAGCATTTGAAAGCGCACCGCATCGCGCATTTTGTTGACCAGGGTGATTTTTGCAAAATCAGAATTGACCACGGTTTCAAAGTTACTTTGGATCAAGGCCATGCGGTTGAGTCCAACGACGATGAGCGCGGCGGAGAAAAATAACAGCAACGCGAATCCGACTATGAGCCGTGTGCCGACCTTCATCTGGCTAATCATCTGCATCATCGTTATTTTACCTTCGGAGCTTCATCTGATTTCGAATCCCGGCAGCAACATCATTCCGCAACGACGCTGGTATGCAGGATGCCGATGGTTTTCCCGCCGTCAAGCACCGGCACCGCAAGATGCACGCCCTTGATCTGAGTCGCGGGGTCAGGCTTGACTTCTGGGGCGGACCAGGGTTTTCCGTCCTTCAGCGGGTTAGAAATCCACGGCTTGCTGCCGTTGTTGTACAGCAACGGCTTGCTGCTGCTGCATGCGACCAGATTGCCCTTCTCGTCGCGCAAATACAGTTTGCTAATGCCTTTGTCCTGATCCAGTTGCGATACGACCTTGCCCGCCTCGCTGCTTTGGAAGCCAAGCACCACCGGATCTTTTTCGGCAAGATCGTCCCGCTTCGCGTTGTTCATGCCGGTCACGAGCCCGCCCTTGGCATTCGATTCTTTCACCGCGGCGACGAGTGCCGGATTTGCCGCCCACTCCACGAGCTTCGTTTTGTAGGCGTCTATTTTGGCTTGTATCTGCGGAGTTACCGGATCGGCCATCACTGGACGGATCGCCGGTATCGCGAAAATCAGGGACAACAGGAATATTTTTGTACAGTGCAGATGTGTGGGTGCGCGCATGACATGCTCCGGATAAGTTATTCAGGGATTTCTGACCACCAAACAAGTTGGTTACTGTTTTAACAGTAACGAACAAACAGCCGCTTTGGTTTGCAAGTAATTCTATTGAAAATCAGTCTCTACCTTTCAGCGGGAGAATTTACTGCCTTGCACGTCCTTGTTAATCATCGGCTCTTTCGACGAATTCTTGAGCTGGATTTGGGAGCTATGATGTATTTTCAGCGCCTGGACGTTCGTTGATTTTCTGGTTAGCGTGCCAGAGCTTGTGCTTCTTTCCCAGCATCCCCCGCAGCCGCGCTCGCCAAACCCCAAGGCGATTGCTTGATCCATTTTTCCAGTTCGGCAGGGGCCACGGGCCGCCCCATAAAATATCCCTGCGCGGAATCGCAGCCGAGTTCTTTTAGCTTGTCCCAGGCCACTTGGGTTTCGACCCCTTCGGCCACCACGGTGAGTCCCAGGTTGTGGCCCAGGTCGACGGTGGAACGCACGATGACTTCGTCGTTTTTGTTGTTATGCATGTCCATCACGAACGACTTGTCGATTTTGATTTTGGCGACCAGCAATTTTCGCAAGTAGGCCATGGAGGAATAGCCGGTGCCAAAATCGTCGATGGCGATTTGCAAGCCCATGCCGCTGAGCTTCTTGATATTCTCGATCGCCTTCAGCGGCTCGCTCATGATGGCGGTTTCGGTCACTTCAAGTTCGATGTTCGCGGGCAAGACCTTATGCGTATGCAGCATCGCCGCCATGTCGGCCGGAAACTGCGGGTCCTGGAGATTAATGGCGGAGATATTAATGGCGATGGTGAGATGAAGTCCGGCCTCGGTCCAAAGGGAGGATTGCGTCAATGCGAGCTCGATCACGGCGAGCGTAAACGGTTTCATCAAACCGGTTTTTTCCGCGATCGGAATGAAGGCGTCGGGAAAGATCAACCCCAGGCGCGGGTGTTGCCAGCGCACCAGCGCCTCGACGCCGCTCACACGGCGCGTGGAAAAATCGATCTTCGGTTGATAGTGCAGCACCAGTTCGTTGTTGCCGATGGCATGCCGCAAATCCATGTGCAGGGTCAGCCGTTCGGCATCTTCGGCATCCAGGCTGGAGTCGTAGAGGACATAGCCCGACTGGCTGCGTTTGGCGGCATACATGGCCGAGTCGGACCGCCGCACCAAGGTGAGGGCATCGTCCCCGTGCTGCGGAAAGAGCGCGATCCCGATGCTGGCGCCGATGTCGATCGAGCGGCCGTCGATGACCAGCGGCGCATTGAGCAACAGCAGGATTTTTTTGGCGACCACGGCCGCCTCTTCCGCGCTGGTGGCGGTAGGCAGCAGCAACGCGAATTCGTCGCCGCCCATGCGCGCGACCGTGTCCGAATGGCGCAACGCGGTCTTGAGCCGCTCGGCGGTTTCTTGCAATACCAAATCGCCGGCGTGATGGCCCAGCGAATCGTTAATCTCCTTGAACCGGTCAAGATCCAGCGCCATCAGCGCGAAGCTTTGCGTGTTGCGGTGCGCGATGAGAATCGCCTGATCCAGCCGGTCATGATAGAGCGTACGGTTCGGCAACAGGGTCAAGGCATCGTGCAGCGATTGGTGTTCGAGCTTTTTGTTCAGCGATGCCAGTTGGGTGGTACGGTGCTCCACCCGTTCTTCGAGTTCGGCGTTCAGGAGTTTGATTTCATTTTCGGCACGCCGATGTCCTTCTTCCAGCGCGGCGAGTTTACTCGACATGTCGTTAAACGCGGCGGCGGTTTGCGCCAGTTCATCGGTGCCGCGTACCGCGATCTGGTAGCCAAGATTGCCTTTGGCGACATGCCTTGATGCGTTCTTCAAGGTTTCCAGTCCCCGGGTTAAATACAGTCCCAGCAGATAGGAAAAAATGGCGAGCAGCGTCATCGCGAGCGCGTCGAAAACGAATAATTTATGCCGTGCCGCCGTGAGCACTTCCTCCATTGCTTCCGTGGTGAAGCCCAGCTCGACGCGGCCATATTTTTTGGCTGCGATACTGATGTCCGCATAGGCATCGAATACGCCGTCCGTGACGTCTTCAAAATGTGCATCGGCAAAGAAAGGCCTGGCCAACGCCTTAGGGCTGCCGCCTTGGGCAAGCACGACCCCCTGGGCAAGAATTCTGGCATAGGCAATGTCGCGATTGGTCAGTATCTCGTCCACAAAACTTTCGAGGGCCGCCAGGTCCGATGCCAAGACGGCATTGTGAGTGGTGGAGACGAACAGGGTCGTGGTGGTCTGGGCGCGCTTTAAAAACTCTTCGTCGTTCGAGGCTTTAAAGGTATTAAAACCGTACCAATTCAGGATCAACAGCAATAGGGCTTGAATAAGCACAATGCCGAGAATCGTTTTAAACCGGAATGACATGAAGTGCTCTCAAACAGTGATGTGGAACTTGTTATTTATTGCGCGCTTGCCAATCGTCTGCGTGTCTTGATGTGCGACATTAACGACGAATTAGTCAAGCTTTGGTGCCGGCTCCGGCGTCAACAGTTTGAGTTTACGCACCGCGTCATACTCGCTGTCTTGCGCTACGGCAATGCCCTTCATATTGATCGCTTTGAGCAAGTCGCGGCCTTCAGGGTCATCCGCCATCTCAAGCATGGCCTTTTGCACTTTCTGGAGAACGGCTTGCGGTACGCGTGAATGCGCGCTGAATGTAAACGGCGGCATCGGGTCCGACGACCACAGAATACGCAATTGATCGCGGATTTCCGGCTCCATGCTGCCGAAGGTGCGCGCTTCGCCTTGGCCCGCCGGGAACAGTCCCTTGGCGACCGAACGGTATACCGAGTCCATCGATATCACGTAGTTGGCCGTAAAATTAATGTTCTTTGCCTTGAGCTGGGTATACGCCAGCATGGACGTTACGGCCATCGGCGCGGAAAATGCCAATTGCTTACCTTCCAGATCTTCGAGGGTTTGATAGGGGCTGTCTTTGCGCACCACCATGATGCCTACGAATTTGGCATCTTTCTCCTGGGCAAAAACTTTGTAGCCGGCGTCCTTGCTGAAGGCTGCATAGTAATAAGCGTTGATGAAAGAAATATCGTACAACCCCGCCTTCATTTCTTGCTGATAGGTGGTAAGGCTATTGGCGGTCTGAAATTGTAAAGGTACGCCCGAGCGGTCGCTTATATATTGAATAATGGGACCCCAGCGTTTTGCGAGTTCACGGGGTGACTGCTGAGGGACGATCGCGAAACGGAACAGAGTCGGGGCTTGTTCGCTCGCGGGTGAAATCCTGGCCGCGGTAACCGGCTGGCCCGCAACTAAAAACAGGACCAATAAAATAGATCGCATGCTTCGTTCCATAAAGTTGAAATTCAATCCTGTTCTCAAATGACTTTTTCAAAAGATGAACCCAGAAATGCTAGGAGCCATTTTTATCTCTAACCTTTGCATACTGCCTATGCCTGCTGTCTGCAATGCGGGAGACTCGCTTCCGCAATGAGATTTAGCGGCGCGTCCAATTTAACCTTGAGAATGAAAGTATTTTTTGTACTTGCGTAATCGCACGTGTGTAGCCAAAACACAAGACAACCTATACGGGTAGCGACATTGCGAGACGGAGATCACCACCATGACATTTTCGTAGTCCGTTTTTGCGCCGCGTGCCGTGCGTTCTTCTGTGACTGCTACCAACCCCAGATGACGCCCTCCAGCAAATCTTCCAGGCCGTCGTATTCCGGCGCGGGCGCGGGCACAAAATGCGTCGCATTCTTGGCAAATTTTTCGAGTAACGTTTTCGCCGCCGGAACGCCGCTTTCGGTGGTCAGTGCCGCGATGATTTTTTCGCGCGCGGGCGCGGAGACACGTGCGCTCACGGTAATTGTCTGGTCCGGGAAGCTCGGACTGGTATAGATGACTTTTAAATCCTTTTTGTCTTCGTCGCTGGTTTTTTTATAAAACTTGTCCAGCAAGCCGGCGGCGCGGCAACGCCCGGCTTTGAGGGCGGGGATGATATTGACGACGTCTTGAATCTCGACAAAGTCAGGTTGTTTGACCGGGTTGTTGAATTGCGACATCACCGCCATGGTGGCCAGATTCGGCGAGGGCAACCCACACCAGCCACCGGTGATCAGCTCGCTGAGCTTATTGAGTTTGGTGTCGCTGCGCTTGCCGACCACGACAAAGGTAAGCGTTCCCGGTAGCTTGACCAGCGGAATATGATTCAGATGCTTGATACGCCACGCGGCAAAGTGTGGTCCATCGAAAACGATGTCGTACTTCCCTGCCCGCATATTGTTCACGTATTCAATCCAGCCTTGCGGACGTTCGTACACCACCTGCTCGCCAATCTGTGCGGATAGGTAGCTCGCGAGTTTTCCGTACATCTCCTTGCCCTCGTCAGGCTTTTCGCGCGGGGGCGAAGTCAACAGCCAGGCGGCATTTGCCGACATGCTGAACAAGGCGAATAAAACCAGAAGCACCGTGCATCGATAAGGCATAAATTCTCCGTGTCGAATAACTTCGCTGAGCAATCTCGCCTGCGATTTTTGTCGCACCATCGCGAGGGTGTTTAATCGGATTTATATCTTTTTGATACGGCCCAAAACAGTTTTACGCAGCCACTGCTGCGCATGCACTGTAACCCGTCAGACATACTTCTGTAACAATTTAGCGGCGCGCCCGATAAATGCTTAATAGCCTTGTTTTGGATGGACTTCTCACTCCCATGGATAACGGGCGATGGGAAACGGCGTGCGGATACCCCAATTGCGGGCAACCCCGCGCAAGTGCTGCATCTGCCGTAGCCGCTGTTCAGTTCATGTGAGTACAGCAGATTGAGGTTGCGCTGCGGCGGGACGTCGCAGCGTGTGTAGCCGACCGGGTTTCTTGCTCCGGTTTATAGGTCCAGCTTGCGTGTGTCGTCCCAATCTTCATCGCGCGCATAATCCAATCCTTCGGGCGCGATGGCCTTTAGATATTTTTTAGCGACCGGATCCTGGTCCATATCGATTAACGCTTCTTGTACGGCCTGCACGACGTCTTTGGGCACGCGTGCGTGTGCGGCAAACGCCTGCGGCGTGTAGCCTTCGGACGTCCACAACACACGTAACTGTTCGCGAAATTCCGGCGCAGTGCTGTTAAAGGTTCGCAGTACGCCGCCACCGGCGGTGGAATGGCCGAGCGCAACCGCGCGATATACGGCGTCGTTGGTTGCCATCGGCGAAATTGTTACGGCGAGTCCGTTATCGTGCAGCGCTGCGCGCGGCAGTGTGTCGGACGCAAATGCATGGGCCGGCACCGCTAAATCCTTGTTATTCAATTCGTCCAGCTTTTCCAACGGGCTGTCCTTGCGCACCACGATGATCCCTTTGAGTTTCAGATTGCGCGCACGGGCGATGGCATTGTAACGGTCCTTGTCTTGATATTTAACGTAGTCGGACGGATTCAGGTATACGAAGTCGTATTTGGACTCGGCCACGCGTTGCGAAAACAACGGCATGCTGCGCGTGGTGGCGAACTGGAATTGTTTACCGGTACGTTCTTCCAGATACTTAAGTATCGGCGTCCAGTCTTTGGCGGCTTGACTGGCCGACGTCTGCGGTACGATTCCGAACGTGTAGATTTCCGCGGCGGAAACCGGGCCGGTCAATATTGTCAATAACGTAACATATAGCACGCTGCACGGATTTTTATTCATATGGATCACACCCTTCTCGGAACGGTTCGTTCAAACACGGGTTTCACTGGCGGAGTCGAGCGGAACGTTTAATGGCGCGCGCTGATCAGGTTGCGCAACCGGCAATAACCCAGGCAAGTCGATCACGGCCGCAACATCGCCATTAGCAAGAATCGTTGCACCTTCAATGCCTGAAATCCTGGGTAAATAGGGGCCGAACTGTTTTACTACCAGGTCCTGGCGGAGCAGTACATGCTCCACAAACACCGCGCGTACCCGGCCGGCATGGTCACGTACCAGCAGTGCGGGGCGATCCGCTCGCGCAATCCAGCTGCGATCAATGGGTAAATACAGCAGCCGCTCGATTTCGTACGCATCATAGTTCGCATCACCGACGCGATACTGCAGGCGATCGCCTTGGGCGTACAGCTGCCCCGCCCCCACGGGAAGCACCTGCTCGACGCAATGACTTGAAATTGCCAACACCTGCGTGTGTGACTGCACGAGCAAGGCATGAATTGACACCAATGTCGCAGGGACGCGCAATTCAATAACGCATCCACGCCGCAGATGGGATGAGATGACCAACGCGCCTTTCATATGCAGCACGCGCGAGGACACGGCATCGAGACCGATGCCGTGTCCGGATGTTTGGCTGCTTTCACGGCGCGTGGTGAATCCAGGGAGCAGGATCAGGCGATTTAACTCGTTCTCACTGAGTTGTTTGCCGGCATCAATTAAACCCTTTTGTGCGGCGACCTGTTGAATACGTGCGTAGTTCAGCCCTTCGCCATCGTCGCCGCAATGCACCAGCAGGTCGGTACCATCGACTGCAAAACGCAATTCGATGGTGCCAATTTCCGCTTTGCCGGCGGCGCGTCGCCGCTCTGCGGGTTCGATACCATGCTCAATCGCGTTACGGAGCAGATGCAGCAACGGATCGAGCAACTCATCGAGAATAACGCTATCCAGCAGCGTCTCGGCGCCGCTGATCGTCAAGTTCACTTGTTTGCCGGTTACCCGGCAGGTTTGCCGCACGCTGCGTTGCAGTCGCGCCTCGATGCTGCTGACGGGCACTCTGGCTGCGCGCAGCAGCGCATCCTTGTTGTCTGTATTGACGCTCGCTTGAATTTCGTTTGTATTGGTGCTGGCCTCCTCGCTGCGAGGCGTGACATTTTCTAGTTTGTTGCTGGTTTCTAGCTGCACAGCGTCCGACGCGCGGGTATTGTCCCCTTCCCGAGCCGAATCGCTAACCGTTGGCTCGACCGGTAAAGGGGAAATGCCATCCCCCGCCTGTTGTTCCAATTCATCGAGCAGTTGTCGCAGCAACGCGTTTTGTTCAGCACCGCTTTCGGACTGGTGCAGGATCAGACGCAAGCGATCCTGCAATTCGCGGGTGATGACGATGGATTCACCCACCAGGCACAGCAGGTTGTCGATGACGTTGGCAGGTACACGCAGCATGACCACGCGGTCTTCAGCTACGATGTAAGGCAGGGTTTCCTCAATTTTACCCGCTGCAATCGCGCCGGGTTGCGACACTTCCTGGTGAGAAATTTCCAGCACGGGTGGATTCGTATCCTGCGGCTGAGTGAATGCCGCAGCTTCGGGATATGCCGGTATCGCATCTTCTACGCGGTGTTCTTCTGCACGCGTTACGATGCGTGGGTCCCGGATCAAGAACGGCAGCGTTACGATCTGCGCCGTAGTAGTACGTTCCGGAACGGCTTTAATTTCAATGCGCACGGTATCTTGCCGCGGCGTGTCCAACAGCAAGAAGCCGCGCAAGCTGTCGTACTCGCACTGAAGCATGGCCGGAATAAAATGCCCGCGCTGATAAAAGCTGAGCAGTGCATCCACCACCTCGGCATTGTTCGGTGTATCCAGATAGCGCGCCACCAATCCTGCCCAGGTCTTAAATTGTTCACGTCCGATGTCGCTGAGCTGACGGTGTGCATCCAGACGTTTTATCAAGGCGTCATGACACAACAAGCAGCAGTCCATGAGCCCGATCAATTCCGAACCCGCGGCCGAGATCCCCAGGAGCTGAATGCGATCGGCACACAACCGCAGCGCCTGCGCGTGTTCAGCCGTCGTGGCGGCAGACTGGTCCGCGACGCTCATATATTCCGAGATCGTGTCGAGCAGTTCATGTTGCAGCAGATAACGGACGGTCGTTTCGGTGGACGCGCCCTGGTCGCCGGCTTGTTGGCGTTGCAAAGGAAGTGGGCGCATGACCGGCAGCGTAAGGATGTTGGTTTCAAGCGCGGCCGGCAACGTGCGCGCGGGTGTAAATAAATTTTTGCGCAAGGTCTGTGCATCCTGTTCGCTGAACGGCAGGGCGCAGGTGTTGTGACGAAAATAAGCGATCAGCTCGTCGACCGCTGCTTCGATCACCGGCGTTACCAGACAGGGCAGCAGCAATAATGGC
>Ga0315270_10001507_pt1 | contig 12349 bp, 10 predicted proteins | sample C1_bottom_MG_FD_204932 | JGI IMG/M metagenome (GOLD analysis project Ga0315270, IMG submission 204932) | Sediment microbial communities from Yellowstone Lake, YNP, Wyoming, USA - C1_bottom | ecosystem: Environmental > Aquatic > Freshwater > Lake > Sediment | place: USA: Wyoming | collected... | reverse complement strand
CGTCGCTCAATTCATCGAAGGTCAAGCTCTGCAGCGCATGTTTGTGAAAGTAGACCTCGCCGCCGCCTTCCTTGAGGATGAAGCCGTATCCTTCTTGTGGAAACAGTTTGCAAATTACACCTCGCAGGGGAGGGAACGGCGCGCTGCGCACCTCGGTGCGGCCCCGTTTTTCACGGTGCTTGCGGAGCTCGATGGCGACGGCATCGAAGGCGGTTCTGATGGCTTCTTCGAACGTCTTGTCTTCCTTGCGGGCCGTCATGGTATGGCGACCGGGAAGTGTGACGACGATCAGCGCCTCGGCGACATTGGCCAACTTTTTGTGGTGGAGATTCTTCGTGAGGGTGACTCGTCCATGGATCAGATCGGTATGTCTCTCATGGAGATCCGCCATGCGGGTTTCGATCTCAGTTTTCCAGCGGGGGGTCATCTCGATGTTTCGGCTTTCAACTTCTAAATCCATACTGCCTCCTTTTGGAGTTATCCTGGTTTTCCAACTATGCTGGTTGATATCAGCAAGCGATGTGCCTGCCTCAGAAGGAGGCGAGGGGCTAGCGGCGCGAGGCCAGGGGCCTGATTATTCTTACCTCTAACCCCACGCCACTTGCCTCTAGCCTAGGCTTCGAGTGTCGCATTTCTCCTCAGTTGCCCCTTGGCAGTGAAGCTCAATGCGACAGCAGAAGAGAGGTATAGGGTGAGGGGTAAGGGGTGAAAGGTTCTTCGCGGAGTGGAACGTGACTTGCGAGGTTCAGGATATATGTTAGCGCTGAGGAAACAGTCTCTTGAACAGTATCTCCGGGCTCGCTTTGGCCCCAATGTCACATTGGTGTCCTATGAGGTGATCGGCAAGGCCAGTTCGAAGGGGGCACAGAAACAGTATGGCTATGGCACGCCGGTCAAATTGACGTTCCGCATTGGCCGCCTCGTGCAGTCTGCGGTGCTTGAGACCATGAAGCCGGGGCCATTCGGCCATGAGCATCCGGCGGACCGGGCCCAGGCGATCCTGTGGGACTATGACTCCTATGGACGGTTGCCGCGTCATGTAAAGGCTCTGGACGTTGGCGCCTTTACATCCGATCAAGAGCTCATGTCGGTCGCGTCGGCAGAAGAATTTTTTGTCCTCACCCAGTGGATGGAGGGGGCCAGCTACCATCTTGATCTGGAACGATTGGCCAAGGGTGGAAGGCTCAGGAAACAGGATCGAGAGCGGACGAGAGCCCTGGCACGTTACCTGGCGGAAATTCATGCCAGGAAACGGCGCGATCCATCTCTCTATCGGCGCCGGCTCCGGGAGTTGATCGGCCACGGGGAATGTATTATGGGATTGACCGATAGTTACCCGGATCGCTATGAATTTATCTCGGCGGATCTCTTGCGCGGGGTTGAAGAGGCCTGCAATCGCTGGCGCTGGCGACTGCGCGGGGAGACCCAGCGTCTGTCGCAGGTCCATGGAGATTTTCATCCCTGGAATGTCTTGTTCCGGAAAGGAACAGATTTTTCAGTGCTTGACCGGTCACGAGGGGAGTGGGGGGAACCGGCAGACGATGTGACCTCGATGACGATCAACTATCTGTTCTTCTCACTCTGTCGCTGGGGTTCCCTGAAAGGGCCGTTGGAAGTGCTGTTCCGACTCTTTTGGGACAGCTATGTGGAGGCGAGTCACGATGAGGCGGTCACAGAGTCAGCCGCCCCCTTCTTTGCATTTCGAGGGCTAGTCCTGGCGAGTCCTCTGTGGTACCCCAAACTGTCGATCGAGGTGCGCCGGAGCATCTTTCGATTTATCGAGCATGTGTTGGATGAGCCGCGCTTTGACCCGTCGAGGGTGAACGAATATTGCAAATAGTGATCTGGTGATGTGGTGACTTGATAAAGTGAGACATAGCTGAAGTAATTTTTATTATGGCCCAATCAAATCACCAACTCACTCAATCACCACATCACCAAATGGCATTTGCTATTTGGATCACCGGCCTGCCGGCCTCGGGCAAGAGTACGATTGTCTCTGCCCTTAAGCCGCTGCTCGAAGGGCTTGGATTGACCGTCGAGGTGTTGGAATCCGATGAGCTGCGGAGGGTCATTACGCCGATACCGACTTACTCAAAAGCGGAGCGGGATCTCTTCTATCGCGCCTTGGCATTTACCGGACAGAAGCTCGTGGCACATGGTGTGACCGTGGTCTTCGACGCGACGGCCAGCCACCGGGTCTATCGGGATTTTGCGCGGTCCGTCATCCCTCGCTTCATCGAGGTTTCTGTGGAATGTCCCCTCTCGATCTGCATGGAGCGAGACAAGAAAGGAACCTATAAAAAGGGCCAGTTGGGCGAATCTCTTACCGTTCCAGGGCTTCAGTCGCCCTACGAGGCGCCGACCAACCCGGATCTCCGAATCGACAGCACCGCCACTTCCTCAGTCGATGCGGCAGGCCAGATCCTGGTCTTGGCCAAAGCGAAATTCCTGTAGCAGGATGCTGAAGAAGTCGCTCCCAGGAACCGTGAAACGTTAGACGTGAAAGGTGAAACGCAGAAAGACGAATGCTTTTCCTCAGAAACGTTTCACTTTTTACGTTTTACGTTTCACGAAAGGCGCGGAACCTCGCTCAGTCCAATCCATGAAGCTAAGGGTCTCACCTCTGTTGACTCGGATGGCCTTCTGAATTTACTCTGTGAGTACCTCCTAGTCCGAAAAACTTTTCGTTATGATGACATCGACGTCACATCACCGGAGAGATTTCACAACGGTAGCCTTGCTCCGCAATCCGCATTTCATGACTGTGCTCCCGGGCTGTTGGCCTCGCCAAGGACTTCTTATCGGAGTCCCGACCGAATCGCGGCTCTTCACCACCGAGCCATACACCCAGTTACTTGGATTCTGCCACTGGCAGCCACACCGCACAGCCTGCCAGACCGTGGTGCTCGTGCATGGCCTGGAAGGTTGCAGCGAGTCGCACTATATGCGAGGCATTGCTGCGAAGGCCTATCGCGCAGGATTCAATGTTGTCCGGTTGAACCAGCGGACCTGCGGCGGTACCGAACACCTGACGCCGACGCTCTACAACAGCGGCTTGAGTCAGGACTATCGAGCCGTTGTCGATGAATTGGCGCGAGTAGATGGACTCAATCGGATCTGGCTTGTCGGCTATTCGTTGGGAGGAAATCTTGTCCTGAAAGCTGCCGGAGAAGTCGGCTCGTCAGAGGCAGCCTTGGCTGGTGCGATCGCGGTTTGCCCGACCATCGATCCGGCCCAATGCGCCAAGGCCTTGGAAGAGCCTCGGAACTGGGTCTATCACCAGCATTTCTTGATGCAACTCAAACGGCGTATACGGCGGAAAGCGGTGCTCTTTCCTGGCAAGTGGGATCTCACCGGACTTGATCGCATTCGCATTCTCAGCGAATTCGATGACCGCTACACAGCCCCGGACGGGGGGTATGCCAGTGGAGCCGACTACTACGATCGCTCAGGCGCATGCCGCGTACTCGATTCCATCAACATCCCTACCCTCATTATCACGGCACAAGACGATCCCTTCATTCCCTATTCCATGTTTACAGCGCCGCTGATTCAGCACCATCCGATGATTCGGGTGATCGCGCCTCGCCACGGAGGCCATTGCGGGTTCTTTCAATGGGTGCGCAATGGAGAAGATCCCTACTGGGCCGAGAATCGGATTGTGGACTTCCTGCAGGAACAGTACTGTCACATCTAAATATGCCGACCAACTAGACAAACCACAAACAAAGAAGACGGTCTTTTGAGCATCCTGTCAGCCGGATGAGACACGATGATTGCTGACCATCGCCGGCCAGTAGTGCCTTATTGCTATTTAGAATCGGCTGTTATGCGTGCAGCCTTTGATTTGCAGATGCGATTTGGGCGTATCTGAAGGAATCAACCGGCGCCAAGTTCAAGGAATCCCCGCTGATGGGCCATGATGAGCAGCTGTTGGCGGGTGGAGACGTGCAGTTTACTATAGATGGAGGTGAGGTGATGACGGACCGTCGTTTCGGCAATGCACAGCCTATCCGCGATTTCCTTGTTTTTGAACCCCTTTGCGATCAAACGGATGATCTCCCATTCTCGAGAGGTCAGGCTCTCAATTAACCCCTGACGCGTGGACTCATGGCTTTTGACCGAAGGCCAATCGCCCATCAAGCTATCGGCAGATTGCGCAGGTCGATCGCCCATGGGGCGTGGCACGAACCCGGAAAGCGATTCAATGGCGGCAAACAGTACGGCCGGCGGTTGAATAGTGAGCACGACTCCTTCTGCGCCTGCCACTAAAGCCTCGCGTGTCAACTTCGCATCGACCAATCCGCTCAGCACCAAGATATGCGAATCGGCGGCTGCCGAGAGCAAGCCTCTGATGAGCGTCAATGGGTCGGCATCGGACAGTTCCAGATCGATGATGATGACCTGGGGCTTGTCCCGGAGGACGATATCCACCGCATTCGCACCAGCGGGGACATCATCCGTGATGATGTTCATGAACGGATGCACGTTCAGAGTCATCCTCAATCCCATGCGCAAAGCATGATTGTCACTGATCAGCGCGATTCTGAGACAGGGACGATTCGATTCTTGAACATGCATCAGCGTCATCCTGTTTCTTCAGCAAAGCCTGGATGGATTTCAAGCCTATGGTCCAACCACATAAAGATGATCGAGGGATGGAACGGCATTATGAGATTAAGAGAGTGTTTCCCGACGTGAACGTCCCAATGCCTTTGTGAACCATCCACCGAAGATCCAAGATGAGAATTGGGATGCAGCGCGCATGGGCACAAACCGCCTAATATGATGCGCAGTAAATTTGAGCCACAATAATATTATTAGTATTGTCCTTGTATCTCTCACAACTGATTGAGATCTAACGCATCTACCCAAGCAGATGACGTAGTGCATCTTACACTCAGTTGCCACCCTGATAGATACAATACGAAAGGATGGCCTACGAAAGGGGGGGATAAAGCGAGTACGTAGTCCGTCAAGAGAAGTCTGAAAAAAGGGATATTGCGCCGATGTGGAAACTTGAGAGTTCAATTATAAAGCTCGCACATTCTTAATAAGAATGTACGAGCTTCCATTAATCAATAGTTGGGAGCGAATGGGCGAAGCTATAGCAGGAAGGAGAATTCACCCTCTGATGTCGCACGAATACCCAGCCGTTTCTTGGTACGCGCTTGCGACACGTTCGCGGCAAGAAAAATTGGTGCGAGATCGCCTTGTCGGCAGAGGGATTGAGCAGCTCCTGCCCCTGAGCAGTCGTCTGAGCCAGTGGTCAGACCGGAAAGTGTGGATTGACGCGCCGCTATTCTCAGGTTTTTGTTTTGCAAGGTTTTCACTGCATGACCAGTTGGCGGTGCTCACACTGCCTGGCGTTGTGAGAATTGTGGGATGCAATGGCCCTGAATCGATTCCTGATGAAGAAATGGTTTCCCTCCAAAAGCTGACCGTCAGCGGACTAGATTTCGAGTCGCATCAGTATTGTGAAGAAGGAATGCATGTCGAAGTGATTGGAGGTCCGCTCGCAGGAGTGCGGGGAATCCTTATTCGCAAAGCCGGCCATGACCATGTCGTGGTTCGGGTCCGTCTGATTCAACAGTCTGCATCGGTACAGGTTGTGCGCAGTAATATCAGGCCGGTATTGAATTCAAATAATCTCCCACTAGTGAATTCCCTCGTCAGTGCATAATCTGACGATCAGCCTGTCAAGCTCAGTCATTGTCAGCTAGCCCGCATCATTCACAAGAGTTCGTGACGAAACCGCTGAGACGCTACGCGAGACGGGCGAAGCCCAGGGGGTTGGTTCCGTCGTCGCGGCGATGCCTATCCCGCTTCTGTTTGGACGGGGGCAGGAGTCACAAATTCCCGTCACAAACTTAGAGGGTATTACACAGCCTCGCCTCTTTCGTATTGGATAGAGGCTGACAACGAACCAATATGATCATAGGTAATCATAAGATGAAATTGCAGAGTGACGTGCCACAGCTGCGAGTACGAACCATTCGCGTAGCCGAGCTGACTCCGGAAGTTGTGCGGGCATGGGAAGATCTTGAGGCCAGATCACTGCATTTCAATGCCTTTCTTTCTCCCCACTTTGTTCTTCCGGCTATCCGCCACCTCACCTCGGACAAGAATGTCCTCATCCTGTTGGTGGAAAGCCCTTCATCGTCCCAGCTTTGCGGTGTGGGAGTTTTTGAAATAAATCGCCCCTCCTTAATCTGGCCACTCCCTTACCTCACAGCGTACCGACCCCCTCACTCGTATCTGAACGGGCTCTTGATCGATTCTCAAAATCCTCGTGAAATTATCACTGCGCTCTACGACCATTTGTCTCATCCTAAATTTCCTTACAATTACGTCGACCTGAACCTCCATCCTGAATGCAACATCACTGAGGAGACGCATAGCGCACTGGCACAAACTTACCCACTGCAGTGGCAAAAGACGGGAACGGCCCGGCGAGCTGTCCTCAGACCGGAGGCAGCGGGTGAGGATTATCTGCAAACACAACTAAAAAGCCGCTACAAGGACTGTATGCGATTGCTGCGCCAGTTCTCCAAGATTGGCCCCGTGACCTGGCATTATCTCACCGGTGAGGATGTGACCGGCGATACCGTGGATAGTTTTCTGGAGCTCGAACACAAGGGTTGGAAAGGCGCAGAAGGCAGTTCCTTGGCTTCCAGTTCTTCCCACACCGCGTTCTTCCGGGAAATGGTTGAAGGCTTCCAATCCCAGCATCGTGTGTTCTTTACTGAATTACGCCTGAATGGGAGGGCGATTGCATCCACGTCTAACTTGATTTCCGGAAAAGCCGGATTCGGCTTCAAGGTTGGCTGGGATCCGGAGTACGCCCGGTACTCCCCTGGGATTCTCAATGCGTTCCAGCTGATACTCCATGCGCCAACATACTGCAAAAACATGGAGATGATCGATAGCTGCTCGGACCCCAAATCTTTCATTAACAATCTGTGGCTGGAACAGAGATCTCTGGTAACCAGCGCCTATACGACTTCATTCCTGGGAAATATTTCGCTGCAGGCCCACAGGCGAACCCAGCGTGTAGTTAGAACGATTAATAAAATGGGCAATTGGGTCAGTAGCAAAAAAGGTGGCGCTTCCACGATCCCCGTGGGTAGATTGAATGGATAGTATGGTCGGCCCAGGAGAGCCCGAGCATGCAAGACGCCGCGCTCTATCAGCGTGGACCGCGAGCATCGCGCGCTGAAAGATCAAGCACATGGCCTGTGGCTTCCGCAGAGCCGAGAATTTCAAAACAGCGATCTACTTCCACTGCGGAGGGCTCGATCTGTACCCATACTGGATATGAAAGCGCCGATGTCATATATGGCATGGAGTGGCTCGGCAGATGGATAAAAAGTAAACGCACCGAACTTATGCAGGTGGTCCAAATATGAGACGATCACGGTTTTCCGATGAGGAAGTAGAGAAGATATTGAAAGAGGTTGCCGGAGGTCTGAGGCCAAGCGTAGTGTGTCAGGCAAACGGGATTTCCGTGCAGACCTTCTACCGGTGGAAATCGCTGTTCAAAAACCACGGTGGCATGATCGTCGTGCGGTTGCGCAATATAGAACTGGAGAATCGCCGTCTGAAACAAACTCTGGCGGATCTTTCTCTCGATGTGCGTACGCTGAAAATGGTCATTTCGAGAAGCCTTCACTGATCATAGGGTAGTTCAGAACTCTGAAATGAAGCCGGAATAGCTGCTCACGGTATGCCCGGGAATCTCATGCATCGCCGATGTACTCAAATGCGGAATGAAGACAAGGTCTTAATATTTTTGACAATGCAGGGCTGTTTGCTTTGGTCTTGACAGTAAGACTCGCATTACATGGAAGACAAAAATTACCGTGGGTTTCCCACCGCGCCGATTCTAACAACGGACTTTCCAAGGTTGTCCATGATTCGCTTTGTTCAAATAGCCGCGTGCGCCATCGGCGTACTTGCCAATGTAGCGACGGCCGAAATCACATTGGCACAACAACCTCTCTCACCAAACGCCTCCCCTGAAGCTCAGGCGTTCGCCCAGAGCGCATCAGGGTCGACGTTCTTGTCCCAATTTGCCAATCCGGCACTCCGGGGATCGTTGTACTTGACCCCACAGTGGCCCATGACCGGCTATTACCCCCTATTCCCGGGAGGCTTGGCTGAAGCTCTTCCCACCGATGGGGTGTTGGTGGGACCGCTCCGGTTGAATCCCCACATGGGGGTGGCCCAAATGTACACCGATAATGTGTTCAGGACCAACGCCAACAAAGTTAGCGACTTTGTAACGAGCCTTGCACCGGGGATCCAGGCCCGATTGCCGTTTGCCGGATTCCATTCATTCCTCATCGATTATCGGACTAATATTCAATACTATTCGCGGACTCCGTCGAACGATGTCCAGGATCAGACCGCTACAGGAGGATTCAAATTCAATTTCCCTGGCGGCCTCAATATCGACCTCCAGGGCCACCACAAGCTCGGACATGATCCCAGAGGTTCTGCCGTGGATAATACCAATACGCAGGGTCTCGGGGTGAACAAATGGACGGCCAATGGATTCACCGGCCAGGCTGAATACCTTGGAGCGCAGTCCAGTGTGAAGCTGAACGTGCAAACAATTCGCTGGGACTATCTGAATAATGGTCTGGGTCCTCTTCGAGATAGGCTGACGAATAGTGCCGGCCTGACGCTCGCTCGCGACGTTACAGGCAAAACGTCTCTGCTGGTCAACTTTAGCACGCTTCAATCAATTTTTGACCAGAACAAGAATCTTGATAACGTCATGTACACCATCAGCGGAGGAGCGAGATGGAATGTGACCGAACTGACTTCCGGAGACATTCTGGTCGGTTATCAGAACGTGCAATACAATAATGCGCAGGTCAATCAACCTCCTCCGTTGAGCCAATTCTTGAGGGACAAAGACAGCTACTCCAATTTCTATTTCATGGGACGGGTCAATTGGCAGGCGACGCCGCTGTTAAAGGTAACACTGCAGCCCTACAGGACAATCCAACAGACGGTAATAAACGGCTCTCTGTTCTTTACAGCGACCGGTGTGAATCTTACAGGCAGGCATGAGTTGACCGACAACACGACCATAAATCTCAATCTGGGGTATGAGGAGAATGATTTTCAAAGTTCTGGTTCCGGCGGCACCAACAGAACCGACCATTTGAAGAATGTCGCTCTCGGAGTGACCTACCGAGCTGTCAACTGGGTGGGACTGGGTATCCAATATATTTTTGAGGACCGGAACTCCAATCAGAGCCAGTTTACCTACCAGGCAAACACCGTGATGTTTTCTGCTCAGGCGCTCCTCTAGCCCGCATTCAGAAGACTGTTGCCCAGTCTATTTGGTCTGTTTGGTTTGTTTGGTTGAACCTGATAGACCAGATCAACCAGACAAACCGCATACGAAGTGGACGGCCTTTTGATCATCCTAAGAGCTGTTCCGCACCGTGCCACGCTGAAGTTGACGCCTGCTTGTTGAACCAAACCCGAGTTTCTCCCCAACCTGCTTCAACGGAGACCACCTATCATGAATCGCAATGCGGATTTTATCCCATTTCAATCAGCCCAAGGCGATGGCCCTGAAACCGCTCTTGTCGATTATGCTCGCGCCTGTCGCCGGCGGATAAAGCTCATCGTCGCCTGCGCAGTGGGGTTTGCAGTGGCCGCGGCGGTTTGGTCGCTCCTACAGACGCCGCTTTATCAGTCTAAAGCCACAGTGGTCGTCAACCAGGAGGGACCGAGCGCGCTCGATAAAGACCGGGGGTACAATCCCGACCTTGCCCCGGAATACTTCCAGACTCAGTTTGAACTGATGAAGAGCCATCATGTATTTCAGCGAACAGCGCAGCTCCTTCATATCTCCGAGCGTCCGGAATACAAACCGAACCCATCTGCCCTGCGGTCACTATGGAACGGCCTCAAGCCTGCTCCACCGACTATGGATGTTCACGCGCTGAAAAATGGAGAGGCCGAACCGTCGTCGGAAGAAGTTGATGATCGATTGCTCAAGGGGTTTGCCGAATCTATCGACATTGTGCCGATTCGTGGCGCACGACTGGCTCATGTCACCGCAACCTCCGAGGATCCAAAGTTTGCCGCCCAGGTCGCCAATACGCTGGCGTCGGTTTATATCGAACGCACCCAGGAACTGAACGCCCTGTCGAAGGAAAAGACCGTTAAGTGGGTTACCGGCAATCTCGATGGGCTGCGCAAGAAAGCCGAAGCGGCGCAACAGGCGCTCTATCTCTTTCGTGTGAAGCATGGGCTGTTGGGGGGGCGGGATCGGCAATCGGCGACCGCTCAAACGAACAGCGAATTGGACACGGAGCTGGTCAGGGCGGAAATGAAGCGAGCCGAGGCCCAATCACGAATGGAGCAGATTCAATCGGTTTTGCGTAACCGAACCGACCAGAATGGAGTAACCGAAATCGACTGGTCGAGCTTGGATGCCTTGAGCGAAGTGCTGAGCTCACCGCTGATTCAAACGCTGCGGGCGCAGGACATCAGGGTTTCAGGACAGGTTGCCGAGCTGGCGGAAAAGTATGGCCCGCTTCATCCGAAACTGGCGCGCGCAAAGGCGGAGATGCAGGATCTTCGTGAACGGATCCGGCAAGAGGTCCAGAAAATATTCGACTCCGTGAAACTTGAATACAACGCGGCGATAAGCCGGGCGCGCGTCATCAAGGAAGCCGCAGGCCGCCATAAGCAAGAGAAAATCCTGCTCGAACGCCATGAAATCGAGTACGGAACCCTTGAACGGGAAGCAGAAAGCACGCAGCAGATCTACAACATCTTTCTCAAACAGACGAAAGAAACCGATCTCTCGGCCGGACTGGTAACTGCCAATGTGTATCTCGCAGACCCAGCAGTGCCAAGCTCCATTCCAGTAAAACCAAAGAAACAGCTCAATACCCTATTAGGGCTTGTACTGGGTCTCATGGCGGGGGTCGGCATCGCTCTCGTTCTTGAATCCCGCGACCGGACCCTGAAGGGACCGGATGATCTGGAGCAGTATCTGCCAAGAGTCTCCCTGCTGGGTATGGTACCACTCTTACCAAAGGCTCAAACGGGAGAGAGAGCACAGCTCACTTCTGATCAATCTTCCGGCGCCACGGCTGAGAGTATACGCATCATCAGGACCAGCGTGTTGTACTCCAGTCCCAACAAGTTACCGGCCTGTGTTCTCATAACGAGCCCGGGGGAAAGCGAGGGGAAAACCACGCTTTCAGTAAATTTGGCGATCGCGATGGCTCAGTTGAAAAATACGCGGGTCCTACTGATCGATGCGGATCTTCGGAAACCTGCTCACCGATTCATCCATGGTATCCAACGCGATGGAGGTCAGACAAAAGGACTCGCTGGTTTCCTGGCTGGAAGAATCGAACTGGATGACATTATTCATCACACCGACATTGCCAACCTGTCGGTGATTCCTCGGGGGAGGCGCCCATCCAATCCGTCGGAACTACTCCACTCCGATCAGATGAGTTTGCTGCTGAATCGATGCCGGGAGGAAGGGTATCACGTCATTCTGGATGCTCCACCGGTACTCCCCGTCACCGACCCCGTGATTCTCGCAGGCCAGGTCGATGGCGTGCTCTTGGTGGCCAGTGTCGGCCAGACAACCAAGGAAGCCTGTCGATTGGCGATCCAACGTCTGACGGCTGCGGGAGGGAAAATACTGGGTATCGTTCTACAGAAAGTCCAAGTCCCCGATAACTCGTACTACTGTCTTTTGCCTGAGGAGACCGACGAGGCTGAGGAGAATGGAGTGGCTCCAGAGGCCGACGAATGGACTTCCTCTTCGAAGTTTTAAGTAGCGATTCAGGTAGATAGGCTGAAGGCTGTTAGGGGTTGGAGTCGATCGGGATACTCGATCGCTTTCGCAGCAGAGACCCGCGAGACCGAACCGACCTTTTTAGAGACCTGCCAGATGGGTGGATACGTTGGGATCATGAAAGGCACTGTTCAAGTCGGCCTGAACTGGTGGAACACATGGCAGGAACGATCGGTCAATCGTCGAATCTTTGCGGCCATGGTCACGGTAGGGGGCGTCACGACTCTGGTCAAGCTTGCCGCCGCCGCCAAGGAGATGGCCGTTGCTTACCAATTCGGCACGAGCGACGAACTCGATGCGTTCCTCATCGCATTACTTCTGCCGGCGTTTGCCGTCACGTTGATAGGGGGATCGCTCAATGGAGCCCTGATCCCCACCTACATTCAGGTACGGGAACAAGAGGGACAGGCGGCAGCCCAACGGATGTTGTCGAGCATCATGGTTGTGAGCATCGGGTTTCTGGTGGTCCTGTCCGGTATCTTGGCCCTCACCGCA
>Ga0315270_10001506_pt1 | contig 12355 bp, 10 predicted proteins | sample C1_bottom_MG_FD_204932 | JGI IMG/M metagenome (GOLD analysis project Ga0315270, IMG submission 204932) | Sediment microbial communities from Yellowstone Lake, YNP, Wyoming, USA - C1_bottom | ecosystem: Environmental > Aquatic > Freshwater > Lake > Sediment | place: USA: Wyoming | collected... | reverse complement strand
TAATGCCGTCAGACACCACGCCGCTCAGCGCGGCGCGCGCGTCGGCAAATACTTTAGGACCGGTGGGCAGGCTCATGATTATTGATTATTGCACTGGCCATGACTACACACTAGCGCATTTGGCATCAGCGCCATCGGTTGCTCAGCACTGCTGGCAGGCGAGTTCACCGCTGCGGCCTGGTACGGTGCCTGGCACGACCTGACAGGCTGGCAGCGCGTCGCGATCGAGCGAAGCGCACAAGGTCGCCATCGACACCAGTTCATGCCCCTGTGCGAGCCATCCCTCGAGCAGCCGGCGCATGACCGGCAGCAATTTCATACCCTCGAGCTCAGCGTGCAGCGTAAACACCTGCGAGCCGGCAGCGGCGTTGCGGGTACGTTTGAGCAATGCCTCGTGCACGTTGTCGGCGCGGAGGTCATTGAGACCTATGAGTTCATCGAGCGTGGGTAGCGTGGTCGGCAACTGCAGCACCCGGCTGCGCCGTCCGTCGATGAGTGGCACAAAGGGATGAGTGCCGCGGGTATCGGAGGCGTAATCGCAGGCCAGCTGTTCCTCGAGAATGAGTGCGGCCGCGTTCATCTGCCAGCCCGCGGCGCCGTGCACGCGCGCCGCGACGCCAAATATCCCGGCGAAGCGTTCAAACGCCAGGCGCATCTGGCGCTCGGTCCAGGCGGCATCGCGCGTGGCGAGGAAATCCTGCCAGGCGACGTGATCGTAGCAGTGCACGCCAACTTCGAAGCCGGCATCACGCACCTGGCGCATTTGTAGCGCGGCGCGCCGGCCGATATCGGGACCCGGCAACAGCGTGCCGTACAGCAAGGTGCGCAGGCCATAATGTTCGAGCACCGAGGTGCGCGACACCTTGCTCAGAAAACCCGGGCGGAACGCCCGGCGCAGGGCGCGACCGGTGTGATCGGGACCGACGCTGAACAGAAAAGTGGCGCCGGCGCCCGATTGCTGCAGCAGGCGCATCAGCGCCGGCACGCCCTCGCGGGTTCCGCGCAGTGTATCGACATCAACTTTGAGGGCGATCAGCACCGGCCGCCTGAGCTAGTCGATCAGGTGCGCAGCCTGGGCGATCTGGCCGCGATAAGCTTCAAAGATCTCCTTGAGCGCATCGCGCATCGCCACCTTCGGCGCCCAGCCCAGTTCGCTGCAGGTATTGTCGATTTTCGGAACCCGATTGGAAACGTCCTGGTAGCCCTTGCCGTAATACTCGCCGGCAGTGGTCTCAAGCAGCCGCACCTTCCTGGCGTTATCACGGTATTCGGGGTAGTCGACCGCCAGAGCCAGCATCTGCTCGGCCAGTTCGCGCACTGAGAGATTGTTGGCCGGGTTGCCAATATTGAAAATCTTGCGGGAGGCGCAGCCGTCTTTGTTGGCGATGATGCGCATCAGCGCGTCGACGCCATCGCTGATCGCCGTGAAGCAGCGCTTCTGTGCGCCACCGTCAACCAGCTTGATCGGTTCGCCACGGACAATGTGGCCGAGAAACTGGGTGATGACGCGCGAGCTGCCCTCTTTGGCGGAGTGGATATTGTCGAGCCCGGCGCCGATCCAGTTGAACGGGCGAAACAGGGTGTAATCGAGTTTGCCTTCAGAGCCATAAGCATAAATTACCCGGTCGAGCAGCTGCTTCGAGCAGGCGTAGATCCAGCGCTGCTTCTCGATCGGGCCGTAGATCAGCTCCGAACTGCCCGGATCGAAGGCGCCATCACGGCACATGCCATAGACCTCAGAGGTCGAGGGAAACAGCACGCGCTTGCGGTAGCGCACGCATTGGCGAATGATCGGCAGGTTGGCTTCGAAATCCAGCTCGAACACGCGCAGCGGCTCCTGCACATAGGTGGCCGGGGTCGCGATCGCCACCAGCGGCAGCACCACGTCGCACTTGCGAATGTGATATTCGATCCATTCCTTGTTGATCGTGATATCGCCTTCGAAGAATTTCATGCGCGGATTGGCGAGCAGCGGCTCGATGCGCTCGGCATTCATATCCATGCCGAACACGCTCCAGTCGGTATCCTTGAGAATGCGCGCCGAGAGATGATGGCCGATGAAGCCATTGACTCCGAGGATCAGAACTTTTGTAGTCATGATTGAAATCCGCCAATTCTTTTGAAATTTTTGCCGCGCCCGCTATCGCTGGCCGTTCGTCAGCGGCAGGGTCTGATCGCCAAAGCGCGCCCGAAACATCCTGGCATCGTGCACCGTACCGTCCAGCTCGAATTCCAGCAACCGCAATACGCCGCCCGCGCACTGTGCCTGAACTTCGTCGTCACGCCAACGCAATAGCGGCAGGGCCGCGCCTGGTGCCACTGCGCCCGGGCGCGCTACCCCGGCATCCGGCGCGCACAGCGTGCGCAGTATTCGCAGCCGCATCCCCCCAGCCAGCGCATAGGCGCCAGGAAAGGGTGGCGCCACCGCACGCACCAGATTGTGCACGGCGCGCACCCCCAGGCGCCAGTCTATAGCACCGTCCGCGGCGCTACGGCCACCAAAATAACTGCCGGCCAGCAGATTCTGCTCACGCAGCGCGGCGCTGCCGGCGATCAGGCCAGGCAGGGCGCGTTGCAGGGTCAATTCAGCGGCCACACACACCTTGCGGAACACTTCGCCGGCCGTGTCGTCCGGCAGGATCGGCACCGCCTGCGCGTCGACAATGGCGCCGGCGTCCGGTTTCACGGTCATGGCGTGCAGCGTCGCTCCGGTTTCAGTCTCGCCATTCAGAACCGCCCAGTTGACCGGCACCCGGCCGCGGTACTTTGGCAGCAGCGAGCCATGCATGTTGAATGCACCGCGGGGCGCGACCGCCAGCACTTCGGCACCGAGCATATGGCGGTAGTAAAACGAGAACAGAAAATCGGGGCGCGCGGCGCGCAGCTGCTGCAGAAACTCCGGCGAGTTCGGATCATCCGGCGTGGCCACGTTGAGCCTGTGCCAGCGTGCATGCTGCGCCACGCTGGCAAACCAGATCTGCTCGGCCGGATTGTCCTGGTGCGTAACCACGAGCGGCACGTCGATGCCCTGCCCGAGCAGCACCCGCAGGCAACGCACGCCGACGTCGTGATAGGCGAAAACAACCGCGCGCGTCACGATGGCTCGGCAGGATCCGGCAGTCGCTCGAGCACCGCACCGACAATATAACGTGGTCGCCGGCGCACCTCTTCGTAGATGCGGCCGATGTATTCACCCAGCAGGCCGAGTCCGAACAGCGCAATGCCAATCAGCAGAAAGGCAATGGCGAACAGCGTGAACAGGCCCTGCTCGGCCGCATTGGCGCCATACACCAGGCGGCGAATGATCAGGCCAATGCCAAACATCACCGACAGCAGCGACACCACCGTGCCGAGCGCCGAAAAGATCTGCATCGGCACAGTAGAAAAGCCGGTCATCAGGTCGAAATTCAGCTTGATCAGCTGCCATACCGAATATTTCGACTCGCCGGCGCTGCGCTCTTCGTGACGCACCGGAATCTCGATCGGCCGGCCGGCAAAGGTGTAGGCGAGCGCTGGCACAAAAGTATTGTTCTCGGAACACTGGTTGATGGCATCGACGATAGTGCGGGCGTAGCCGCGAAACATGCAGCCATGATCGGTAATGCGGATATGCGTAGTGCGCTCGCGCAGCGCATTGATAAGGCGCGAGGCCCAGCGACGCCAGGCGTAGTCCTGGCGTTGCTGACGAATGGTGCCGACATAGTCGTAGCCGGCATCGAGCTCGGCCACCAGGCGGCCAATTTCCTCAGGCGGGTTCTGCAGGTCGGCATCGAGGGTGATCAGATACCTGCCGCGCGCGTGCGCAAAGCCCGCCATGATCGCGCGGTGCTGCCCGAAGTTGGCAGCGAACAGCACCACGCGCGTGACCTCGCTGCGGCGTTCAAATTGCGCACGCAGCACCGCCGCCGAGCCATCCCGACTGCCATCGTTGACGAAAATAATCTCGTAACTGCGCTGCAGCGAATCGAGGGCCGGGTAGAGCCGCGCGAACAGCGCCGGCAGGCTGGCTTCCTCGTTATAGACCGGAATGACCACCGTAATTTCCGGCGCCGGCGCCCGCAGCGCCCTTGCTGTTGTAGTGACCACGGCACTCATGCGCTCACCCGCTGCCTGCTGGCGCCAGCCAGCGCCGGGCCGAGCGCGGCGCAGACCCGATCGACATCGCTATCCTGCATGGCCGGAAACAACGGCAGGCTCACCGTGCCGCGACCGATGCGTTCGGCGTGCGGGAAATCACCGGGCCGGTAGCCCAGCTGTCTGAAAAGTGTAAACAGATGGATGGCCGGGTAATGCACACCGACACCGATGCCTGCTGCGCGCATGTGCTTTATGAAAACCTCGCGCTCGGCCCACTCCGGCAGCAGGATCTGGAACATGTGCCAGTTGCTGTTATCGAAATCAGCCGGTGGCAGATCCAGGCCCAGGGTGCGATCGATGAGCTCGAAGTAGCGGCGCGCCAATACGCGCCGGCGCGCATTGAATGACTGCAGCAGCGGCAACTGACCGAGGCCGATGCAGGCAGCCACATCGGTGAGATTGTGCTTACCGCCAGCGAGTGTGACGTCCATGCCTTCCCAGCTGTCACCGCGTCGTTCGACGCCCTGCAGGCGCCACAGTTCGCAGCGCCGCGCTTCATCGGCGTCGTTGAGCACCAGGCAACCGCCCTCGCTGCTGGTGATGTTCTTGTTGGCGTGAAAGCTGATCGACACCAGATCACCAAAGCTGCCGATCATGCGCCCGCGCCAGTGGGCGCCCATCGACTGGGCGGCATCTTCGATCACGCGCAGCCGATGACTGCTGGCAAGCTCGTAGAGTCGGTCGCGGTCGACGGGCAGCCCGGCCAGATCGACGGGCAACAGTGCGCGCGTACGCGGCGTGACTGCCGCGGCGATGCGCTCCAGATCGATGTTGCGCGTGCGCGGATCGCAATCGACGAATACCGGCCGCGCGCCAGCGCGCAGCACCACGTTCGCCGTGGCTACCCACGACAGCGGCGTGGTGATCACTTCATCGCCAGGCTGCACGCCAGCCAGCGACAGGGCAATTTCCATCGCGCCGGTCGCGGAACTCATGGCGCGCACCGGCCGCCCGCCGCACAGCAGCGAGAGTTGCGCCTCAAATTCCCTTACCTTGGGGCCGCTGGTGATCCAGCCGGAACGCAGCACCTCGCCGACCGCAGCAATGGTGGCCTCATCGATCGAGGGACGTGTGAAGGGCAGGAAAGTGTTGCTCACGGCGAGAACCTTTGACAGTAGCGGCGTTAACTATGCCGGGCCAGCGCTGCGCGCGACCAGCCAGACGCCAATGAGAATAATGCCAATGCCGGCGATGCGCGTCGCACTCAGATTTTCGCCAAATAGCCACCAGGCAGCGAGCGCATTGAGCACGTAGCCCACCGATAGCATCGGATAAGCCACGCTGACCTCGACCCGCGCCAGCGCCAGTATCCACACCACGACACTGATGCCGTAGCAGAACAGGCCGGCAATGATCGGCGGATTGAGCACCAGGCGCCCGGCGATGGCCGCCGCATTGCCAATGCGCAGCTCGACGTCCGCCAGTGAGCCGGCGCCAGCCTTGAGCAGCAGTTGCGCGACGGCGTTGAGCAACACGCCCGTGAGCACCAGCGCCAACTGTGAACCCTTCATGGCTTGACCACCGCGACCAGGGAAGGCGCAGTGTATATCACGCGCATGGGCAGGCCCATCTGTAGCAGTCTGGTGTATGAATTGCTGCGCACGACGGCCAACGCACTGCCCTCGAGCCGCCAGCGATCGGCAAACTGGCCAAGATCAGCGAGCCAGCGCCCGGGTTCCTGCTGCAGGCCGAAATCGAGTTCGCCGCGATAACCAACCAGCGTGCAGGGGCGCTGCAGGTAAAAGGGAATCGACTGCTCGTAGGCATCGACGCAATAGAAAGCCGTACTGGCATGCAGCTCAGGCCGGACGGCGGCGATCAGGCGCGTCAGATCGCGCTGGCGCGGCAGCTGGTCAGCCGCGGGTGACAACACGCCCAGCAGCACTACGGTGCCGAAGGCCGCCACCGTTACGCCCATCAGTAAACCGCGTCGCAGCGCCAGCCAGGCGGCGAGCGCACACAACAACGCGGCAGCGAGAAACCCGGCAGCCATCAGTGGTGCGGCCGGGCTGTCGTTGATCTCGAGTCGCGTTGCCCAGGCCGGGGAGTGCCACAGCACCAGCACCAGCAGCCCCAGCGCCAGCCAAAACGCGGCCGCAACCGCCAATGCGTGCCGCAAGCGCGCCGCCGGAAGCTCATGGAGGCAGCGCGCGGCCAGCAGCGCGAGCGCCGGAAAGATCGGCAGAATGTAGGGGATGAGTTTCGATTGCGAGACGCTGAAGAACAGGAATGAGAACAATACCCACAGCACCAGCATCCAGGTCGAGCCTTCACCAGCACGGCAGGCGCGCCAGCTGCGCGCGATGGTGGCGGGCAGCAACGCGGTCCAGGGCATGAAACCCAGCAGCAGAACCGGCACAAAAAACCAGTCGGGTTCGTAGCGCGCGTGCACACGCGTCAGAAAGCGTTCGAAGTGCTCATGGATGAAAAAGAAACGCGCAAATTCAGGATTGCGCTGCGCTACCAGCAGCACCCAGGGCGCACCGATCAGTAGCAGCGCAATGAGGGTCCACCAGGGGCGCGCACGCAGCAGCAGTCGCCAATCACGCCGCAGCAATATATAGAGCGCGGCAACGGCGCCGGGAATAAGCACGCCGACCAGACCCTTGGAGAGGAACGCCAGTACCGTGCCCAGCGCCAGCAGCAAAGCCCCGCCGCGTTCGAGCCGGGTGCTGGCTGCAGGCGTGGCCACCAACAACAGCAACCCGGCCAGGGCCAGCTCAAGCGCTATCGAGAGCCCCATATCCAGCGTCGACAGCCTTGCCAGCCCGAGATACAGCAGCGCCCCGCCCTGCACCAGCGCCGCCATGGCACCCACCATGGCTCCATAAATTCGCGTGCCGATCCAGGCCGTGAGCAGCAGGCCCAGAAAGCCGCTGAGCGCCACCCACAAGCGTGCGGTCCACTCGTGCTCGCCAAAGGCCGAAAATGCGACCGCCGTCGCCCAATAATGCAGTGGCGGCTTTTCAAAATATTTTATGTCATTCAGCCGCGGCGTAACCCAATCGCCACTGGCAACCATTTCGCGCGGAATCTCCGCATAACGGCCTTCATCCGGATTGAACAGGTGATAGCTGCCCAGTGGTGCGAACCACAACAGCAGCGCGCCGACAACGCTGACGACCAGGAGCCTTTGCGACATGGCCCATCTTAACAGCGGATGCCGTCTCAGGCAGCTGGCGCAAAGCTCTCCGCGCGCGCCAGCTGCCAGGCGTTGGCGTAAAAACGGTGAGCCGTACCCCGCAATAATTCGTCGGCCTGCAGAAAGGTGTGCACCTCGGAAAACTGCTGCACCCGCGTCTGGCTGATACGCCGCACCAGATGCTGCGGGCGCAGCTGCGCGGGATGATCGAGCCCGGCCGCCGCCAGAATCTGCGCCAATGCTGCCAGCGTATTGTGGTGAAAATTTCGCACCCGCTGCGCTTTGTCGTCTACCACCAGGGCGCGCTGGCGCAGCGGATCCTGGGTGGCGACGCCGGTCGGGCAGCGATTGGTGTTGCAGCTTTGCGATTGAATGCAGCCGATCGCAAACATGAAGGCGCGCGCCGAATTGGCCCAGTCGGCGCCCAGGGCCAGCACGCAGGCGATGTCAAAGCCGCTGACAATCTTGCCGCTGGCGGCGAGCCGCACGCGCGAGCGCAGATTGGTGCCGACCAGCACGTTGTGCACGAACAGCAGGCCTTCGCGCATCGGCATGCCGATGTGATTGGTGAATTCCACGGGTGCGGCGCCGGTGCCGCCTTCCTTGCCATCGATGACAATGAAATCGGGAGTGATGCCGGTACGCGCCATCGCCTTGACAATCGCCATGAATTCCCAGGCGTGGCCAATGCACAATTTGAAGCCCACCGGCTTGCCACCCGACCGTGCGCGCAGCAGCGCCAGGAATTCAAGCAGCGCTATGGGTGAGTCGAAGGCGCTGTGCCTGGCTGGCGAGACACAATCTACGCCTACGGGCACACCGCGCGTGGCAGCAATTTCTGGTGTCACTTTGGCGCCAGGCAATATGCCGCCATGCCCGGGCTTGGCACCCTGACTGAGTTTCAGCTCCACCATTCTGACCTGCGGATTCGCGACCTGATCGGCGAAGCGCGCGGCGTCAAAACGACCCTGCGCGTCACGGCAACCGAAATAGCCGCTGCCGATTTCCCAGATCAGATCGCCGCCAGGCTCGCGGTGATAGGGGCTGATACTGCCCTCACCGGTGTCGTGCGCGAAGCCGCCGAGCTTCGCGCCGCGATTGAGGGCGCGAATCGCGTTGGCGCTCATGGCGCCAAAGCTCAGGGCTGAAATGTTCAGCACCGAGGCGGCATAGGGTTGGGCACATTGCGGACCACCGACCGTCACGCGAAAGCTGTCCGGATCGGCTTCCAGGCAGGGTCGCAGCGAATGGCCGATGAATTCGTAGCCTTCCTCGTAGACGTCGGCCAGGGTGCCAAAGGGTTTTTCGCTGCCTTCGTTCTTGGCGCGCTGGTAAACCAGCGAGCGCTGCGCGCGCGAGAAGGGCAACTTGTCATCGTCCGCCTCGAGCAGGTATTGGCGGATCTCGGGTCGTATGCTTTCGACCAGGTAACGTACATGGCCGATGATGGGGTAGTTGCGCAGCACCGCGCGGCGGGTTTGCAGCAGGTCATAGATGCCAATCACGCTCAAGCCGATGAACAGCACGACCCATGGCCAGAGCGTACTGGCTCGCGGCAGCAGCCACAGGCTGAAGCCCGAGAGCAGCAGGCAGCTGGCGATGGCCGTATAGCGATTCAACAGCGACAGGGTGTTGCCGGGCCGACTCATGTAAAGGCTCCATCCCGCGGGCGCGGGTCTGCCCACTGCTATCGGCCGTTGGGGGCGAAAATTGCGTGCCGCAGCGCACAGTCCCTGCGCGAAATACCTATGCCGGCGCCGGGCGGGTCGGCGCTATCATCGTCAGGCCGGCGCACTTCAGGCCGGCAACACCTGAGGAACGGACAATGAAGATCAACGTGGGGACCGCCGATCGCGTGGTGCGCGTGCTGTTGGGCCTGGGGCTGATTACGGCCACTGCCACTGGGCACATTGGCCTGTGGGGTTGGCTGGGCGTTCTGCCGCTGGCCACCGGGCTGTTCCGGGTCTGCCCGGCCTATAACCTGATCGGCATGAACACCTGCCCGGCCCAGGCGCCAGAGAAGAAATAGTCAGCGCTTAAACAGATCCTTGAGTTTTTCCTGCAGCTTGTCCTGCAGCTTCTTTATGGCCTCGTCTTTGCGCTTGTCGATTTCCTGCTGCGCGCGCGCCTTGAGCAGGGCGCTGACATCGGGGCGTACTTTGGGCGCGGCAAAGGTTCCGGTGACCAGCACCGGAACCTTGAGACCGACGATATCCTGCGCATCGGCGGCGGCGCCCTCTTCCGGAATCTTGAGCACGATGGCATCGAGGTGATAATCGAGCGTGCTGGCCGGTAAATCGGCCGTGCCGTGACCATCGACCTGCAGATAGCGCATCGCCACGTGCAGATCGTCGTTGGCCAGTACTCCGTTGCTGAGCCTGCCACTGGCCGACAGTGCGGTAAAGGGTGTGCGTGCCGGGCCAGTGCGCTCGGGCGGCGACTGGTTTTTCAACAGCGCGCGCGCGCGCCGGATCTCATACCAGAGATCGGCGCCTTCGAGTGCGCCCTCATCGACGTGAAACTCCAGGGTACCGGTAAGTGTGCGCAGCAGCGCAGCGCTATCGGCGCCGCTGGCGATCGCCTTGATGGTGGCGTTGCCACGCCCGGACATGCGCTGGGTCTCGAGCATATCCTTCAGGAGCAGTGCGAAATCGATACCGGTCAGATGCTCATCGAAGCTCAGTCGCGGCGTGCGTCCGGAAGCATCGATGCTGATATCACCAGAATACCGACCACCGTACATCTGCGCTTCCGAGGGGAACACGCGCAGGCGGCCGCCGGCCGCATTCACGCCAATGCGCAGATTGCTGTATTGAACCCCGGCGAACACCGCTGCGCCGACATTGAGTGTCCCGTGTGCGTTGAGGCTGCGCAGCAGTTCCACCGGCACCGCCATCGGCGCCGCCGGCGCGGTTGGGTTACTGCCACCACCAGCGCCCGCCCTGGCCGGAGCGGGCGGCAGATAGCGGTCAGCGTTGAGGCGATCGAGCTTCAGATCGAAGCTCAGCGCGTCGCTCGCCAGATTCGAAATGCCCGCGCGCCCGGTCATGCTCGAATCATCAAATTTCAGCCGCAGGCCGCTGAGCACCAGCGCCTCGGTGCCGGCCGAGAGATTGCCGCTGAAGCTCAAGCGGGTGTACATCGCCGGGTCGCGGGTCGTGGGCAACTCGATCCCCAGGTTATGCAGCAGCTCGCGGGTCGAGGTTGCGGCCAGCTCGACCGGGCCGGCGAAATGCGGTGCGTCGAATATGCGGCTGCCTGTCAGGGCGCCGCGCAGCTGCGCGCCCGCAGCACGCACCTGCATGCCCGGTAACTTCAGGGTCTGCGCCTTGAGATCGGCATCGATGCTCGCGAAACTCAACTGCACCGGCAGGCCCGCCGCAGGCAGACCCGCGCCCCTGAGCTGCAGTTCAATCTCTGGCGCGGTGAGCTGATAGCGGCTGACGCCCGGATCGAGCGTCGTGCTGCTCTTGAGCTGCACCGCCGCCTGCAGGGACTTGCCCTGCAACAGGGTAAAGGCGAGCTGCAAATTGAAGGGTTTGCCGGCTTCCAGCCGACCAGTGTCGAGATTCAGGGCGCGCAGCGTCAGGTTGGTGCCAGCGCCTTTGTCGGCGTACTGCAGGGTGCCATCGGTGATCCGGAATTTTTCGACGGCCGTCGACAGAATCGAAGTGGCACTGCCAGCCGGCGTCGTCGGGGTTTTGCCCGCGCCCAGATCGGCCCAGTTATTGTGGCCGGCCGCGTCCACCGCCAGCCGGATAGTGGGAGAATCGAGGCGAACTTCACCGATTTCCAGCCGGCGGTGCAATAGTGGCATGACCTTCAGCCCAAGTTGTGCCCGCTCAAATTCCACCATCGGTGCGGCGCCAAAGCCGGGCGCATTGGCGAGCGCAGCGCGGCCGACCTCGATTGCCAGCCACGGAAACAGCTTGAGTTTGAGGGCACCCGGCAGCTGCAATTCGCGCCCGGTCATGTCCAGCACCGCCTGCTGTAATCGGGCCTTGTGTGCATTGGGGTCAAAGAACACCACCAGCAGCAGCGCCGCGACCACCAGCAATAATGCCAGGCCGAGCACGGCAAACAGGGCAACTCGAAGCGCACGCATCGGGACTCTCCAGCCAGCAAGGTAGCGATAGTACTACCCTGTCGCCCACGGGGCTTGCGAGCACCTGCGGCAGGGGCGATGCTTGGTTTAGACTCAGCCGGCGACACTTGCCGGAGGGGAGCAACTCATGCGAGAACTGACCTGGGCGGTGCCCAGCGGCAACGAGCTGCTGAAATCAGGATCACCATGAATCATGGCTGAGGTAACGGTCAGGCATTTTCGGCAGGTCGCGGTATGGCCGGTGCAGCTCATGCCGGTGCGCCCTGGCCAGCAGGTGCAGCGCCACTGGGAATTGCTCGACGCTACCGCCGGCGCGTGGCAGCGCCTGCCTGAGGTCTTCGATGCGACCAGTGGGGTGTTTCGCGAGCGTCATTACAAGGAGTTCGTGACATTTCTGCCGTACGTGCAACGCTTTCTGTACGGCTCGGCGGCCGGACAGGAATCGGCCACGCAGCCTGGTACACGCAGTATTCATATCTATGAGCGCACCGATGTGCGCAGCGTGCGCGTCACGCTCAAACGCGGCGCGGTGCCGCTCACCCTGGCCGTGGATCGGGTCGAGTTGCTGTTCTTTCTGGATGCCGATATCGCGCTGCTGCTGTTTGAAATGCACGCCGAAGACCTGCCGTTCGAGCTGGCCCAGGATGTACTGTTCCGCTTTGCCCGCGCCTACCCTGGCTTCTGGGATGAACAGGGCGACGGCGGCAACTGCCCCTGGCTGGTGGAACTGTGCGCCGCCGACGGTGGCGTACTGGCAAGCTCCAACTACGCCGACAGCGCCCGCTACCTTGATTTTGTCGCCCGCCATCGGGTCGCCGCGATCGCCGCGCACTGGGAATTCCTGCTGCAGCCGCTGATGCTCGAGCGGCCAGGCGCCAGCGCTGCGCTGCGCTATCGCCAGCTCGAGTATTACCGCATGCCGCTCATGGCTTACCTGGCCTGCGATGATCCGCACCACCTGACGCGCGCGC
>Ga0315270_10001505_pt1 | contig 12372 bp, 10 predicted proteins | sample C1_bottom_MG_FD_204932 | JGI IMG/M metagenome (GOLD analysis project Ga0315270, IMG submission 204932) | Sediment microbial communities from Yellowstone Lake, YNP, Wyoming, USA - C1_bottom | ecosystem: Environmental > Aquatic > Freshwater > Lake > Sediment | place: USA: Wyoming | collected... | reverse complement strand
GTTTATCTTCGGTATTTTCTTCTTCCGCATTCGCGAGACCTTCGACAGCCTGGAAATCCGGCACATGGAAAAACTCAAGGAGGAAGACTAGATGGAAATCTTCCTGCTGCTGAGCATTCCGCTGTGCGGCGGCGCGTTGCTCGCGTTATTGGGCGCATGGCGTTATGCACCGGAACTCAACACGCTGTGCAGCGCCGCGACCTTTGCTGCCGCCAGTGCGCTGGTGGCACGCGTGATTAGCGACGGCGCATTTTCCGAGTTCAACGCGCAATTCTTTGTCGATTCATTCAATGTGTTTCTGGTCGGACTCACGGCGTTGGTCGGACTCACCACCGCGCTGTTTTCGCGCCCGTACATGCGCATCGAAGCGCATCACGGCCGGCTCACGCCCAACATGACGCGGCTGTATCACAGCATGTATCAGCTGTTCATGTTCGCGATGTTGCTGGCACTGACCACCAATAACATGGGCTTGCTGTGGGTGGCGATGGAAGCCGCAACACTCTCCACGGTGTTGCTGGTGAGTTTGTATCGCACGCCCGCGAGCCTTGAAGCCGCATGGAAATATTTCATCCTGTGCAGCGTCGGCATCGCGCAGGCGTTGTTCGGCACCATCCTGTTGTATTTCGCCGCCGAAAAAGTGCTCGGCGCCGGCGGTACCGCGCTGTTGTGGACGCATCTCAATGGTGTCAAGACCCAGCTCGAACCGACAGTAATGTCGCTGGCCTTTGTATTTTTTCTGGTCGGTTACGGCACCAAAGTCGGCCTGGTGCCGCTGCACAACTGGCTGCCCGATGCCCACGCCGAAGGGCCGACGCCGGTCTCGGCGGTGTTGTCCGGCTTGTTGCTGAACGTCGCGTTATACGCAGTGATGCGCAGTAAAACCCTGGCGGACGGCGCACTCGGCATCGGCTTCGCCGGGCAACTGATGATGGGCTTCGGCATCCTGTCGGTGGTCGTCGCAGCATTTTTCCTGTCGCGTCAGAAAGACATCAAGCGCATGTTCGCCTACTCGTCCATCGAACACATGGGACTCATGACTTTTGCATTCGGCATGGGCGGTCCGGTCGCCACTTTCGCCGGATTGCTGCACATGACCGTGCACTCGCTTACCAAGTCGGCGATCTTCTTCGCGGTCGGCCACGCCACGCAAAAATCCGGCACGCAGTTGATGGGCAGCATCCGGGGCCTGATCAAGACTAATCCCACCGTCGGTTGGGGGTTGATGCTGGGCACACTGGCGATTCTGGGCATCCCGCCCTTCGGTGTATTCACCAGCGAATTTCTGATCATCACCACCGCCATGCATGAACATGCCTGGGCAACGCCGTTATTGTTGATCTCGCTTGCGGTTGCCTTCGCCGCCGTGTTCGGCAAAGTGCAACCGATGGTGTTTGGCGAAACCACCTTGCCGCGCCTCGCGCACACACCGGCGCTGCTGCCGGTGTTCGTGCACCTGGCGCTGGTGCTGCTGCTCGGCTTGTACGTGCCGCCGCTGCTGGCGCAATGGTATCGGCAGGCGGCGGCGTTAATCGGGTAATGAAATGAACTCTTTAAACGCAGCCAACATAGAAATACCCGGCGCTGTCAAAGCCTGGCACACGAGCGTGGACGCGCCGCGCTGGCTCAGCCAGTGTCGCCAGGTGCACGACGATGGCGGACGCCTGGTGGCATTGTGGGGCAGCGACGAACGCGAACACAACGCCGGCTTCGCGGTACATTGCGCGTTGGCCACGCGTGAAGGATTGTTGTGGCTGACCTTGCCGTTGGACGCACAGCATCCCGCCTACCCCGACATCAGCGTCATCTTTCCCGTCGCCGCGCGCATGCAGCGCGCCGTATATGACTTGCTGGGTCTGCACGCGGCGGATGCCGCCGATCAGCGCAAGTGGTTACGGCATGCCGCGTGGCCGGACGGGCAATTTCCGTTGCGCAAGGATTTCGTGGCGTCGCTGCAAACGGACGCTGCGAACGACGACTATCCATTCGTGCACGTGAGCGGCGACGGCGTACATGAAATCCCGGTGGGACCGGTGCACGCCGGCACCATCGAACCGGGACACTTTCGTTTCTCCGTGGTCGGCGAGCGCGTGCTGCGCCTGGAAGAACGCCTGGGTTACGCGCATAAAGGCATCGAAAAGCGCTTTGAGGCCCTGAGCTTGACACAAGGCGCCAGGCTCGCCGGACGCATCAGCGGCGACAGTACCGTGGCCTACGCATGGGCCTATGCAATGGCGGTCGAAAGCGTGACCAACGCAACGGTTCCGCAACGCGCACTGTGGCTGCGCGCGCTGTTTCTGGAACGCGAGCGTATTGCGAATCATCTGGGTGATCTGGGTTATTTAGGCGGCGACGCGGCGCTGTCGTTCGGCTTCACGCAATTCTGGATTTTGAAAGAACAAATGCTGCACCTGAACAAGGCGCTGTTCGGGCATCGCTATTTGATGGATTGCGTGATCCCCGGCGGCGTGGCGGCTGACGTAAGTGCCGCCGACGCTGCTCAGCTCATGCGCGAGACGGATGCGCTGGAACAAACCGTCAAAACCCTGCACGCGATTTACGACGAACACGCCGGCGTGCAAGACCGCTTTCTGACCACCGGCATCGTGACACCGGCGCTGGCGGCACAACTCGGGCTCGTCGGCCTGGCCGGACGCGCCAGCGCCCAAGCCTGGGATTTGCGCGCGCAACGGCCCTGCGCGCCCTACCATGAACTCGACATGCGCATGGCCACGCATCGCAACGGCGACGTTGCCGCGCGCGTCAGCGTGCGCTTCGAAGAAATCACCGAGTCATTGCGACTCATCCGCCGCATATTGACATTAATCCCGGAAGGTCCGGCCCGAAGCGGTTTTCCGCCTGCGGCGCCACGCGCACTGGGCGTCGGCTGGATCGAAGGCTGGCGCGGCGAAGTCTTGGTGGCCCTGCACACCAACGACATCGGCGGCATTGCACGCCTGCATGCACACGATCCTTCGTGGCAAAACTGGCCGCTGCTGGAACACGCGGTGATCGGCAACATCGTGCCGGATTTTCCGTTGATCAATAAATCATTCAACCTGAGTTACAGCGGACACGACGTGTAATGTTCAAGATCATTAATCAAATTTTCAAGAACGGTATCCTGTCGGACGTAGCGCCGCTGCCGGACGAAGCACTGCGCATCACGACCCAACAACTGCACGCCAACATCCTGAATACCTTCGGCCGTGCGCTGGCCATCCGCCATATCGACGCGGGTTCCTGCAACGGTTGCGAACTGGAAATCCACGCGCTCGGCAACGCCTACTACAACATTGAAGGACTGGGCATCAAATTCGTCGCCAGCCCGCGCCACGCCGACCTGTTGTTGGTGACGGGCCCGGTCTCGAAACATATGGAAACGGCGCTCAAACGCAGCTACGCGGCAACTCCCGAACCCAAGTTGGTGGTGGCCGTCGGCGACTGCGGTTGCGATGGCGGAATTTTCGGCGAAAGCTATGCGAGCTGCGGCAGAGTCGCCAACGTGATTCCGGTCGACATCGCCGTGCCCGGCTGCCCGCCGGCACCCACGGCGTTGTTACAGGGAATCCTCACCGCAATCACGTTACCGAAAACATAAAGCTGCAACGCATCCGGTCAGATTCCAAAATGTTCCGTCGTCCAGCCCACGCCGCCGCATACCGCCTCGGGATGGTGACGATCCACCCAGGTTTCGATGTCCCGCACGCGCCGTTTGGGGACATCGACCATCAGGACAACCTCGCCATGCGCGAGCGCCGCAGTGAATTCATCGAGATGCGTGTCCGGAATAAAGAAAACAAACAGTGCGCCGAGCAGAAATGTCAAGACCATGACTGCCAGCGTGAACACAGTCCATGCGGCGGAAGCACTGCTTAGCGCCAGAATAAAGCCGAACAGCGCGAGCCCGAAGAGCGCGAGATTCACCTTCCAGAGATTCCACTCGATTTTCCAGGCAACATCGTTGCGTTGCGCGGCCGTAGCTTTGGGCAATGCCGATAAATCCATGCCGTCGCGCGCCAGTGCGTGCATGTGATCACGCTGGACGCCCATGCGTTCGATCTCGCTAACCAACTCGACCGCCAGCCCCGGATCGGGGATTACAAAGAATAATCTCCTGAGCATGACACTTACCTCCTTCATCACTTCCAGGCATCAACCTTCGTCAATGTATTCGCCGGCCGGATTATCCAGATTCACCGACAACTCGCCGGTGGGATGCTCCACGGGGATATCCATGAACGCACGGCGATTGGCTTCTGATTCAAAGTACACAGTGACAGACGTCTCTGCGCCTACATCGATGTTGGAAGGCAGACCCGTAACGTCGGGTAAATCCTTCAGACTGATGGGATCGGTGCTACAGACAATCTTGTTCATGACATCACCTGTTTTTCGTAGTGTGTCGTATTGTTATGAAACAACGCGGCGGGGAACGCAACGACAAGTATTACGTGGCAATTAATGTCAACGTACTACTACGAATACCGCCCGGCCGGGCACTGATGTAGCGTTACCCCGTGCTAAACGAACCCTGTTTTTAGTCTCGTCCTGGCGCCCGCCGGTAAATGACGTGGTACACCAAACCCACCAGCAGGCTGCCGCCGACCAGATTGCCCAGAATCACCGGTACCAGATTACTCATGAAACCAAACCAGGTGATGCTGTAACCGGCCGCAGCATCGCCGCCGGAAACCTGCAACAGCATCGCGAGCGGAATAAAAAACATGTTGGCGATGCTGTGCTCGAAGCCGGCGGCGACGAACGCGGAAATGGGGAAAATAATTGCGATGGCTTTGTCGATAACACTCCGTCCCGCGAGTGCCATCCACACCGCCATACACACCAGCACGTTGCATAACACGCCTTTAAAAAAGGCGGTCCAGAACGGCAGCGCGCACTTGGCGGCGGCGATCTTGAGATATTGTTCGGCAATGGCGCCGTCGTTCATTTCCGGATGCCGCGACAAAAACACCAGCAGCGCCAGCCCCGCCGCGCCGATGAAATTTCCGGTGCACACCACCACCCAGTTTCGCAGCACCTCGGCGGTGGAAATTTTTCCGTCGGCCCACGCCATCACCAGCAAATTGTTACCGGTGAACAACTCGGCACCGGCAACGATGACGAGAAACAGCCCGAGCGAAAAAGCCAATCCGCCGAGTAACTGCCGCGCGGCAAAACCCAGCGACGCGTCGGATTTGACCAGTACAAAATAAAGTGCGCCCAAACCAATGAAGGCGCCGGCCAACACGCTCAGCATCAACATCGAAAGTAGCGGCAGGCGCGCCTTGGCCACGCCGATGGTTTCGACGCGCGCGGCAATTTCCTTGGGAGAAAAAGCATCGAATCCGAAGATTTCAGGCATGGTGATTTCTCTGACTTGGCATTGCACCAAGCCGCAGTGTGGTGAATTCGCTGTCGCGGGTCAAACGCAGCGGGTCTACTGCAACCTGCCGCTGCATTGGGAAGTTGAAGCATTTAAAAACTCCCGGCAGTATAGCCGTCACGATTTGCCGACAGCGCTTTACTGCGACGCAAGGCCTCGTAACGTGCCAATCAACTCCTCACTCACACAAGGATCGCAACAATGGAACGACGCTCATTTCTGAAACAGGCGGGTTTGGGACTGGCCGCAGGCGCCAGCGTTATTACTGCACCGGCGCGTGCGGAAGATCTGCCGGAATTGAAGTGGCGGATGGCGTCGAGTTTTCCAAAAAGTCTCGACACGATCCATGGCGGCGGCGAGAAATTCGCCAAGCGCGTGGAGCAACTGACGCAGGGCAAATTTCAGATTCGCGTGTTCGCGCCGGGTGAAATCGTGCCCGGCCTGCAAGTGATGGACGCGGTGCAAAACGGCACGGTGGAGTGCGGCCACAGCGCCGGCTATTACTACGTGGGGAAAAATAAAGCGTTCGCATTCGATACCGCACTTCCGTTCGGATTTACCGCACGCCAGCAAAACGCCTGGTTTTACAACGGCGGCGGTCTGGACCTGCTGCGCGAGTTCTACAAAGGCTACAACGTCATTAATTTTCCGTGCGGCAATACCGGCACGCAGATGGGCGGCTGGTTTCGCAATGAAATTAAAAGTCTCGCGGATTTCAAGGGCGTGAAAATGCGCATCCCGGGCATCGGCGGCGAGATCATGTCAAAGCTTGGCGCCGTGCCGCAGTCGCTGCCAGGCGGCGATATTTATCCTGCGCTGGAAAAAGGCACCATCGACGCCGCTGAATGGGTCGGGCCGCACGACGACGAAAAGCTGGGTCTTTACAAGGTAGCCAAGCATTACTATTACCCCGGCTGGTGGGAAGGCGGCGTGACCTTGTCGCTCTACATCGGCTTGAAGGAGTGGGAAAAGCTGCCCGAGTTCTACAAGCAATGCATCACCGTCGCCACAGCGGAAGCCAACCTGCATATGCTGGCCGAATACGATGCGAAGAATCCCGCTGCGCTGGGTCGACTACTGCAAAGCGGCGCGGTGTTGCACCAGTACCCGAAGGATTTAATGGAAGCTGCGCTAAAAGCCGCCAACGAGATTTATGACGACGAAGTCGCCAAGAATCCCGCCTTTAAAAAAATCTTCGACTCCTGGAAACGCTTCCGCAACGATGAGTTTCAGTGGTTCCGCATCGCCGAGGCGACCTATGCCAACTTCGTTTACAACAATGTGAAGTGAACAGGAGAACTGCAACATTTACCGTTGCGTGATTGCCGCTACGCGATGCTCATTGGAGCATCGCGTAAAGTCATGGCGATTCGCGAACGTTCCATCCAAGGTAGCTTAGAAATACTTCGTGGCGCAGTCATATCCGCAATCGCGTGGCATTGCAGTGACTACCGTCCCTCCGCCGCACACGCCTGCAACCGCCGCCGCGACTGTTCCAGCGGCAGCAACTTCAGCAGGCGCGCCATCTCGGGGCCGTGCACTTCGCCGGTGAGGGCGACGCGCAACGGGTGGAATAAATGTTTACCCTTGACGCCGGTGGCTGTTTTCACCTGTTCGGCGAGGGCTGGGAAATTGTCACGATGCTCGTCCAGCGCGCGCACAGCGGCTTCAAAAAATGGCGCTCCGGCGTGTTGCACTATTTGCCGGGCGTCGTGATTCAGCACCAGATGTTCGCGGTAGATCACCTGCGCCCAATGCAGCGCGTCTTGCGGCTGGGTCACGTTGGGCCGCACGGTTTCGATGAACTCGTCGACTTGGCCGGTGGCCACCAGCCGATGCACCTCCGGCCCCATCCACACCCATAGGTCTTCCACCGACGCCCTGGCGACGGCTTCGCGCTGCCAGTGAATTAACTGGTTTACGTCGTGGCGCGCGGGCGATCGGCCGAGCTTGGCGGTGTCGAAGGCGGCGGCGAGTTGTTCGAACGACAGGTAGGCGTTGCTTTCGTACGCGTGGCCCAAGCGCGCGAGGTGATTCACTACCGCAAGCGGAAAATAGCCGCTCGCACGCAACTCGCGCACGCTTTCGCTGCCGGTGCGTTTGGACAGCGGTGCGCCGTCGGCCCCGACGATCATGGAGATGTGGCCATAGCTCGGCACGCGCAGGTGCAAGGCTTGCAGCAATAGAATCTGGCGCGGCGTATTGCTCAAATGATCTTCGCCGCGCAGCACGTGCGTGACCTGCATCAACGCGTCGTCGATGGCATTGCAAAAGAAAAACGCCGGCGTGCCGTCGGCGCGCCGGATGATGAAATCGCCGATGTCGCCCCCGGCAAAGGCTTGCTCGCCGCGCACCGCGTCGTCGAAGCGAACGCTCTGGTTTTGCGGCACGCGAAAGCGCAGCGCCGGTTGCACACCCTCCTGCAACTTCGCCTGCACCTGCTCCGGCGTCAGGCGCGCGCAGGTACCCGCGTAACGCGGTGGCTTGCTCGCGGCGATCTGGGCTTTGCGCGACAGCGCGAGCTGGTGCTCGCTGCAAAAACACGGGTAGGCCAAATCATGTTGTTCCAGTTCGGAGTAATAACGCGCGTAAATCTCCGCACGCTGCGACTGGTGATACGGCCCGTGGTCGCCTCCCACGTCCGGCCCTTCCTGCCAGCGCATGCCGAGCCAGTCGAGATCTTCTTTCAGCGCGTCGGTGTAGTCGTTGCTGCTGCGCGCCTGGTCGGTGTCTTCGATGCGCAGCAAAAATACGCCGTGATCGCGCGCGGCAACCAACGCGCTGAACAACGCGGTGCGCACGTTGCCGAGGTGGATATAGCCGGTCGGGCTGGGGGCAAAACGGGTTTTGGTGATGGGTAGGTTCATGCTGCGGCATGGTAACGAAAACGCCGCAGCGCGACAAAACAATTCGCCGCTATTGCGGCAGATTTTCCGGCGCCGGGTACTTCATTTTCAGCGCGCGCAAGCTTTCTACGATGACCGTCGACACCGCCAGATTCCGGTACCACTTCTTGTTGGCGGGGATGATGTGCCACGGCGCGCTGTCGCAGTTGGTTTTCGCAATCGCGTCTTCGTAGGCTTCCACATATTTAGGCCAGCGTTCACGCGCCTTGATGTCGTCGGGGCTGAATTTCCAGCGTTTTTTGGGATCGTCGAGGCGCAATCGCAACCGCTCCCACTGCGCGTCCTGATCGATGTTTAAAAAGAACTTGAGAATCGTGGTGCCTTCCTCGCTCAGCATGCGTTCGAATTCATTGATGTGAGCGTAGCGTTGTTCCCACACCGGCCGCGTGATCAACCCCGTGACGCGCGTGACCACCACATCTTCGTAGTGACTGCGATTGAAAATAACGATTTCGCCCTTGCCGGGCGTGTGCTGATGCACGCGCCACAAATAGTCATGATCCCGCTCCCGCTCGCTGGGCGCCTTGAAACTCACCACGCGCACGCCTTGCGGATCCACGCCCTTGAACACATGGCGAATGGTGCCGTCTTTGCCGCTGGTGTCCATGCCTTGCAGAACCACCAGCAGGCGGTGTTGGTGCTCCGCGTACAGCAGCTCCTGCAATTCACCCAGCTCTTTTTGCAATTCGGTGAGCTTGGCCGTGCCTTCGTCCTTGCCGCTGTCGAAGGCGTCGGTATCGTTGGGATCCCAGTCGCTGAGCTTGACACGTTTGCCGGGTTTCACTCGATAACGGTTCATGATCGGTCCTCATCCTGGCCATATACATCGCACGCTACACCCGAAGCAGGCAGGTTTGAAATCCTGTTCAACATCAGGCAACCCCCGGTCTGCATACGATTTGGTCCAACTGATTTTGTATTATTTTTTTTCAGGTTTCTACTAAACTTCCTGCAGCCGCTGCCGAAAGCCATCAAGCGCGTAATAGCCCATGTGCTTGTTCAAGGGCCAGAATTACCCGACGGGACAACCTTATGACCGACGCTCTCGATCTCAACGACGAACCCCTGCGCCTGCAAGTGCAAGCCATGGAGTCGGCAGCAGACGGAGTAGTTTATGCGTTTGCCGATACCCGGCGCTTCGCCGATTGCAATGCGCGCTTCGCACAGATGCTCGGCTACGCGCGCGAGGAAATCCCGCAGCTCGGCGTGACCGACATCCATCCGCCGGCATCACATGCGTTAGTGTTTGAGCAATTCGAGCGCATGCGTCGTCACGAAGTCAATTTCATAGAAAATATTCCGGTGCTGCGTAAAGACGGCAGTCTGTTTTTTGCCGACATCGCGGCAAGTGGCCTGACGCTGCACGGCACCAAATACATCGCGGGCTTTTTCCGCGATGTCAGCGCGCGCAAACAAACCGAAGACGCATTGATTGCGAAGCGCGCGCGGCTGCAGGCGATCCTCAATACCGCCATCGACGGCATTATCACCATTGACGAGCGTGGCTGCATCGAGTCGTTCAGCCCCTCGGCCGAAAAATTATTTGGTTACGCGGCGAGCGAAGTGATCGGCAACAACGTCAGCATGCTGATGCCCGAGCCCTACCGCAGCGAGCACGACGGCCATGTTAAAAACTACCTCGACACCGGCACACAGCGCATTATCGGCATTGGGCGCGAAGTCACCGGGCAGCGCAAAGACGGCTCGACTTTTCCGATGGATCTGGGTGTCAGTGAAGCACACATGGGCACGACCCGCCTGTTCACCGGCATCGTGCATGACATCAGCAAGCGCAAAGCCATCGAAGCAGATTTGATTCACGCCAAGGAACGCGCCGAAAAAGCCAGCCTCGCCAAAAGCGAATTCCTGAACAGCATGAGTCACGAACTGCGCACTCCACTCAATGCCATTCTGGGTTTTGCGCAGCTGCTGGAAAGCGATCCGCAGCCCTTGACGGCCGAACAACGCGATAACGTGCAGTACATCAGCAAGTCAGGCTACATCCTGCTGGGGCTCGTGAATGAAGTTCTTGACCTGGCCCGTATCGAAGCCGGACGCGTGGTGTTGTCGATCGAACCGGTGCTGCTCGATGAAGTGCTGGAAACCGCCACCAGCATCATCGGCCCGCTATTGAAAGCCAACGCGCTTACTTTGGCCGTGGACGGCAAAAGATCGTTCGGGCACGCCGTCGCCGTCGACCACCTGCGCTTCAAACAGGTGATGCTCAATCTGCTCACCAATGCCGCAAAATACAACCGGCGCGGCGGCAGTATCACCTTGCGTTGCTTACCCGCCGGCAGCGGCATGACGCGCATCGAAGTGCAGGATACCGGCATCGGCATTCCCTACGACAAGCAACCGCATCTGTTCGAATCGTTCGAGCGCCTCGGCCGCGAGAACGGTACCGTCCCCGGCTCGGGCATCGGTCTTGTCATTACCCGGCGCCTGACGGAAATGATGCAGGGGCGGGTCGGCTTCAGCAGCGAACCCGGCGTCGGCAGCACTTTCTGGGTGGAATTTCCAACCGCCGTTTTGCGTGCCGGCGCGGAAAGCATGGCCGCCGCCACACGACCGCAGCTTGCGGCGGATCAGGAGCACGATAACCGGATCAAAGTTCTCTACGTCGAGGACAATCCCGCGAACCTGCGTTTTATGGAACGCTTGATCGGTAAAATTCCGAATACCCACATGCTGGGGACACCGGACCCCGTACTCGGCCTGGAGCTGGCACGGGCGCATCACCCCGACGTCATCCTGCTCGACATTAATTTGCCGGGCATGGATGGCTACGAAGTTTTGCGTCTCTTGCAGAATGACGAAGCCACCTGCCGCATCCCGGTCATCGCCGTCACCGCCAACGCCATGCCGCGCGATATCGAGCGCGGCAATAATGCCGGTTTCAATGGTTACGTCACCAAGCCGATCAACGTTCCGCAATTCATTGCGCTTTTTCAGGCAACCGTCCTGGGCATGGAAAGGGCCGCTGCGCGCGCCACACCACCGCGGCACTAACGCGGCACTACAGTGGACAATGACGCACGTGAAATCACCCGGCGCCTCAACGAGGCGCAGCGCATTGCCAAAATCGGCAATTGGGAACTGGATCTGCGGACGAACCATCTTTATTGGTCCGACGAAATCTTTCGTATCTTCGAAATCGACCCGGCGCGCTTCGGGGCGTCATACGAAGCATTTCTCGACGCAATTCACCCCGACGACCGTGCAACGGTCAACCAGGCCTACAGCGATTCGCTGCACAATAAAACGCCATACGAAATCACACATCGTTTATTGATGCCGGACGGCCGCATCAAGTGGGTTAACGAGCGCTGTGAATCAAGCTTCGACGCAGACGGAACAGCACTGCGTTCGGTGGGCACGGTGCAAGACATCACGCAACAGATGGCCACCGGATTACAGCTGCGCGAAACCACCCGCCTGCTCGACTCAATTGTCGAGAACATACCCAACATGATCTTCATGAAAGACGCCAGGGAGTTGCGCTTTGTGCTGTTCAACAAGGCCGGCGAAGAACTGGTCGGATTTCCAAGCGACGCCCTGATCGGGAAAAACGACTACGATATTTTCCCGAAAGAGCAGGCCGATTTCTTTATCGCCAAGGATCGCGATGTGTTGAACATCACCGGATTTATCGACATTCCGGAAGAATGCATCGACACGCATCTCAAGGGGCGCCGCACGTTGCACACCAAAAAAATCGCATTGCTCGACGAAGCCGGCGCACCGCAATATTTACTCGGCATTTCCGAAGACATCACCGAGCGCCGCCAGGCCGAAGAACAATTGCGGCAATTGAACGCTACACTGGAACAGCATGTCGCGGAACGGACCCATGACCTCAACATCGAACGGAATTTCATCGCCACGGTGCTGGATACCGCGCGGGCGTTAGTGGTGGTGCTCGACAACCAGGGGCACGTCGTGCGCTTTAATCGCGAGTGCGAATCACTCTCCGGCTTTCGTTTCGACGAGTTGCATGGCCAACCGATCTGGAACTACCTGATCCCGCCGGAACAACGGCAGGGCGTAAAATCCGTCTTTGCAAATTTAACGGCCACG
>Ga0315270_10001504_pt1 | contig 12377 bp, 12 predicted proteins | sample C1_bottom_MG_FD_204932 | JGI IMG/M metagenome (GOLD analysis project Ga0315270, IMG submission 204932) | Sediment microbial communities from Yellowstone Lake, YNP, Wyoming, USA - C1_bottom | ecosystem: Environmental > Aquatic > Freshwater > Lake > Sediment | place: USA: Wyoming | collected... | reverse complement strand
CGACCGCGTGATCGACTACGGCTGGTTTGCGGTCCTCGTGAAGCCGCTTCTGTGGGGGCTGCGCGCGATCCACAAGTACGTCGGAAACTGGGGCGTCGCGATCCTCCTCATCACGGTCGTCATCAAGGTCCTTCTCTACCCGCTCACGCACAAGCAGCTCGTCTCGATGAAGAAGATGGGCGCGCTGCAGCCGAAGGTGGAGGCGATCCGCACGAAGTGGGGCTCGCGCCTCAAGCAGGACCCGCAGGCGCGCGCGAAGATGAACGAGGAGATGATGGGTCTCTACAAGCAGGAGGGCGTGAACCCCGCGGGCGGTTGCCTGCCCCTCCTCCTGCAGATGCCGATCCTCATCGCGTTCTACAACCTGCTCGCGCACTCGATCGAGCTCCGGCACGCGCCGTTCATGCTCTGGATCACGGACCTCTCCGCGAAGGACCCGTACTACGTCACGCCGATCCTCATGACGGCGACGATGTGGATCCAGCAGCAGATGACGCCGACGACCGGCGACGCCACGATGAAGCGCGTCCAGAACGTCATGCCGCTCGTCATGGGCTTCCTCTTCAAGGACGTGCCGTCCGGCCTCGTCCTCTACTGGCTCATGCAGAACATCCTGACGATCGCCCAACAGATGATCCTCAACCGCTTCACGGACCTCGGGCATTCTTCGATGAAGCCGAAGGCGTCCTGAGGACGGGCGGCCGAGGATGTCGCCGCTCGCCGGCGACCGCGAACGCGGGGGCGACGTGCTCGTCGCTCCCGCGACGCCGCCCGGCGTCTCGGCCCTCGCCGTCGTCCGGCTGACGGGCCGCCCGGCCGAGACTCGCGCCGTCGCGCGCCGCCTCGCGCCGGACTTCCCCGCCGACCCGGTCCCGCGCCAGGCGCTCCTCCTGCGCCTCGTGGACGCCGAGGGCCGCGCGCTCGATCGCGCCGTCGTCCTCTTCTGGGCGGCGCCGCACTCGCCCACCGGCGAAGAGGTCGTCGAGTTCGTCTGTCACGGCTCGCCCGGCGTCGTTCTCGGCCTCGTGGACGCGGCCCGGCGCGCGGGAGCGCGTCCGGCCGAGAGGGGCGAGTTCACGCGGCGCGCGCTCGCGAACGGGAAGCTGGACCTCGCCGAGGCCGAGGGCCTCGCGGCGCTCGCGCGCGCCGAGAGCCGCGGCGCCGCGCGGCGGGCGCTGGGCCTCGTGGAGGGCGCGCTCTCGGCGCGCGTTCATGCCGCGCGCGAACGCGCGCTCGACGCGCTGGCGGCGCTCGAGGCCGCGCTCGACTTCGCCGAGGACGTGCCCGCCGGCGAGGCGGCGCGCGCGGGAGCGGAGTTCGCCGCGATCGCCGCGGAACTCGACGCGCTTGCGAAGTCGGCGCGCGGCGCGGGCGATCGGCGGCCGGTCGTGGCCATCCTCGGCCGGCCGAACGCGGGGAAGTCGACGCTCTTCAACGCTCTCGTCGGGAGCGACCGCGCGATCGTGACGGCGACACCGGGCACGACGCGCGACGCGATCACCGAGGCCGTGGAGATCGCGGGGGAGAGCGTGACGCTCGTCGACACGGCGGGGCTGCGCGACGCGACCGAGGAGGTCGAACGGATCGGCGTCGCCATCGCGACGCGGGCTGGGGAGAACGCGGACCTCGTCGTATACGTCGTCGATGCGCACGCCGGGACGAACGAAGAGGACGAAGGATTTCTTGGAAAGGGAAGAGGGGAGGAGGCGCTCGTCGTCTTGACGAAGGCCGACCTCGTTGCCGCGCCTCCCGGGCCCCTCGCCGTCTCCGCGGTCACCGGCGCCGGCCTCGACCGGCTGCGCGGCGCGATCGCCGCCCGGCTGGGACTCATGGAGACCGAAGGGGAGTTGCTCGTCCTCGCGCGGCACAAGGAAGCGCTCGAGGCGGCGGCGCGCCTTCTTGCGGAGGCCGGCGCGCTCGCGGCCGAAGGGCGCGACGCCGAGCTTGTCGCGTCCCGGGCCGGCGAAGGCCTCGTCGCGCTCGGCGCGATCACAGGGGAGACCGCGACGGAGGATCTCCTGGACCGCATCTTCTCGACGTTCTGCGTCGGCAAGTAGACGGCGCCGTTAAAGTGTCGCCCGTGAGCTGGACGTGGGACGTCGTGGTCGTCGGGGGCGGGCACGCAGGCGCGGAGGCCGCGCTCGCCTCGGCGCGCCTCGGCGCGACGACGCTCCTCGTGACCGGCGATCCCGCCACCATCGGCCGGATGAGCTGCAACCCGGCGGTCGGCGGGCTCGCGAAGGGCCAGGTCGTGCGTGAGATCGACGCGCTCGGCGGCGCGATGGGTCTCGTCGCGGATCGGACGGCGATCCAGTTCAAGGTGCTGAACGCCTCGCGCGGGCCCGCCGTGCGAGGCCTGCGCTGCCAGTCCGACAAGGCGCTCTACGCGGCCGAGCTGCGCCGCGTCGTGGAATCGGCGCCGGGCGTCACGGTGGCCGCGGGAATGGCGGCGGGTTTCGCGGTGGAAAGGGGCCGGCTCGCCGGCGTCGTCCTCGAAGACGGGACGAGGCTCCCGTGCCGCGCGGCGGTCGTGACGACCGGGACGTTTCTTTCGGGCCTCGTGCACGTGGGGGAGAGCCGCCGCGAGGCGGGCCGCTGGGACGAGCCGCCGGCGAAGGCGCTCTCTCACGCCCTCTCGGCGCTCGGCCTCCGGCTCGGGCGCATGAAGACGGGCACGCCGCCGCGCGTCGCCGCCGGGAGCGTGGATGTTTCGCGCATGGACCGCGCGGCGGGCGACGCGCAGCCCGAGGCGTTTTCGTTCCGCTCGCGCGGCGGGAAGTTTCCCGCGCAGCCGCAGGTCGATTGCTGGCTGACCCACACGGGCGCGCGCGTCCACGACCTCATCCGCGAGAGCCTGCCGCTCTCGCCGCTCTACGCGGGGCGCATCACGGGCCGGGGCCCGCGCTACTGCCCGTCCATCGAAGACAAGGTCGTGCGCTTTCCCGACAAGGCGCGCCACCAGATCTTCGTGGAGCCCGAGGGCCTCTCGACCGACTGGCTCTACCTGAACGGTCTTTCGATGTCCCTCCCGCCCGGGACACAAGAACAAATCGTTAGATTGATTAGTGGGTTGGAGCGCGCCGAGATCCTTCGGCCGGCCTACGCGGTCGAGTACGATGTCGTATTCCCGGAGCAGCTGGATGTGTCTCTTGAGACGCGCGCCCTGCCGGGGCTCTTTCTAGCGGGACAGATCAACGGAACCTCCGGCTACGAGGAGGCGGCCGGGCAGGGGCTGGTCGCGGGCGCGAACGCGGCGCGCGCGGCGCGAGATCTCGGCGAGCCTCTCGTTCTCTCGCGTGACGAGGCGTATGTCGGCGTGATGCTCGACGACCTCGTGACGCTCGGCCTCGACGAACCCTACCGGCTCCTGACGTCGCGTGCGGAACACCGCCTCCTCCTCGGCTCCGACAGCGCGTACGCGCGGCTCACGGAGAAGGCGGTCACGTTCGGGCTGGTCGCGCCGGAAGACGCCGAGCCGATTCTCGAGGCCGAGGCGCGCCACGCGCGCGTGTCCTCGGCGCTCGAGGCGGTGCGGGTCACGCCCGACCGCGCGACGCGCGCGCGCCTCGCCGAGGAGGGCGTGAACGTGGGCGAGGAGACGACGCTCGCGGGCCTCCTCCGGCGGCCGGAGCTCGCCGCTTCGGCGCTGCGCGCGTTCCTCGCGGAAGCTCTCGACGAGAGGACGCGCGAGGACCTCGCCGCGCTCGACGCCGGGGCGCTCGACCGTGTCGCGGCCGAGCTGCGCTACGCGGGGTTTCTTCAGCGCGAGCGGCAGACCGTCGCCCGGCTGAGGCGGGCGGGCGGCCGGCGCATCCCGCGCGACTTCGTCTACCGCGGCACGCCGGGGCTTTCGCTCGAGGCCGTCGAGAAGCTCGAGCGGCATCGGCCGGGCACGCTCGGCCAGGCCGCGCGCATCCCCGGCGTGACGCCCGCCGCCGCGGCGCTTCTCCTCGTGCGCCTTCTGGCACGCGACCGGAGCGTGGCCGCGTGAGGGACACCCCGCTCCGGGCCGAGGTGGCGCGGGTCGTCGCGGCGCTGCCCACCGCGGTTCGGCCGGAGGCCGAGGCCGCACGAGAGGGACTCGTCGCCTTCCTCGCGTTCCTCACGGAGCGGAACGAGGAGATGAACCTCGTCTCGGCGCGCGCGGCCGAGCCGAACGCTCTCGCGGGGCACCTCGCGGACGCGCTCGCCGGACTGCCCTTTCTTCCGGCGCCGCGCCCGAAGCCGCTCCGCCTCCTCGATCTCGGCTCGGGCGGCGGGTTCCCGGCGCTTCCTCTCCTTCTCGTCAGGCGCGACGTCGAGGGCACGCTCGTCGACTCGATCCGCAAGAAGTGCACGTTCCTGGCGGAGGCCGCCGAGCGCCTCGCGTTGACCGCGCGCATCCTGAACGCTAGATTCCCGGACTCGTTTCCGATGGCGAAAAGCGGGCCCTTCGACGTCCTCACGACCCGCGCCGTCGGCTCGGCGGGGAAGCTCGTCGCTGCGGCGCGGCCCGCCCTCGCGCCCGGCGCGCGGGCGCTCCTCTGGACGACGGAGCCGCTCGCGAAGGACGCCGTTCGGGACAGCCGCGCGAAGGCCTCCGCGTTCCACCGCGACCCCTTGAGCGAGCGACGGGGCCTCCTCGTCCTGGAATGTTTCACGTGAAACATCGCGTTCTCGCCGTCGCGAACCAGAAGGGCGGAGTGGGGAAGACCACGACCGCCGTCAGCCTCGCGGCCGCCCTCGCCGCGCTGGAGCGGCCGGTCCTGCTCATCGATCTCGATCCGCAGGGCAACGCAACCGGCGGTCTCGGCGTCGACAAGGCGGAGCTCGCGCAGACGACCTACGACTGGCTGCTGGGCGAGGTCGCATTCGAGGAAGTCGCCCGGTCGACCGAACTGCCCTGCCTGACGCTCCTGCCCGCGAACCGCGACCTCGTCGGCGCCGAGGTCGAGCTCGTGGGCGCCGAGCGGCGGGAGTTCCGGCTCAAGGAGCGGCTCGCGGGCGTGAAGGACCGGTTCGAATACGTCCTCGTGGACTGCCCTCCGTCCCTCGGGTTCCTCACGCTCAACGCGCTCGCGGCGGCGGACGGCCTCCTCCTTCCGATCCAGTGCGAGTACTACGCGCTCGAAGGAGTCTCCGAGCTCCTCGCGACGATGGAGCGCGTGAGAGAGAGCCTCAATCCCACCCTCGAGGTCGCGGGAGTCGTCCCGACGATGTGGGACGAGCGGACGAACCTCTCTCGCCAGGTCCTCGACGAGATCCGGAAGCACTTCGGCGACCGCGTGTTCAAAACGCCGGTCCCGCGCAGCGTGCGGCTCGCCGAGGCGCCGTCCTTCGGGAAGCCGATCCTCCTTTACGACGCGCGCTCGCGCGGGGCCGAGGCGTACCTCGCCATCGCCCGCGAGATGCTCCGGCGCGACGCGCGCTGACGCGCGGCGGGCCCCGTCTCCGCGCGGCTGTTACGATTCCCGCAATGTCCCGCAAACCCGCGCTCGGCCGGGGCCTGTCGGCCCTGATCCCCTCGGCGAAGCCGGGCCGCGAGGCCGGCGGCCTGCGCACGGTGCCGCTTGCGCTCCTCGACGCGAACAAGCGGCAGCCCCGCCGCCGCTTCGACGACGACGGGATCGCCGAGCTCTCGCGCTCGATCGCGAAGACGGGGATCCTGCAGCCGGTCCTCGTCACGCGCGAAGGGGAGCGCTACCGGATCCTCGCGGGCGAACGGCGCGTCCGCGCGGCACGCCTCGCGGGCCTCTCCGAAGTCCCTGTCGTCGTGCGTGAGGGCGTCGCGGACCGCGACCATCTCCTCATCGCCCTCGTCGAGAACCTCCAGCGCCGGGACCTCACGGTGCTCGAGGAAGCCGAGGCCTACCGCCACCTGCGCGAGGACTTCGGCCTCACCCAAGAGGACGTCGCCGAGCGCGTCGGCAAGGACCGCGCGACGGTCGCGAACGCGCTCCGCCTCCTGAAGCTCCCCGCCTCCGTGCGCGAGGCGCTCGAGGAGGGCGCGCTGACGGCCGGGCACGCGCGCGCTCTCCTCGCGCTGTCGTCCGCCGCGGACCAGGAGTCCCTCGCGAAAGAAGTCGTCCGGCGCGGCCTGAACGTGCGCGCCGTCGAGGCGCGCGTCGCCGCGCTCGCGAAGGGCGGCGGCGGGAAGAAGAAGAACCGCACGGTCGACGCGGACACGCGCGACGCGGAGCTGCGCCTTGGACGCGCGCTCGGCACGAAGGTCGAGATCCGAAGGAAGAAACGCGGCGGCGAGGTGCGCATCGCGTTCTACTCGGAGGAGGAGCTCATCGGCCTCTTCGAGAAACTGTCGGGCGGGGGAGACGCGTGAGCGCGAAGAAGTCCAGCGGCACACTGAACGGGTTTCTCGACCGCGGTGCGCGGCTCGAGGGCACGCTCACGTTCGACGACGTGTTCCGGATCGACGGCACCTTCAAGGGCACGATCGTCTCGGACTCCGAGCTCGTGGTCGGAGAGGGGGGCCTCGTCGAGGGCGAGATTCGCGTCGGGCGCCTCGCGGTGTCGGGCACGGTGCGCGGCGTCATCCACGCCAAGGAGCGCATCGAGGTCCACGCGGGCGGGCGGCTGTTCGCGGAGATCCACGCGCCGGCGCTCGTCGTCGAGGAAGGCGCCGTGATCCAGGGCGCCGTCGAAGCCGGCGCGGCGCGTCCGGCCGCGGGCGACGGACCCGGCCCGGAAAAAACCTAACGGAGACCGCGTTCAAGAACCGCGAACGCAGCGCCCGTCAGCGCATGCGCGATCGTCGTCTCGACGCCCGCGGGGAGTCCCGCCGCCGCCGCGACCTCGACGAGCGCCTGGTCGACCCCCGTGAGGTTCCCGGCCTCGATCGCCGTGGCGAGGACGCGCGCGGCGGAGGCCGCGGGGAAGTTCAGCTCGCAGGCTGACACGAGCGTCTCCCCGCCCGTCCGCAGCGCGAGGCCGTACGTGCGGCACGTCGTGGGGCGCGCCGCGTAGACCGCGCAACGGCCGGAGGGAAGCTCGAGCACCGGGCAGGGCGTGCCGCGCGCGGCGAGGAACCACGCTCCCTCGGCCGCGTCGCTTCTCTCCGGGTCGAGGAAGCCCGCCGCGGCGTCGCCCGGGAACGTCGCGGCGCTCTGCTCGGCCGCGCGCGTCGCGCGGCCGAGCACGGCCGCCCGATCGCGCGCGGGGAGCTCGGCCACCGCGTGGCGCAGCGCGAGCGCTTCCGGCAGGCCGATCGCGAAGAGCCCGACGCAGCAGCCGAAGCAGCCCGGACGACAGGCCAGTTCGCCCGGACGGAGCGCGGCGGTCTTCTCCTCCCAAAGCCGGTCGGCCCCCGCGAGAGACGTTACCAAACGACCGATTAGTTTCTGCATTGGAAGCATGGGCTGCGCCAGCCGATCATGACAGGCGTGGGAAAGCGCGGAAAGCGCCGCGGCCGATGCGCCCGAGGTTTGACCCATGGGCCCCGCTGTGAGATAACGCGCCGGCCAGCGCGCGTTTCCGGGCCGTCGACCCCGCCTCTTTCGAGGCCACGCCTCGAGGTCCCGACCCGCGCGGGCAACGACGCTCGACGGACCGACATGCAGCTTCCCGATCTCTCCCTGCTGATCATCATGGTCCTCTTCTGGGCCACGTACGCCGCCTTGCGCGCGTGGGTCTTCAAACCGCTTGGCTCGATCCTTGAGGAGCGCGAGAAGAAGGCCGCGACGGCGACGGACGCCCTCGCGAAGGCGCTCGAGAACGAGAAAGAGACGCTCGCCTCGATCGACCGCCGCCTGACGGAGACGCGGCGCGAGGCGCTCGCCGCCCGGCAGGCTTCCCGCAACGCCGCGAACACGAAGCGGCAGGCGCTTCTCGACGAGGCCCGCGAGAAGGTCCGGCTCGCCGCCTCCGCGGCTCAGGCAAAACTCGAGGCCGAGGTCGCCGCCGCGCGCGCGGAACTCGCGAAGAACGTCCGCACGACGGCGGGCGAGATCGCCTCGCTCGCGCTCGGGCGGAGGCTCGCATGAACCCTTCCGGGCATGAAGCCGCGAAGGGCTTCCTCGGCCTCCCGAGCCTCGTCTGGCAGGTCACGAACCTCGTCGCGTTTCTCGGGCTGCTCTGGTACTTTCTGCGAAAGCCCGTCGCCGAGTTCTTCGGCACCCGCCGGACCGAGGTCGCCAAGGCGCTCGCGAAGGCCGAAGACGACCGGAGACGCGCCGAAGTCCTCGCGGCCGAGCTCGCCAAGCGCCTCGCGCAGATCGAGACGGAGCTCACGAACCTTCGCGAGAGCGCCAGGCGCGACGCCGAGGCCGAGCACGCCGCCCTTCTGAAGCAGACCGAAGAGGACGCGGCGCGCGTCCTTGCCCGCGCGTCGACCGACGTGGACAACCGGGTGCGCGCCGCGCGCGCGGAGCTCACGGCCTATGCCGGCGATCTCGCCGTCGAGGTCGCCCGCGAGATCCTCGCGAAGAACGTCACGCCCGAAGACGAGAAACGGCTCGTCGCCGAGGGCGTGGCCGAGCTGTCGTCGCGCGCGAAAGGCTGACGATGGCGGAACGCTTCACCCGGCCCTACGTCGACGCGTTCTTCGCCGTTGCGGGCTCCGCCGGGGCCGTCGACGCTCAGCTTCCGGCGCTCGACGCCGTCGCCCGCGCGATCGAGTCGAACGCGGAGCTCGCGAAGGTCCTCGCGAACCCGGGCGTCGAGCGGACGCGCCGCAAGGCGCTGCTCGACGCTGTCGGAGAGAAGGTCGGCGTCGACACGCTCGGGAGCCGCCTCCTTGAAATCCTCCTCCAGAACCGCCGCGTGCACCGCCTTCCGGCGTTCCTCGCCGCGGTGCGCGAGCGGCTCGATCGCGAGCGCCGCACCCTCGAGGCGCGCGTCACGAGCGCGCGCCCGCTCGACGAGGCGGTCTTCGAGGCCCTGCGCCGCATGGTCGAGGGCCGCACCGGCGGGACCGTGCGCGTCGTCCCGTCCGTCGACCCCTCGCTCCTCGGCGGCTTCGTCGTCTCGGTGGGCAGCGCCCGCCTCGACGCGTCGCTCGCGCGCCGGCTCGAGAAGGCTCGCGCCGCGCTGCACGCACTCGCCCCGGCGTCTTGACCGGAGAAAGAAGCTTATGGCCGACATCAGCGCCCAGGAAATCACCCAGCTCATCAAGGCCCAGCTCCAAGGCGTCACGCAGGGCGTGGACGTCGACGAGGTCGGCACGGTCATCTCGGTCGGCGACGGCATCGCGCTCGTCTACGGGCTCGACAAGGCGATGGCCGGCGAGCTCATCGCGTTCCCGAACGACGTCTTCGGCCTCGCGCTGAACCTCGAGGAGTCGCACGTCGGCTGCGTGCTCATGGGCGAGACGAGCCTCGTGAAGGAAGGCGACACGGCCAAGCGCACGAAGCGCATCGTGTCCGTGCCCGTCGGCGACGCCCTGATCGGCCGCGTCCTGAACCCGCTCGGCATCCCGCTGGACGGCAAGGGGCCGATCGCCTCGACGGAGTTCTACCCCGTCGAGCGCCTCGCGCCCGGCGTCGTCGACCGCATGCCCGTCAAGGAGCCGATGCAGACCGGCATCAAGGCGATCGACGCGATGATCCCGATCGGCCGCGGCCAGCGCGAGCTCATCATCGGAGACCGCCAGACCGGCAAGACGGCGATTGCGCTGGACGCGATCATCAACCAGAAGGGCAAGGACGTCGTCTGTGTCTACGTCGCGATCGGGCAGAAGAACTCGACGGTCGCGCAGGTCGTCCAGACGCTCGAAAAGCACGGCGCGATGGAACACACCATCGTCGTCGCGGCCTCCGCGTCCGACCCGGCTCCGCTCCAGTACATTGCCGCGTACGCGGGCTGCGCGATGGGCGAGTACTTCATGTACAACGGCCGCCACGCGCTCGTCATCTACGACGACCTCTCGAAGCAGGCGGCGTCCTACCGCGAGATCTCGCTCCTCCTCCGCCGCCCGCCGGGGCGCGAGGCGTACCCGGGCGACGTCTTCTACCTTCACAGCCGGCTCCTCGAGCGCGCCTCGAAGCTGAGCAAGGAGAAGGGCGGCGGCTCGCTCACGGCGCTTCCGATCATCGAGACCCAGGCGGGCGACGTCTCGGCGTACATCCCGACGAACGTCATCTCGATCACGGACGGCCAGATCTTCCTCGAGTCGGACCTCTTTTTCTCGGGCCAGCGCCCGGCCGTCAACGTCGGCATCTCGGTGTCGCGCGTCGGCGGGTCGGCGCAGATCAAGGTCATGCGCGCGATCTCGGGCACGCTGCGCCTTGATCTCGCGCAGTTCCGCGAGCTCGCGGCCTTCGCCCAGTTCGGCTCCGACCTCGACAAGACGACGCAGGCCCAACTCAACCGCGGCCAGCGCCTCGTCGAGATCCTCAAGCAGGACCAGTACGTGCCGATGGACATCGCGCTCCAGGTCTCATCGGTCTTCGCCGGGACGAAGGGCTTCCTCGACGACCTCCTCGTCGCGGCGGTGCTCCCGTTCGAGACGGCGCTCCACGAGTACCTGAAGGACCAGAAGAAGGCGCTCCTCGACGAGGTCCGCACGGCGGGCAAGCTCACGAAGGAGATCGAGGACGCGCTCTCGGCGGCGGTCGCCGAGGCGAAGAAAGTGTTCCTCGCAACGCGGCCCGAAGCGAAGGTCGCGTAGGGGGCCGCGCGGCGCGCCCATGGCCAACCTGATCGACATCCGGCGCCGGATCCGCAGCGTGAAGAACACGCAGCAGATCACGAAGGCGATGAAGATGGTCGCGGCCTCGAAGCTGCGCCGCGCGCAGGACCGCGTCCTCTCGGCTCGCCCCTACGCGACGACGCTCGAGGCGACGCTCGCCTCCGTCGCGGCGCGCGTGCCGGCGCACGAGGACGGCACGAGCGCGCACCCGCTTCTTCAGGGCCGCGAGGAGAAGAACGTCGTCGTGATCGCCGTGAGCGGCGACAAGGGCCTCGCCGGCGGGTTCAACACGAACGTGAACCGCGCCGTGGGCGCGTTCCTGCGCGAGCAGAAGGAGAAGGGCGCTTCGGTCCGCCTGATTGCTCTCGGCAAGAAATCGAACGACTTCTGGAAGCGGCGCGCGGTCGAGATCCTCGACGCCAGGCCGGGACTCTTCTCGAAGCTGAACATGGCCGTCGCGACCGAGATCGCGCGCGGCCTGGGCGCACGGTTCGTCTCGGGCGAGATCGACGCCGTCTACGTCGTCTACAACGAGTTTCGGAGCGTGATCTCGCAGATCGTCCGGACGAAGAGGCTCCTTCCGGTCAGCCTTGATCCCGGCACGGCGAAGACCGACGCGGGCGGAACAGATTACCTTTACGAGCCGGGGCCCGACGTCATCCTCGGCACGCTCGTCCCGCGCTTCCTCGAGTTCCAGATGTACCGCGTCCTCCTCGAGTCGAACGCGGCGTTCTTCGCGGCGCAGATGACCGCGATGGACGGCGCGTCCAAGAACGCGGGCGAGATCATCGACGGCCTCACCCTCACGTACAACCGCGCGCGCCAGGCGCGCATCACGAAAGAGCTCATCGAGATCGTCTCGGGAGCTGCGGCGCTCGACTAGGCCGCGGGACACGGAAAGGCTGCGCACCTATGGCAACTGAAGGCAGGGTCGTCCAGGTCATCGGACCCGTCGTGGACGTCGAGTTCCCGGCCGGGAAGCTCCCGACCATCCTCAACGCCGTCCGCATCGTGGACGACGAGAAGCTCTCGACGGTCCCGATCGACATCATCACCGAGGTCGCGCAGCACCTCGGCGAGAACCGCGTCCGCTGCATCTCGATGAAGCCCGCCGACGGCCTCGTCCGCGGCATGAAGGCGATCGACACGGGCGCGCCCATCACGATCCCGGTCGGCCCCGAAACGCTCGGCCGCATCCTGAACGTCATCGGCGAGCCCGTCGACGAGATGGGCCCCGTCACGACGACGGAGCACTGGCCCATCCACCGCGAGGCGCCCGCTTACGAGGACCAGTCTACGTCCGTCGAGATGTTCGAGACGGGCATCAAGGTCATCGACCTCCTCGAGCCCTACACGCGCGGCGGCAAGACGGGCCTCTTCGGCGGCGCGGGCGTCGGCAAGACCGTCCTCATCATGGAGCTCATCAACAACGTTGCGAAGTCCGCGGGCGGCTACTCGGTCTTCGCGGGCGTCGGCGAGCGCACGCGCGAGGGCAACGACCTCTGGCTCGAGTTCACGGAGTCCGGGATCATCGACCCGAAGGACTGGAAGAAATCCAAGGCCGCGCTGATCTACGGCCAGATGACGGAGCCTCCCGGCGCGCGCCTGCGCGTCGGCCTCACGGGCCTCACGGCGGCCGAGTACTTCCGCGACAAGGAAGGCAAGGACGTCCTCCTCTTCATCGACAACATCTTTCGCTTCACGCAGGCGGGCTCCGAGGTCTCGGCGCTCCTCGGGCGCATGCCCTCGGCCGTCG
>Ga0315270_10001503_pt1 | contig 12380 bp, 9 predicted proteins | sample C1_bottom_MG_FD_204932 | JGI IMG/M metagenome (GOLD analysis project Ga0315270, IMG submission 204932) | Sediment microbial communities from Yellowstone Lake, YNP, Wyoming, USA - C1_bottom | ecosystem: Environmental > Aquatic > Freshwater > Lake > Sediment | place: USA: Wyoming | collected... | reverse complement strand
TTCCTCGGCCAGCACAATCGTGCCGCGAATGCCGAGTTCGGTGGCGCGCCGCTGGTAGCTCTCTTTGAGAGTTGCGCAATCGGGCAGCCCCACGAATTTGTAGGTGGCGAAGTTGAGGATGGGCAGCAGCGGGTCGGTAGGCACGGGCCACATTGTAGGCAGGCGCGGTGCCTGCCTACCGCGCGGCAGCATAACAGCGACATATTTGTTTGTCGCTGCGCAGGGCGGCAGCGAGGTCTCTAAAATCGGCCTATGTCATTTGTTCATTTGCGTACCCATACCGAGTTCTCCGTCGTTGACGGCACCTTGCGGATTGACGAGGTCCTGGCCGCCGCGGCGAAGGATGGTCAGGTGGCATTGGCCATCACCGATCTGGCCAACCTGTTTGGTGCGATCAAGTTCTACAGCGCTGCGCGAAAAGCCGGGGTCAAGCCGATTCTGGGTGCCGACGTGTGGATGCAGGCCGAAGGCGACGACAAGCATCCGAGCCGCCTGCTCTTGCTGGTGCAATCGCACCAAGGCTATCTGAACCTGTGCGAACTGCTGTCGCGCGCCTGGCTGAGCAATGTGCAGCGCGCCCAAGCCTGTCTGAAGTGGGAGTGGTTCGAAGAATTGGGCGAAGGGCTGATATGCCTTTCGGGCGCCCAACACGGCGTGATCGGCCTGGCTTTGTTGTCGCAGGATCAAGCGCGGGCCAAGGCTTTCGCGCAGCGCCTGGCGAGCTTGTTTCCGCAACGCTTCTACATCGAGCTGCAGCGCGCCGGGCTTGCCGGTCAGGAGGCGCTGGTGCGTGCTTCGGTGCCGCTGGCGGCCGAGTTGGGTCTGCCGGTGGTGGCCACGCATCCGGTGCAATTCTTGACCGAGGCAGACTTCGAGGCGCATGAGGCGCGCACCTGCATTGCAGAAGGAGAGACACTGGCCAACCCGCGCCGCGCCAAGCACTTTTCGCCGAACCAGCATTTTCAGACGCAGTCGCAGATGCAGGCCTTGTTCGCCGACATCCCGTCGGCGCTCGCCAATACCGAGCAGATCGCACGCCGCTGCAGCCTGCAATTGACACTCGGCAAACCCGCGCTGCCCGACTTCCCGACGCCCGAAGTGGACGGCAGGCGCATGACACCTGACGACTATTTCCGCCACATATCCCACGAAGGACTGGAGCAACGCCTGCTCAAGCTGTTCCCGCTTGAAGCCGAGCGCGAGCAGCAGCGGCCAACCTATGTCGCGCGGCTCGAATTCGAGATCGCGACCATTTTGAAGATGGGTTTCCCGGGCTACTTCCTGATCGTTGCCGACTTCATCAACTGGGCGCGCAGCAATGGCTGTCCGGTGGGCCCGGGGCGCGGCTCTGGCGCGGGCTCACTGGTCGCCTACGCGCTCAAGATCACCGACCTCGATCCGCTGCGCTACAACCTGCTGTTCGAGCGCTTCCTGAATCCGGATCGGGTCTCGATGCCCGACTTCGACATCGACTTCTGCCAGGCCAATCGCGACCGGGTGATCGACTACGTGAAGGACAAATACGGCCGCGCCGCAGTGAGCCAGATCGCCACCTTCGGCACCATGGCCGCCAAGGCCGCGCTGCGCGATGTGGGCCGCGTGCTGGGCATGGGCTACGGTCAGGTCGACAGCATTGCCAAGCTGGTTCCGGCGCCGCCTGGCAAGTCGGTGACGCTGGCGCGTCCACCCGAGAAGCCCGACCCCGGCGTGATCTATGCGCGCCTGGAAGCACCCGAGATTGAAGAGCGCGAGAAGCGCGAAGAAGAGGTCGCCGAGCTGCTGAGCCTGGCCGAGCGCGTCGAAGGCATGGTGCGCAATATCGGCATGCATGCGGGCGGCGTGCTGATCGCGCCGGGGCGAATCACCGACTTCTGTCCGCTCTATATGCAGCCCGGCAGCAACTCGGCGGTGAGTCAGTTCGACAAGGACGATGTCGAGGCGATCGGCCTCGTGAAGTTCGACTTTCTGGGCCTGGCCACCTTGACGATTCTGGAACTCGCCAAGGACCTCATCGTCCAGCGCCATCCGGATCAGAAGGATTTTGATTTCGCCAGCATTCCACTCAACGACAAGGCCACCTACAAGCTGCTCTCAGACGGTCGGACGGTGGCGGTGTTCCAGTTGGAAAGCCGCGGCATGCAAGGCATGTTGCGCGATGCCAAACCGAGCCTGTTCGAGGACATCATCGCCTTGGTGGCCTTGTACCGGCCGGGCCCGATGGACTTGATTCCGAGCTTTTGCGCGCGCAAGCATGGCAAGGAGGCGGTCAGCTACCCACATCCGCTGATGGCCGAGGTGCTCAAGGAAACCTACGGCATCATGGTCTATCAGGAGCAGGTGATGCAGGTCGCGCAGCGCGTGGGCGGCTATACGCTCGGCGGCGCCGACCTGCTGCGCCGCGCGATGGGCAAGAAGAAGGTCGAGGAGATGGCCGAACACCGCACCATCTTTGCCGACGGTGCGGCCAGCAAGGGCATCGCGCCGCCGCTGGCCAACGAGATCTTCGACTTGATGGAGAAGTTCGCCGGCTACGGTTTCAACAAGTCGCACGCCGCCGCCTATGCCTTGCTGGCCTATCACACGGCCTGGCTGAAAGTGCATTACCCGTCCGAATTCGCCGCCGCCAATATGAGCGTGGCGATGGACGATACCGACAAGCTGAAGATCTTCTACGACGACGCGCTGGCGCAAGGGTTGAGTTTCGAGGCACCCAATATCAACACCGGCGAGCATCGTTTTGTCCCCGTCGACGACCGCACCGTGCGCTATGGGCTGGGCGCCATCAAGGGCACCGGCCAGGGCGCCATCGAATCGATAGTCAAGACGCGCAGCGAGGGCGGGCCGTTCACCAGCTTCTTCGATTTTTGCGCGCGCATCGATCGTCGCTGCGTCAACAAACGCGTCGTGGAAGCCCTCATCAAGGCCGGCGCGTTTGACTTGATCGAGATCGATCGCGCTCGGCTGCTGGCCAGCGTGGCGCGCGGCTACACGCATGCCGAAACGCTGGAGGCGAATGCCGATCAGGGTGGCCTGTTCGATTTTGGTCCCGACGATAAGGACGGGCACGCCTCGTCCACCAAGGAACCCGATCTGGTCGACGCCGACAGCTGGAGCATCAAGCAGTGGCTCAGTCTGGAAAAGACCGCCGTCGGTTTCTACCTCTCGGGCCACTTGTTTGATCAGAGCGATGAAGAGGTGCGGCGCATTGCCAAGCGACGCATTGCCGATGTGTCGGACAGCCGCGAGCCGGTGATGCTGGCGGGCATCGTCAGCGACTTGCGCGTCATCAACGGCAACCGCGGTCGCGTCTGCCTGTTCAAGCTCGACGACAAGACCGACGTGATCGAGGCGGTGGTCAGCGAAGAGCTGCTCAACGCGCACCGCGATTGCGTGGCCGATGACGAATTGATCATCGTCCAAGGCAAGGTGCAGAACGACCGCTTTTCGGGGGGCTTGCGCTTGACGGTGCAGCAGGTCTGGGATCTGGCCGGCGCGCGCGCGCGCTTCGGGCGCTATTTCGCGATGGCAGTGAACGGCGAGGTGCCGCCGCTGGCCGAAGTGATCAAGGACTGGCCAGCGCGCCAAGTGCAGACCGATCAGGGCCCGCTCACGGTGGGCCTGAGCCTGCGCCTGGCGGTGCATCGGGAGTCGGCCACGGCGGAGCTCGATCTGGGTGAGGACGCGCGGTTTTGGCCGAGCGACGAGGCTTTGGCGCGCTTGACCGCCAGTGCCCATCGGCAGCAGGCGGGCATTGTCTATGAGCTAGGCTAGCGAGCATGACGCCGCACTTTCCCACCACAGGCTTGGTACTCACTGGCGGCGGCGCGCGCGCGGCCTATCAGGTGGGTGTGCTGGCGGCGCTGGCGCAGATACGGCGCGATTGTGGCGTGTGGGGCGGCGTGAATCCCTTTCCTGTGATCGCCGGCACTTCGGCCGGCGCCATCAACGCAGCGTCGCTCGCCTGCGGCGCGGACGACTTTGACGGCACGGTGGCGCGTCTGGTGCAACTGTGGGAAGGCCTGCATGCCGAGGATGTCTATCTGTGCGACTCGTTCGGCGTGATCCGCACCGGCGCGCGCTGGCTCACCATGGTGTCGGTGGGCTGGGCCATCGCACGCTGGCGCAAGGCCAAGCCGCGCAGCCTGCTCGACAACAGCCCTTTGCGTGCCTTGCTGGAGAAGGTCGTGCCGGTACATCGGCTGAATCGCATGTTGCTGGAGGGCCATATGCAGGCCTTGTCGGTGAGTGGCTCCAGCTACAGCTCGGGCGTGCACGCGAGCTTCTACCAGTCCGTCAAGGACATCGAGCCCTGGGAGCGCACGCAGCGTATCGCGGTCAAGACACCGCTGAGCGTTTCGCACCTGATGGCGTCGAGCGCAATCCCCTTCATCTTTCCGGCGGTGTCGCTGAACCTGGACGGACAGAATGAATGGTTCGGCGACGGATCGATGCGGCAGAACGCGCCCATTTCACCGGTGGTCCACCTGGGCGCCGAACGCATCCTGGTGGTGGGCGCGGGACGTCTGCACGAGCCTACCGAGCAGCGCGCGCAAATCGAGGGTTACCCCAGTCTGGCCCAGGTGGCCGGACACGCCTTGGCGAACATTTTTCTCGATGCGCTGGCGGTCGATCTGGAGCGCCTGGAACGCATCAACAAAACCCTGGCGGTATTGACGCCTGAACAGCGCACCTCGACCAAGCTGCGGCCCATCGAGGTACTGGTGATCGCACCCAGCGAGCATCTGGACGGCATCGCCGCAAAGCATCAGGGTGACCTGCCATTGCCGATCCGCACTTTGCTGCGCGGCGTCGGCGTGTCCGGACAGGGCAAGGAAGCCAAAGGCGCGGCCCTGGCCAGTTATTTGCTGTTCGAACCGTCGTACACGCGCGAACTGATCGCACTGGGATTGAACGACACCTTGAGCCGTCGCGCTGAGGTGGCGAAGTTTTTTGGCTGGGATCGTTTCACCCAGCCCATGGGTATGTACAAACTCGACACCCAACCCCGCACCGGCTGACGCTGAGCGCGGTGTGCGAGGGCTGCGGCGTGGCGTGTTCCACGCCTGTGCGGGCCTACTTCTTGGCGGCCTTGGCAGGCGCCTTGGTCTCGGGCTTTGCACTCGCTTCAGGCGCGGCAGGCGCGGCTGCGCCCTTGAAGGCCGCACCGTTCACCGTCAAACCTTCGGCCGAGAACTTGGCTGCGTTGCTTTCGCCCACGCCTTTGACACGCGCCACCAGATCGGGCCAGTCCTTGAACGTGCTCTTCTTGCGCTCAGCCAGCATCTTGCCCGCGATCGCCGGACCGACGCCCTTGATCGATTCGAGTTCGGCCTGGCTGGCCTTGTTGACATCAACGGCTGCAAATGCAGCAGCAACGAACATGGCCATCGCGACGGCCAGCAATTTCTTGAACATATGCGCTCCTTTTGAGGTGGATTGATGCAGCCAGGCCGAACGTTCCGGTGCTGCGCAGGACGAGCAGGCATTCCCTGCTCGTTGCAAGCTTAACGCCACCGTCGGTTGGCGGTTGACCGCGGTCGCCGGGAAAGCGCGCAGCACGATCCGTTGCGACCCTCGCCAACTCTCGTTTGTCTCGCAAGGGGTGAGTCTTCGTTCAAGCTCATACGTCAATGTGTGGCGAGCAGTGCAAGGTGATCAGGCAAATGAACATGTGGACGACCTTGCCGATGCCTGCATCTTCCTGGCGGAGCAGGGCTATGACGTCACCATCGCCGAGTTGGCGCAGACCGTCATGAATGTGGTGGGCTTTGCTGGTCCCATCGTGTTTGACGCCAGCAAGCCCGATGGCGCGCCAGCACGGGTCTGCAAGACGGCATCGCCAGTGCCTATCGCGACTTTGTTGCGGGCGCCGTGAACCGTTCAGCGTAGCCATCGAGTGGTGGGTGCGCCCACCTGCCTGTTGCCAAGCTATTCGATCTGCGCCTTCACCATCGCCGCATAGGCGCCGCCTTGCGCCATCAGCTCGTCATGCCGGCCCTGCTCGATGACGCGGCCTTCGGCCAGCACATGGATGCAGTCGGCATGGCGCACGGTGCTCAGACGGTGGGCGATCACGATCAGCGTCTTGCGACCATGCCAAAGATCGAGCGCTTGCTGCACGGCGCGCTCGCTTTCGGTATCGAGCGCCGAGGTGGCCTCGTCGAACACCCAGACCTGGGCGTCCTTGTAGAGCGCTCGCGCAATCGCCAGACGCTGGCGTTGCCCGCCCGAGAGCTTGCTGCCGTTGGCGCCGACCAGGGTCTCCAAGCCCTGCGCCTGGCTGCTCACGAAGTCCCACAAGTTGGCGGCGCGCAAGGATTGCTCGAGGCGTTCGTCGTCGCGCGGGCTGGCATAGGCCACGTTATCGGCCAGGCTGCCGTCGAACAGCACGATGTCTTGCGACACGACGGCGAACTGGCGGCGCAGCGAGGCTTTGCGCAGGTCTTGCAGGTCCACGCCGTCGAGCGTTATGCGCCCGCCGCCAGGCGCAACAAAGCCGAGCAGGGCATTGACCACGGTCGATTTTCCCGCGCCCGAGGCCCCCACCAGCGCCACCGTCTGGCCTGCGCCGACCTTCAGGCTGAAGCCGTTCAATGCGGGATGTTCGGCGCCAGGGTAGCGGATCACGACCTCGTCAAACTCGATCTCACCCTTGCATTGCTCGAGCGTCAAGGTGCCGGGGTCGGACTCGGGCTCGACATCGAGCAGTTCGAAGCAACCGCGCGCCACGACCAGGCCGGTCAGCACCGGCTGGGTCACGTCGGTGAGATGGCGTACTTTGGAGATCATCAGCAGCATGGCGGTGATGAAGGCGACGAACTCGCCGACGGTGGCGCGGGCTTGCTGTGCCTGCATCAGGGCCAGCGTCAGTATCAAGGCCAGCCCCACGCTGGCCACCACTTGCGACACCGGGCTCATCAGCGCGCTCGACGCGGCGCTCTTCAATGTCATGCGCTGCAAATGCTTGGCCTCGCGCTCGAAACGCGCGGCCTCCCATGCGCCGGCATCGAAGGTGCGCACGACGCGCCAGGCGCGTGCAATATCGTCGACCACCGACACCAGCCGCATTTGCGATTCGTAGGCGCGCGTACCCAGGACCTTGGCGCGCTTGTGTATCAAGCGCACGGCCACGCCAAGCACCGGAACCACCACCAGGGTCAGCAGCGTGAGGCGCCAGTTCAGGAAGAACAGATAGCCCAGCATCACGACGCTGGTGCTGCCGTCACGCAGGACAGTGGTGACCGCGCTGCTCATCAGCTGGGTGATTTCATGCGGGTTGCTCACCACCTTGGTGACGGCCTCGGCTGGCGTCATGTGGCTGAACAATTTGGCGTCGGCGCGTATCAGCTGGCGGATCAGCGCCTGGCGAATATCGAGCACGGTGCGCGACGCGGTGCGGCTCATCATGTAGGCGCCGCTGAATGCAAACAGACCGCGCGCAGCGAACAGGCCGATCAAGGTGACGGGCACCATCCACAAGGGAAACGACAGCTGCTTGGTGAAACCTTCATCGAGCACGTACTTCAGCAAGTACGGCACCATCGGCTCGGTGACCGATGCCAACAAGAAGGCCAGCACCGCGACCGCCAGACCCTTGCGGTGCGGACGTACAAAGGCCCAGAAGCGCTGGGCGGGCGAGGGGCGGGTTGGCATGTGCGGGGGTCTGGAGCGGATGAGCTGACTGGTTCTGGTGTGGGCCACACTCTAGCGCAGCGCACGCGCGGCCAGGGTCAGCGCGGTGCAATCGTGCTGTTCCATGCGGCCTGATCCGACATGATGTGGGTCGTCAGCGTCTCGCAGAAGTGTCGATTGCTGAAGCGCTGGCTTGATGGGTTCGCCAGAAAATTGCGCATGGCGAGTTGGGTTGCGTCGAACTGCTCGCGCGTGATGCCCTCCAGATAAAGGCGCAGCGCGGCGGGGCTCTCGAACTGATCGCCGTCGATATAGCACTCGGCTGGAATCGGTGCGCTGGCGTGGCTGGTGCCGATGTAGACCGGAACACATCCGCTCGTGAAGCAGTCGAAGATCTTCTCGGTGAGGTAGCCGGGGCTGCCACGCGAATTCTCGAAACAAATGCAAAAGCGCGCCCGGTCCAGCACCTCGGTCTTGCGATCGAGCTTGCCACGGTAGCTGGGGAAGGGCCGCCAGTTGGGCGCGAGACGGCGTCGCCATTCGTTCAGGCGTTTTTCCAGGCGTCCCCAGTGGCCCGGACGCACCGGCGGGATGTCCCAGCCGTGGCCATACAGAGAAAACTGCGCTGCTGCCTCGTGCTCGAACTCGCGGATCACCGCCACCCTTGCCGCATGCAGATTGTGCGGGTCGGGGTGCAATAGCGCCTTGTTGGAGGCGATCATCACGCAGTGCAGATCGCGCTCGTCCCAACGCGGAAGCTCGCGCAAGCTCAGGTCGTTCGGATAGTCCAGCCTGAGAATATGCTGGCCGTCGATCAGCGTTTCGTTGCTGGTGAAGACGCGCCGGTAGTTGGCCAGCACCGACCGGTTCGCGTTGATGGGTCGGACCACCGGATCCTCGTAGAGGTAGGCATAGCAACAGCGATCGGTGGGATGCTGCAGCCCGCGCTGGGCGTTCAGATGCAGCTCGAAGGCGACCGCATGGTCTTGGTTGCGGTCGCTGGTATTGAGTTCGACGCCACGGGCCAGGAAGGCCTCGCGCAACTGGCGCCATGGCAGGAAGAAGTCTCCGCCATTGGGCCCGGCACCGGGCGTGAACGGCAGGTTGTCGCGCATGTGGCTGGCGACGAGGGTGGCGCGTGTCATGTTCATGTGGATTCAGCGCCAGCCGCGGCCGCGCAGGCCATTCCACAGGCGCCTGCGCAGCGTGCGGAAGAACTTCTTGCGCCCGCCATGCTTGGTGCTGCGCGCCGAAATCATGGCCGGATTGATGAACAGCCGGGCGCCGTTGTCGCGCATGCGCTGGTGCAGAGCGACATGTTCGCAAACCTCGCGGCCCTCGCCGTCCAGCCCCTGGTAGCGTGCTGCCAGCAGCGCGGACTTGCGGTACAAGCCCAGACCGCCGAAAGCCGAATGCACTTCGATCGGCGCGGCGTCGCGCGGGATGTGCACCATGCGCGAGAACAGCGCCAGATTGGTGGCCTCGGGCTCGCCCAGGATGGGCTTCAGCGCTGCATGCTCGCTCCAGGCGTCGCCCGGGCACCAGACCGGGTGGCGCAGCGCCCAGATGTCGTAGTAGTAGTCGCCTTGGTTGGCGAAGCAGGCGTCCCAGGGCACGGTGAGTGCGAAGCACGAGGCGAAGCCGGCGGGCGAGAGGTCGCGGCAGACGCCATCCATGTCGGCCACCAGCACATGGGTCACCTGGGCCAGCCGCGCGTCGGTGGCCAGCGCGTCCAGGCAGACGTTGCGGCTCACCGCGATGCGATCGGTGCGCAGCGGATGCGCCTCACCCTGGGCGCCCAGGCTGATGAACCCGAAGTTCGGCCATTCATCCTGCAGCGCTTGCAGCAAGGCCACGCTAGCGTCGGTCGAGTCGCTCTCGACGATCAGGAAGCGCACGCTGGCGCAGCCTTGCACCGCTTGCGCCAGACGCTGCATATCGCGGCGCAGCGTGCGCTCGCAGTTGCGCGCCACGCCCACCACCGCCAAGTGCACCTGGGCCAGTGGTATCGAGGACACGCCGGAGTTCATGGCCGCGAGCTCATCGCGACTCATTCGTGCCAGTGCTGGGCAATCCAAGGCGCAGGGCGGGCATGGCGCCAGTTGCCGGCCGAGCGGCCAGCCAGTGCATCGGGCGGATTCATCACACCATGGAAGATCACGATGCGCGCGCCTCTCGGGACGATGGGGTCGCGCCAATAGCTGGTCGGCCAGGTCGGGATGCAGTGGTATTTGTAGCTGGCGCACCAGGATGCGTCCCAGTAGGTCAGCAAGCCTTGTTTGTGCAGTACGTCCGACAGGTAGGCCTGTTCGTTGCGGAACTCGGCGCGCATCGCTTCATGCTCGGCGCGAAACTTGGCCAGCACGTTGGCGTGCGCGCCCAACTCGAAGCGATAGACCGATGAGTTGCCGGTGACGCGCCAGGGCCGCTTCCAGTCGTGAATGATCAGAAACTTGCCCGGCACCTCGAAGAACGGCGTGATGTCGTCGACGATCACCACGTCCAGGTCGAGAAACAAAGCGGTGCCTTTGAGGCCATGCAGATCGGCCTCGAAGGTGGTGAGCTTCTTCCAGCCGCGCTCGGGCAGACCCTCGGGCAGCGCCAGATCGGGAATTGGCAGGCATTGCACTTCGCTGCGTATCCCATCAACGTGATCGGTCAGGCAGACGAAGCGGAAAGATCCCTTGAGGTGCCTGCGCACCATCGCGTAGAGCCGATTGACGTACTCGGGGCCGTACTTGGTGCCCCACTTCATGCACAGGATATGTCTCATCTCAACGCACCGGCTTGTTGGAGGGGTTTGCCAAGTAGCGGCCACGGAACCGGCTTTGCCGGGCCGTCGGACGCGCCAAGACCAGAGGCCCTGGCCGTCGCCAGGCCGAAACAGTCCGCAGGGACTGTTTCGGTCCAGGCTCCGCCCCCTTGAGGGGGAGGCGCGAAGCGCTTCGGGGGTGGGTCATAGTTCCTCGACGCGGCGCGGCGGATAGGTGTCCCAGCCCAGGCAGCCGGGGCATTGCCAGAAATAGTGCTGGGCCTCGAAACCGCAGGCGGCGCAGCGGTAGCGCAGCAACGGACGGTTGGCACGCTCCAGAGCGATGTTGATCAGCGTGGCCTCGGGTTCGGGCAAATCTTGACTGCGTGCGGCCAGCAAGCGCTGTGCGGTCGACAGCAGCGGCTGCGTGCGCAAGTGTTCGCGCAGGCGCAGGCACTGAGTCGCCGCGTCGGGCTCGACGCGCTCCAGTGCCAGCAGCAAGGGCATGCTGGGCGCGCGCTGGTACTGCGCCAGCAGGCTGGTGTGAGCGCTGCTTTGCTGGCCGCAGGCGAGCGCCGCGTCGGCAAATTCGCTCGCCACCAAGTTGAAGGCTTCGGGGTTCAGCGCCAGCAGTTGTGCGTAGGCTGCCATGGACTGTGCGGGATCACCGTGGCGAGTCAGGTATTGGCCGGTCAAGACATGGCCCCTGGCTGACTGGGGGGCCGCCTCACGCGCGTTCTGCAGCGCTTGCTGCGCATCCACAAGCTTGTTGGCGGTCTCGGCCTCGAGCGCCAGCTCGCACCAGTAGTGCGCAATCCGCGAGGCAAAAGAGCCGGTGCCTGCACGCTCCAATTGCTGGGCGACGGCGATCGCATTGCGCCACTCGCGCGAGCGCTCATACAGTGTCAGCAGTGCCAGGCGCGCTTCGAGCTGAAAGCTCGTTCCGTCAAGCGCCTTGAACGCGTCTTCAGCGCGGTCGAACAGTCCGGCCTTCAAGAAGTCTTGCGCCAGCGCATGCTGAGCACGTTCGCGCTCGGCGCGCGGCAAGTCACCACGCTGCAGCAAGTGTTGATGAACACGCACGGCGCGCTCGTGTTCGCCGCGGCGACGGAACAGATTGCCCAGGGCGAAGTGCAGCTCGGACGTGTCGGGGTCGTTCTGCACGACCTCGATGAATGCGTCGATGGCCTTGTCGTGCTGTTCGTTGAGCAACAGGTTGAGGCCCTTGAAATAGGCTTTCGACGCGTCGCGCTGTTCGCGCTTCCATTGCCGCAGATCCAGGCGCGACCCCAGCCAACCCATCGCAAACGCGGCCGGCAGCGCGATCAGCAGCCACTGCAGGTCAAAGTTCATCGGGTGGCGCTTGCGTGTAGTTCAAGCTGTCATCTGCCGCGGGTGCGCCCACAGCCAGCTTGCGCTGTGCCTGGCGTCGCTGGCGCCACCAGGCAGGCACCATGGCAAGCACGCCAAAGGCACAGCCCAGGGCGAATGCCACCAGCACGATGATGATCAGGGGAGCATGCCACTCATGGCCGAAAAACCAGCGCACGCTGACCTCCTGCTGGTTGTTCAGCGCGAAGGCAAACAGCGTGAAGAAGAGGACGGCTCTGAAGGCCCAGACAATGATTCGCATCAGTGGCATTTTAAGCGTTGCGGGACCTGGGTCTCGCGCGGCTAAGCCGCTGCGAGTTCATGCGTGATTGACGAAGCACCTGCGCCTTGCCAATCGCTCGACGGGCCTCGGGGTGCAAGAGCAGTCACGGCCCGCAAGCTTTCAGCGGGGGCGCGGGCTCAGTCCGGGGTCGGGGCTTCGTCGCGCAAGGTCTTCGCATCCACAGCCTCGCGCAACGCCTTGCCCGGTTTGAAGTGCGGTACGAGTTTTTCGGGGATGGTGACTTGCTCGCCGCTGCGTGGATTGCGGCCCATGCGCGGCGGGCGACGGTTGATCGAGAAGCTGCCGAAACCGCGAATTTCAATGCGATGTCCGCGCGCCAAT
>Ga0315270_10001502_pt1 | contig 12386 bp, 9 predicted proteins | sample C1_bottom_MG_FD_204932 | JGI IMG/M metagenome (GOLD analysis project Ga0315270, IMG submission 204932) | Sediment microbial communities from Yellowstone Lake, YNP, Wyoming, USA - C1_bottom | ecosystem: Environmental > Aquatic > Freshwater > Lake > Sediment | place: USA: Wyoming | collected... | reverse complement strand
CATCCTGATCACGGTCACGCCATCACAACAAGCCCTGGTGGAAAAGTCCTGGGTGCGCGCGGGCACGCATATCAGTGCGATGGGCGCCGATACCAAAGGCAAGCAGGAACTCGATCCTGCGCTGGTGGCAAGCGCCGCCCTGTTCGTGGACGAAGCGGCGCAGGCCATCAGCATCGGTGAATGCCAGCATGCCTACCGCGCCGGTCTGATCACGGAACAGAGCTTTCGCGGCAGCCTCGGCGCAGTCATCGCCGGCCTGTGCGAGGGACGCCGCGACAGCCAGGAGATCACCTTGTTCGACGGCACCGGCGTGGCTTTGCAGGACCTGGTGGTGGCCGACCTGGCTGTCCGGCTGGCTGCCCAGCGCGGCCTGGGAAGCCGCGTCGACTATTGAAGGTCGCGAGCCGAGCAAGGCATCAACTCGGCGCTGGCGCGGCCGCGCACGGACCTCGACGACCTGCAGGCTGTTCTGTATTTTGGTTTGGGGCTTGAGCAGCAACCGACTTGCCTGCGCGCCAGAATTCTTGCACTGAGGCCCGTGTCAAACGAGGTTCCCGGCGCTTCATCGGGCGAAAGAGATGGTCTGGCTGAGTGCTTATGAAACCGTCGTTCATGAGCACCGGCATCTCGGCCATGAGCGCGTATTCGTCGCTGGCGGCTTCCCGGTTGTCTACTGCATCGTGAGCAACCTAGATGCCTGGGGCAGACCATCAGGTCAAGACGTAGCGTCGAGCGGCGGTGTGATGTCTTTCGGACTCTCCACCGTGTTGTTTTAGGGGGTTAGCTGGCTGGTCAGCGCTGTCAAGATCGCGTGACAGTGGCTAACGCACGCCGCCGTAGCCATGAGGCCCTGCCATGTGGAAATTCGCACCCATCGTGTTTGCCGCATTGCTGTCGATCACTTCTCCACCCGACCAGGCCACGCCGGTTACTTTGAGGCGACATTGTTAGGCAGTTCCGAGGTCCCGGCCAACGCTTCCCCAGGGACCGGATTCGCGACCGTCATCTATGACAGCGGCGCACATACGATGGACGTCAACGTCATCTTCAGTGGTCTGCTCGGTACCACCACCGCTTCGCATATTCATTGCTGCGGGTCGTCATCCGCAAATTTTCCAGTTGCGACCCAAGTGCCCACATTCTCAGGCTTTCCGCTGGGCGTTACCGCTGGCTCTTACTCGCATCTGTTCGATATGACCCAGGAGGCTTCCTATAACCCAACCTTCTTCTCCTTACACGGCGGTACTGCAGCGTCCGCCGAGTTCGCGTTGCTGACTGGAATGACGGCTGGGAACACCTATTTCAATATCCACACTCAGGTGTTCCCAGGTGGAGCGATACGTGGCACTCTGATTCAGCAGACCGTGCCTGAGCCGTCGACGCTCGCTCTGCTCGGCTTGTCTGTCGCTGCTCAGGGCGTTACATCACGCCGCCGCATGGGTGCCGAATTGACTGCATGAAGGCGGGTCTGTGGATACGCCACGGGTGCAAAAATGGCGCATGAACCGCCCGTCCGCGAGCGCTTCAGCCCGAGGTCAGCGTTGCAAGGGAGTCGCCGTGTGCTCGACGCGCGCGCTGGCCATGCCGCCGGTGTAGTTGCACAGCCCGGTGGCCGGGTCGTAGAGCTCGGCGCTGCCGAGTGCCGGCTCGGTGTCGTTACCGCCGCCCACGATGAGCACGCGGCCGTCGGCCAGCGCCGTCGCCGTGTGGCGGTACCGCTTGGCGCGCAGCCTGCGGTTCGGGTCCAACGTGAAGACCCGGGTCGCCGGGTCGAAGATCTCGATCTCATCGAGAGCACGGTGGTTGTCGTTGCGGTGACTCTTGCCGCCGGTTACGAGGACGCGGTCGTCGGTCAGCAGTGTGGCAGTGAAATCCGAGCGTGCACGATTCAGCGAACCGCAAGCGGTGAGCAGCCTTGTCTGGGGGTCGAAGATGGCCGCGTCGCTCACGGTGCTGCCGTCCACGGTGCTGACGCCCCCCACGACGAGCACGCGCCCGTCGCGCAGTGCCACCGCGCAATGGCTGCGCACCGAATCGTTGGCGCCGGTGGTCGAGAAGCCACCGCCGGAGTAGACCTCGCCGCCGTCGCTGGAGCCCGAGGCTCCACCCCAGATCAGCACCGAGCCACGTGAGCGAATCAGCGTGGCCGTGTGCAGGCTGCGTCCTGCATTGAGCGATCCGGTGGCGCTGAAGTTGCCGGTCGCGGCGTCGTATATCTCGGCGCTGGCGATGCCGGGATTGCGCCCGCCGGTGACCAGGGCACCGCCGACGACATAGGCGATGGTGTGCGCATCGCGCGGCTCGGCCATCGAGCCGGTGGCCGTGAAGCGCCTCGTCAACGGGTCAAATAGCTCGGCGCTGGTCACTTCGGCTATGTTGAGCCCTGACTTGCTGCGGCCGCCGGTGAGCAGCACCTTGCCGCCAGGCAACCCGATGGCCGCATGAAGGTGGCGCGGTACGGTCATCAAGCCGACGGTCCGGCCGAAGGTTCCCGTGACCGGGTCATAGACCTCGGCGGTGGCGAAGATGTCCTGGTTTACCGCGGCGCTGTCGTTGGCTCCGCCGGCAATCAGCACGCCGTACGGCGCGAACTGGAGGGGACGCGTACGGCCACCGAAGATCCAGTCGATGAAGCGCCTTAAGACGCTCACCAGTTGGCCGAGAAAGCGCGAGAGCGATGAATCTGGCATGTGTCAAACCTCCCCAGTAGAGTGAATGCCGCCGTCGTCGGATCGCGCCACACAGGCGCCGGTGATGGTTCCGTCGTCCATCCATCCGTGGTGCTCGCCCGCCGGAATCTTTGCTGCATTGATGGCGAGCGAGGTGATGTAGATCCGGTTTGAATACGAATACGAATACGAACGCGATACGACGATGGCGGGGTCACCCCAGAGCGCCGCTATTCCGTTGGGAGGGTTGACCTTTTCCCCATAGGGCCAGGTATTGCCTCCGTCGCGCGAGCAAGACCATCCCAGAACGCTCGTTCCCGGGAACACGACTCGGTCATTGGTGGTGTAGGTGACCTTGCCATCGTCCTTGCCAGTGGCCGGATGGTGATCTGGTGCACAGGCACTGAGCACCGCCACGGCGCATACCGTCGCAGCAGCGGTCCAACACTGCGAAACTCGGCTCGTTACGCGAGTACCGCGGCCAGCGAGGCCATCGACATGGGACAACTCGCCAGCGGCGAACAGTGTCATTCGAGGCTCCCGGTTGGACTTGGCGAGTCAGTCTAAATGAACCTGCGTCGCTGTCACACCCCCTAGGCTGTTGGCGCCGATGCGTGCGGCGCTTGCCCGCCACAGGCAGCCTCCTGGCGGACCTGGTCGCGACATCCCGATGCCGGCCAGCGAGACACGCCCACATCAAGTCTGTGTCCAGCTCGGAGACGAACTGACTTGCCCCAGACCGGCCATTCACAGATACCGGTAGCCGGCCAGAAGCGGGTGCCGGTGACCGGCGGCTTTCAGGTTGCTCGATTTGAGGGGATGAAGTCAGCCAGCAGCGCCCAGGCGCGGCCCGACGTTCGGCGGCTCAAGACTGAACCCGGTCTCCGACTTTTCGATCTTCCTGCTCCGGAGCGGTCTCTGAGGGTGCAATCTGGCGGTCGGCAAAGTGGCGATCAACTCAATACTCGCAGCACCGGCATCCATCCCACCGCAGACGTTCACGGCGACGAAATCGCCTCCACGAAGCCGACCATGACGCCTGCCGAAACAATTGCCGCGGCGGCCCCATCAACCAATCTGCCGTCCTGCAGGCTGCAACTCATCGGCGGGGCTAAAGCCATCCGGCGCGACGCAGGCGGCGGTAGACGAAGACGCAACCCAGCAGGGTCACAACCACGGCCACCGGATACCCGGCCCGCCACTTCAACTCCGGCATCCACTCAAAGTTCATGCCGTACTGGCTGAAGATCACGGTGGGGATGGCCAGGATCGCGCCCCAGCCTGCCAAACGCTTGACTACCTCGTTCTGGTTGTTGGCCACCAGGGCAAGGTTCACCTGCATGGCCGTGGTCAGCATGTCGCGCATGCCGTCGATCAGTACCACCAGCCGAGAGACATGATCCTGGATGTCGCGGAAATACGGGCGCAGTTCCTTCGGGATCAGGTCTTCGTGCAGGCGCATCAACTCGGCGCTGATTTCCGCCAGGGGCAAGGCCGCATTGCGCAACTCCAGCAGATGGCGCTTCAGGGCGTATAGCCTCTCGATCACCAACCCGTCGAACCGGTCTTTGAAGATGTCAGTCTCGATGGCTTCGAAGTCCTGCTCGCACTTCGCCACAATGGGCTGGTAGTTGTCGGCCACGAAGTCCAGCACCGCATACAGGGCCAAGCCGGGCCCCTTGTGCAGGTCTTTCGTGCCGACTTCGCAGCGCTGCAGAACCTGCGCGTAGCTCGACGAAGCGCCGTGCCGCACGGAGACCAGGAAGTTCGAGCCGACGAACAGGTGCGTCTCGCCGTAGACCACCTGGTCCGACTCCAGCTGCGCAGTCTTCAGCACGATGAAGAGCGAGTTGCTGTAGGCCTCGATCTTGGGCCGCTGGTGGGCGTGGTGGGCGTCCTCGATGGCCAGTTCATGCAACCCGAACTCGCCCTGAATCTTCTGCAACAGTGCGTCGTCGGGCTCGTGCAGGCCCAGCCACACGAAGGTGTCTGGCTGCTTGATGACTTCGCTGATCTCGTCGAGGGAGATCTCGCCAAGGGATTGGCCATTTCGATAAGCCATGCTGTTCACGATTGATGTCATCGCCTGGGACCTCTGGTGCGACCGTGTACCGGCCGGTGGGAGCCACAGTTTGGTGGCCGAGGTTGATATGCGTCTGTGCGGTGGCGAACCGCACGCGCCAGTCGGCGCGCGGGTGCAGTTCGGACGAGGCGGCTGCGGTTCACCGCCATCTTGCGGCGGCCGAGTGGCGCGGAGAGCAGGTCGAGCCGCGATGATCGTGAATGTCGACTGCAGTCGTTCAATGAGGAGCATCACCAAAGACTGCTCTTGAAAACGCGCGCGAACTGGCAGTCCCGGCAGAAGCGGGTATTCGTCGCCGACTACTTTCGGGCTATCTACCGAATCGTGAGCAACCCAGAGGCCTAAGGCAGATCATCAGGTCAAGTCGTAGCCGCGAGCAGCGGCGTGATGTTCTTCGGGTTTTCCAAGGTGTTGTCCTAGGGGGTTGCCTAGCTGGTCAGCGCTGTCAAGATCGCGTGACCGTGGCCAACGCACGCCACCGTCGCCAGGAGCCCTGCCATGTGGAAATTCGTACCCGTCATGTTTGCCGCAATGTTGGCTATCGCTTCTCCGCCCGGCCAGGCCACGCCGGTCATTTTTGAGGCGACTTTGTTAGGCAGTTCCGAGGTCCCGGCCAATGCGTCCCCAGGGACCGGGTTCGCTACCGTCATCCTCGACACCGGCGCACATACGATGGACGTCGACGTCATCTTCAGTGGACTGCTCGGTTCCACTACGGCTTCGCACATTCATTGCTGCGGGTCACCATCTGTAAATTTGCCAGTTGCGACCCAATTGCCGACATTCTTAGGATTTCCGTCAGGTGTTACTTCCGGCTCCTACTCGCATCTGTTCGATATGACCCTGGCGACTTCCTATAGCCCATCCTTTTTCTCTGGACACGGCGGTACTGCAGCGTCCGCCGAGCTCGCGTTGCTGACTGAAATGACGGCTGGGAACACGTACCTCAATATCCACACGCAGATGTTCCCGGGTGGAGAAATTCGGGGCACTCTGATTCAGCAGACCGTACCTGAACCGTCCACGCTCGCTCTGCTCGGACTGTCTGTCGCTGCACTGGGCGTTGCATCACGCCGCCGCATGGGTGCCGAATTGACAGCATGAATCTATGGTCCGAGGGGACGTGATCTTCATTGACAGACCATCGAGCGGCGGCACACTATTCTTGGCCCCAAAAACGAATCAGGGGTGGCTTATGTTGAGTGCTTTCAGCCAGAAGTTCAGGGACCATGGCAGTAGCGGGCATATCCTCGGCGGCACAGTGGTACGCACAAAGACGCAGTCAAGTCGTCAAAGTGCCACGCGCGATGACGTCATCCACAGTAGCCACGAAGTTACGCATCAGCCTAAGCAGCCCAGCCACAACATGCCGACTCCCGGCCACCAGGACGGAGCTTTCGAGGGACTCGAAGTAACTGAATCAAATTGGGGTGATTGGGACCAAGCCTGCGAGGAGTGCGCAGCAAAGGCACTCCGTGGGCGATTGCTGAACGAAGATCTACGCCCGCCCCTTTAAAGAGAAAAATGTTTGACCGACCGCTCCGGCCAATTGCAGTCTTCCACCAACGCCAACTGGGCGGCAACCAATTGGCGCGTTGCCCATAAATGGGCTCAGGCCGGCTGGGCAAGGCCTTGGCACCAACTGCAAATGCCCACGTTTCGTGGACTTCGTGCCCACGCTGCCCTTGTTGGGTGCGAGCAAAGTGCTCAAGACGAAGCTGCGCGAACCCTTCTGGGCCGGCCAGAAGCGTCTGGCAGAGTGAAGCGGCGCCAGTCGCGGGCGCGGTCTTCGGCTCGCCGCGGCGCTTGGGCCGAAGTGCCGGGCGATGCCTGCCCCGTCAGGTCATCTGGGCCCCGGCGGCGCGGGCGGCCGCCCGAACTCCACGAAGCGCATGTTGGCGGTGCAGCCCACCGTCGCACACGTTGGGTTGGAAGCGCCGGGTGGCACGGCGTTGAGGGTCACGTCATACAACTCAACCGCGAACAGGCCTGCTCCCGGAATCAGCCGAGGTGCTATGTAGTCGCCAAAGCGCGAGATCTGTGTGGCGTTGCTCGAAGTGACCTGGTACACCACGAAATCGTTCATGAAGCCCACGGAGAATTGGGGATAGCCGAGTGTTCCGCCACCCACGCCCAGCGCGATGCCGATATCCGTTCCGTCGGTACCCAGACCCGCCATCGCGAACGCATAGTCGGAGTTCCAGATGTCGTACTCGCTGAGGGCCTGATAGCCGGCACCCGACGGCGTAACGGTTTCCAGCCGCACGTAGGAGCGAGGCCGGCCGCCACCGCTGTTGGCGCCCGCGTCGAAGGCAAAGAGGTACTCGTCCCTGGAGGGAACGCCCAGGCCGGGTATCACGGAACGGTAGGTGGCGCCGGTGATGTTCCCCGGGAACGACACGGCCACCCAGTCACTGCCATCCGGGGCGGTTGAGGTGTAGCTGCCACCCTGCTGGATTTGGCTGATGGGGACCGTGCTGGGCGTGATGGTGTTCACCGCATCGGGCCAGACGAACACGCGCAGGGTGCTGGAATTGTCCAGCGACCCGACCACCATCTGCCCCGGTGCACCCTGCACGAAGTGGGTCTTGTTCAGGCCATTCGACCCGGTCAGGCGTGCGAAGCCGTAGTTCACCACCGTCGACGCAGGGTTGGCCATGTCGGCCAGCGACATCCGCGCGACGATGCGCTGCCCGGTGTAGACCTGCCCAGGTGTCGGGAAGCCATGATCGATGCCAACGTAAAGGAAGGTGTTGGACCAGGCCAGATCCGGGTAGTCCAGCCATTCGTTGCTGGCGATGCCCAGGCCACCGGACACGCCAGCTACGTTGGTGCCGGTGAGGTCGGCATAGGTCCAGGCATTCCAGAAGTCGGCGCTGATCGCCGCCGGGGTGGCCCAGGCGATGCGTAGTCGATCGGGCGTGGTGATCACGTTGGGTGTGACGGTGGTGTTCACCACGGGCTGGTACTGCAGAAGCCAGACGAAGAGATTCTGCTGGGGCAGGTACACCACCACCTGATCGCAGCACAGACCCCCGTCGCTGGCCGGGAAAAACGAGGTGCGCGCGGGGTTGCCCGGTTGCGCACTGAACAGGTTCACATCAGTGAAGGTCAGTCCATCGTTGATGGAGTAGCTGATGCCGGTGTTGTACGTGGACAGCACGACACCGCCTGACTGCGCGGCCGTGTTGGGATCAGGCGGCACGCCGGCGCTGCGCATCGTAGTGTTGCGCGGGATCTGCACGGCCGCTCCTCCCGCGCTGGTGCCCAGAGACGTGCTGGTGGGCGTGGGCGGGAACAGCTGGCGAGGCGGGCCGACAGGGATAAGCATCGGCGACTCGGCGTTAGGCCCGAAGCTGGGCGGGGCCGCAGGGGCCGGAGGGTAGAAGGCCGACGCGGGAGACTGCACTACTGCCTGACCCAGTGTCGCGACGATGGGACCTGGCACCGCCGGCAGCGTGAACGAAGTCTGCGCTTGGAAGGGACAGGTCGCTGCCCCGAACTTGTAGGTGCCACGTACGTTCAACGGGAAGGCCGCTGTCCCGCTCAGGCTGGAGAAGATCGCGTCCAGAACGCGGATCTCCTCGGGCGCGACGGTACCCGCCGCGTACGCAAAAGGCGAGGGGCCCTGGTAAGTTCCGTTGTCGGCCGAGATCGCGGTGATGGACACGTCCTGGGCCGCTACATTGCCTTCGTTGACGAGTGGGATAGCCAGCGACACGTTGCCGTTGTCCCATATGGAGGAACCGATCCCGGGCCCGTCCTCAATCTTGAGCGAGGCGTACGACGCGCACTCTACCGAGAGGGTAAGGAGGGACCCCGGGGCCGAGTTCAGCACGACCCTGATCTCATCGCTGTCCTCCAGGGCAACCGGTATAACGATCCTGCCCACGCGCTGGTTGAAATCACTGGGACCCAGGATCTGTTTGCCGTTAAGAAACACTGATGCGGAGCTGACCCGATTCGCGCCGCTGGCATCTCCGTTCACCGCAACGAGCTGGCAGGGTGCACCCGCGCATCGAGCGAAGGTTTCGACGAAGGTCTGTGTCGGGCCCGCCTTGCGCGTGTACTGCTTGGGGCCGAACGTGGAGGCGCCCTCAGTGGCGGGCACAGCAGGGGCTGCAACGGAAGCTGCGGTAGCGAATTTTGTGGTGGAGACGCCAGTGTCGACGCTGCCCACCGCTGCGAGGATGCCGCTGACACCTGCAGCGGCATTCAGGTCGACGCTGGGTTTGTCACCGCTTCCACCACCGCACCCACCGACAAGCAGAGCAGCCGCCAAGACGCACAGGATATGGATGCGAGAGAAAGAGCGGAACTGAAAGGCAATCATGGTTTGCACCTCCGTCGACTTGATAACTTTTACGCATTCACTTTTACGCTTTCGCGCGCATCGCTCCATCCCTAGAACGATACCTAGAACAGACAAGCTGTGCACCGCTTGCTGCTGGTGGCGCGGTGAACGGCGCCCGCAACCTCGGCTAGTACAGCCCCGCGTAGTGGCGCGCACGTCTGCGTCCTCGTCTCGATCCGGACGCTGCAGCCCTTTCTGGTGCTGTAGAGCGCCGCGTGTGCGCGCCAGATCGTCCTCGAACTACTAACTACGGCCCGAACTGCGGCGGCGAGTTCAAGATCATTGCCGCCATCCTCGATGCACCGGTGATCGAGGCGAGCCTCAAGAACTCTGCATTGATGGTCCTATCCCGAGTGACAGCTTTGAGGCGACCAGTTTGGGCGATTGACGGTCAGCAAAGGGTCGGGCTGCGACAGCCGACCAATCGGATTCATCGCCGGAAAGCCGGCGTTGAAGGCTCGATGCCCGTAAGCTGCCAATCGCCGACGAGTCATTTTGACCCAAAGGCGTCCGTGGCGATTTTCGAATAGGGCGACCGGTTCACCTGGAAACGGACGTTCGCTGACCTCGTCGAGGAAATCAGAATTCGGCGGGAACGGTCGATCGCGCGCGTCTGTGGAAGTGGGCCTATCGACCAGAAGTTGCCTGTCAAGCCAGCCAGTCCGAGGTAGGCGGTGTCAGGGGAACGTGTCCGACGACAGACTCCGGCGATCTCCAACTCCAACAGGATTCGTGACATCGACTGCTACGGCGAGATGCGCAACGGCTATGACTGACTTGGCTCTGGCAACCTTGCCCACCTGCAGATGGTCAAGGTGCCCGAGGCCAAACTCGCATTCCCGGTCATCGACATAAACGGTCAGTTGCCGCTGCCCTTCTTACACGCCGCACCCTTCCAACGGCCGGTCATCTCCACGCGGACCTTTCCCCCCTGTCCCTGCATGCGGTCTATCACGGCTGTGTAGCTCTCCGCAGACTTGGCATTGAACTTCGCGTGCGTCGTCGAGGGATCCAGCCCTGTGCAGGTCTCCTCCATCTCGTAGCGGCCGGCCGTCTGCGCAAGAACCTTGCGCGTGCAATTGGCGTCGTCGGACTTCATCAGTTGCCCGCGGTCAAGGTCTTGCTTGGTCACGCAGGTTGTCGACGTGTGCGAGTTGGTCTTGCCGGCACGCGCTGCCATCACCGCCTCCATCTTCGCGCGTTGCGCAGGCGGCATCTTGTCGAGTGCGTCCTTGGGAATGGGTAAGCCAGACATCGCGGTGGCCGAGGTCACCTCCCAGGCACCGGTCTTGATATCGAAGCCCTCAGCGTGCGACAGCGGCGACAACGTCACCGTCGCGACTGCGAAAATGATTCGGCGCAACGTCATACGGCACTCCTGAGGGTGAAATGTCAATAATAAGCCCGCGTCGGCTCAGTCGACGAAGAAATCCGCGATGAAGGTTTACCTCCCCATCACGGCCGAATGCTTGTCTAGGTAGTAGTGCGCTCCAAAGGGCCTTGGAGGGCGTGGCGACTTTCTGACAGCTTGGATGACCGCAATTGGCCGAGACTGCCAGTTCGCGCGCGTTCTCAACAAAAGTCTTTGGTGATGCTCCTCATCACGAGTGCTGTCAACATTCGCAGGTGATGGTGATGGTGATGGTGATGGTGATGGTGATGGTGAACTTGCCATACTGACCAAATGACCGCTGCAACCTCGGGAGAGCGATGCTGTTCCGACTCGGCCAATGACACCGCGCTGGTCGTGGTGTTCCAAAGGGCGCCGAGCTATATGGCGTTTGCCGTCGCTGAGACCGAGCTCAACTGCCTCAAGCGCGCGGCGTAGCAAACCAAGGCAAAGTCAGAACAAGCGCCCGGCAAGAAGTGTGACGCCGGAAAACACCGACCATCCGCCCGAGGCAGCACTCAATCCCTTACTCACACCCAGATCCAGAGTGAGTCCAGGAGAAACCGCGTAACTTGAGGCGATCAGCGCTTGCGACGTACTTCCAGCCCCACCTTGGTGCGTGCCTGACAACTCCGCAACCACTCCCAATCTTTCGGTCACGTTGCGCGCCAGTGCGGACGCCCAACCGGTTTGCCAAGGTCGGATCCCGGCATCGACGCCGCCAAGATGCGTCGTCGTGACGTTGAGGTCGAGGTGCCACCCGTGGGCGAAGTCAGCGCTGTAGATACCGTTGAGGCCCACATCAGAATTGCCGCTGCCCAAACCGCTGCCGGCTGTCGGTAGTTTCGCACCAAGCTCGATGCCGAAGGCGGAAGCGTCATTCATCGCAAGGCGGCGCTTCAGGACGATGGTCGTGTCGCCGCCGCCACGCAAAGCAGAGCCATCGGCATCGCGCTGAAGAACGATGGCATCGCCTCCAATGCGAATGCCCCAATCGGGCGTAAAGGCGAACTTGAGCGTGTAAGGCAGGCTCTCGCGGCGCTTTGGGTCATTGGCCCTGCTGCTCTGGATGCCCGCCTCGACTTCCAACCAGCCCGGCGCCGAAAGCGCTGCCGGCGTCGAGACGCTCGGACGATAGGGTGTTACCGCGGGCGAATCGTCGGCTAGAGTGGCCGTGACGCAACCGACCGCGACGCACGCGAACAACGTCACGCGCCCAAATGTGCCCATGGTGAAGTGGAGATTCATGACGCGTTGTTCGGTACCGAATGGAAGTGAGGTTGAACCCGTAGGCGATACATCATCGTGCAACACCTGAAAAAGAACCAAGGTTGCGATGCGCGCATCATGCCCTACGACAGTGGAACCCCGAACCCGGGCCGGCGTCTGCGAACCCGCGCAGGCGGCTTACTTCACATGCCGCGATGGGAATTGATCTGCCCTGAAGCGGTCGCTCGTCTACAACTGAAACTGGCCGGCTGTGTGAGATCACGAACGGCCGCTTCGTAGAAGCGAAACAAGAAAAGCGATGGCTCGCCGTCCGGCTGCTTTGGAGGAACCCGGCTGGCAGGTTTGGGTCGACCCGCAACGGTGAAGCTCAGAGGCAGCGGTCACTCAATCGGTGCGCACTGCCAATGACCGTTTGGGAGCGCAATCGTCGACAGCGCGTATCGGCCATCAGCTGACGGTCACCGTGGCGTGGTGGACGACAGCATCAGTTAAGGCTTGTGTGACACCTGCCCTCGCGCGCAGGCGGTCGTGCGCCCTCGCTGCGTCCGGGCAGGTGTTGCATAAGCCTCGAGGGAGGAAACCGCGGCGAACGCCACGGAGGTCGTTGAGCGCAGCGGCTATGGCGATTGGTCTGCGCTGGCCTGGCGATCCGACTGCGCG
>Ga0315270_10001501_pt1 | contig 12396 bp, 1 predicted proteins | sample C1_bottom_MG_FD_204932 | JGI IMG/M metagenome (GOLD analysis project Ga0315270, IMG submission 204932) | Sediment microbial communities from Yellowstone Lake, YNP, Wyoming, USA - C1_bottom | ecosystem: Environmental > Aquatic > Freshwater > Lake > Sediment | place: USA: Wyoming | collected... | reverse complement strand
CATCGCAGGTCCCACCCTTCTTGGCCGTGGCGATCACGCGCTTCATGCCCTCAGAGTACTTCTGGTCCTGCTCAACCTTGCTCTTCTCAACGTCCTCCATCCGGCTATAACGCCAAGACGTGAAGTCGGGAAGGATCTTCACGCGGGACAGGAGGTTGCCCTTGGCGGGAGCGGGGGGACCGATGAACCCCTTGGGCAGTCTCTGGAAGTCGGTCAGGGGATCGAAGTAGAAGACGGCCATATCACGATCCAGTTGCGCATAGTCCAGTTCTTGGATCGTGTACAACTGGTCGAGGAGATCGTAGTCCTTCGCCGCCTTGGCGGCATCGATGGCAACCTGTCGGGTGCCAATCTGATCAAGGATCTCAAACCAGCCCTCCTCCGTCTTCTTCCAGACCGCATCTACCTGAGAGCGGGACTTCGCCAGACGCTCCGCAACATCAGGATGCGCCACAAGGTAGATAGCACGCGCTGCAGTCCACTCCTTCCGCGCAACTTGATACGCAACCTCAGTAGCAAAGTTGTCGCGGTTCGGAGAGATGATGTTGAAGAACCCCTGCGTCATGTCGTCCGTCATCCACTTGTCCTGCAGGGCGAGCCAGTCGGCAGGACTACGACCCATCGCATCCGCTTCGAACAGTTCAGGGTGCGACTGGTAATACAAATACCGCTCAGTAGAAGCCCGCAACTTAGCGTCACGGTATTCCTTAGTCCCCGGCGTCAACTCGGAGATGATCCGGTCGTTCTTCATGGTCAACTGGCGCATACCCTCGCGCCCATTCACGACTGCACGCTGCCACTCAGGCGACTGCTTGGCCCACTCACTCTTGGGAGAACGAGGAGACAGGATGTCCTTCAACTCACCGGGGATAAGAACATCCTTGACGCGCGAGGCCCGGTCAACCCAGTACAAGCGCAGCGCCTTGCCATCATCGGTCGCCAACCATGCGTCTGCAGCCTTCGCGTCCTTATCCTTCAGCGCATAGTAGAACGCCTGAAGCCCAAGCGACTTGTTCCCCGGCTTGATCGCACCAAAGAAGAACAACTGTGAGGCAATAAGCGTTACATCCTTCGCGTCCAGCCCATCTTTACTCAACTCAAGGAACATCTTCCCAGCCTCGACCGGCCAGAAGGAAGACCACCCATCGGCCACAGTGCCCCACGGCGTCATCCACGGGATCTCCGCGAGTTCCCACGCGCCTGTGGGGTAGTTGTTAGCGTCAAGGATAGGCCGGTAACCCATGCGCTGGGGAATGTGCATCGCGTTCAGGATCGCGCCACCAATGTCCTGCTGCGCAGGGTTGATCAAACGAACCCAAGAGGCGAGCACGTCGCGCGCAGTCAGGTCGCCCTTGCTGATCTGCAGTAGAGGCTTCAGCCCACGGGAAGCATCGGAGAAGGAGCCAAGGTCGAGATAGGTCCCCGGCGCCCATGGAAGTTCGATCTTTCGGGCATCAGCCGTGGACAGGCCAATGCCCATCGGGTCTTCCGGATGATTCTTCGCATATTCCGTCCGATTCTGCTTCTCGATGAAATCACCGATCCGGTCAAAGTACGTAAACAGAGCCGGATGATTCATCATCTCGCCAATGAACAGGACGTTGTTCTTGATCGTGTAGGAGAAGAACGGAGCCATCTGGTTGAACAGGCGCTCAATCGGACCATCGCCCTGCGTGGGCCAGAAGCGGCCAACGCTCTCCTTGATGTACTCAATCGTCTTGGCATCAGCCAAATCAGCAGCCAACGCAGGGTCCTTCACAGTCTTCTGAACTGACCGCAGCGCCTCAGCGTACACCTTGTCATACATGCCCTGCGCCAAGCGGACCTTCGCTGCGATCTCAAGGCGACCTGCGATCTCCGGGGGAATCTGCACGGCACCAACCACCACGTCCCAAAGCGCTCTGGGGTCGCTCTCGGTGTTCTTCAGCCCCTTCTTCATCCTCTCAGTGCCCATCGCCTTGATATCAGCGAGCAACTGGGTAGAACGGTCGAAGCCAAGCGTGTAGGCATCCAACGCACGCGCCCGCGCACTCCGGAACTCGCCATTCGTAAAGAACGAGCCAGACGCAGCCTTGTGCCACGTCTCCTTAATGAACGAATCCACGCCGTTCATAATCGCAAACGAGAAGTTGGTGAAGATCAAGTTCATCCAGAAGGAAGACAACGTTCGAAGCGCATGTCCCGACAAATCGCGCCAACGGAACACAGGATGAAGCAGCAAATCATGAACCACATCGGTAGCCACCTTGAAGAGATCCTTAAACGTCGCAGTCTTACCAGCAAACAGTGTTTCATCGAGGAACTTGCCAACCTTCTCATCGATAGCCTTCTGAACAGCGTCGAGTTGCTCCGCACTCTTGACCATCCCATCAGGGATCGTACCCTTGGCCCGCGTCAGGACATACGCCCTCAACTCGTCAGCCTTCATGAACTGGGGGAATGCGATCAGGGTCTTGCCATCGGGGGAGGCAATCGGCCCATAGCGGTCGATCACATACTTCCGCAGGAGGGGGAGATCACGGGCAGCCATCAGCCCGATGTCGGCATCGCCACGCACCACGGCCTCGGCCAACTCTGCCCGCGACAACTTCCCAGTCGCAAGCCGAGCCTTCATGTTACGCGAATACATTCCAAGACTACGCATCACATCAGCGTACAGTTCAGGATCATGGGGAAGGTCTTCCCACTTCCCACCCGGCTGGAAGTTCGCAGGGTTAGACCGGTCGGGGATGATAGCGTAGTTGTCCTCCCACCACTTCGCCTCTTCCTGAATGCTCCATGACTTTTTCAGCCCAGCCTCAATATCAGCACCAACACGAGGCGACCAAGTACCACGGCGAACCAGTTCCGTACGCGAAAGACGACCACTCTCAAGCGGAAGCCCCTGCCCATAGGAAGACAACGCAGGAGCCATCTCATCAAGGTTGCGAAGATCATTCACCCCAAGAAGGGACTTCACAGCATTCTCAAGCGTCTGCTTCTGGAATAGGGACACGTCCTCAGGCTGGTAGCCCTGAACGTCCCTATCTACGCCATAACGCTTCTCGTACTCGTCCATAATCCTGCTCAGAGGCTGACCGTGCATCTCGTTCGAAAGATTCTCAAACTGCTTCCCGGCCTCGATCCGGACCTCCTCAGCGCGCAGGCGCAGGAAGATCTCATCGCGAAGCACATCGAACTCATCGCCAGACTTGACACCAAGTTTTGCAAACGCTTCCATCTCAGCCCGGTCAACAAGCACAGTGCCATAATTACGCCGAGAGAAGGAGCCATTCAGAACATGATAGGCTTCGTTATACCTATAGGGGTCAGCGCCCACAGATTCAAGCGCCTTCGCCTTGCCGATCACAGCCCGGAAATCGGCCTCAAAGCGAACCGTCGAAGGATTCTCAGCAGACCGATACCCACGAGGACCGCGAGGCATTGTCTTCATATCTGCCTTCCGGCCACGCGCAGAGGAGATCGCATCTGCAGCGACCTTCCAATGGCTCTCCCAAGTCGGCAAATCATAGAAATCCTCGCGCATGCCAACGCGATCTTCAAGATAGTCAGCCCAACGGTAATTCGGATCACCAGTAATCAAGCCAAGCCGGTTATCAACGCGCTGCTTCAGGATCTCCACAAAGTCATGGAAGCGAGGATCGGCCAACGAAGTCTCAAAACCACGCAGATCAGACAGGATGCGGAGGGCCGTCACCTCCTTGCGCAACATCTCATCCACAACACCAATACGCCTGAGCAGGTCGTCCGCAACCGGAACATTGAAGATCCGGTCCAACTGCGCGCCATGCCGCTTGTAGTTCTCGGACACAGGACCAAGAGCGCGGGTAACGCCAGCGCCAACGGGCGACCGCTTCCAGCGGCGGTACAACGTACGTGCCATCTCAACTCGCGCCCCACCGGCACTAGTCACATACGGCGAGATCATATTCGCATTAAACGAGTTCTCCGGAGCGAACCCCGCAGCCTTCTTCATGCGCACCACAAACTGGTGCTTCATCTTAGGCGAGATATACCCCGGCAGAGCACGAGCACCAGAGGAGACCATCTGGGCGCGCTGGATATCCTTGATGCGCTGCTGGATTTTCCTGCGCTCAGGAAGAGTGCGCGCCTTGGTCAACGCGGTCTGCAATCTTCGGTTCTCCATACGCAGCCAGTCGTCACTGCTCATGCTCGTCAGGGCTTCCAACTTCCGCCGAGCGGCCAACAGTTCAGGCGAATCGATCTCTGTAGGGGACGGCATGCGAATCGGAGGAGGAGGAGGCGCAGCGGCGGGAGGCGGCGCGGCGGCGGCGGGAGACGCCAACGAGAAGGGCAAAGGAGACTCCGGGGACGCGTAACTCTCAAGAGGCGGCTTGCTCAGATCAGGACGACCCGCAAACGTAATCTCACCAACGCGATTAGGATCAATCTGATTCTCAGGCTTCCCAAGGTAGACCTCACCCGGCTTCGGACGCATTGAGTCAAGATAAGCGAGCGCCTCCTTGTTCCTGTAGAACGCAACAAGCGCAGAACCCATGTACTCCACGCCGAACTCATCGGCCAACTCGGCAAGCATCACTTGCATGTCGCCAGACTTCTTCGCCATCTCGACAAGCGCCCGAAGGTCAGCCTCAGCCTCAATCGGGAACCCCCTCGTGTAAAGCGTCTTGCGGATGGCCTGCCGGGTCGCGTCCTTCAGGACCTTCCGAGCAGCGTCGCGCTTCAATTCGATGACGGCCAACTCAAGGATATCATCGGAAACGGCCTCTTTCTTGACCAAGACAGGGCCAGCCACGCCATCCGCCAATCGGCCCTTCCACCAACCCTCAAGGGCCATGGAGCGGGTCAGGGCATCAGGGTCACGACCAGTCGTCCCCATCCATCCCTTGATATATCCCTTAGCGGAATCCACCCGTCGCCAGAAACCATTCTCGGGATAGGTCTCCCACTCGGACCCGCGAGGACGAGACTCAGGCTCGCCAAACCGCTCAACATAGTTGCCCATCAACTTCCGATTGTCCTCGACAAGCCGGATGCCACGATCAACGCGGGCGCGGACAGGCCCAAGGTCAGTTGCAGTCCCAGCCGCCGCAGTATTAACACCATCAAGACCGCGCCACTCCTGCTCATCCAGCCGCTCATAGGCCAACGCCCGTTCTGCCTCTTCGTCGGCCAGATCAAAGCCTTCGGCGGTGCGCGACTTTGCCAACTGCTCGACCTTCTCCGGATCGATCTCCTTCTTGATCGCAAACTCGACCTTCCGGATCTCGTACTGGATCTCGTCGGCAATCGCCTCGTAACCCGACTCCTTCATGTGAGCCATGAACGCCCGCCACACAGGCGCGTGAGCGCCCTTCCGGGCGTAATAAGGCTGCTGAAGACGAAGGTACAAATCAAGCGCATGGAGGCCGGGGGAATCGTGAGTGATCACGCCAGCCAAGTATGCCTCGTCAAGCACGTCGTACAAACGACCCAATACATCCGGTTCAACCGCATGCTTTGGAGTCTTTAAACTATAAGGCATATCTTCGCCCGGAAGATGCGACATCTTAAGAATACGGTCAAACACAAGCCCCGCAGTGTCACCGGGACTCTTCCCGCTGACCACAATCTTGGACTCAGCGTCAATGAACCGCTGCCGCATCAACGCCGAGTACTCCGGGTCCTTCTTCAATCCAATCATCAAGGCTTGAATCTTCTTATCACGGAACCGGTTCACAAACGCCGCACGCTTGAACGGATCGCCATACCGTTCCACGATCCACGAGTAGACCATGCTCGCGCGCTTCACGGCCACCTCAGCAGGGATCTTCTCAAGGCCGTACGTAGCCTTGTCTCCCTCTCGTGCAGGAGCGTTCTTGAACCGCCGCGTCCCTTCGCTCGTAGTCGTAATCACGCGAAGGACGACCTGCTCATCCCACTCGGCGGGGCCGGGGGCGAAGAGTTTGCTCTCGCTGGCATCCATGGGGGCGAGTTTCCAAGCCTTACCCCAACGGTGAGGCGCAGTCCGGGCGATGGGGCCATACGGGATCATCGCAAGCGCGAGGTTGGGATGAATCCCCGACCCCTTCGCAGCGATCACGGCCTCTTGGAAAAGGACCTCGGAATCGATGAACCCACGCCCCGGACCCTGCGCCCACGGAACGCCAGATCGGATTTCCATCACACGCCACATCCGACCATAAAGGTCGTCAGGATGACGCGAAAGAACCGTATCGATCACCTTCGAATAGTCACGGAGGCGCTCAAGACCCCAATCTCCATCCAGCAGATTCATGTGGAACAGGGCAAACAGGTTCGCGCCACGGTCCCTGAACGCCTTCGGAGAAGACGGCGGGAGTGCGTACAACGGAGTCAGGAACAACCGCAAGAGATCACGCCCAGAGAAATCCGCACGCGCCTGATGGTCGAAAATCCAAGCGGGAAGATCGACCCCCATTGCGTTATCCATCGAGTTATACCCACGCGCAAGAGTGAACGTCTCGTAGTAGTGATCCAGCAGAGCCTTGCTGACAAGGCCGTCCTCCATCACGTCTTCGAACAGTTTCTGCCCCATCGGGATGAACGAATCGCTGGAACCGACCTTCCCACTGCGAGCACCAGCCTGCAGGTTCTCACTAGCCAGATCACCGACACTCCGCTCAAGACCATACGGCCTCAACTCGGACTCAAGGAACTCGATATACCTCCGCTCGATTCCAACCAGATTCGCAGCGCCACTGGCCCTCGCATTGATGACCTTCTTGTTCTCCTCGACCAAACGCCTCTGCAGAGCATCCAACTGGGCACGTTCACGCAGGAGGTATTCAACCTGATTCGGATCGGCCACATTGCCACCCTCACGCCGAACCATGTCATTCGCTGTCGAGACATAGATCTGGCTTGACGGGGTAGTACCACCCTCGACGTTAATGTACCCGCCCTTCTTATTGAACTGAATCGCATCATCCTTCAGGATGGCCCCCGCGCCCTCAGCCTTCCGCACTTCCACAGCAAATGACTCGCGCGCAGCCTCTTGGACCTGACGGAGACCCCAATCTCGCTCTGCCTTCTTGGCCTTGGTCGTGGCCGCAGGAGTCGCCTTCTTCGCCGCAGCCAGACGTGACTTCGCATCGGACACAGCCTGATACAACTTGGCACGGCCAGCGACAACCTTCGGGTTCTCATTCCCAAGGCCGACAGACTTCTTATACTGCGCCTCAGCAAGAAACAGGTCGTCCTCAGCCTCCTGAATGACCCGACGATTCGTCCCCCGGACCTTCGCCTTCATCGCGTCGAAAAGAGGGTCCTCAGAATCACCGAACGCATGGCTGATCGCCTCCTCGCCGCGAGGAGTCTCAACAAAGTCATCCCACGCCTTCTTGGAGGCAAACGTGACCTTCGCATCAACATTGAACGTCGAGTCGTGGTAGTCAACCGAAAAAGCGGAAGGCGCATCCCGTGCAATCGGCTCGTGCACAGTCCCAACGGCGGTAGGATGGGTAGTCCCAGCCTGAGGGATGACGCGCTCCACACGCTCCGCATCCGCGACCGCTTCAGGCGCAGCCTCAGCCACTTCGCGCTCCATCGTCGTAGGTACAGAAGCGGCAGGTGCAACGGGGGCAGCCGCCGACGCCCTCTTCGCAGCCAGATCAGACTTGATCTTCGCGGTCTGAACCGCAGCCTCGGCACGATGGATCTGCAGTTCGCGCGCAGCCTCATTCCTCGCCCTCCCAGCGAGAACCTCGGCCTTGACCTTTTCCCTGCGCTCACGGAGAGTCTTGGCAATCCGTGCCTTCTCCGCGTTAACAGCATCCTTCTCAGCCTGAACGAGCGCCTCGTTCTCCTTCCTGATCCGGGTCGCCACATCCTCATAAGGAACGCCAGCCTTCTCAAACCGCCGCTGGATCGCCTCTTCGGCCAAAGAGAGGTACGTCCGACCATTCTTCTGCTCAGAAGTCAGGCCAAGATCACGAATAAACTGCTCAGTCTGCCGATCCATTGCCTTCTTGTCTTTGATGTCCTTGACCTTCGACCATGCCTCATCAATCAGACGGTCAGCCTCAACACCGGGGACATTCAGTTTCTGCTCAAGTTCCTTCCGGAAGAACTGGTTGACCTTCAATTCCTCTTCTGTCACAGTCTGCCACTTCACAGCCCGCAAGGCGCTAGCGCCAAAGCCATTTACGTCCTTCGTGACATCCATCGCGTAGTCCAAACGCTTCTTCCACGTCCAGAACTTCAGCGGGACCGCGATAGAGGGATCAAGCGCAACCTGCGCAATCAGATTGGCGACAACGGAATCCGGAGTAAACGGACTGACGCCGTAATCCCCAAGCGCGCCAATGGCACGCGACGTATCCATCTTCCCATTGTCATCGTAGAACTCATCGTAGAACTTCTTGAGTTCGTCATACATTCGCTGCCTCTCGGGCTGGTTCCTCCCATTCGTGACACCAAAAGCAGCGCCAAGAAGATTCTTGTCATCACGCCACTTCTGCCCCTCAGGAGTTCCATTCAGCCAGTCAATACCAAAACGCTGAAAAGCAGCCTCGGCTGCAGCCTGTTCCAGTGTCTGAGGAATCAGCACCGCAGGCTCGCTACCGTCAACAGTGCGAGTGCGCTTGAATGTCGGGTCGCTCATCAACTGAGCCTTGTACGCCTCGTAGGCGGCAACCTGTGTCTTCGGGAGATCTTTATACGTGTAATTCCGCCCCGCGAAGACGAACTCAGCGGGCTTCCCGGTAATAACTGTCGCAACAACCTTCGCGCCAGCGCCAATACTAGCCTGCCCCGCAGCAAGCACGTCAAGCGCAGCCTTGCCGGGACCCGTGCTGAAGGCACGATCAAGGACACCGGGAGGGGTCATCCCAAGGTAGTTGAACAGACGACGCTGCTCGGCCTGATACGCACTTCGGTAAGCCGCATCACCACGAGTGGCGACCATCCCAGAAACGCCACGCCTCTTGAAGAGACGCCCGTACCGACGCTCCCAATCGACCATCGCCTCGGCAACAGCCTTCTGCGCGCCAACCGGAGTACCTAGTGTGGAATCAGAGAGACCAAGACGCTTAGATGCAGCCGCAATCGCATTCGCGGCACCATACTCAGTATTAAACCCACGCGAGCCAATCCCAGTCTCAAACTTAGCAGCAGCAGAAGTGCGCTGAAAAACCTGCTTGTTCACATACTCAGCGAACTCCGCACGAACACGAGCATCATAGAGCGACTTGCGGAACTCGTATTCCTCATCAACGGTCCGGGGAACCCAGCCAGATTCGGTCCGCTTGAGCGAGGTCTTCTGCGGATCGATTTCCATCTTCGCGGTATCGTAGATATACTTCCCACCCAAGTTCCAGTCCTTGAGCGCATCCTTATCCTTGCGCTCAATATCCCACTGCTTGCCCTTCCCATCCAAGACCCGATTAAAGACGGCCTCCTTGGCGATCCCGTACAGGTACTTCCTCTGCGCGACACCGATCTCGTCGCGGATCATCATCGTCGGAGCATACGTGCCCTGAACTTTCCCGCTACCAAAAAGACGGGTATACTCAGAGGCCACACGCTTGTACGCAGAAGATCCCTGCATCGCCTCGACGCGCTTCCGTCCAGCCTCGCTCGTGAAGCCAACCAGATTCCCGGCCTTATCCAGTTTCAGGTAAGGCTGAATCTTCGCACCAATGCCATTGTACTCAGCCGCAATACGGTTAACGTGAGCATTGTAACTCACATCGAGAAGGTCAATGGTTTTCTTGTCAAACGCCAGTCCATTGGTCTGGACCTGCTGCTGGCGGATCGTCTTAATAGTGTTCTCAATAGCCGCAGCCGACCCACCCTTCGGCAAGTTGACAACCGCCTTCAGCGCCTCACGAGCATTTGCAGCGTCACGGAACTTCTGCATACTAGCCTGAATCCGTGCCGTAGCCGCAGCCGTCTCTGCGCCATTGTCATAATCCGCCCCGCCAAGGGCATCGCTCACAACGGTCTTCAAGTCCTTCCACGGGACCTTGACAGGCGGTGCGCCAGAAGCCTTCGGCTTGACCACCTTCACCGGCGCCCTGACGACCTTCTTTCCAGCAGGAGTCACGACGACCCTAGAAACGACCTTCTTGGGTACGACCTTTACGGGCGTAGTCTTCCGAGCCTTGACAGCAGCAGTCTCAGCAGCGAGTTGGCTACCCATGGGCTAGGCCGTATTCTGAGATGCAAGTGCCGCCTGTGCAGGAACCCCCGCTGCCTCATTCGAATCAGTAAACGCCGCCTGAGCGCCCGGTGCAGTCTCGTCACCCATATCAACACCCGGAACAGAGTTACCCTGAAGCGAGGTCATCGCATTAACAGCAGACTCCATGCGATCAGGATGGAACCGGGGGTCTTCCAACTGCAGACCGATACGGTCGATCTCGGCCTCCACGTCCTCCACGCCCATCTCCTCAAGATAGGTGTAAAGCGAAAGGGCCGGGAACGGCGTCGCGGTCAACTGCTGCAAGTGGTTCTGGACGTACACGGGATCGTCCGTCCGAATAGCGCTAGGCCACTTGATCCGGTTCTTGTACCAACCGCCAATATCCTTGCCGATGATCGACACGTCGTACAGTTTCTGGGAACCCGTCTGGGTAGAATACCGCCCAGCGAAGTTGATCGTGTCGCCCGACATGAAGTGCTCCCAGAGCATCAGGATATACTCGTTCAACTGGGCAAGCGAGCGGCCCCAGATCGACTCGTGAGCCTCGTTCGACTGCAAAGTCGGGTTAAGGCTCAGGTTCGTGACGATGCCACTCTGGTTCGTGATCGTCTGTCCAAACGAGGCGCGGGGCTTCCCGGCCAGATCAAACAGGGCATCCATAACAAGGGTGATCTGTTCATCGATAGCAGGGACGGTTCCCGTCCAGTTCAGGAGGGCGATGTTCCCATCGCGCCGGATCGGGATGACGGCTCCCTGCGCAGCGACAGCACGCCGAATGTCCTCAGGTCCCTGCCCGGAGGCAAAGTCGAGGATCGTCGGGTTCGCATACCTTGCGATGATGTCGGCCTTCTGAGAAACCAACTGGTCGAGATACTGGTTCAGTTCGATCAACTGGTCGATCATATTCAGCGGTTCAGTAAACCCACCCTGCGGGAAGCAGGGGAACTCAACAAACGGCAGGGACTTAAACGGATAGTCGGTCTTCATGGAGCGAATCGAGTGCCCCATCAACCGGGTATGCCAGCCCTCCGTGTCGAACACGTCGAACACGGTCGTCTGGTCCTTAGCGGTCAAGCGCCCCTGATCATCCGTGAACGTCCCGCCGAACTCGGCCTCACTGTCGGGCACGATCAGATCGGCCTCAGACAGATACTGGGCCTTCAGCCGTGCGGTATTACGCCTTGAGACAACAACCACTCGCCAAAGTTCTTTCCCGTCGTACTCGGGGTAGAAGTGATCCGGCGTGATATTTTCGAATCGCACCAGTTTCGTCTTCGGCTCCCAGTACACGTAGACGATCCCGCGTCGGAGAACAAAAGAGTCCCAAGCCGTCGTGAAGAGGACATCGGGGGCATTATTGGCGTTCCACGTTCCATAAAGGACACCCTCCAACTGCTCTGCATGTCGCCGGGCAACCTCATCAGTACCACTGGGCATAACCTGAACGGCAGGGACACGGCCAACGAGGGACTGCACACTCTTGTCCACGAAAGGCTTCAGATAGTTCATCGTCAGGGAGTAGCGATTGGCAACCTCAGGGTTCGTGGCCGGGTCCCAATGCTCGCCACGGTACCGACGCCGGGCCGTATCGTACTCAGCATTCCGCGCCTGCCACTGAGTCCGCAGGGTCCTGTAGAGAGCCAAGACCTCCATGCGATCCATTTCAGCCATGATTCCCTCCAAGAATCTCGCCCCTCATGCCGTAGGGGATCTTGACGTTTTCAACTGCTGCATACCTCGCACGCGAAAGAGACGACTGCTCGTCCTCCTCAGACCAGAACATGCCACCGATCACGGGAGCGCGAACGCCCTCCATCTCACGAGCAAGATCGGTGACCAAGGCGAGCGCCATCACAGAGTCAGTGAACGCGATGTTCTTGTCATCAATCGAGTACACTCCCAACTCGTCCATCAACTGCGAAATGCACGGCAGACGAAGAATCCCCCAATTACCCTCACCGGGGCCTTCAAGTACAGGATGACGGATAATCGATCCGTTGTCATCTTTTGTTTCAGACTCACCCACAACATGACGGTTTTCGTCAAACGCAGCCTGCAGTCCGTTGATGATGTCGAGTTTCTGGGCGCGAGTGCTCGTCTTGAACGGATCGACCTTGATCCCGCGCTTGGTCATCTCCTCTTCAATCACGTCCCCCTGCGGGCCAGTTGCATCGATCCGGGCAAACTTGCAATGGTATTCCTTCGTGGTACGGTCAATCGTCGCGTAGATCTCCTCCCACGCGACCTTG
>Ga0315270_10001500_pt1 | contig 12398 bp, 12 predicted proteins | sample C1_bottom_MG_FD_204932 | JGI IMG/M metagenome (GOLD analysis project Ga0315270, IMG submission 204932) | Sediment microbial communities from Yellowstone Lake, YNP, Wyoming, USA - C1_bottom | ecosystem: Environmental > Aquatic > Freshwater > Lake > Sediment | place: USA: Wyoming | collected... | reverse complement strand
GCGTAACTTCATGGTAAATCTGGCATTGCTCTCCAATTTCAACACCTCGTCCGATCAAAACATTGAAGGGGCGAACCAGGCAAAGGCATGGGCCTATGCGTGCTCCTCTTCGCCCAGTCCAAAGAAAGATGTTGGAGGTGAACATAGTCATTGGAATTTTAAGACAAATATATAGAGCCCACATCGGGGCTCGCAGGAACAAACCGGGCATAGTGTCAGCTCAAGCTCCAAAACGGTATATTGCCATGATTCAGAATCCAGCTCGTCTGTGCCACTGGCCATCATATACTGCCCTGTCACGACGCAGATTATCGAACATTAAGACCTCTGCCTAATAGAATAACGAGTATCTCAGGGAGCAGAACCATGGGACACTGGCCGATCAGGGATAGCTGCGAGCACGGAAATAAGTTCACGAGCAGCACGGAGCTTGCCAATGGAGTTCAGGTGGCCACCATCGTCTGTGTACACCGAAGCCATCGCTGGTGCGACTATGCCATTCCACTCCACCGTCACTGCAGTGCCATCCGGGGCGGTAGATTCTGTGCGAGCCAGATCAAAGATTGGCTCGCGTCCCTGGTATGTCTTGCGCAGGAGCGAATTGTATTCCTCGCGGCGTATGTTCACGGCTGATCCCCCGCGGCCTAGCAGCCGTTTCATGAATTCCTTTGGCCCGCCTTGTACACTGGTTAGTGGTGCGGTCACGTGCACGAAGGTCGTGCCGGGGTTCTTCGCCTTGAGACCTTCGATGGTGGCGCGGTAGCTGGCGAAGAGTGCTTTCGCGTCTGTCTCGGCCGTGAAATCAACGTAACAGAATTTCATCAGTGCGATATCGAGACCTGTTGGCTTCGGCCCCATGTCATCCTCGAAGCTCTTAAGCTTCTTAAGCGGATAGCCGTTCTCGGCAATAAATGCTTGTCCGATCATCGCCTGCTTCACATCACTCGCCGTGATGACTTCTGCAATTCGGACTGGTACGCCCGCTATTGCAGAGAGCTGCTGGATCCCTTCGAGAAGATTCATGCCGACCGACTGGTGGCCGAAAAAGATTCGCCGTTGCGCGATACGCTCCAAATCCGCGCGAAGATTTGCGTCCACGGCCGCAGCGTGCGCAGTACCCGAGGCCACAACCGCGAGCAATGCACTCGTCACAATACGAATCCAATACATAAAAACCTCTCATAAATCAAAGTGTTTACATAAGCCTGATGCATATCTCAGCCTTTTTTGCGGGAGATGAATTGCGTGATCCGCTCGATAGAGTCAAGATTTTCAGGCAACATTTCGCTGTCCTCAACCGCGATACCAAAGTTTTCCTCGATAAAGAAAATGACCTCCAGCACACCCGTCGAGTCGATGATGCCACGATCGAGCAGGGATGCGCCATCATCAAGCGCTGCCGGGTCCGCCACGTAGAAATTCGATGTCACGAAAGCGCGAACCTGTTCTTTAATATCAATATCCATAATGTTCATGCAGAGCTTTTTCCTTTTAATCTTGAAACTTACCTCATCAGGGTGTAACAACGTTTCATTCAACCTGTGACATATGCACAGTTTTCATATTACCTGATATCCACCATACAGAGCTATTCTGCGCGCTTGCACCCCGACACAACAAGCACATTACCTGCCGCATTCTCGACGCTTAGTATGTTCTCGTAAGCCTTCGCGCGCTCGAATAGCATCCTGACCTGGCGTTCCTGCCCAAGGCCGATCTCGAAGAGGAGAATGCCACCGGGCCGCAGAAACGGTAACGCCTCCCTGACGACGCGCTGCTGGATGCTGAGTCCATAAGGCCCGCCGTCAAAGGCTTCGCGCGGTTCGTGCTCAAGCAGTTCGGCGCGCTCGGACGCGAGTTTTCCTTGTGAAATATAGGGTGGATTACAGATAACCGCGTCAATAGAACCCTCAAGCCCCAATCCCGCAAGCCCGGCGAAGAGATCGCCCTGGGCCACGACCACACGATCGGAAACGCCCACATGCTCGACATTGCGGCGCGTCACCGCAATACAGCCATCGGTAAGGTCGCTTGCCCACACGCGTGCGCCTGGCAGGTGGTGCGCGATAGCGCAGGCAAGGTTTCCTGATCCGCAGCACATGTCTATGGCCCTTGGTGCGGCAGCGCCGCAAAAACGAAGCGCATCGAGTGCTGTATTGCCGAGAAGCTGGGTTTCCTCACGGGGTACCAGCGCCCCCTCGGCAACAAGGAGCTCGATACCCATGAACATTTCATGTCCAGTCACGTATGCGAGTGGCACACCCGCAGCACGACGCGCTGCCATCGCGCGTGCGGCAGCGGCGGGGTCAGCCGGCGTTGACCCCAACGCAGCTTGCACAATACGGGACGTTTCTGCGGCAGCATCGTCAATACCGGCGAGGACGAGGATGGTGGCGACTTCATCGAACAGCGCACTCATGACAGCCCCGTCTTCTTGATTTTTCCGGTATCGGTCCTGGGCAGGCCTGGCACCGTGACGATGTACTTCGGCACCATGAAATTTTCGAGCCGGCTCTGGCACTCCTTCTGCAGCTGTTTTTCGCTCATGGTAACTCCCTCCTCGAGTACGACGAACGCCTTGACTGCCTGACCCAGGATCTCGTCCGGCACACCGATGACCGCTGCTTCTCTCACGCCAGGAATGTTCATCAGCATATTCTCCACCTCCTTGGGTGCAACCTTCTCGCCGCGCGACTTGATGATGTCATCCATGCGCCCGACGAAATACAGATAACCCTCCTCATCCATCTTGCAGTGGTCGCCCGTGTACAGAACCTGTTCGCCGGGAAGCGGGCCCGGCTTGAGCTTCACGGCAGTAGCCTCGGGCTTCTCCCAATAGCCTTTCATCACGGTGGCACCACGAATGACGAGCTGGCCGATGGTGCCGGGGGCGACCTTGTTTCCGTCTTCATCCACGATCCACATTTCGGTGTTTGGAATTGCGATGCCGACGCTTGAAGGTTTGCGCCCTATGTCTTGCGGCGGGAGGTAGGTGCAGCGTTTGCACTCGGTAAGACCGTACATCGAGTAGATACGTGCCGCCGGAAAAATATCCCTGAGCATGAGGATGTGCTTGACCGGAAGTGCCGCGGCGGTGTTGGTCACATAGCGGATCTTTGACAGGTCATAATCCTTGAGGGACTTGAGTTCCGCGAGGATAGAGAAGATCGTTGGCACCCCCGGAAAGCCGGTCACCCCTTCGTCAACCATCAGGTTGAGTATCTGCGCCGGGAAGGTGAAGGAACGCTCGAGCACCAGGCGCGCGCCGGTGCGGAACGCCATGAGCATCTGGTAGAGACCATAGTCGAATGCGAGCGGCAGCACACCGAGTATCACCTCATCTTCCTGCAGCTCAAGGTAGGACGCGATCGAGGTGCATGCGGTGAGCATATTGCGATGTGTGAGCATCACGCCCTTGGGGTCGCCGGTGGATCCCGAAGTGTAGATGATAGAGGCAAGGTCAATATCTATGCATGTGCGTGCGGGTGCAGTCATCGGGTCACCGCCTGCGATAGCTTCGTCCCAGCGCAGGGCGCGGGGCAACGCGGCGAGTTTCGCGTCATCGATTACACCCGAGACGATGACTCGCCGGAGTTGCTGGCAAGCACGCGCGGGCTCGGCAAATACAGAATAAATATGGGCATCCGTGATGAGCGCCGTTGGCCGGCAGTCTTCGAGGAGATATTTGAGCTTGTCACTCTTGGTTAACGGATTGACGATGGACACGACGGCGTTTGCCTTGAGCACCGCCCAGAAGGAGATAACGGTTTCAACGGTGTTGTCGGCGAAGACCACAACCCTGTCGCCGCGTTCGACACCGGCCGCTGCCAGGCTATGCGCGAGGGCATTCGAGCGTGCATTCAGCTCACCGTAAGTGAGCCGCTGCTTCATGCAGACAAGAGCGACCTTGTCCGCGAGCTCACCGGCAGACTGGAGTAGGTAGTCGTGCAACAGCGGTACGGGGCCATGTGTAATTTTCATCTCAGGACCTCCTTGGGTTTGACGATTTGTCGATGTCGGTACGCAGCTCGATGGCGCGGCTGCCGTCGGGGCGGCCCGCGATGAATTGCCGGTACAGTAGTTGCGTCGACAGGACGCCAACCAGGGCCATATTGTCTGTATTCGAGAACTGACCCTCATTGCCGCGCGCACGGCACTTGCGCAACAACTGCATGACGGCCAGCGGCTCAAACACATTGGCGTCCCGCAGTGCAGACTCCGAAAGCACCTCGTCTATATAGCCAGGTGCGCCCCTGGCAACGAATGAAAGTGCATCCGGCGCGCGGTACGGCTGCTTTTTTCGCGCGATGATTTCGTGTGGCACGATATTCACCGCAGCGCGCTTCACGACGTGCTTTTCGTCCAGCACGCGCAATTTGTATGCCGCCGGCAGAGAATCCGCGAGTGCAACAACATCCTTGTCAAGGAAGGGAAAGCGCCCCTCCACCGAGTGTGCCATGAGCATGCGGTCTCCTTGTGATGAGAGCAGGTAGCCCGATAACAGGGTGCGGATTTCAAGATGCTGATCCTGCGCCAGGGGGCTCCAGTGCTTGAAATCAATATGGATGTCTTCAACCAGTTCTTTGATTACATCGCGGTCTGCGGCAGCGGCTTGCATGTCCGTTGACAGGAGCCGCTTGAGCGCTCCTGTGGTATGCCAGCGCGTGTCGTGTGCAAAGCCCGGCATGCGATGGGCGGCAATATTTCGCCCGAAGAACTGCCGTGCCATCGCCTGCTGCGAAACCGGCGAGCGTGCGAGATAGGGATACAGTCTTTCGAGTAGCCGGTGGCGCCACGCGGATGCCGGCTGCCGCCCCCAGAAGCGTCGCACCTTGCCTTCACGGAAGATATCGTAGCCGGCAAACATTTCATCGGCGCCCTCGCCGGTAAGCACGACCTTGATCCCATGCTCGCGAACGAGCTTTGAGAGGAGAAAGAGCGGCGCCGGTGCTGTTCTCAGAATCGGGCGCTCGGTGTGGTAGATCACCTCGGGAAAAACATTCGCGATGTCGCTGCGCGAAACAACGACCTCGTGGTGCTCGCTGCCCAGCATGTTCACCATCAGGCGCTGGTATTCCGTCTCGTCGTACTCCGCATCTTCGAAGCGCAGCGAAAAGGTTTGGAATTTGTCACTCGCAAAACGCCGCCCGAGGGCGGCGACCAGAGAGCTGTCCAGTCCGCCGGAAAGATAGCTGCCGACCGGCACATCGGCACGCAGCATGCGCGTTGATGTGGCGCTCTCGATCGCCCTGCGCACCTCGCTGACCGCATCCTCAAGCGATCCGTGGAAGCGGTCGTGCATATTGCCTGGCACAGGATAGTGTGGCGTCCAGTAAGCATGGTCGCGCACGGTACCGTTTTCGTAAGTGCGGACATGACCAGGTTCAAGTTCGGTCACGCCATAAAACACGCCCTGGGGCGGCGCTATGGTCCAGAAGGTGAATGTCTGGGAGATGCCGATTGGATCAAATGCCCGCGTGATCTCGGCATTTGCCGCGAAAATGGCTTTGACTTCGCTGGCGAAATAGAGATGGCCGGCGTGCTCGCAGATATGCAGCGGGCAAATGCCCACCCTGTCCCGCGACAGCACCAGCCGCCGGGCCGCTGAATCCCACAGCGCCACGGCCCACTGCCCGTTGAAGCGCGCAAAGGCGGCATCACCCCAGGCGCGGTACGCATGAAGAATTACTTCGGTGTCGCTTCTGGTGCGAAAACGGTGGCCGAGCGCGACCAGTTCCTCGCGCAGCTCGACATAATTGAATATCTCGCCATTGAACACGATCCAGGTCGTATCGCCTTCGTCCGCCATCGGCTGCTGACCGGTTGCGAGATCGATGATGGACAGGCGCGCGTGCGCAAGCCCTGCCCTGTCATCGCGATACACTCCAAACTCATCCGGGCCGCGATGGTAGAGCGCACTGGCCATGCGGACCAGCGCCTCACGGCTGGGTGAGGCTGCTCCGGCACTGAGTCCAACGATCCCGGCGATTCCGCACATAGGCCGTCAGACCTCCGCGACAGGATCGATGAGCAGTGGCCGCATGTGCAGATATCGGGTGGCACGCCGCTTGGCCGCAATATCCTTGAAGACTCGCTCGACCTGGGCAGGCGTGAGTCCGACCACGGGCGCGACCTCATCGGCAGTAACACCGTGGTTCACTGCATAGAGGCATAAATCCATGCGGTCGTAGGGCAGCGCAAAATAAAACTCCTCCTGCGTCTGCGGCATGGAGAAAGTGTCTGTAGTGGGCGGGCGGCTGCGAATTTCTTCCGGCACACCCAGGTATTCCGCAAGTTGGTAGACCTGGGTTTTGTAGAGATGGGCTATGGGCTTGAAGTCGGCACTGCCATCGCCCTGTTTTACGAAGAAACCCTGGTCGTACTCCAGACGGTTGGGCGTGCCTGATACGGCATAGTTCAGGCGATCCGCGTGGTAGTACTCCGTCATCTTGCGCACGCGCTGTTTGTAGTTTGTTGCAGCGACAATCTGCAGATAGGCGTTTAGCGGAAGCCGCACGGTGGACACTTCACCAGCGGGGCTCTGCACGGTGAGCCGCGTGATGTTCAGACGCTCGCTCTCAAGAATCGACGGCAGCACCAGCTTGCATTTCCAGCCGTCGCCGTACTCGGGAACGATCATGCGGATGGCCTCTTCCTGGCGGCGGTAGCAGCCGAGGCCCTCGAGGGCGGGTGCTATGTCCTCAATGATGGCCTCGATGCCCAAATGCTCGGTGAGCATCCGGCCGAGCATGAGCGCATCGTCCGAGGAATGGTGTTCTGGCATGAACAGACCAAGCACCTTTTCCTTGCCGAATGCGCGCGCACACAGTGCGGCGACGACCGAACTGTCGATACCGCCGGAGATACCGACAACGGCACCGCGGCGGTGAAGCTGGCCGAGCACCTGTTCGCGCAGCGTCTCGGTAATACGATCCACTTCAGCAGAGGGATTCAGCCTGAGCACATCTTTATCGAACATGGGCACCTCAACCCGGGACAGTTCCGGGATCAACTACAGCGGTTAATCTGATCCTGACGTCCTGAATAAACTACCGCGAAAAGCCGCGACAATTTTGAACACTCTGTCAGCCAGCATAGACGATACATAACAAGTCATTTTGCATCTAACAAGCAATATAAAAAGTCATCCTTATCCACCGGAGTATTTCTGAGCTTCGAGTATACCTCACTGTATTATTCGATTGAATAAATCCCTTTCTCAAGCACGCCAATCATTCTCGAATGAATAAAAATATGCTAATATAATCATGAAGTAATATTATTAAATTTCAGCTTCTGTATTTGGCAAGAAATACATTTACCCATAGTTATGCTGCCGCTACAGAATAATTATTGGCAGATCAAAATTCCAGCCTGCTCTTTATTTAAGTTGGTCGTCAGTGCTAGCAGCGGTGCATTCACAAGGTAACTTGCCCGATTAGCCGCCAATGACAGACTGCGCTCTAATCCAGTTGGCCAAATGCAATGCGCATTATTTTTTATAACATTTATTAAACACGGTTACATACAATGAACACCAGATTCTTCAGTATTATTGCTGCCACGCTCCTTTCGATTTATTCAGTTGCATCATTTTCAGTAGAATTGAATGGCGCAGGCAGAAGAATTCCTGCTCCAATTTTTTCCCTTTGGGCGCAGCATTATTCCCAACTAAATCCCGGTACCAGCGTGAAATATCAGGCAATCAGCGCAGCTGAGGGCCTCAAGCAGCTATCTTCTGGAAATGCAGACTTTGGCGAAACGGACATACCGCTCTCCAAGGAAGAGCTGGATAAAATGGGCTTATCCCAGTTTCCTTATATGTTCTCCGCCATAACCCCTGTAGTTAATATTCCAAACATTGACGGTCAAATCAATCTGACAGGAAAAATACTAGGTGATATTTTTATAGGTAATATAAAAAAATGGAACGATGATGCTATCGCCAGGATAAATCCAAAAATTAAATTACCAAATGAAAAAATACTGGTAGCTCATCTTGTGCCTCAACGCGGGGGAACGTACAACCTGAGCATCTATCTTGCAAAAGCCAATCCTGAATGGACCACCAAAGTTGGAACGGGAGACTCATTGAAATGGCCGGTAGGAGTTGCCATTGAAAACCTGTATGAGATGGGAACATATGTAAAGAAGACGCCTTATTCGATAGGCTATTCTGAAAATTCATATGCAAGAAAGAACCAGCTTGCCTATATCCGCCTGCAGAACCATGCCGGCACATTCATCAGCCCACACACCGGCAGCATCGAAGAGGCTGTACGGGATATCAAATGGAAAGCTGCCAATGGATTTAACGAGGATTTGATAGACAGCCCCGCATCAGGTGCCTGGCCTCTGACTGCTGCCTCTTACATATTGATCAAAAAAACATCCGATAATATTGAGCGCAGGGAAGCCTTGCTGAGCTTTATCAGCTGGTGCCTGAATCATGGCGACATGGATGTCACCAGCCTTGATTTTCTGCCGGTTCCACGCACAATTCTGCCCATTATCCGCAACAGCTGGAATGACACACCCCTTGTCATGGAAGGGGCTACCGTGGTCAGTGCAGCACAGGTCAAAGCATTCCAGGCAAGCGGTGTGCCGATTATCGATGCACGCATTGCATCCGAATATGAAACCGAGCATATTGCCAAAGCGCTTAGCGTGCCTTACGCAGAAAAGAGTGCAAAATCAGCCAATTTCAATCCTCTGCAGGATCGCTTTGACACCTCAAAACTGCCATCAGACAAGGGAGCGGGTATCGTTTTCTACTGCAACGCGGGCGCCTGCTGGAAGGGCTATAAAGCTGCCGTTGTAGCTGTCAAGGCCGGGTATAAAAAAGTCTACTGGTTCCGCGGTGGAATGCCTGAGTGGAGAGAAAAGGGGTATCCAACTGAATCATCGTTCCCGTCTGTGAGCAAACAGTGAATTATTTTATGCGGGCTAATATTGCCTCTGCCAGGGAGCAGGCCCGCGATTGCCAGCAATACAGAATATGCTAATATACTAACTAGATATTTAATTATCTTGTTAGAACGCATTTCATAAAATTTAAATTCAAAGGATTAAAAATGAACAAAATGTATTTTGCTGGTTTGACACTGTTACTAAACATGACACAAATCGGCATGGCGCTGGCGGGAGAAATAGATCCTGCAAGCGTACCCGCTGCCAAACAGACAATTGCAAAGAATTATCTGAGCGCTAAAGAAGCGGCTACGATGAAGCAGAGCATGGGTGGCAAGGCATTTCTGGTTGATGTGCGCACCCAGGCTGAGCTCGAGTATGTAGGTGTGGCCGATATGATGGATGCAGACATTCCCTACATGACGGACGATTACACCGCATGGGATGACAAGAAAGCACGCTATATGATGTCCCCAAATTCCGGTTTCCTGTCAAAAATGAGCGATGCGATGACCAAGGCAGGACTGGACAAAAGTTCGCCTGTAATCGTTATGTGCCGCTCCGGTGACCGCAGTGCACGTGCTGCGGACTTGCTGAGCAAGTCGGGTTATACAACGGTTTATTCCGTAGTTGAAGGATTTGAAGGTGACCAGGCAAAAGACGGTGATCACAAGGGGCAACGCGTGGTAAACGGCTGGAAGAATGCTGGCCTGCCATGGAGCTACAATCTCAACAAGGGTAAAATGTACATCGAGTAAGCCATCTTCTTCCGCGGTTAGCGATAGCAGTAAAAAAAACGCCCCGGTCTCTGGCCGAGGCGTTTTCATTTCATACACAATCACACTTGCAGGACTCGACGATGCCGAATTGATCAAGACTGGCAATAGTCCCGTCCAACTTTTAGATACACGCTTCTGACCGGCGTGAATCGAACGCTACATCATTCCTTCGTTTTTTCACCATGCCGCTGCTCGTAGGTATCGTCACCAGGGTAAGGGAAACGCACGTGGCCATATCGTATTAAAAACACCGCCAGTGTCAGCAGCATAATTGAAGCCGTCACGGCGAGCATGCGCCAGTCATCCATCGACTTCATATCCAGAATCAGGTATCGCGCCAATGCAACCATGGCAATATACATAGGTAATCGCACTGGCAATTTGCCCGAACCGTAATACAGGCCAACCATCGCAAGCACTTCCAGGTACAGAAAGAGCATCAACAGATCAGTCAACGTAACCTGCATGTTGCGCACCATAGCAATAGTCTCAGCTCCCATCGCAAATACCGTGGCAATACCGATGACCAACAGACCTATATTCTCTACCAGAGAAAGAAGGCTCTGGTTAAACTCTTTGATTGTCTGCTTTTTCACTATCACACTCCCAAAATTACTATTTACAATAATTATACTTGTTAATTTTTACACATTAATTACCAGGGCACCTGGATACCGGCAAAATCGATACTTGTTACCTCAATCTACCTTGTTCATCTTTTACGCTTAAGCCAACATGAGTTGCATTTTATGTCGAGTACAAACGTAAAGTATTTCTCTTGCCAGATAAAATTCATGGGCCGTCCGATAATGCATCAAGCCTGAAATTTAATTCCTGATGACAATGGCAGTCATTATCTCATTCAGCGACCAGTAATTCGCCAACAATAATGACTACTTCATGGACATTGTCTAAATTTACTATCTGATATAGCCACGCTTTTATACAAAGGATTTTTCATTCCCCTTCAGAGCGGGATAAGAGTCTGGGTGGCAGCATCGTAGCCCAACAACTCACCCTGGCTCATGTCAAAATACCAGCCATGCAGGGAAAGCGTCCCGTTGTTTACCCGCTGTGCAATCCACGGAAATGAGAGCAGGTTTTCCAGTGACAGCAGGATGGCAGCCTGCTCGCAAGCTCGTGCCTGCAGATCGAACGGCTTGTGCGGCAGTTCCCTGCGCACCTTTTCGCGAGCCGGCTCTGCAATGTTCATCCATTGGGAAATGAATCCACCTTCTTCCGATCCGTATGAATCTTCCATCAAGGCACGGATACCGCCGCATTGGGAGTGTCCAAGCACGATGATGTGTTTTACGCCCAAGCTACACACGCCAAACTCGAGTGCAGCGCTGATACCATGATGACCACCCCCGACTTCGCATGGCGGCACCAGATTGGCAACGTTGCGAACAACGAAAAGATCGCCAGGCTCGCTTCTGGTAAGAATTGCGGGATCAACACGGGAATCGCAGCAGGAAATAATCAGCGTACGGGGTTGCTGGCTCTGTTTCAGCTTATCGAACAGTTCCTGATTCTCACCAAAATAGCTGCGTTGAAACTGCTTAAAACCGGCGATGAATTTGTTAATGTCTTGCATATCTGTTTATTCTCATTTGCTGAAAGTGCCATCGAATTTACCATGTACGTTTATTGTTTTCCGAGGCATGCGTGAACCATCTGCTGCATATTCGTTATACAATTATCGTGCGTATTTCATGATAGGGGGACGTCCGATGGAAATCAGTTGCTACCGAGACCAGGAAGTGACCCGGGAACTGCGCCAGCTTCCTGCTGACACCTACAACCTTGCACATACCTTGCTTGCACGCAGTGCAAACGGCAATCTGTTCATCCCCATACGTGCCATGCAATACCTTGCCATCATGGATGCCGAAGAGTTGGTGTTTCTGGATGGTGTGCGTAAATGCTGGATAGATATTGCATGGCGTAACTTTCACCCCCAATCCCGCAACTCACTGGATGATCCGGTCAGTTATGAGGCTGTTTTCTACACTCAGGAATCGGTAAAGATGATGGGGCGTCTACAGCGCGAGTTGTTTCTGGCTCTGCAACAGCTATCCGGCAAAGAGCCTCTTCATGGCGACGCAAAAGTGATCAAATTTACAGCTCAGCGTAAACATCCCTCACAAAGTGAGTAAAGGCATTGCAATACCGAGTTAATCGTCATCGCCCAGTTCAGGATCCCATCCATTTGCCTTGGCATATTTAATTGCATCCTGGTAAATCTGGGCATGGCGCTTTTTCAGATCGTCCGGCAACAGGCTGGGCAGATTTGCATATTTCTCCCACTCGTTGCAAATTTTGTCGTAGAGATTCTGCATTTGTCCGCTATCCCAACCAGCGCAGTCTTCGGTTTCCGGTATAAAACCGAATACCCAGCCGTCTTTCACCATTTGGCCAAAATGAGTCATGCCGCCGTTCTCATCATTTTTCAGACCTGAATATACTAGTGCCATTTTATTACCTCTTTAGTCCTGCATTAAAAACTTCCGCTCTAACAATTACCTTGTCAGACCAGCATATAACAGCGGAAGTTTTTAGTTACGGCCGCCACTTCGTGGTTTAACTTGCTTACGCAAGTTAGCCTTCTCTGAAAACTTCTACTACCTTGTTAATCCCGCATACAAGAGTGGAAGCTTTTAGCTGCGGCCACCACTTCGTGGTTTAACTTGCTTATGCAAGTTAGCC
>Ga0315270_10001499_pt1 | contig 12402 bp, 14 predicted proteins | sample C1_bottom_MG_FD_204932 | JGI IMG/M metagenome (GOLD analysis project Ga0315270, IMG submission 204932) | Sediment microbial communities from Yellowstone Lake, YNP, Wyoming, USA - C1_bottom | ecosystem: Environmental > Aquatic > Freshwater > Lake > Sediment | place: USA: Wyoming | collected... | reverse complement strand
AATTCGATAGCTCGCGCGACCGCAACGACCCCTTCGTGTTTTCGCTGGGTGCTGGCCAGGTCATTAAGGGCTGGGACCAGGGTGTGGCCGGCATGAAAATCGGCGGGCAGCGCACGCTGACTATTCCGCCCGAGATGGGCTACGGCGCTCGCGGTGCGGGCGGCGTGATACCGCCGAATGCTACCTTGGTGTTTGACGTCGAGCTGCTGGGGGTGCATTAAGCAGGTGTTGAGGGTATCGAGCGTTTTCACCCTCTCCCCGGCCCTCTCCCATCCAGGGAGAGGGTGTAAGGCTCAATCGCAGCGCTCGCCCGGCTTCAGGTCGAATAGCCGGGCATATTCGGTGGGATGGCCGGACATCAGCTTCACGCAATCGCCGACTTGGAATTTGCCGTAGCTCATCACCTCGATACGCTCTTTCGTATTCAGCGGCTGCACGGTGAAACGGTTCGCACCGTCGGCAATTTGCGGCGATACATTGCGGCTGCGTCCACCGCCAAGCGAGGTACCCGCTCCCAGCGCGATGCCGCCGAATCCGATACCGCCGGAGCCTATGCCGATTCCGATCCCCATGCCGACGCCGCTGTCGCTGGAACGCGGTGCCGTCTTCGCCGCCTCCTTGCGCTCCGCTTCGGTAAACACATGCACGTCCAGCACCTTGGCGTATTTGATATAGCGCGCGTCGTCTTCCAGGTTCGGCGTGCTCTGGCAGGCGGCCAGCAAGGCCAGCACAGTAACGGCAACTATCTTCTTCATCAGTAACTTCACGGTTAATCCTTGATCGGCTGTACGAGTACAAATGGACTGATTACCACCGCCCAAAGTTCCGCATCGGCTTCATGCCAGGCCAGTGCCTGTTCATCCGTCACGTTGCCAACCTGCCCCGCCACCATCCATTGCTCGACCTGCGGTTTGTTGTCGCTGGAAATCTGGAAGGCCACCTCGACCAGGTCGAGATCGCTGCTGACATAGATGGCCGCGCCGCTGGCGAAAAAGCGCTGCAGATCACTCCAGGCAATGCGCGAAGTCTCGTGGTTGATTTTGGCGCGGTCTATTTCTTGTTGCGGAATGGCGTTCATGGCAAAAATCTTTTCAGTTACGGTTTAGTGCTGTTCAGATAATCATCCTTCAGCCGCATGTAATGCTCGGCCGAATATTTCAGGTAAGCGATTTCTTCATCAGTCAGTTTGCGCACAGCCTTGGCTGGGCGGCCCATGTACAGCATGCCGCTCTCAAGCACCTTGCCTGGCGAAATCAAACTGCCCGCGCCTATCATCACGCGGTCGGGCACCACCACATCATCCATGACGATAGCCCCCATGCCGATCAGGCACTCGTTGCCTATGGTGCAGCCGTGCAGGATTACCGAGTGGCCAACCGTCACATAATCGCCCACGATCAGCGGCGAGCCATTGGGATTCTCCGGGGTCTTGTGCGACACATGGCCCGCGCTCAGATCCTGCACATTGGTGCCGCGCCCGATCACGATGCGGTTCACGTCGCCGCGCAGCACCGTGTTGCACCAGACCGAGCTGTCGTCGCCGATCTTTACGTCACCGATGACCTGGCAGGAAGGATGAAGGTAGACGCGGGCGCCGAGGGTGGGAGTGGTATTGAGGTAAGAAGAAAGAGGCATAACAATCAAAAAATATCTGGCCACATCCTGGCCGTATGGATGACAGACAAAACATGCACTTCTTCCTCTTCCACGCGATAAGCCAGTATGAACGGGAAGCGGCCAATGGTTAATTCGCGTGTTCCGGTAACGCGACCAGTCTTGCCGACCAATGGATTTTGCGGCAGCGCTTCCGCCGTTTTGCGTATGATCGCAATTACGCGCCTTGCCGCCTGAAGATTATCCTGTGCGATGTAATCGTGAATCTCCGCGAGGTCCGACCTGGCTCGCGGAGTGTAGCGCAGCTTCATGCCTGCGGCTCGGTGTAGCGCGCGAAAAACGCCTCCATCTCCTCATCCGTTACAAACTCGCCACGTTGCGTTTGTGCAAGGCCTTCCTGGATACGCGAGGTAATGCGGCGCTGCTGCGCAAGGTAAAGCGACACCGCCTCGTTCGCCAACTCGCTTTCGCTGCGATGGCTTTCCTCGGCCAGATGGTCGAGCTGGTCTTTCAGGTCTGGACGGATTTCAAGGGTAGTGGAGTTCATGGTAACGCTCCGAAAATTTGCTATTTTAATGATACTACGTCATACATGAATGATGGGTGTCGCGTTGCTCAATTTATCTTACCGCGCTATAAACTTCGAATCGCTTTCTCTTGAGCTTCCTTTGCTCGCTTTTTGTAATCTTGGTATGCAGGAATCGTTATGGCCGAAAAAAGCCCAATAAAAAATGTTGCGGCCATAGTAACGAACATAACAAAGGCCCAGTCAATTTTATGACTTTCATCAGCAGGATCTTTATGAGTTGCTATGCTTCTATCTGATTTAATCAAAACCATGGAAGGAACTATTGGCTCACCCTTAAAAACAAAGGATAACGTTACCATCTCGTTTCTCCGAATTCGTTCATAGCCACCAATTCTGTTTTCGTTTGGCTCTAATTCAAATTTAGGTGAAGCCTTGATATTTTCACGTGTTATGTAATTTGCATTTATTTGAATGTTCAGATTGGTGGCAGGATTCCAGCCTTCATTTCTGATCCGGATGTTTTAGTATGTAATATCTCCAAATTTAGCAACTTCACCAAGCTCAAATATTAGTTTTTCTTCTTGCCAATTTGTCGTATACAACGTACCGAATATGCCTATGGCAAGGCTGGAAAGCATGGTAAGCAAAAATTTGATCATAGATAACCCCGAAATATTATTGAGCCAACTTCCACTTCATCATTTCCCCCGCCCGCAACGGCACGAGCTTGGAGCCACCAAATTCCACGGTCGAGGGCATATGCCACTGTTCGCGGCGGAGCGTGATGGTCTCTTTGTTGCGCGGCAGACCGTAGTAGTCGGCGCCGTAGAAGCTGGCGAAGGCTTCCAGCTTGTCCAGCTCGCCCGCCGCTTCGAACACTTCGGCATACAGCTCGATGGCGCTATGTGCTGAGTAGCAGCCGGCGCAGCCGCAGGCGTTCTCCTTGGTGTGCTGCGCGTGCGGGGCGCTGTCGGTGCCGAGGAAGAATTTTTTGTTGCCGCTGGTGGCGGCTTGCACCAAGGCTTCGCGGTGCGTCTCGCGCTTCAGCACCGGCAGGCAGTAGTAGTGGGGGCGGATGCCGCCGACCAGCATCGCGTTGCGGTTGTACAGTAGGTGTTGCGGGGTGAGCGTGGCGGCGATGGTGTCCGGCGCGCTCGTCACGAACTGCACGGCTTCCTTGGTGGTGATGTGCTCGAACACCACGCGCAAGTTAGGCAGGTCTTTCAGCAGCGGCTGCATCACTCTTTCGATGAACACGGCCTCGCGATCAAAGATGTCAATGTCGGCGCTGGTCACTTCGCCGTGCACCAGCAGCGGCATGCCGCTGCGTTGCATCTTTTCCAGTGCGGCATAAGTTTTGCGCAGGTCGGTGACGCCCGCATCGGAGTTGGTGGTCGCTCCCGCCGGGTACAGCTTCACTGCATGAACGATGCCGCTGGCCTTGGCTTTTTTGATTTCCTCTGCCGACGTGTTGTCGGTGAGGTACAGCGTCATCAGCGGCTCGAACTTCATACCTTGTGGAAGTGCGGCAAGGATGCGCGCGCGGTAGGCTTGCGCCTGCGCGGTGGTGGTGACCGGCGGGCGCAGGTTGGGCATCACGATGGCGCGGGCGAACTGGCGCGCAGTGTCGGGCAGCACGGATTGCATCAGCGCGTCGTCGCGCAGGTGCAGGTGCCAGTCGTCGGGGCGGGTGAGTTTGAGTTCCATAGGTGGCATTCTAAATGAAATACGGATTGAACCTGAAAGTCGAAAGCATGGATGAAACTTCACCCTCTCCCCAGCCCTCTCCCCTCGAGGGAGAGGGAGGCGCACTAGCGCGGGAGAGGGGGTTGATTTGGAATATTCGCTACCCCGCTTTATCCATGCGTCGATACTGCACTGCTTCGGCGATGTGCGCGGTGAGGATGCTTTCGCTGCCCGCCAGGTCGGCGATGGTGCGCGCGACCTTGAGCACGCGGTGGTAGGCGCGCGCGGAAAGGTTGAAGCGGGTGATGGCTTGGCGCAGCAACGCTTCACCTTGCGCATCCGGCGCGCACAGTGCGTCAATCTCGGTGACTGAGAGTTGTGCGTTGGGTTTGCCTTGCCGCGCCATGGCACGCTGGCGTGCGGCTTCCACGCGCGCGCGTATGGCCTCGCTGGTTTCGCCGTCGGCTTGTTTGAGCAAGTCTTCCTGTGGCACGGCAGGAACTTCGATTTGGATGTCTATGCGATCCAGCAACGGGCCGGAAATTTTGCCGCGATAGCGCGCGACCTGATCCGGGGTGCAGCGGCATTTGCCGTTGTAGTGCCCGAGGTAGCCGCAGGGGCAGGGGTTCATCGCGGCGACGAGCTGGAACTGTGCTTTGAAATCGGCGCGGCGCGCCGCGCGCGAGATGGTGATGCGCCCGCTCTCCAGCGGCTCGCGCAATACTTCCAGCACGCCGCGATCAAATTCCGGCAATTCGTCCAGAAACAGCACGCCATGCATGGCGACGGAAATCTCGCCGGGGCGCGGGTTGCTGCCGCCGCCAACCAGCGCTACGGCGGAGGCGGTGTGGTGTGGCGAGCGGTAGGGCCGCTGCTTCCAGCGGCTGACATCGAACGCGCCGCCCAGCGACTGCATGGCCGCGCTCTCCAGCGCCTCGGTCTCGCTCATCTGCGGCAGGATGCCGGGGAAGCGCGCGGCGAGCATGGACTTGCCGGTGCCGGGCGGGCCGCTCATCAATACGCTATGGCCTCCCGCTGCGGCAATCTCCAGCGCGCGCTTGGATTGCGCCTGTCCCTTCACCTCGCGCATGTCGGGGTAGTGTGGCTGGATCGGTTGCGCGTCAGGAACAAAACGACTCAAGGCATCGCGTCCAGCCAGGTGTGCCGCGACTTGCAGCAGCGATCTCGCCGCATACACCGTTGCGTCTTGCACCAGTGCAGCTTCTGCTGCATTGGCTTCCGGCAAGACAAAAGCGCGCCCGCAATTCGCGGCGTGGTAAGTCATCGCCAGCGCGCCGCGTATTGCACGCAACTCGCCGGTCAGTGCCAGTTCACCGGCGAATTCGTATTCGGCCAATCGATCCGACGGTATCTGCCCCGACGCGGCAAGGATGCCGAGCGCGATGGGCAAATCGAAGCGCCCGCTTTCCTTGGGCAGATCGGCGGGCGCGAGGTTGACGGTAATGTGCTTGATCGGGAATTCGAACTGGCAATTCTGCAAGGCGGCGCGCACCCTATCCTTGCTTTCCTTTACTTCGACTTCAGGCAGGCCAACGATGGTGAAGCTGGGCAGGCCGTTGGCAAGGTGCACCTCGACGGTGACCTGTGCGGCGTCCATGCCGGAGAGGGCGCGGCTGTAGAGGACCGCGAGTGACATGGCTTATTTGTTTTGTGCTTCAAGCGCTGCAACCCGGGCTTCCAGCGCCGCCAGCTTTTCCTGCGCACGCGCAAGCAGTTGCACTTGAACATCGAACTCTTCGCGCGTTACCAGATCGAGTTTGGCGAATCCTTGGGTCAGCAGTGCGCGGGCATTCTTCTCGAAGTCTTTGGCGGGGCCGCTTTCCATTGCAGCGTTTAACTTGGCGGAGACTTCATCGAGGAATTTGGAATTGAGCATGATATTTTTCCGTTACAATGGCGTGGCGCGTAGTTTAGCAAACTTTGCCCTGTGCATCGCCGTTCTTGAGAAACGAAGACCGTTATAAATTTGGAGAGAAAATTGAAAATGCCACAAACGAAAAAACTGCTGATCGCTGCATTAAGCGCGTTGTTCGCGCTACCAGCATGGGCGGACAACGCCGCACCGTCCTCGCCCATAACGGCCAATATCAGCATGGTTAATAATTATTTGTTCCGCGGAATTTCAAGAACCGGCGGCAAACCGGCCGTTCAGGGCGGATTTGATATTGCGGCAGACAACGGTTTTTATATCGGAGCCTGGGGTTCCAATATCAGCTGGTTGAGTGACAAAGGCATCGCCATCAATTCGAGCCAGGAATTGGACGCCTATGCGGGCATCAAGAATAATTTTGCTGCAAACTTTAACTATGATCTCGGCATTCTACGTTACAACTTTCCCGCGACTTATAATGCCGGGGTAATTACTCCTGACACCAACGAAATTTATGGCGCGCTCGGCTTTCAATGGTTGACCGCAAAATATTCGCGCAGCATGGGAAATTTCTTTGGAGTGCCATATTCCAAAGGCAGCCATTATCTGGATATCAGCGCCAACTACCCCATTCCAGACAGTGGCGTGACACTGGGGGCGCATTACGGCAAGCAAACCTATAATGGCGACGCGGCAAACCAGATGAAATTAACCGGGAGAGATCCTTCCTGTGCCGACTACAAGGTAAGCATCTCCAAGGATATAAGCGGATATGTGCTGGGCTTGGCCTACAGCAAGACCAACGCTGCAAAGGGTGCCGGGGCGTACTACAACATCCCCGCTACGGGCAGAGATTTGGGCAGGGCTGCGGCAATACTTTCATTGCGCCGCACCTTCTAACAATACCCGGCGCACATCACCAGATTGCATGACGCGCTTTAGCGGTGCGTCATGAAAACATTCTCCGCAGATTATCCCCGCTTTACCCCCTTATCATGAACGCACGCTTTAGGTGCGTCTCGCTACAATAGCCGCACGAAATTAGAGCGGCAGATTTCTGGCTGTTTTAAGCATTGCTCCCAACAGATTGTTTCAAAGACAAATTTTCAGGTGGCACGGAACCTGCTTGGTTAAACACGAGGATAGCAATATCCCGTTTTTTAATTTCTTGGAGAGAAAACACCATGCAAAATCGCAAACTGCTTGTTGCCGCATTAGCTGCTTTATTTGTTGTACCCGCCTGGGCGGAAACACCTGCTCCGGCGGCTCCCACGTTGTCTGCCGTGCTTGATGCATCGGGCATCAGCCTGAGCGGAGACATAGATGTTGCATACAGCCATCTTTCCGGCACCGGGCAATTTACCAGCGGCACGAATGACCGCGTGTTCGATTACGCGCACAACAGTTTCACCACCCAAGCGGTGGATCTGACGGTTGCCAAGCAGCCAGCGGAAGGCGCGGGCGGGCTGGTTGACGTTACCATGGGCAAGGATGCCAGCACCATTGCGTCGTTCGGCACCACCACTCCCAACCAGACCTACGATCTGACCCAAGCCTATGTTCAATACGCGACGGGCTCTTTGACAACAATCTTCGGTAAATTCATCACTCAGGCTGGCCAGGAATATATCAAGTCGTCCGCGGATACCAACTTCTCGCGTTCCATCCTGTTCGGCTACGCCATTCCGTTTACCCACACCGGGATGCGCGCAACATACAAAATATCGGATGCGGTCAGCCTGATGGGTGGTGTCAACAACGGCTGGGATGAAGCGAACGACCAGCATCCAAACAAGAATGTTGAGCTGGGAGTGATGTTGACTCCTTCCAAAGCATTTTCTTTTAACGTGATGGATCACTACGGAACAGAAGAGGTTGTAAACGGGACTCCAGCCAGCGGACAAGGAAAGCGCAACCTGCTGGATTTGGTAGCCACTTTCACCGTGTCTGACAGCCTTAACTTTGTGTTGAACTATGACGGAGGTACACAGGAAAACTTCACCACTTTGGGTGGCGCCCTTGTCAAGGCCAAGTGGAGCGGCGTGGCTGCTTATGCCAACTACCAGATAAACGATCCGTGGCGCATCTCGCTGCGTGCCGAAACGTTTAACGATGCAGACGGCTATCGCACCGGTGTAATCCAGAAGTGGAACGAAGCAACGCTGACCGTGGGTTATGCGCCGAGCAAGGCCATGGAACTGCGCGGCGAAGTACGCAAGGATGTGTCGGACAAAGCCTCGTTTGCCTATAACGACGGCATCGCGCGGAAAAGCCAGAACTCCCTGGGGCTGGAAGCGATTTACAAATTTTAATGCAGCTCAACTGAATGGAGGATACGAAAATGAAAATGGTCACTGCCATCATCAAGCCATTCAAGCTCGACGAAGTGCGTGAGGCGTTGCACCAGGCTGGCGTGCAAGGCATCACGGTTACCGAGGTCAAGGGCTTTGGGCGGCAAAAGGGACATACCGAGCTGTATCGCGGTGCGGAATATGTGGTGGACTTCCTGCCCAAGGTCAAGTTGGAAGCGGCTGTCAGCGCTACCATGCTGGATCAGGTCATCGAAGCCATCGAGAAGGCTGCCAAGACCGGCAAGATCGGCGACGGCAAAATTTTTGTCCACGACATCGAACAAGTCATCCGCATCCGCACCGGCGAAACCGGCGCAGAAGCTTTGTAAGGAGAAAATGACATGAGAAAACTATTTGTATTTGTTTCGCTGCTGGCTATGTTGTTCAGCCTGTCGGCACCATCGTTTGCCGATGAGGTGGCAGCAGCTTCCGCCGCTGCCACAACGGCACCTGCTGCCGCAGAATCCGCTGCTGCACCGGTGGCGGTACCTGCAGCCGATGCTCCTGCTGCCACACCAAAATGTGGCGACAAGGGCTTTGATTGCAACAAGGGCGACGTCTCCTGGATGATGGTCTCGACGGCATTCGTGTTGCTCATGACCGTTCCCGGGCTGGCGCTGTTTTACTCCGGCATGGTGCGCAACAAGAATGCACTGTCTACTGTCATGCAGAGCTTCGCGATTTTCTGCGTTATCGCGGTGCTGTGGGTTATCTACGGTTACAGTGCGGCATTTACTGCGGGGCATGATGGCAGTGCGCTGGCGCCGTTTATCGGGTCGCTAGACAAGTGGTTCATGTCTGGCGACGATCCAACTACGGCAGTGGCAGCCACATTCAGCAAGGGCCAGTACCTGCCTGACTTCGTGTATGCCATGTTCCAACTGACCTTCGCCGCTATCACGGTCGCGCTGATTTCTGGTGGCTATGCCGAGCGCTTCAAATTCTCGGCGATGATCCTGTTCAGCATCCTGTGGTTCACCTTTGCCTACCTGCCGATTGCGCACATGGTGTGGTATTGGGATGGCCCAGATGCGTACACCAGCGCCAAGGCGGGTGATATCGCCAATAGCCATGCCGGTTTCCTGTTCCAGAAAGGGGCGATTGATTTTGCCGGCGGAACCGTGGTGCACATCAATGCCGGTATTGCCGCACTGGTTGCAGCACTGATGCTCGGGCCGCGTAGAGGCCTCGGCAAAGTTTCCATGGCCCCGCACAGCCTGATGATGACTGCAATCGGCACTGGCATGCTGTGGATGGGCTGGTTCGGGTTCAATGCCGGTTCCGCTCTGGAGGCCACTGGCGCTGCAGGACTTGCCTTCTTCAACACCCTGTTCGGCACGGCCGTTGCCGGGGTTACCTGGACGCTGGTCGAATGGATATTCAAAGGCAAGCCCAGCTTGCTTGGCGTCTGTTCCGGTATCGTGGCCGGCCTGGTGGCGATCACTCCGGCGGCAGGCTATGTCGGCGTGGCTGGGGCAATGGTGATCTGTATGGTGGCTCCGGTGGTTTGCTTCTTCGCCGTAACCAAGCTCAAGGCATGGCTCAAGTATGACGATTCTCTGGATGCCTTCGGCGTGCATTGCGTCGGCGGCATCATCGGTGCTATCGGCACCGGCATATTCGTCAATCCGAAGCTCGGCGGAACAGGTGTCTACGACTATGTTGCCAACAAGGTGGGCGATTTTGACGCAGGGGCGCAGGTCATTTCGCAACTGTGGGCGGTCGGCACTTCGCTGCTGTGGTCTGCTCTGGTTGCCTTCGTGATCCTGTTTATTCTGAAGAAGACCATCGGTATCCGCGCAAGCGACGAGGCACAAGAAGAAGGACTGGATCTCGCCGACCACGGCGAAAAGGCATACGGTCACTAATCGGATGCATCATGAGGCCGCAAGGCCTCACTCCTCGGGAAACCTCCTAAAGTTTCCGACTCCGGGGCACCGCAAGGTGCCCCTTTTTTTACCGTCACGGTTTTAAGCACATATTCCAGTATAATGCCGCACTTATGGACGAAACCCCGGCACCAAAAATCCTGTTCTCCTCCCTCGCACTCGACCCGCTGATCCTGCGCGCCATCGAGGAAACGGGTTACACCGAACCGACGCCGATACAGGCACAGGCCATTCCGCATGTGATTGCGGGGCGCGACCTGATGGCCATGGCGCAGACCGGCACCGGCAAGACGGCCGCATTCACGCTGCCGATGCTGCAGCGCCTGCTGCCGCACGCCAGCACCAGCACCTCGCCCGCCAAGCACCCGATCCGCGCCTTGATCCTGGCACCGACACGCGAGTTGGCGATCCAGGTCGGCGAAAGCGTAGTCACCTATTCCAAGCATGTGCCGCTGCGCTCCACCGTGGTGTATGGCGGCACCGACATCCGGGCGCAGAAACCCGCGCTGATGAAAGGCCTGGAAATACTCGTTGCCACCCCCGGGCGTCTGCTCGATCACGTCGAGAGCAAGAACGTGATGCTCAACCAGGTGCAGATGCTGATCCTGGACGAGGCCGACCGCATGCTGGACATGGGCTTCATGCCCGACCTCAAGCGCATTCTCGCGCTGCTGCCCAAGCAGCGGCAGACGCTGCTGTTCTCCGCCACCTTCTCCGACGACATCAAGAAGCTGGCGCAAGATTTTCTGGTTACGCCGATTACTGTGGAAACCGCGCGCCGCAACGCGGCAGGAGAGAACATCAAGCAATCGGTAGTCATGGTCAATCACCATGACAAATTTCATGCACTGGTCGAACTAATCCGCGCCCGCAATGTAAAACAGGTGCTGATCTTCACCCGTACCAAGCTCAGCGCGGCGCATGTCGCCAAGCAGCTCGCGCACAGCGGTGTTCCTGCCGATGCCATCCACGGCGACAAATCGCAACAGGAGCGCATCAAGGCACTGGATGCTTTTAAGTCCGGCGCAGTCATGGCACTGGTCGCCACCGACGTCGCCGCGCGCGGCTTGGACATAGACCAACTGCCGCTGGTGATCAATTACGAACTGCCCACCCACGCCGAAGACTATGTACACCGCATCGGTCGCACCGGTCGCGCGGGTGCCTTCGGCGAAGCAGTTTCGCTGGTGGATGGCGAAGAAGAACGCAGGCTGGAAGAAATCGAAAAACTGCTGAACCGCAAATTCCCGCGCGAGGCCGCAGCACTGCCGCAGCCCGGTTATCAAAAACCCGTCAAGCCTGCCGCGCCGCGCAGCCACCACAAACCCGCCGCTGGTCATGCCATGGCAGGCTCCGGGGATGACTGGTTCTCCAAGCCTTACGAAGCATCAACCGGCGGCGCAAAGCCTGCTCCAGAAAGTCCCGCCCCTGCCGCACCGAACAGGCCGCAAAAACAAACTGCCGCGCTGTTCAGAATCAGAAGCCAGGAAACTGCGGACTAACTTTCTGCATGTGTCAGAGACCGCGATGAAGCGCGGGCTGGTGTCGATGTGTTTGTAGCGCGCCATTTGCTTCCCCAAAATATAATCTTCTCGTTTGACCTTGATATTTGTTTTGGTTCACGGCACGATGCGGTATGGATAGACTTTTTCTACAGCCTCGTTAGCCATTTTAAGGAATGCTCATGTCACCATGGTTTAGCTTCGCAATTTCTTGTCTGGCATTGATCGTGGCTGGTGTCACTGCGTGGCTGACCTTTTTTCGCAAGGGAAAACTCTTGATGACACAACCAACCGTTGTGTTTTTCGGGCCTGACGGATCGGCATTTGACGGAAGAAAAAACAAAATTTATCTACGTACATTGCTCTATAGCACAGCAAAAAGAGGGCATGTGCTTGAGAGTCTTCACATATCGTTACACCGCAACGAATCAAAACAAAATTTTAATATTTGGGTTTACGGTGAAAACGGAAATTTGAAGAGGGGGAGCGGTCTGTTCATTCCGCAAGAAGGTGTTACGTTTGACCATCACTTTCTATTGCCTGCTGACGGAGCCAATTTTGAGTTCCTTGCTGGTGCTTACAAATTGGTCGTTTTTGCAAAATTTGTCGGCGATCAAAACCCCAATGAACTAATGACGATCAACGTTTCAATTAGTGAATCGCAGGCGGCACGGCTAACTGAACCAAGAACCGGAATCTATTTTGATTGGGGGCCTGACCAACAAAGTTACCATCCGCATATTGATGCGCGGTCGGAAAGCGAACCCAATTTCAAGCAACTAGTGGAGTTATTGGGAAAAAATGGCTAACCTAACCATAAGGACTTCCCAGTCAAGTTAAATTTTCTGGCGACACATAATTTCCCTCCGTTTCAAACATTGCCCCGATACGGACCGAAGCGAATCAAATCATCACTGCAAATCGCGATGCGCCGTCACAA
>Ga0315270_10001498_pt1 | contig 12405 bp, 6 predicted proteins | sample C1_bottom_MG_FD_204932 | JGI IMG/M metagenome (GOLD analysis project Ga0315270, IMG submission 204932) | Sediment microbial communities from Yellowstone Lake, YNP, Wyoming, USA - C1_bottom | ecosystem: Environmental > Aquatic > Freshwater > Lake > Sediment | place: USA: Wyoming | collected... | reverse complement strand
CCGACCTGATCCCGGACCGGGGCGCCCCGGGCGGCCTCCACGCCGCCCTCTCGGCCGCCACCACGCCCTGGGTCTTCGCCGCCGGCTGCGACATGCCCTTCCTCTCGCCGGCCGGCATCGCCCTGCTGGCCGCCCGCCGGCGCGGGGCGCTGGCGGTGGTGCCGCGCTGGGACGGCCGGTTCGAGCCGCTCCACGCCCTCTGGTCCCGCGACGCCCTGCCGGTGCTGGCGCGGGCCCTCGGCGAGGGTGACCTCTCGATGCAGCGCCTGGTGGCCCTCTGCGGGGCGGCGGTCGTCGAGGACGAAGACTGGGCGAAGGTTGATCCTGGGGGACGAGCCTTCCAGAACGCCAACACCGCCGAGGAGGCCGGCCGGCTCGGGCTGTCGAGCTGATGGCAGACCGGTCAGCGGAACATTACATGGGGGGGCATGGCGCTGAAGGTGACCCTCTACTCCGACATCGTCTGCCCCTTCTGCTACATCGCGGAGGTGAGCAGCCTGCGCAGGCTGCAGGATGAGTTCGACATCGAGTTCGACTGGAGGGGCTTCGAGCTCCACCCCGACACCCCCCAGGGGGGCCGGCGGCTGGACGAGGTCTTCGGGGCGGAGCGGACCAACGCCATGCGCGACTACCTGTCCCGCTTCGCCGCCGACTTCGGCGTCACCGGCATGACCATCCGCGACGTCATGCCGAGCACGCGACGGGCCCTGGCGGTGGCCGAGTTCGCCCGCGACCAGGGGAAGCTCCACCTCTTCCGAACCGCCGCCATGGAGGCGGCCTGGCGCCACGGCCAGGACATCGAGGATCCGGAGGTGCTGGCCCATTGCGCCCGCGCCGCGGGGCTCGACCCGGTGGCCGCGGTCGAGGCCTTCGATGAACCGAAGTACCTGGCCCGCGTCATGACCATGGGGGCCGAGGCCCGCCGGACCGGGGTCACCGGCATCCCCACGGTGCTGATCGGGAGCCGGCGCGTGGTCGGCTGCCAGCCCTACGAGGTGCTGGTGGCGGCGGCCGAGGCCGAAGGGGCGAGGCGGAAGATCTAGCTACCCGTCGCGCGGGCCGCGCTTGACCGAGTGGCCGTTGCCGCTCAGGGGGCGCGGCTTGGGCGGTCCCGGCCTGTAGCCCGGCGACGGCGTACCGGGCTTGAAGCCGCCCTTCTTGTACGAATCGGACTTGTAGCCGCCGGGCTTGAACGGGCTCGAGCGGCGCTCGGCGGGACGCGTGGTGCCAGGTCTCGGCGCGGCCGGACGCGGCGCCGGCGGACGGGTCTCCGCGGCCTGCGGCTCGGTGTGATGTGGCGCGCTGGCCACCGGTGCGGCCGGCATCGGCGCCTCGGCCGGCGAGGCGGCGGGCCGGTGCTCGGCGGTTCGGGGCGGGCTGATGGGACGGCTGGCCAGCGCCTCTCCGGGCGGCCGGGCCGGCTCGATGCGGAGGCCCGGCGCGCGCGGATCCGGTACCCGGGCCGCGGCGGCGAACCGGGCGGCGGCCGTCTTGGCCACCTCGAAGCGGGTCTCGGCGGCCAGGATGACGATCTTGCCGATCTCGTCGCGGGTGACGCCGCCGCGGCGGCAGAGGAGCGGGAGGATCCACTTCGGGTCGGCCTGCTTCTCCCGGCCGATTGAGATGCGGAACCAGGCCCCCTCGACCGGCGGTCCCTTGCGGGCCGGCTTGGGCCCGCGCGGCGCCTCGCTGGCGACGCGACCGGTGTCGGGGAGCTCCTCGGGGGCCGGCAGCGCCGCCCGGGCCCGGCGCAGCAGCGCCAGCGCCAGCGCCAGCGGATCGCGCCCGGCCAGCAGCGCGCGGGCCGCGGTCAGCTCGTCCTCGGGGGCCTCGGTGGTGGCGGCGTCGATCTCGGCCGCCAGCCGGGCCTCGTCCTGCTGCCGGATCAGGTCGGCGGTCGGGACCGGCGCCCACTCCGGCGTCACGCCCGCCTCGCGCAGCATCCGCTCCAGCTTGTAGCGCTCCTGCGGCGAGGCCAGCAGCACCGCCTGGCCCTTCTTGCCGGCCCGGCCGGTCCGCCCGCTGCGGTGCTGCAGCGCCGAGGCGTCCTGGGGCAGGTCGGCGTGGAGCACCAGCTCGATGCCGGGCAGGTCGAGGCCGCGCGCCGCCACGTCGGTGGCCACCAGCACGCGGGCCCGGCCGTCGCGCAGCGACTTCAAGGCCCGCAGCCGCTCCGACTGCGTCAGCTCCCCGGAGATGGCCACGGTCTCGAAGCCGCGCTCGCCGAGCGAGGCGGCGGTGTGGGTGACCGACTCGCGCCGGGCCCGGAAGACCAGCGCGCTGGCCGGCTCGAGCGCCCGCAGCACGTTGACGATGGCGAGCTCCCGCTCGCGCTGCGCCACCACGTGCGCCCGGTAGGTGATGTCCTCGTGGGCCTGCTTGGGCGGCGTGGCCGTGACCCGCACCGGATCGCGCGTGTAGGCCCGGGCCAGCTCGACGATCGGCTTGGGCAGCGTGGCCGAGAAGAGGATGGTGCGCCGCTCGGTGGGCGCGGCCTGCAGGATGGCCTCGAGCTCCTCGCGGAAGCCCATGTCGAGCATCTCGTCGGCCTCGTCGAGCACCAGCGCGCCCAGGGCCGAGAGGTCGAGCACCTTGCGCTGGATGTGATCGACCAGCCGGCCCGGGGTGCCGACCACGATGTGGACGCCCGACTTGAGCGACTGCGCCTCGCGCCGCGGATCGAGTCCGCCGACGCAGGCGATGACGATGCCGCCGGCGGGCCCGAAGAGCCAGCCCAGCTCGCGCTGCACCTGCACCGCCAGCTCGCGGGTCGGCGCGATCACCAGCCCGAGCGGCTTGCCGCCGCGGCCGAAGGTGGGGGCGTCGCCGAGCAGGGTCTCTGCCATCACCAGGCCGAAGGCCACCGTCTTTCCCGAGCCAGTGCGCGAGGAGACGAGCAGGTCCTTGCCGCGCAGCGCCGGGTCGAGCACGCCGGCCTGCACCGGCGTCGGCTCGGCGTAGCCGTGGGCTGCGAGCGCACGCTGGAGGGCCGGATGTGCGGCGAGGGAGGCGAAGTCGGGAGCGCTCACGGCGCCGTTGTAGCAGAGGGGGATGGATGGCGATACCCGGCGGCCCGGCGCAGCCCGCGCGAGTGACGGCACGACGCTAGGGGACGACCCACCCGGTGTCGGACACCAGCTGCGTCCCCTCGGGCCTGGCGAAGTGGACGATGTACCCGCCCTTGGAGGCGAAGCGCTGGCCGGGAGCGAGACCCAGCCTGGGGTAGTAGCCGTTGACCAGGCGGTGGCTCAGCAGCGACTCGACCCGCTCCACCAGGTAGTCGCGCACGAAGCTGTCGAGCATGTGCCCGATGGTCTCGGAGAGGATGACGCAGGCCAGGTAGGTGTCGGTCTGGACGCGCTCGTCCACCACGTTGATGTGGCGAACCTTGAACCAGCCGAGCGGGAAGTTCATGCGCACCTTGCGCTGCTCGGGCAGGTCGAGTGGGTAGGCCATCCGGGCCGCACCGCGCCAGGCCGCCGGGAGCGGGGCCTCCTCCAGCTTCCCCATGAGGCCGGACAGGTAGGCCACCGAGAGCCTGGCCGGCGGTGTGGGCAGCGCGGCCAGGTCGTCAGGCCGGAGCCAGAGGACCACGGCGTCGCCGGCGCCGCTGTCGCCGAGGGCCGAGGCCAGTCCGGACCCTGCCGGGCCGGACTTGAGGGCAAGGGTCACGGTCTCGAGCCCGGAGGTGGCGAGCGCCGCCTGGAGCGCCCCGGCCGCCGCCGCGCCGACGTCCCCCTCCCGGTAGACCTGCACCACCCGGCGGAGCCCGAGCTTCTGGCGCTGCCCGGTGAGCTGCCGGGTGATCAGCTGGGCCTCGAGCAGCACGCCCTTCGAGTAGTAGACCGGGTAGAAGTCCTGCTCCGCGGCCACCGGCAGGTCGACGTTGGGCAGCAGGCACGGGATCGAGGCCTGCTCGCAGAAGCGGTGCACCGGCGCCCAGGTCCGGCCACCGAGCCCGGAGAGGACGGCGAATACCGGCGTCGCCGCCGCGTGCTCGCGCAGCTGCGCCTCCCAGGTCTCGGGCGGCCCGGTGAGCGACCAGACGTGGAGCTGCCACTTGCGGTTGACCCGGTACATGACGCCCCGGGTCGACTGCATGGGCGGGCTGTCGCCGCGGTAGCCAGCGTTCTTGTCGGCGAAGAACTGGTCGAGGACCTCGAGCATGCCCTTGCGGGCCACCGGGTCGGCGTCGGGGGTGATGATGGTGGCGAAGTGGAGCGTGTCGCGCGTCACGCCAGGCACCGGGGCGCTGGTCAGACCCTTGAGGTAGGCGATCAGCGACGCCATGGTCGCATCGTCGAGCTGGTAGCGGGGCATCAGGTAGTTGAGCGTCCTCCCCTGCTGGTCCTTCCCCTGGCGGATGGCCCTGGCCAGGGTGGCGTCAGTGTAGGGATCGCGGCGGGGGACGTAGCCCTGAACGTGGGGCAGGTCGACGTCCTCGACGTTCCTGGCCCCGGGGCGGAAGAGGTAGCGGCCGATGATGGGCGGGATGACGATCTGCCCCTCCCAGCTGCCGAGGCCGCTGCGGCGGTGGCAGGTGGCGCAGGCCGCCACGGCCCCCTCCACGCCCACCCCACCCTCGCGCCGGCCCTGCAGCGGCTTCCCGGAGGGGAGCAGCCCGTCGCGATAGAGCCGCTCGCCGACGGCTGGTGACGGGGTGGTCCCTGCCCTGCCGGGGAGCGGGAGCAGGAGGAATGGCAAGAGGGCGAAGCTGGCCGCGGCGGCGCGGACGCGCCCCCGGGTCCGCCTGGCCGTCGCGGTCACGCCGCCGCCCTCCACCCGGTTCACCGGGTGGCGACCAGGTCGCGCAGCTCCCTGGCCAGCTCGTCCGAGGACGCGAAGCCGTCGATCCGCACCCAGCTGTGCCCATGCGCCGCGCGCAGGAAGGTGACCGGCGTGTGGTTCATCTTGTCGCCCCGGAAGGCCTCGAAGGCGCGCTGCACCGCGACGCTCGCCTCCGTGGTGCCGGTGTAGAAGCGCCAGGTGGGACCGGCGTGGAAGCGCCTGGCGTACTCCTGCAAGCGTGCCGGGGTGTCCTGCTCCGGGTCGATCGAGATCGAGACCAGGTGGACCTTGCCGACCTCGCTCCCCAGCCTCTCCTGCAGCTGGGTGAAGGTCTGGCTCAGCACCGGGCAGATGGTGGTGCAGGTGGTGAAGATGAAGTTGAGGACCACGGGGCGGCCGTCGTCGAGCTCCCTGGGGAGGGTCACGACGGCGCCGTCCTCACGCACCAGGCTCACGCCGGGTAGCTTGTAGTCGGCGGTGGAGCGAGTGGCGCGCTTCAGCTTGGCCGCGGCCGCCATCTCCCGGCAGTGGGCGTGCGGATCGGGCGCATCGTCGGCGAGGGCGGCGGGGACGGGACCGAGCAGGCCGGCGAGGACCAGCGCCAGCGCGGTGAACGAGTGCTGCTCCTTGAGCTTCATGACCACCTCACGCGGTGAACGGCTCAGTTGGGCTTCCCGAAGCGGGCGTCGTCGAGCTGCGGGTTGAGGGCCACCCGCTCGACCATGATCTTCTCCGAGCCTGGGACCCCCTCGACTGCGGTCTCGAGGAGGTGGGGGATCATCAGCCCGTTCACTGCCTTGTAGTCGCTGAAGTAGGTCCAGACCGGGTGTTGCTTCCCGTCCAACCGACGGGTCCCTCCGTCGATCTTCACCTCCAGGAAGGTCTGGGCGTCCACCCAGACGTGGCGCACCTGGCCGTTGCTCAAGGTGACCTTGAGGCGGTAGGCGTCATGCCCTGCCACCGGCTCGTTCCCCTCCAGCTCCACCCGGTTGCCCTTCCTTTCGTGGTCCATGAGCGGCCCGTCGAGGTCGGTCTGCTGCGAGGCCAGCTGCATCTCCTCGGCGGTGTACGGCTCCACCTCATGGCGCCCAAGGAACGGCCGCAGCTTCCAGCCCATGGTCCCGTCGAAGACCTGCACCGCCGTCTGCCCCTGGAAGCGGACCTCCACGCGCGACTTTCGAGGCCGCTCCATCTCCATCACGAAGGGGAGCAGCACTGGCTTGTTGGCGTCGGCCTGGTGCGGGTTGGCCAGGGCCATCCGGGTCACGGCCTTGCTCTGGGTCCGGGGCCGGCGATAGGACTCCGCCAGCTTGGCCTGGCTGAATGGCTTCCCGGCCTCGAGGCTGCCCGTCAGCGACATCGACTTGACCGCGCGCCAGGCCTGCAGGCCGCCGCGCGCCGCCGCATTCTTCTCGGCGATGGGCTCGGCCGAGCGCTCGGCGGGGGTGGCCCGGTGGCAGCCGGAGCCGACGATCGCCAGCGCGATGACCACGGATCGGGAAAGGGAAGCAAGCAGCGAGCGGCGTCGGTTCATGGGTTCACTCCTGGTATGCACTAGTCCACCACCAGCCCCTCGGCCCGGAAGTTGCCGACCACCAGCGTCACGCGGCCACCGCGCTTCACCAGCCCACCGGGGTTCCCGAAGATGACGAAGTAGGTCCGGTTGCTCTCCAGTGGGGCCACCTGGCGCAGCTCGCCGATGTTCTCCATCGCCGGGACGGCCAGCGCGGTGTGCGTGGCCTCGTCGATGAGGTAGGGCCTCGCCTTGCGATCTGTCAGCGCCGCGGCCCTCGCCGGATCCACGACCTTGTAGTCGAACCTCAGCATGTAGCCCGAGGAGACGCGCCGCACGCCGACGATGTCGACGCCCCAGTTGCGCTGGAAGTACTGGCTGCGAGGGACGTGGCTGGTCGAGGCCACCGGCTTCGCCCTGGGCTTGGTCGCCGGCTTGGGTGCAGGTGCGGGCGTCGCGCTGGAGGCCTCGGGCGCGGGAGGCGTTCCCTCCTGCGCCAGGACCACCACCCCGTGAAGGAGGAGCCCGGCGGCCAGGAGGCCGGTCCGCAGCACCGTGGTCGTGGTCTTCGCCAGTGACTTCTGTCTGCGCATGCCTTGCCTCATAACGTCCGTTTTTCCCCGCCGCCGCTCTCCGAGGACAAAAGGTGCGGCCCGGGAGGTTCATCCCCAGGCCGCACCGGTCGAGTCGCCCCGGTGGGGGGCTATCAGCTCCCGGTCAGGTTCAGGACCTGGGGGCTGCCCGCGGCGTTGTCAGGTACCGACAGCGTCCCGGTCCGAGCGCTGGTGTTGGTCGGCGCATTGAAGTTGACCTGGATGGAGCAGGTCCCGCCGGGATTGACCGTGGTGCCGGAGCAGGTGTCGGTCGTTCCCTTGGTGAAGGCCGTGCCGATGGTGTTGCCCACTGTCGCCGTTCCGAAGGTCACCGGTGCCGCGCCGCCCACCGTGAGCGTCACGGTGCTGGTCTGAGGACCTGACAGGTTGCCGAACGCCAGGGTTCTCGTCGTCGTGCCGGAGAGCGTTCCGAGCGTGGCCCCCGTGAACGAGACCGGCGCCTGCAGGACGACGGTGTCTGTGTCGGTCGCGCTGTTGTTGGCCTGGTTGGCGTCGATGGTCCCCGTCGGTGCGGCGACCGTCGCCGTGTTGGTCATCAGCCTGGTGGGCCCGGTCAGGGCGAGGTTCGGCACGGTCCCCTGCATGGTGAACGTCGCCGTGCCGCCATTCGCCAGGTTGACCAGCCGGTTGGTGATGCTCCCGGTACCGCTGGTCGTGGTGCAGCTCGAGCCGGGGGAGGCCACGCAGGTCCAGGTCACGAGGTTCAACGTATTGGCCGGGTTGTTCGGAGTGGCCACCGTAGGCAGCGCGTCGTTGACTCTCGCTCCCGTGACGGCCCCAGGCCCGTAGTTGGTCACCACGATGGCGTAGGTGACGCCACCGCCCGGGAAGACGTAGGCGACCCCGTCGCTCTTGGTGATGCCGAGATCGGCGGAGGCGGCCGCTCCGGCGGCCAGCTCGTCGGCCCCGATGTCGAAGGTCGTCCCCTGTGGGCGGGAGTCGCCGTCGAAGTCGTGGGTGTACGGGCTGCCCAGGGTGGCCAGGCTGGTGCCGTGGTTGAAGGCCGAGGAGTTGCCGGTGGTGGCGCCCTGGGCCAGGTGGTAGTCACCGAAGGCCACGTAGGCGGCGCCGGCCGTGTTCTCGGGCTTGGCCGTGTAGAGCGGCCCGTAGCGCACGTTGACGAAGTTGTTCCCCTCGTCGACCGTGGCCGCCACCTGCAGGTTGAGCACGCTGGGCGGGTTGATGACGCCCCCGAGCTCCGGGGTCACGCGCGAGCCGTTGCAGTACTGGTTGACCATCCGCGGGTCTCCCGTGGCGTTGCCGGCTCCGGCGTAGCCCGAGGCCCCGCTGGGGCTCATGACGGTGTAGGTCGGGTTGAGGTGGACCGTGCCCGCCGAGACGCCGGCGTCGCCGAGGACGCCCATCTCCCAGTACCTGGCGCCCGACACGCACTGTCCGGTGGTGGACTGGTCGGGCAGGACGGTGCAGCTCCCCACGGGCGTGCTGTTGCCGACGCAGAGCCTCCCGTCACCAGAGTAGTAGAAGGACCGGTTCTGCCAGACGATGTTGTTCTGCAGCACCGGCTGGGAGATGGCGTTGGACGTCCTCTGGCCGTTGCTGGTGAGCTGGGCCAGCAGGGCCCCGCTGGTCGGCTCCGAGACGATCCCGGAGGGGCTGGGGTAGCCGACCCCTGCCTTCCCGGGCGTCGCTGCCGGGAGGGCCACGCCACCGGCCAGGACCGAGCCGGCGGTCCCGGTGCTGTCGTTCGACGCCACCGTGTTGCCGTCGATGACGGCCCGCAGGGTGTCGGCGAGCGAGATGCCGCCCCCGGCGAACCCGGCCACGTTGTTGACGATCATGTTGTTGGTCACCGTGATCTTGTGCCAGCGACCCGGCACGGCGTTCCCGGCGGAATTGAGGGTCGCGGCGATGTCGGCGCCGTTCACCTGCTGCAGCCGGATGCCACCGCCCTGGCCGACCTCGGCGAGGTTGCCGCGGATCAGGTTGGCGTCGATGGTGACGTCGCCCGTGCCCAGGGAGACCGCCCCGGCGATCGGCGGTTCACCGCCGACGAAGATGCCGCCGCCGTTGGTCGGACCAGACTGCTGGAAGCTCTGGTTGAAGAGGACCTGGTTGCTGGCGATGGTGCCGGCCTGGCTGAAGCCGAGGTGGCCGATGCCGGCGCCGTCCGCGCTGCTGTAGTTCCCGCAGACGTAGTTGTGGTCGACGCTGTAGTTGTCGGTGCCGGAACAGATCGACACGCCGCCGCCCGCGCCGCCGTTGCCGAGCGGCGCCTCGACGGTGCCGTTCTTGGTGATGGCGTTGTGGTGGATCCAGACGTTCTCGTCGTAGCCGAGCCCGGGGATCTGCCCGTTCACGGCCGCCGGCAGCGCCTCCAGCTCCAGGTAGGGGACGCCCACGCGGACACCGCCGTTGTAGGCGCCGGCGTTGCCGTAGACCCGGTTGTTGGAGATCTCCAGGTTGTGGGCCCAGCCGTTGACGTAGATGCCGCCGCCGGCGTCACCGCCGGTCACGCTGAGGCCGTCGATGCGCGAGAGGGCGCAGAGGAAGTTGCTGTCGAAGCCGACCGTGCCCACGTTGCCGCACTGGCTGGCGGGGAGGTTCTTGGCCAGCACGGTGATGCCGGGGCCCTCCTCCGAGCCCAGGACCGAAGGCTCGAGGATGATCACTCCGCCGGTGATCTCCTGGGTGGGCAGGGGATCGACCTGGGCCGGCCCGATCTGGTTGCCGCTGACCGGGTCGACGTTGAACAGCCTGTTGATGCTGGCCCGCCAGGTCTCCAGCTTGGAGGTCGGGTACTTGGCGGCGTTGATGATGACCGAGGCGGCGCCGACGCCCTGCAGCCGGACCGGCTTGGACATGATCACCAGCTCGTTGTAGGTGCCGGCGTCGATCATGATCAGGTCGCCCGGGCTGGCGAGATCGATCGCCCCCTGGATGGTCTGGCCCGCGCTGGCCCTGACAGGAATCGGCGCCGAGCCGCCGCGCGTGACCGTGACGGTGTCGACCGAGGTCTGGCCGGTGGCGGTGGTGATGACCAGCTCGCTCTCGGCGTACTGGAGCGCCGGGAGGGGCGGGAGGGCCGGGACCGCGACGGTGATCGAGCCGTCACCCCAGGTGGAGGCGGCGAGCGTCGTGGTGGTGGAGCTCCGGGTGCCGTTGACCGGGTTGAGGGTGGTGGTGACCAGCCTCACCGAACCCGCGGTCGCGCCGAAGCCATAGTGGCGGGTGATGGTGTGCATGCTGGCCAGGCCGCTGCTGGCGAACGGGCCAGCATAGGCCGGGTTGGGCACCTGCTGGTCGCCCTGGGCCAGGATGGTCAGCGTGCCCCCCGTGGCCGGCAGCCAGGGGCCGAGCCCGGCGCTGCTGTCGACCCGCAGGATGGCGGGCGCCTGGTCGGGCTGGGCGCAGTCGGCCGGGTTGTAGCCGGCGGCGAACGCCGCGATGGGCAGGACCGGGGTGTCGAGGTAGGTGGTCTGCCCCGGCATGAACGGAACCGTGTAGCAGAAGTTGCTGTAGGCCGGGTTGTAGTGCGGATCGGTGACCTGCGCGCCGGAGGCCGGGTCGGTGACGGGCCCCGGATCGTTGATGCAGACCACCAGCATGTTCGGCCCGTAGCCCGACGGCGTGGGCGGGTTCACCAGCCAGCTGGAGGGCGTCATCATGTTGTAGGCGCCCCACTGGTCGCTGTAGGTGCGGCTGATCTCCAGGCCGGTGAAGTCCTTGATCGAGACCGGGACGAATGGCACCGAGGCCTTCTCGCCGAAATCCGGCGCCACGGCGTTGAACTCCGAGGAGGCGTCGTCGAGGATGATGCCGGTGTTGTTGGACGCCACCGGGACCTCGGTGAAGACGAAGAAGGCGGCGCTGGCCTGCTGCTGGTCGTTGAGGGCCACCAGCTTGCGGTCGCAGAGCGGCCGGTCCATGCCGGCGAACGGGGCGACCTGCTGCGCCTGCGGGAAGAGGCTGAGGTAATCCGGGACGCGGTGCGGGTTGCCGACGCAATCGGGGAAGGCGGCGGAGTTGGAGATGCCGTACACGCCCAGGTTGCTGGTCGGGTCGCTCTGGAACCCCGGGTCCCCGGTGGAGGGGTTATAGGTGTTGGCGTTGCCGAGGGTGGCCTGGTCGGGGATGATGAAGATGCTGGCCAGGCTGCCGAACTGCTGCGTCACCGGCGCCACGAAGGCGTCGCCGATGAGGATGTTCTTGTCCTCCTCCTTGACCACCTGGTAGCCGGGGGGCGTGACCTCCTCGACCACGTACTTGCCGGGAGGCAGGCTGACCAGCGTCTGGCCGGCGGCGGTCTGCGCCGCCGTGAGCGGGTGGGCGGCGATGTAGGCCGCGCTCGGGAAGGTGAAGCGGCCGTCATAGGGGGCGCCCTGGACCTGGTTCCAGTCGTGCCAGCCGTCGTAGCAGCGCTTCCGGTCGGCCGCTCCCAGCGTGTAGAGGACGAAGGGGTCGTCGGGCTTCTGGCCCGGGCACTGCAGGTTGACCTGGATTCCCGCCGGGTAGGCGCTGGTCGGCGCAGCAGCCCCGGTCGCCGGGTTGCGAAGCGTGCCGTCGGTCCCCAGGAGGTAGTTGTTGCCGTCGGCCCCCTTCACGAGGTTGACGAAGTCGTCGAAGCTGGTGGTGGTGGTGGTGTCGACCAGCGCCAGGGTGTCGGTGCCGTCGGGAAGCGTCCTCTTCTGGTAGAGGTTCACCTGGACGCGCGGGACCAGTGGCTCCCAGATGGTCTGCACGTTGAGCCGCATGTCGTCGAACGGGCGCGTCGACGAGTAGACCACCGTCCCGACGATGCCGCCGTTCTCGCCGGCCAGGTAGGGCGCCCGGCCCCACTCGACGCGGTTCCGCTGGCTGATGAAGCTCTGCAGGCCATAGGTGAGCGAGCCGGGCGACTCCACCCGCTCGGTCGTCCCGTCCGGCGGGTAGGCGTAGTTCGAGGACCAGAGCCTGGCGCCGGGGCCGGAGGCGTCCACCTGGCCGCCGCCGTCCACGTAGACGTGGACGCCGGTCTGCTTGAAGCGCGTGGTGTCGGCCTCGGCGACGTACCAGTTGAAGAGCGGGAACATCTCGACCAGCAGGCCGTTGCCGGTGCTGTCGGTGAGCGTGGTCATCGCCGGGGCTCCGTTGCGGAAGCGCACGCTCAGCGGCACGTTGGAGATGCCGGGCTGGCTGCCCATCATGTGCGAGCCGTCGAGGTCCATGAAGATGTTCTGGTCGTACTGCGTGAACCAGCTCAGCACCGGGATGTCACCCATGGCCACCGTCGCGGTGGCGGCGGGGACGCTCACGGCGACGGCCTGGATGATCTGATCGAGCCACTGGTCGAAGACCTCCACCTCGAAGTCACCGGCGGGGACACCGCTCAGGACGAAGTTCCCGTCCGGATCGCACTGGGCGGAGGCGATGGCCGGGCCGGTCCCGCCCTGGGAGTTGAGCACCACCTGGCAGGTGGTGGAGGAGAGCAGGTCGTACCCGCCCGAGTCCCACAGCGTCACGTCGGAGGGGTGCGACATGTGCTGGCTGGTG
>Ga0315270_10001497_pt1 | contig 12417 bp, 8 predicted proteins | sample C1_bottom_MG_FD_204932 | JGI IMG/M metagenome (GOLD analysis project Ga0315270, IMG submission 204932) | Sediment microbial communities from Yellowstone Lake, YNP, Wyoming, USA - C1_bottom | ecosystem: Environmental > Aquatic > Freshwater > Lake > Sediment | place: USA: Wyoming | collected... | reverse complement strand
GTTATAAAACTCCTTTCCAATGAAATAGCAAACAACCTCATTTTCGTCCAAAAGTAAATTTACTATTACTTTATGTTCGTTCTGGCTTTCTTTGCCCAACTCAAACATGTCACCCAGAATCATTATCTTATTCAAGTTATCTAATTGTACAAAATTTTCAATAGCCACCGCCATACTACTTGGATTGGCATTATAAGCATCCAAAATAATCTGATTTGTACCTTTAGATATAAGCTGCGAGCGGTTATTTTCAGGAATATAACTTTCCAAAGCCTCTTTTATGGCAATATCCTCCACTCCAAAATATTTTCCTATTGTGAGTGCCGCATTGATGTTATTAGCATTATATAAGCCAATTAAATGCGTTTGAATTATAAGATTAGAAAAATGGATTTCCACAAACGGATTTGCTGCAATGGAGTTAATATTCACATTTGCATTTTCCTTCTTTATGCCAAAAGAATACGATTTTAAAGATTTTGATTTTTCGACCTGAATTTTATCTTCCAAGTTGATGAAAGCTAATTTATCGTTTTGTGAAAGATAGTTATACATTTCACTTTTTGCTTCTATAACGCCTTCAACACCTCCAAAACCTTCTAAATGTGCTTTCCCAAAATTAGTGATGTAACCATAATCTGGCTTAGCCAATTCACATAGAAATTCTATTTCTTTTTTATGATTGGCACCCATTTCAACAATACCTATTTCAGTTTCACTATTAAATGACAACAATGTCAATGGCACTCCAATATGATTGTTTAAATTTCCAACGGTTGCTTTTGTTTTGTACTTTTTGGAGAGAACAACATTTATCAACTCTTTTGTGGTAGTTTTTCCGTTGCTTCCAGTAAGTGCAATTATGGGTAATTTTAAATATTGACGATGGAACTTAGCCAATTCTTGCAAGGCAATTAAACTATTTTCAACCAAAATAGTTCTTTGGTCAATTAAATAGTCTTTATCATCAATTATTACATAAGAAGCCCCTTTTTCAAGTGCATCCTTAGCAAAGGTATTGGCATCAAAGTTTTCTCCTTTAATAGCAACAAACAAAGATTTTGATTCAATTTTACGAGTATCAATCGATACAGAATTGCATTTTAAAAATAGGCTATGAATGTATGCTATGTCCATACGAAAACGATTTTAAAAAATAAAAGCCCTAATCAAAGGGCTTTCATTACTATTATATAAAAAATTTAATTTCTAGCTGATTTTCTTTTTTCAGATTTAGCACCCACTTTAGACATTGCACATCTAAATCCGATATAATCGGTTGCCATATCTTGTGGAAAATACCTTCTTTGAGCTGGATCCAACCAATACGCTCTGTCTCTCCAAGAACCGCCTTTATAAACTCTTACATTATCGTTTATCAAAGTTGTTCTTTTATTGTTTTTGTCGTATTTTCTAACCATATTCCCTAAACTATCAACAGTAACATTGTGTTTAGGAGCATTATACATTACCTTGTCATCATTTCCTTTTTTAGTGGTAGATTCTGAATCGCCAAAATTAAAATATCTTGTTGATTGTTTGTCACCATCTCTGTAATTGGTATTATCACTTTTATCAAAGTTTTGTCTCAAATAAGTTTCATTTTCATCAACAGGAACTTGAGCAATTTGACCTGGCATACTAGTTGCTACTTTTTTACCATTACTTAAAGTTGTATATTGAATACTATCTTTTGAAACAATATCAATTTTACCATCTTTTCCAATTTTGTTTTTGGTATATTGATTTCCTCTAAAATAATTAAAATCATTAGCTTCGTTATCAATAATAGGTCTGTAAACATCCATAACCCATTCGGCTACATTACCAGCCATATCGTATAATCCAAAATCATTTGCGGGATAGCTTTTTACTTTATTGGTAATATCAGCACCATCATCAGACCATCCTGCAATTCCTCCATAATCTCCATTTCCTTGTTTGAAATTGGCTAGTTGATCTCCTTTACTTTGTCTTTTTCCAGAACGTGTGTAACTTCCAGACCAAGGATATTTTTTCTGACCTTTATAGATGTTGTATTCTCTTTGTCCTACATCAGCAGCAGCTGCATATTCCCATTCTGCTTCCGTTGGAAGTCTGTATTCTGGAAGCATAATCCCTGAGGAACGCTGAGCATAAATATTTGTTGGCGTAACAACCTTCCCATTTTTTGCGGCTTTTGGCGTTTTTACACCGCCTTTTTTGTCAGCATATTTTCCTGGCAAAACAATTTGGGGATCTCCTCCATAGACTGATGTCGGGGAGTTCAAATACGTTTCTGTATCAAAATTACTATCGGCAGTTACGTCTAATGTTTTGGCATTCTTTTTAAGGTAACCATTCTTTTCCAAAAGGGCTTCATTTACACGTTGTGTTCTCCATTTAGCAAATTCAACAGCCTGAATCCAGTTTACACCCACAACAGGATATTGTGAATAGGAAGGATGTCTTAAATAATTATTAGTCATCGTTTCGTTATAACCCAATCTATTTCTCCAAACCAAAGTATCCGGGGAGGCACCTTCATATATGTTTTTATAATTGGCTTCAGTTGGCGGAAATACTTTTTTCACCCAGTCTAAATATTCTAAATACATTGCATTAGTAACTTCAGTTTCATCCATATAAAAGGATTGAACGTGCTGTTGTGTAGGGGTATTATTCCAATCATGCATTACATCGTCCTCTACTTTACCCATTGTAAATGTTCCGCCTTCGACAAAAACCAATCCTGGTCCGGCTTCTTGTTTGTTTTTTGAAGATCCTTTTTTACTATCTACGTTCCAGCCTGTTGCTTGTGATGAGTTTTTTGAACTAGATTTTTTACTACAACTAGCAAAACCAATAATCAACATCATTGATAAAATCAAACGTAAGGCCATAATTTTGTTTACTTTCATACTCTTTTGTAGGTGATAATTTCTGTGCTGCAATATAATAATTAACCATTAAACCGCAACAACATTTTTTTATTTAATAAATTGAACTGTGTTATCTAAATAATTTACTCAATCCAAACGCAAATTTATACTATTTATTATTTATAATTACACTAAATGACATATTTTTACTCCCCGTAATATTTTGCTATAAATTCCGTTTAAGAAAATAATGAAAAAAATACTTTTGGTTTATTTAACCCTAATTCCTTTTGTTTCTTTTGCGCAAATTAAAGGCGATATTGCTATTGAATGGCTTGAAAAGAAAGAAATGTCTTTTGGTGATTTCAAAATTAATGTGCCGCAATTTGTTGGCAACAGTTATAATTATGAACCTTCTAAAAGGACGATTTTCTATATTTTAAACCTAACAGAATCAAGCTCTTTTGACGGAAATGCCGTTCAAATTACAAACTTGGTTTACGAGTCATTAACAACTTCTCAACTCGGCGATTTAGACCCTGCAAATATTCCAAAAACGCCGTCAGCAACTTTAAAAATAAATGAATCAAGAGGCATAAAACAGATTTTTCTCGTCTTGTCGCCAATAGTAAAAGATGAATTTGGATTCAAACGTATTAAATCTTTTTCCTATTCAATAAGTGGCAGTAGTGCTTCAAGAATTTCGCAAACCAAGAAAACCAGCGCCATAATAAATTCTGTTTTAGCAACTGGAGACTGGTACCAATTTTATGTCGAAAAATCAGGTGTTTATAAAGTTTCCAAAAGTTTTTTACAGCAATTAGGCCTTAATGTAAGCGGAATTGACCCGAAAAAAATAAAAATTTACGGAAACGGAGGCCGAATGTTACCTTTATCAAACGATACTTATTATCCTACTGATTTAGCCGAAAACACCATCAAAATTATTGGCGAAAGCGATGGCATTTTCAATGATGAAGACTACATTTTATTTTATGCCGAAGGTGTTGACACGTGGAGCGAAGAAAGTCAAACCAATAATAATTTATATGACACCAAGTCCTATTATTACGTTACTGTTCAGGGAAATGACGGAAAGCGAATCTCAAATATGGTTCAACCCACCGGAAGCAGCACCTTGAATTTAAGCACGTTTGACGACCATCAATTTCACGAATTAGATTTGGTGAATATTGGACGTCTTGGCCGTCAGTGGTTTGGCGAATTATTTGACATTAACCAAGATCAGGAATTTTCATTTAATTTTCCAAATATTGATGCGGCAACGCCTGTAAAATTAAAAATAAATGCGGCTTCGGCAGCTTATATTGCTACATCTTTTAAAATATCAGCAAACGGACAAGACGTTGGAACAATATCTTTTCCGGCACTTACAGTCAACTCTGGTGTTCAGTTTAATTTAGGCACTTTGCCAAGTAACACCACTTTTCCAGGTTCCGAAAGTATAAAAATAAAACTTTCCTATAATAATAATGGTGTTCCAGGCTCGAAAGGATACCTTGATAACATTATGCTTGTTGCCAAAAGAAAACTTCAAGGTTACGGAAAACAATTTTTGTTTCAATATGATTTGTCTAATGCCAGTTTGGGAATTGTGAGTTATGATTTTTCGAGCGCAAGCGGAATTTCTCAAATTTGGGATGTAACCGACATTTATAATGTGACCAAGGTCGAAAATGCAAATCAGGCTTCATTTTCTTTTAAAGCAAATCTGGGTGAACTTAGAAAATACGTTGCAATTGACGCCTCGGATTATTATATACCTTTAAAAAGTAGCAAACCAAAAATCACCAACCAAAATCTAAAAGGAACACTTTTTAAAAATGCCCAAGGACAATTTCAGGATATTGACTATGTAATTATTACACCTGCTTTTCTAACTACTCAAGCCGATAAATTAGCTAATTTTCATCGCTCTTATTCAAATTTAAATGTCAAAGTAATACCACTTGAAACAATTTATCAGGAGTTTTCATCCGGAAAACAGGACATTGCCGCTATTAGAAATTGTATAAAGTACATTTATGACAACGCTTCATCACCTGAAAAAAGAATAAAATATGTAAACCTCTTTGGCGATGCTTCCTATGATTATAAAAACCGAATCCCAAACAACACGAATATCGTTCCTATTTACCATGCATTAAACAGCAACACTCTGGGAGAATCATCCTATGCTTCAGATGATTTCTATGGTTTGATGGATGCAAGCGAAGGAAATATCGGGTCGTTTTTTGGAGGAATTGATATTGCCGTGGGAAGAATGATTAATGACAATACCGAACAAGCTGATGAAATGGTAAACAAAGTAATTGAATATTACGATGTGAAATCTTATGGAAGTTGGAGAAATAATTATGTGATGGTTAGCGATGATTCTGATAAAAATTCAGATGCAACCTTGCAAAACAGACAAAATATTTTAGCGGATAAAATCACTTTCGAAAAACCATTTTTAAACGTCAATAAAATATTACTAGACTCTTATGTTCAGGAAGCTTCGGCAGGTGGAGCTCGATATCCTAAAGCAAGAACAGATTTATTCAGCGCTTTCGAAAAAGGAGCTTTGGTGTTTAACTATTTAGGTCATGGCGGTGAAGACGGCTTATCAAGTGAGCGAATTTGGGAAAAATCCGATGGGCAAAATTTAAGCAATCAATATAAATATCCATTATTCATTACCATAACCTGTGATTTTTCACGATTTGATAACCCATCAAGGCCTACAGCCGGTGAATATACGTATTGGAATCCAAAAGGTGGCGCCATCTCTATGATTACAACTACTCGTGAAATAGGACAGTTTAGCGCCGAAAATTTTAATGATATTCTGGCTAAAAACTTGTTTTCTTATGGCTCAAACCAATACACTTCAATCGCTGAATCTTTGCGAATATCCAAAAACAGCAATCCAAATTCATCAACTAATGTGGTGTTCTACATTGGAGATCCAGCCCTTATGCTTGCTATTGCCAAACCTAAAATAAGATTAACAAAAGTAAATGACATCCCCGTTTCACAACCTTTTGATGATTTTAAATCATTGGCAAAAATGAAAATATCTGGCGAAATAACCGATGAAAATAATATTCCGTTAACCAATTATAACGGAGAACTTTCGACTACGATATTTGACAAATTTATCACAAGAACAACCTTAAACAATGATGGCTATAGTCCGCCTATGTCTTTTAACGTTCTTGGAGAAACCGTCTTCAGAGGAAATGCTTCTGTTACAAATGGGCAATTTGAATTTAGCTTTATTGTTCCAAGAGATATTCGGATTCCGATAGCTAATGGAAAAATTAGTTTTTATGCTAAAAAAAATCTGCTTTTTGAGAATCAAACGGGTTATGACACCAGTATAAAAGTGGGCGGAATAAATGAAAATGCAGTTGTGGACAATATTAGTCCAAGAGTGAAGTTATATATGAACGATGAAACTTTTGTTTCGGGTGGTACAACTAACGATTCTCCGTTCTTACTGGCAAACCTTGAAGATGAAAGCGGCATCAATACCGCTAGCGGAATAGGTCACGATATAGTTGCAATATTAGACGGTGATGTAAATAATCCTTATATTTTAAACGATTATTATCAAACAAATCTGGATGATTATACCAAAGGAACGCTTCGGTTTCCATTCAGGAATTTAGCGGTTGGTTTGCACACTATTACGTTCAAGGCTTGGGATGTTTATAACAATCCAATAACTGCCGAAATACAATTTATTGTCGCAGGAAACGAAGCGATAACATTGACACATGTTTTGAATTATCCCAATCCATTTGTCAATTATACTGAGTTTTGGTTTTCGCACAACAGACCTTATGAGCCATTGGAAGTTCAGGTTCAGGTGATGACAATAACAGGAAAAGTGGTTTGGACGAGAAACCAAATTGTCACTACCGAAGGTTTTCTGTCAAAAGAAATCACTTGGGACGGCAAAGATGATTTTGGAAATAAAATTGGAAAAGGAGTTTATGTGTATAAACTTACCGTTAAATCGAACGTAACAAATTCGAAAACTGAAAAATTTGAAAAACTTGTAATACTTTAATAAAATACTATATTTGTACAATTAATACTAAACTTCAATGAAAAAAATACCTTTGCTTTTTGTCTGTTTATTCATTATTTCATTTGCAAAAGCGCAAGAAAATGTTATCACCACAGCAGTTCCATTTTTATTAGTTGCTGCTGATGCGAGAGCTGCAGGTATGGCAGATAATGGCGTAGCTTCCTCAGCAGATGCTTTTTCGCAACAATGGAATCCGGCAAAATATGCCTTTGCATTAGACAAAGTAGGTTTTTCAGTGAGCTACACTCCCTATCTTACTGACTTGGTAAATGATATTTCTTTGGGACAATTAAACTATTATAACCGGTTAAACGAACGAAGCGCTTTTGCAGGAAGTTTTAGATTTTTCGGATTAGGAAATATTGAACTTCGTGAAACTGGGGATCCAAATGAAATTCCAAGAGTCGTTTCTCCTAGTGAATTTGCTTTTGACGGATCTTATTCCTTAAAACTGAGCGAAAAATTCTCCATGGCAGTTGCAGCACGATATATAAACTCTAATTTAAAAGTAGCCTCAGACACTGGCGATGCTTCATCGGCAAGTTCATTTGCCATTGATGTTGCAGGATTTTTTCAATCAGAAGAAATAGCATTTAACGAATTCAACGGAAGATGGAGAGCTGGATTTAATATTCAAAATTTAGGTCCAAAAATCAGCTATGATAACACCGAATTTAGTAGCAACTTTTTACCTGCCAATTTAAAAGCAGGTGCTGGTTTTGATTTCATCCTTGACGATTATAATAAGGTTGCCGTAAATGTAGAATTAAGTAAATTATTAGTGCCTACACCTCAAAACCCGGATTTGAACGGAGACGGAACAATTACCGCAGAAGAAAGAGCTCAAAATAATCAAGATTATAAAAATATTGGTTGGTTTTCTGGTGCTTTACAATCATTTTCTGATGCTCCGGGAGGATTTAGCGAAGAACTAAAAGAGGTAACTTACTCATTAGGTGCCGAATATTTATACCAAGACTCTTTTGCATTACGAGCTGGTTATTTTCACGAAAATCCAGATAAAGGTGCCAGACAGTTTTTCTCTCTTGGTGCAGGTTTCAAATATAATGTAGTCAAAGTGGATGTTTCTTATTTGTTTTCGACTTCCAAAGTTAAAAACCCTTTGGAAAACACATTACGATTCTCACTTACATTTAATTTCGGTGACAAATACGACGAATATTAGTAAATTAAAAAAATAACTACAAATCCAAATTTCAATGAAATTTGGATTTTTTTTCCAATAAAAAGAATGAAAGACATCATTATTTCAACTCAATTTTCCGTTTTCGAATCAGTTCAGGAATTACCCAATGACATTCAAAATCTAATGGCGCAAGCTGTGGAGGTAAGAAAAAAAGCCTATGCTCCCTATTCTAAGTTTAGAGTTGGCGCTGCACTTTTATTGGATAACGGAAAAATAGTTTTGGGTTCAAACCAAGAAAACGCTGCTTATCCTTCCGGACTTTGTGCTGAACGCGTTGCTGTTTTTCAGGCTGGATCCATTTATCCTGAAGCAAAAATTTTAAAAATGGCAATTACTGCCGCTTCGGACACAAATAAAACCACTGCTCCTATTCCCCCTTGCGGCTCTTGCAGGCAATCCATTGCCGAATATGAAATAAAACAGGAAACCCCAATCGAAATTTATTTTATGGGCGAAATAGGTGCTGTTTACAAATCTGCGTCACTAAAAAACCTGCTTCCTTTTATGTTTGATAAGCACTTCTTATAAAAAAAACCAAAAATTACCTTTTTAATTTTAATGCTTACTCGGAATGTCTTATTTTTGCAACTTGCAAATTTGGGGTGAGGATACTATTTTTGCGTGAGTCGGTCATAAAAACACAAAACACAACAACACTTTAGCATAAAAATAAAAAAACACATGAAAGAAGTAACAAAAGAAGTTTATTTAAAATGGTACGAAGACATGCTGCTTTGGAGAAAGTTTGAAGATAAACTTGCAGCATTATACATTCAGCAAAAAATTAGAGGATTTCTACACTTATATAATGGTCAGGAAGCTGTTTTAGCTGGCGCATTGCACGCTATGGACTTGACCAAGGACAAAATGATTACTGCATACAGAAATCACGTTCAACCTATTGGGATGGGCGTTGATCCAAGAAGAGTGATGGCTGAACTTATGGGAAAAGCAACTGGAACCTCAAAAGGAATGGGTGGTTCTATGCACATTTTCTCAAAAGAACACGGATTTTATGGAGGTCACGGAATCGTGGGCGGACAAATTCCTGTAGGAGCCGGAATTGCTTTTGGAGACAAATACAACAATACTGGCGGAGTGACATTGACCTATTTTGGTGATGGTGCTTCTCGACAAGGGTCGTTACATGAAGCTTTTAATATGGCTATGCTTTGGAATCTTCCGGTAGTATTTATCGTTGAAAATAACGGATATGCAATGGGAACTTCTGTAGAAAGAACTGCTAATCATCCGGATATTTGGAAACTAGGTTTAGGATACGAGATGCCTTGCGGACCAGTGGACGGAATGAATCCTGTAAAAGTTGCCGAAGCGATGACTGAAGCTATCGAAAGAGCCAGAAATGATGGCGGACCCACTTTCCTTGAAATGAAAACCTACCGTTACAGAGGCCATTCTATGTCAGATGCGCAATTATACCGTTCGAAAGAAGAGGTGGAAGAATACAAAAAAATTGACCCAATTACTCAGGTTTTAGATGTAATTAAAGATCAAAAATATGCTACCGAAGCAGAAATTGAAGCCATCGACCAAAGGGTAAAAGATTTAATCGAAGAATGTGTACAATTTGCTGAAGAATCTCCTTATCCGGAAATTCAACAATTATACGACGTGGTTTACGCCCAAGAAAACTATCCATTTTTACCTCATAAACTATAATCAATTATGGCAACAATAATAACAATGCCTCGTTTGAGCGATACTATGACGGAAGGAACGGTAGCAGCTTGGTTAAAAAAAGTAGGCGACAAAGTCAGTGAAGGCGATATTCTTGCCGAAATTGAAACTGACAAAGCAACAATGGAATTTGAATCCTTCAATGAAGGAACCCTTTTATATATTGGCATTCAAGCCGGAGAAACTGCACCAGTAGATTCTTTATTGGCAATTATAGGAAATGAAGGCGAAGATATTTCTGCTTTAATTAGCCCCCCAGCCCCCGAAGGGGGAGCAACCCAAGTTGAAGAAAAAACAACTACAGAATCAACTCCCTCAACTCCCCCTTCGGGGGCTGGGGGGCAACTTCCAAAAGGAGTTATTGTAGTTACAATGCCCCGTTTGAGCGACACAATGACCGAAGGAACTGTAGCAACCTGGTTGAAAAAAGTAGGCGACAAAGTTGCCGAAGGCGATATTCTTGCTGAAATCGAAACCGATAAAGCAACAATGGAATTCGAATCTTTCAACGAAGGAACTTTATTATACATCGGAATTCAAGAAGGACAATCTGCTCCTGTTGACAGCCTATTGGCCATCATTGGACCAGAAGGAACAGACATTAGCGGCATTGCCGAAAATTATAAAACAAGTGGAGCTACTCCAACAGCAGTTGCAACTGAAGAAGCAAAATCAGCTCCAACTGCAGAAGTTGCGCCAATTGTTCAAGAAGCATCTGCTGACGGACAACGTGTTTTAGCTTCACCATTGGCAAAGAAAATTGCTACCGAAAAAGGAATTCAACTCTCACAAGTAAAAGGTTCTGGAGAAAACGGACGTATTACTAAAAGTGATGTTGAAAATTTCACGCCATCAGTAGCAACTACACCAAGTCAAGTTGCTCAACCGACAACCATCAACTCACAACCGACAACTGTTTCAAAACCTTATGTTCCAGCAGGACAAGTTGTAACCGAAGAAATCAAAAATTCGCAAATGCGTAAAATCATTGCGAAACGTTTGGGAGAATCTTTATTCACTGCACCACATTACAACTTGGTAATTGAGGTAATAATGGACGAAGCAATGAAATCAAGAGCTATTATTAACAGCGTTCCGGATACTAAAGTATCTTTTAACGATATGGTAATTAAAGCTTCTGCATTGGCTTTGAAAAAACACCCAAAAATAAATTCACAATGGAAAGAAGATGCAATCACCATCAACTATCACGTGAATATTGGTGTTGCTGTTGCTGTTGAAGACGGATTAGTTGTTCCTGTATTGCCATTTACAGATGGTATGAGTTTATCTCAAATTGGAACAAGCGTAAGAGATTTGGCTGGAAGAGCCAAAAACAAAAAATTATTACCTACCGAAATGGAAGGAAGTACTTTCACGATTTCTAACCTTGGAATGTTTGGAATTACTGAATTCAACTCTATCATCAACCAACCGAATTCTGCTATCCTATCCGTAGGAGCAATTGTAGAAAAACCAGTGGTGAAAAATGGACAAATTGTAGTAGGAAACACGATGATGCTTTCATTAGCTTGCGATCACAGAACTATCGACGGTGCAACCGGAGCACAGTTCTTGCAAACATTAAAACAATATATTGAAAATCCTGTGACGATGCTGGCTTAATAGCTCGTTCATTTATAATAACAATCCCGTTTCTTTTTTAAAGAGACGGGATTTTTTTTTTGTAATCAATGATTCTATATTTTTACTTCTTCTTTGACCAAAAAATAGACTAAGATACACATAGCTATTAATGTTATAAAATATCCAGTCCAGACATTTCTGCTTTCATATTTCTCTTCATATTGATCAATTAGTTTTCCTCTGAATCCTTTTATAATCCAGAAGAAAAAGCCTCCAATCCAAAGTGAAGTAAGTTTTGCAGCAAATGGTTCTTTTGCCATATTATTAATTTTTATTTATTCTTCTTCTCAATCCATTGCAATAAATTGCACCAATCAAAGACTCATTATACTCGACGTGTTATTAAACCATAAGTATAATCAGAATATTTAAATTTTCTCAATTCCACAATATATTCTTTTAAATTATCAAAGTCATTCTCTTCCAAAAATAAGCTATCTGTATATTCTATATCAAAAGGATCTTCTGGTGGACAAATTTTATTTATTTTATCCAAAGAATAATGAGAAATTTTTATTTCGTCAAAAAAATCTTCTTCTTCAATTCTATAAATTTCAATTAACAATTCTTTTGCCATTTTTATTAATTTTTAAAGTTTTTTATTCTTCTCCTCAATCCAACGCGACATATATTTTGTACTTGTCAAAGTATGATGTTGCAAAAGTGTTCCCATAAAATTATCTAATCGATGTTGTTTTAAATGGGTTTGTACTTTTAAAATATACTTAACAAAATCATCTTCAAATAAAGATTTCAAATAGCGTTTTTCTATAATGTCAAAACCATTTTCTTGGGCTTTTAGCCAAATCGTTTTATCTTGATATAATTCCACCGCATTATCGGCAAAAGTTTGCGGTTCATCAGAAATGAAGCCATTCCAAGGCAAATCGCCACACATCGAT
>Ga0315270_10001495_pt1 | contig 12422 bp, 11 predicted proteins | sample C1_bottom_MG_FD_204932 | JGI IMG/M metagenome (GOLD analysis project Ga0315270, IMG submission 204932) | Sediment microbial communities from Yellowstone Lake, YNP, Wyoming, USA - C1_bottom | ecosystem: Environmental > Aquatic > Freshwater > Lake > Sediment | place: USA: Wyoming | collected... | reverse complement strand
GTGGTAGTTGGCGGAATTGAAGCCAGCTTGCGCCGCATCGCGCATTACGACTATTGGTCCGACACGGTTCGCCGTTCAGTCTTGCTCGATTCCAAAGCCGATTTGCTGGTCTATGGCAATGCGGAACGACAAGTGTTAGATATTGCGCACCGTTTGGCGGCAGGCGAAGCGATCGGGGCGATTACCGATCTTCGCGGCACGGCGTATGTAAGCAATGGCCTGCCTGAAGGTTGGACTGAGATTGATTCAACGCATATCGACATCCCAGGGCCGGTTGAGGCTCATCCCAATCCCTACGAGGGCATGGACGAAAAACCGGCCGCACCCGCCGCCGTTACGCCAGCCGGAACCAACGTTTTGCGCTTTGCGCGCCCCACCCTGGCCAAGCTAGATCGTGCCCATTCGGTAATTCGATTGCCGGACTACGACGCGGTAAAACAAGATAAAGTGCTTTACGCTCATGCGTCACGCATTCTCCACCTTGAAACCAATCCAGGCAATGCGCGCGCCTTAGTGCAGCGCCACGGCACCCGTGATGTGTGGATTAATCCGCCGCCGATCCCGCTCAGCACGCCGGAAATGGACGCGGTATTTGCGTTGCCCTACACCCGCGTGCCGCACCCGGCCTACGGCGGGCGCAACATTCCCGCCTATGAAATGATCCGCTTTTCCATCAACATCATGCGTGGTTGTTTCGGTGGCTGCACGTTTTGTTCTATCACCGAGCACGAAGGCCGCGTGATTCAGAGTCGTTCAGAAAACTCGATCATCGAAGAAATAGAGAAAATTCGCGATACCGTGCCGGGCTTCACCGGTGTAATTTCGGATCTGGGCGGTCCAACCGCTAACATGTATCGGTTGGCCTGCAAAGACACCAAGATCGAAGATGCCTGCCGCAAGCCTTCTTGCGTGTACCCGGACATTTGCCCGAATCTGAATACCGACCACAATCCGCTGATCAAACTGTATCGCCGCGTGCGTGCCTTGCCGGGCATCAAGAAGGTCTTGATTGGATCAGGTTTGCGCTACGACCTCGCTGTGCGTTCACCTGAATACGTGAAAGAATTGGTCACGCACCACGTCGGCGGCTATCTCAAAATAGCGCCCGAACACACCGAAACCGGCCCGTTGTCGAAGATGATGAAGCCGGGCATGGGTGCTTATGACAAATTCAAAGAGCTGTTCGACAAATACTCGAAAGAAGCGGGCAAAGAGCAGTATCTGATTCCCTATTTCATCGCGGCCCACCCAGGCACGACCGATCAAGATATGTTGAATCTGGCCTTGTGGCTGAAGAAGAACGGCTTCCGCGCCGACCAAGTGCAAACGTTCTTGCCCTCACCCATGGCGACAGCAACGGCCATGTATCACACCGGCAAGAATCCTTTGCGTAAGGTGACCCAAAACAGCGAAGAAGTCTCGTCGGCCAAAGGCTTGCGGGTTCGCCGCCTACACAAAGCATTTCTACGTTACCACGATGCGAATAATTGGCCGATTCTGCGTGAAGCGCTCAAAGCGATGGGCCGTTCCGATTTGATCGGCAATGGTAAGCGCCATTTGGTGCCCACCTGGCAGCCGGAAGGGACAGGAGATGCGGTGGAAGGATCACGCGTGACGCCGAAGGCGAAGCATCGCCCATTCATGACTCAGCACAATGGCTTGCCGAAAGTGCCGGCTCACAAGGGTAACGCGAAGAAACGCTAGATCGAAGTGGCTAGCCCGTTGCCGTACGGGCGGTTAGCCACGCATTGAAGTGTTGTGCCGGTTGCGGGCGGCTCAAGTAATAACCTTGAATTTCGTCGCATCCCAGCACCGCTAACATTTGTTGAATCTCGAGTTTTTCCACGCCTTCAGCCACTACACGCAAACCGAGATTGTGTGCGAGTTCGATGGTCGATCGCACGATCATGGCATCGTTTTCATCGTTTTGCATATCCATAACAAATGACTTGTCGATTTTCAGCTCGTCTACCGGTAGCCGCTTCAAGTACGAGAGCGATGACAGTCCGGTGCCGAAATCATCAATGGCTATACTCACGCCCATCGCATCAAGTTCGGTAAGGATGGCAATTGCACGATTGGGGTTGGCCATCATCGCGCTTTCCGTGATTTCAAGAACCAATCGATTTGCTGGCATGTGGTGCCGTAGTAGCAGCTCTTGAATCTCGCTCGGTAAGTTGGTGTCCTGCAGATTAGTCGGCGACAAATTAACCGCCATCGTCAATGACAGGCCTTGAATTTCCCACATGGCGCACTGCCGCAATGCCGCATCCAGTACCCAGAAGGTAAGCGGCTTGATGAGGCCCGTTTGTTCTGCCATTGGCACCACTTGATCCGGAGGGATGGGTCCGTGGTTAGGATGCCGCCACCGCAACAAGGCTTCCACGCCGGTTACCTTGTTCTGTTTTAGGTCGAGTTTGGGTTGGTAGTGGAGCTCAAGTTCATTTGATATGAGCGCCTGTCGCAGGTCACCGTTAAGAGTGAGTCGGCCGACACTGTGTTCGTCGGTACTTGGGTCGTAAATGGCAGGGCTGGTGCGTGAGCTCTTGGCGACATACATCGCCACATCGGCGCGTTGGGCCAATGTTTGAACATCTTCCCCGTGTTCGGGATAGAAGGCAATTCCGATGCTCGCGCCAACATAGAGCTGGTGACTATCCACCACTATAACCTGTTCGATTACGTGCTGTAGCTTCATCGCGACGAGTCGCGCTTGGTCTTCCGACGCGTCGGTGAGCAGTATTCCAAATTCGTCGCCGCCGAGTCGCGCAACCGTGTCCACTTTACGAAGCGTATCGGCTAAACGAATGCCAATTTGCTTGAGCATCTTGTCGCCGACTTGGTGGCCGAGCGTGTCGTTAATGTCTTTGAAGCGATCAAGATCCAACATCAACAGCGTTGGCTTTTTCTTTTCGCGCTTGGCGACGTTAATGGCTTGTTGAAGGCGATCAACCAAAAGCGTCCTATTGGGTAGGCCAGTAAGGGCGTCGTGGAAAGTCTGGTATTCAAGCGCCGTTTGTCGGGCTGTTACTTGTTGGCGCATTTCCGAGAAAGCGTCGAAGAGATCGCGCATCTCGGCAAGGCGGGAAACGCCAACTTGTTCGATCTTTCCACCCAAGGCTTCGGCCTTAAGTGCCCGCGCCACCGCAGCGATTGGGCGCAGTACTGTGCGGTCCAGCGCGATGTAGCCTGCGCCCAGCAACAACATTCCGAAGGTGGCAAGCAGAAGTAAGGTGCGAGTCTGCGCGGTCGCCAGGGCAGTAAGTTCTCCGGCATCCTTGGCGGAGTCTGCCTCGATGGCGCGATCCAAGTTCGAGAGTCCGTTCCAGAGCTTGGCCATTTTCTCGTCGACGCTGTGACGGTATTGGTCGGTCTCGATGACTTCCCCGCCGCTGTTGATGGCGTCGAGTCGGCGCTGTAAGTCGATGGGAAGTTCTAGTAGTTGGATGCCGAGTCGTATCAAGTTATCTTTCTGACCATTCTGGATAATCCACGGGTCTTTGGCGATATGTTCGGAAACCCGCCGAGCTGCAGCCGTGGCGGCAAGGATTTTTTCCCTCGACTCTGCGTTGGTGGGGTCACGTAGCACATCTTGGATCGCCTCCCGAGCCGTCCAGATCGCATCACGAATCTCGCGGCTGTGACTCAGTACTCCAGCGCGTGTTGCGACGTTTTCCCCTTTTGCGGTGCTTATCCCGTCAACGTGGAAATACGCCGCCAGCGCCGCAAATGCGGCGAACGCGGCCAACGCGAATGCGACGGCGAAATAGCGCGTTCGTAGGCTGTTGAATGCGAGAGACTTTTTCAACTGTGGTTCGTCGCCATTGAAAAAACGGTGGAGGTTAGTTCACTGGTTATCGGTCAAGTTTGGGCAAAGTGTAGGGCCCGAGATAGGGGTCCGAGCGTCTCAGGCGACGGGCTCTGCGATTCTTTGAACGCACTGCGGTGTTGAATAGGTGGGAGTCCAGTCGAGTAGCTGCTTGGCGCGGGTCGCGTCCACGGTCAGCGTATAACGCATGCCGTTTAGCCACCCCGGCTCTTCGCCAATTCCACTCACCGTCCACAGCGCGCGGTGAGCCGCTCGCAAAGCGCCAAAAGGTACGGCAATTGTACGGTGCCGGGTGAGGCGGAGCATGTCGCGGAATGGCAGTGCCGCATCAGCGGCAAGATTGAACGGGCCGCGTACGTCCCTTTGAAGGCAAGCCAGAATGGCGCTGACCACGTCGTCTTCCCATACGCACTGGGTGAGTGGCAGTGGACTCGGGAAGGAGGGGTAAAACGGTTGCTGCAATAGGCGCCTCAAAAACGGCTGTGCATTTGGGCCAAGAATAACGTGCGGCCTGAGTCGGACGATGCGCATGCTTGGATGTACAATCTCAAAATCTTCCAACCAATCTTCGAGGGCGTTCTTGTCTTGCGCGTAGGCGAAATCTGGCATGCTACGCCGTGGTTGCGCTTCGGTCATGAACGGTGGGTTGTCAGGCCATGCGCCGTAAACCGATGCGCTAGAAAGGTGTACGAGCGACTCGGCACCGCCCGTCGCAGCCGCTTCGAAAACGCAACGACTTCCGTTCACGTTAATGTCGTGAATGAGTGCTCGATTGTTCCGTTGCTGGCCGAGTGTGCTACGCAGCACCACAAATGCCATGTGAATTACCGACTGATAACCACGCATGAGTGCGCCTAGGCGGGCATCGCGCGTGTCGCAGAGGAACTCGTCGTACTTGGCATGCGCGAATAGGCTCGGCTTAATGTCTATGCCGCGTACTTGGCTCACCCAATGTTGGTTGCACAAGGTGCTTAGCAGTGGACGGGCGAGGTGGGCGGCGGCGCCGGCTACAAATACTCTCACCCCTCGTCGTTCCTAAAATGGGGCATAACGTCCTCAGCCAAGACTTGCATGGATTCCCTCACCACCTCCGTCGATACGGCTCCCGCCCCGATCGCGCAGAGTACGTGATCGACCCCGGCCGCCTGCAGTTTCTTTAGGCGATCAATACAGTGCGCCGGGTCGCCGACAATGGCCATGCCCAAGGTTTCGAGTACCTTGAGGTTGACCGCCGTTCCGATCAATCCGTGGAATCGGCCCATTTTGCGATAATACTCGTAGCCGTCATAGAGTTTTTGCAGCACCGGCAGCGTTTGCCCGAATAGCTCGCGGTAGAACCACTCAAAAGCGGGTTTGGCCAAGGTCCGCGCTCGCTTTGCGTCGTGGAGGCAAAGGATGCCGACAGTCATGCCAATACGCCGGTTTTGGCCCGGTTTAGGTGGCGCGTCGCCGTGGGAAGAAAGCCATGCACGGCGGAATAATTTTATGTCTTCAGCGACCATAAACCACGGTTTAAATGGTCCGGCCAGCGCACCAATGCCTTGTTGGGCGGCGAGTTCATAGGTGTCTGGGCTTACGGCCGCCGTCCAGATGGGCGGGTGTGGCTGCTGTATTACTTTAGGCACGATATCAATTTGGTCCAGGGTGTAGTGCTGGCCCTGGAAGGAAACAGGTCCGCCTTGGAACGACAGGCGGATGATATCTAACGCCTCTTGAGTGATTTTGCGGCTTGCCGCCATGGAGGCGCCAAAGCTTGCGTATTCCTTGGGCGAAAAGCCGCGGCCAAAACCGAATTCAATTCGGCCTTGAGACAGAATGTCCAACGTGGCGAGTCGTTCCGCGACTCGAACTGGGTGGTTGTATGGCAGGGGGATGACGCCGTGGCCAAGCCGAAGTCGTTTGGTTCGTTGCGATGCGGCAGCCAGAAAAACCTCCGGCGCCGAAGAGTGCGAATACCCTCGCATAAAGTGATGTTCGACCAGCCACGCCGTCTGAAAACCGAGGCGATCGGCAAGCTCAAGTTCTGTCAGGGTGTCAAAAATTACCGCCGATTCATCGCGAAAAAGGCCTGGAGGGACGGATAATTCGTAGAATAGGTCGAATTTCATATGGGACGCTAGGGTGGAACTGTTAGGTTACTGAGAAATATAGTACTCTTGTTCCCAATCTAACGGTGATTTTCATTTATTTATGAGTGGGAATTTGCAGTCGAAACCTTCTGTTTTTCACCAACCAGTGTAACAAGCATCATCCATCATGCCGGCGGCACTCACGGAGAACAACGACAACCTGGTGCGATTACGCGGCGTTGTCTTTAAACGCGGCGATCGCGCGATCCTCGATGGCATGGATATCGACATTGCCCGCGGCAAAATCACGACCATAATGGGCCCAAGCGGGACCGGAAAAACCACAGTATTGCGCCTGATAGCCGGCGAGATTTTGCCCAGCGCGGGAACGGTGGAGGTGGACGGTCAAAACGTGCCGAAATTAGACCGGCGCGCCCTTTTCGCGCTGCGCAAACGTATGGGCATGATGTTTCAAACCGGCGCATTGTTTTCCGATCTTACCGTGTTTGAAAATGTCGCGTTCCCGTTGCGCGAACACACCAAATTGCCTGAGAACATGTTGCGCGACCTGGTGCTCATGAAGCTTGAGGCTGTCGGGCTGCGTGGGGCGCGGGATTTGATGCCCAGCGAATTGTCGGGCGGCATGGCGCGCCGGGTTGCCATGGCGCGCGCCATTGCATTGGACCCCATGATGATCATGTATGACGAGCCGTTCACTGGCCAGGATCCGATCACGGTCGGTGTGATCATGAAACTCATCCGCCTGCTCAACGACAATCTTGGTTTGACTTCCGTGATCGTGTCGCACGACGTGCAGGAAGTTTCCGCTATCTCGGACTATCTCTATTTAATCGCGGATGGGAAGGTCGTTGAACACGGTTCACCGGCGGCGCTGAAAAAATCACCTACTGAGTGGGTGCAGCAGTTCCTCAATGGTTTGGCGGACGGCCCGGCGGCGTTCCATTTCCCAGCCCCGGATTATGCCGAAGACTTGCTGGCAGGCGTGGCATCCAAATGACGGAATGGTTTCGCCTCGTCGGCGCTCGATCGCTGCTTTTTGTGGAGCGATTGGGTCGAGGGCATTTGTTTCTGCTGCGGATGTTGGCGGTGCTGCCGCGCGTGATTGGCGATTTCCGATTGTGCGCAGCCCAAATGTACTCGGTGGGTGTGCTTTCCATGCAACTCATCGCCGTATCGGGCCTTACAGTTGGCATGGTGCTGGGTTTGCAGGGCTATAATACCCTGGTCGATTTTGGTGCGGAGCAGTCGTTAGGCCAGGCGGTGGCTTTGTCGCTGGTTCGCGAAATGGGGCCCGTGCTCACGGCCCTTTTGTTCGCCGGCCGAGCGGGTTCCGCGCTGACAGCCGAGATTGGTTTGATGCGGGTTACAGAACAGTTGCCGGCGATGGAAATGATGGCAGTGGACCCGTTCCGACGCGTATTTGCGCCGCGTTTCTTGGCAGGCGTAATCTCAATGCCTTTATTGGCGGCTATTTTCAGTGCGCTCGGCGTATTGGGTGGTGTTTTTGTTGGTGTGGGATTGTTGGGTATTGATTCGGGCGCGTATTGGTCACAAATGCAAGCGAAGGTCGACATTTATGACGACATTCTCAACGGCGTGATAAAAAGTATGGTGTTTGGTGTGGTGGCGACCTGGATTGCCGTGTTCGAAGGCTACGACGCGCTGCCAACCACCGAAGGGGTTAGCCGAGCGACCACGCGGACGGTGGTCCACACAGCTTTTGCCGTGCTGGCTTTGGATTTCATTTTGACTGCGCTGATGTTTGGAGGAGTTTAGGTCGTCATGCAGAAACGCAGAGTCGAAATAGCCGTGGGTGTATTTGTCGTTTTGGGACTGGCGGCGCTCGTGATGCTGGCGATGAAAGTGAGTAACCTCAGCGCCGTCACCAAGGATAATGGCTATTTGCTCAAAGCCCGCTTTTCCAATATCGGCGGACTCAAGGTGCGGGCTCCGGTACTCGTGGGCGGCGTGCGGATCGGCAAGGTGGCAGAAGTCATACTCGACAGCAAAACGTTTGAGGCAATTGTCGTTATGGATATATCAAATAAGTACAACAATCTGCCGAAAGACACCTCCGCCAGCATTTTTACTGCCGGCTTGCTCGGAGAGCAGTATCTGGGGTTGGAGCCGGGCGGTGATACCGCTGTATTGCGTGACGGTGAAGAAGTCAAACTCACTCAGTCCGCTTTTGTCTTGGAGCAAGTACTTGGGCAGTTCTTGTTCAGCAAGGCGTCAGGTGATAAGGCGTCTCATGAATAAGTGCTGGTCTTGGTTTTTGTTGCCGCTTGCCGTTTGCGCCCACGGCACCGTACACGCCGAAACCTTTACGGTGGATCAGGCTGTGTCTCGGGCCTTGGCGACCGATCCGCGTGTCAGCGAGCTGGAATACCTAGCCGAAGCCGCGAAAACCTACATCGCCGAGGCTGAAGGCTCGGGCGATTTCTTGATCAGTCTCAATACCTTTGTCGGGCTTGCGCCGGCCCTCAGTGGTGGCATGTTTAAGAGTGAGCCCTGTGGCGTAGGCGCTCCTTGCGAAGTACGGGATGATCGCTACAGTTTGGCATCCGGTTTTTCACCTTGGGCTTATATCGAAGCGTCCGTGATTAAACCGTTGTATACGTTCGGTAAAATTGAAAATTTTAGCCAGGCGGCGAAATCGAACGTGAAAGTCAAAGAAGCGGATGTGCGCATCCAGCGCGGAATGACAATGCGCGACGTCAAGCGTGCCTACTTTGGTCAGCTTGCCGCGCGCGATAGCGTGGCATTCTTGCAGGATGTGCAGTCGCGAGTGGACACGGCTATTTCCAAGGCAAATGGCTGGCTGGAGAGCGGCGACGGCGGCGTCACGCAGTCTGATTTGTACGCACTGCAGGCGGCGCGTGGACTGGTTGTCGGTTACCTGGCTCAGGCTCAAGGTCTGCAGCGAATTAGCCTAGATGGCTTGAAGGTGTTAACGGGTGTGGGTTTGGCGGGTGACTTTGTGTTGGCCGACGAGCGCCTCGTACCATTGCCTTTGCCACAGGCCGAATTGGCCAGTTTGCAAGCATCGGCGGTGATCGACCGTCCGGAAATGACGCAATTGGATGAAGGTCTCAAAGCGCGTCGCGCGTTGGTGGCGGCGAATAAGTCCATGGTAAAGCCGAATGTGTATGCTGGCGTGGCAGGTATGGCGGCCTATTCGCCCGGCCGAGACAGATTGAAGAATCCCTATGTGTCCGATCCTTTCAACGACTATGGCGTAACGCCTATGGTGGGCTTGAAATGGGATCTCGCCCCGAGCGTGCAGTCGGCTAAAACTGCCCGGGAACAGGCAGAGTTAAATGCGCTGGTCGAGAAATCAGCGCTTGCCGGTCGAGGCATCCCGTTTCAAGTCGCTGAGGCCCTTAATAAGGTTCAGGCGAGTTATTCTGCCGTGAAGAGCCTAGAAGACGGCGCCAAATCCGCTCGGCGCTGGATGCTGAGTTCCTATAGTGATTTCGACGCCGGTCTCGAAAAAGTAGACAAAGTGGTTAGCGCATTTCAGGGCTACACACTGGCTTACGGCGAGTACCTAAAGACCGTTTTTGACTACAATATGCAAGTTGTCGATTTGGATATTGCCACTGGAGCCTATCAATAATGTTGCACGCCACGCGTTGGTTCGTCGTCGCTTTGGCCATTTGGGTTGGTAGCGTTTTCGCTGGTCAGCCGCCGCAAGAATTGGTTATGGACACCGCCAACAAAACCTTGGCCAAGCTGAAGCAGGATCGGGCCGTAATCTCTAAAGATCCAACGCGTCTCTATGACTTGGTCAACGAATTTGTCATTCCCCATTTTGACTTCGAGCGAATGGCGCAATGGGTTTTGGGCAAGCACTGGCGGACCGCCACGCCTGAGGAAAAACAGCGATTCATCAAAGAGTTTCGCACCCTGCTAGTGCGCACTTATGCGACCTCGTTGCAGGACTTCATGGATCGCAAAATCACGTATATGCCGTTTCGTGATTCGTTGGATGCCGACGAAGTAACCGTGCGTTCGCAGGTGGAGCAGCCGGGCGGCTTCCCGATCCCTATTACCTACCGGCTGGCTAAAAAAGCAGGTGATTGGATGGTGTTCGACGTGACGATCGACGACGTTAGCCTTGTAGCCAACTACCGAACCAGCTTTGGCAATGAAATTCGCCAAACTGGGATTTCCAAGCTGATCGACAAGTTGGCGACGCGCAATCAGCAGGCCTCGGTCAAGTGAGCAATCCGACGCTTGAGCGGGTAAGCGAAGGCGAATTTCGGTTGCGGGGTGAGTTAACGTTCGGTACTGTGGCGCCCCTTTTGCGGGAAAGCGCTAGCCTGTTTCAGCGCGGCGCAACGCTCAAGTTCAATCTTGACAGTGTAAACCACGCCGACAGTGCCGGATTGGCGTTATTGATTGAGTGGCTGCGCAGCGCGCGCGCCAATGAAGTCTCGCTGAGCTTCGCTAACATTCCAGCCAAAATGCTGGCGCTGGCGCGGGTCACCGGGGTAGATCGTCTGGTGGCGCCAGCGGAAAGTCAAACATAAATTAGACGGAAGTGAATCGTGGATCCAATCGACATTAAAGCGCTCATAGAGCAGGGCTTACCCGGTTCACAGGTCATGTTGTCGGGTGAAGGTTGTCACGCGCAAGTTACAGTGGTGAGCCCCGATTTTGAGGGCAAATCGATGCTTGCGCAGCAGCGCATGATCTATGCGACCGTAGACGCCCACCTGAAAAGCGGGGCCATTCATGCGCTGTCGATTAAATCCTATTCGCCAGCCCAATGGCAGGCCATGGCAGCAAAAGCCTAATTAGCGTTAGATATGGCCAGAGATCGATTAAAGGCGGCTAGAATTTCTCATGGATAAATTGATCATAACGGGCGGAACGCCCCTGCACGGCGAAGTTAGGATTTCTGGCGCCAAAAATTCGGCCTTGCCGATTTTGGCGGCAACTTTGCTGGCGGACTCCCCGAGTGTCATCTCCAATGTGCCACACCTCAATGATGTGACCACGACGATGGAGTTGCTGGGGCGCATGGGCGTGCAGTTGCTTATCGACGAGCGTATGCGTATCGAGGTCGACCCGCGCACCATCAATTCCTTCAGCGCGCCGTACGAGTTGGTGAAAACCATGCGCGCCTCCATATTGGTGTTGGGGCCGTTGTTGGCGCGTTACGGGCGAGCGGAAGTTTCCATGCCGGGCGGCTGCGCAATTGGCATGCGCCCCGTTAACCTGCATATCCAAGGTTTGCGCGCGATGGGTGCGGAGATCTCGGTCGACAGTGGCTATATTAAGGCCGCAGCCAGCCGTCTGAAAGGCGCGACAGTCTACTTCGACATCGTTACCGTCACCGGAACCGAAAATATCATGATGGCCGCAGCGCTGGCTGAGGGTCGCACCATTATTGAAAACGCGGCGCGTGAGCCGGAAGTGGTCGATCTCGCTAACTATTTGATCAAAATGGGCGCCAATATCCAAGGCGCCGGCACCGACACCATCGTGGTTGAAGGCGTTGATACCTTGCATGGCGCTGAATACGAAGTCATGCCGGACCGCATCGAAACCGGTACGTATTTGGTTGGCGCGGCGATTTCTAGCGGATACGTCAAGGTCAAGAATACGCGGCCACGCTTGCTTGATGCCGTGATAGTAAAATTGCGCGAGGCCGGCGCCACGATAGAAATCGGCGACGACTGGATTGAACTCGACATGCGTGGGCGTCGACCCAAGGCGGTCAATGTTCACACCGCACCGTATCCGGCTTTTCCAACCGACATGCAAGCCCAGTTCACGGCTTTGAATAGTGTCGCCGAGGGCGTGGGCATCATCACCGAAACAGTGTTTGAAAACCGCTTTATGCATGTGCAGGAATTATTGCGCCTGGGCGCCGATATACAACTGGAAGGCAATAATGCCGTCTGTCGCGGCGTGCCGCGTCTAACCGGCGCACCAGTCATGGCGACAGATTTACGCGCCTCCGCGAGTTTGGTGCTGGCAGCCCTAGTTGCCGATGGCGACACGACCGTCGAACGCATTTATCACATTGACCGCGGCTACGAGCGCATCGAGGAAAAGCTTTCCTCGCTAGGCGCTAAAATCCGGCGGGTTCCGGCTAAATAAACGAGAAGACCATGAGCGACCGCATCACCATCGCGTTATCAAAAGGCCGGATATATAAAGAAACCTTGCCGCTGCTGGCGCACGCGGGCATCGTCCCGATCGACGATCCTGAAACCAGCCGCAAGCTCATTCTCGACACCAATTTGCCCGACGTGAAGTTGGTCATCGTGCGCGCGGCCGATGTGCCAACCTACGTCGAACACGGCGGCGCGGATTTGGGCGTGACCGGAAAAGACGTGCTCATGGAACACGGCGGCGAAGGCGTATACGAACCGTTAGATCTGCGCATTGCGCGCTGCCGGTTGATGGTGGCGGCACGTCCGGGGGCGGTCGATCAGCCGCGCCGCTTGCGTATTGCGACCAAATACGTCAATTCCGCCCGCCGCTAT
>Ga0315270_10001492_pt1 | contig 12437 bp, 9 predicted proteins | sample C1_bottom_MG_FD_204932 | JGI IMG/M metagenome (GOLD analysis project Ga0315270, IMG submission 204932) | Sediment microbial communities from Yellowstone Lake, YNP, Wyoming, USA - C1_bottom | ecosystem: Environmental > Aquatic > Freshwater > Lake > Sediment | place: USA: Wyoming | collected... | reverse complement strand
GCAACCGGTACAGGAAAATCGACTTCATTGGCTTCGGTGATTGGTTACCGTAATCAAAATAGTTTTGGCCATATCATTACGATCGAAGATCCGATTGAGTTTATGCATCAACATGCCGGCTGTATTGTGACGCAACGGGAAGTGGGATCGGATACCGATTCGTATGAAATAGCGTTGAAAAATACGCTGCGACAAGCGCCTGATGTAATTCTCATTGGCGAGATTCGTACCCGTGAGACGATGGAATATGCCATTGCTTTTTCGGAAACCGGACATTTGTGTCTTGCGACCTTGCACGCTAACAACGCGAATCAGGCGCTCGATCGCATCATGAGTTTTTTTGCCGACGACAGGCGCGATCAGATTTTAATGGATCTTTCGTTGAATCTGAGAGGTATATGTGCGCAACAGTTAATTCCTACGCCGGATGGAAAAGGCCGGCGCATTGTGGTGGAGGTTTTATTGAATACTCCTTTGGCATCAGAGTTAATTCGCAAAGGCGAAGTAGCGAAGCTAAAAGAACTCATGAAACGCTCGACGCAAGAAGGTATGCAAACTTTTGATCAGGCGTTATTTCAACTGTACCGAACAGGTGAAATTACAGCGGAGGATGCCATTCATTATGCGGATTCTGGCAATGAGGTGCGGTTGATGATTAAGCTGGGGGTTGAAGACAGTAACCGTTTGGGGCGCACGCTGGATGGCGTGGAATTGCTAGATCGTTAATTGGTTAGCGGTGCAACATCGGCACAGTCGCGCTATCAAACACGGGCCCATCAACACACACCCGCTGCATACTCGCGCCAGTTTCAGTTTCGATGCGCACCACGCAACCGGCACAACCGCCGACAGCGCAGGCCATATATTCTTCTAATGAAACCTGACAAGGCAGACCAAATTCTTTTGCGAGCTTAGCTACTGCCGCCAACATTGGCGTTGGGCCGCAAGAAAAAATTTCTACTTCTTGCCGCTCTTGTTCTGAGAGCGCTTGCAACCAGCGTCGTGCAAGGTCGGTGACATAACCCTGAAAGCAGCCAATGTAGTTTTGCAAACTCGCCAGGCGGTTGGCTATACCCCATTCTTGTAGCAGCGGCATGGTTGCGGACACTTCTATCGGTATGCCAGAAATTCTCTGATCGGTAAGCGGTGTTGAAAAAGGGAATGGCACTTCAGAGCCGAGAATGCAGAATGGCTTCCATTGCGCATCATTTTTTAGCTGTTGTGCAATAAAGATCATCGGCGGCAAACCAACGCCACCACCGATCAGTAAGGTGCGTGGTTTGTCCGGGTGTGTGATGAAGCCTTTGCCGATCGGACCCAACATTTCCAATGCGTCACCGACTTGCTTATGAGAAAGCAATTCGGTGCCTTCGCCTACAACCTTGTAGAGCAATTCAATCCAGCCTTCGGAGGGATTGGTTTGCATAATGGAAATCGGGCGGCGTAAAGGACGCATTGGGTCGCATTGGAGATGAACGAAACTGCCAGCCGTTGCTTTGGATGCACAGAGTGGGGCTGCAAGTCTCAGTATCCACTGTTTGCCATCGAAGGGCGTGTGAGAAAGCACGCAAGCCGTTTCGGAAAAAATAGTGTCGCGATTCTGGGTGAAGTCGTAGTGGCTCATAAGGAAAAAACAAGTTGGCCTTCAAAAATGCTGTGGGTTACGCGCCCCGTGAGAGTCTGGTTCATCATTGGTGTGTTGTGCCCACGGCTGTGCATCTGTTTACTGGTTAAAAGCCACTGTTGTTTTGGATCAAAAATGCAAACATCGGCTTTCACTTGATTGGACAAAGTGCCGAGATTGATTTGCAGCGCTTTTGCAGGGCCGGTGGTGAGATGAGCGATCATGTCGCTCAGTGAAAATTCTTCTTCGGTTGCTATGGCCAAACTAAGTGGCAATAGCGTTTCGAAACTCGACATACCCGGTTCCGTGTCAGGAAAGGGCGCGAGCTTGGCATCTAAATCTTGTGGTTGATGATCAGAGCAAATGCTTTTGACCACGCCTTCGCGCAGACCAAGTCGTAAACCTGCTTTATCCTGCTCGGTGCGAAAGGGTGGTTCGACATGATAGAGCGCCTCGAAATTTGCTATGGCATCTTCGGTGAAATGCAATTGGTGTGCGCAGACATCGGCGGTGATTGGCAAGCCATTGTGTTGGGCGCGGGCGATCATGCGCACAGCGCGTGCCGAGGAAAGCCTGCAAAAATGCACATGTACACCAATCTGTTCCACCAATGCGAGATAAAAGGCGACGGCGGTAGTTTCGGCGGCGGTCGGTATGCCGGGCAAACCCAAGCGTGTGCTGACGCGGCCCTCGTGCATGCAACCGCCTGCTTTGAGCCAGTGATCTTGCGGATGAACGAACACGACTAAATCGTGTGTGGCGGCGTATTCCAATGCGCGGCGCAACACTAGTGGATTTTCCATTGGTTGCAACAGATTGGTTACGCCGATGCAGCCAGCTTCTTTGAGCGCTGCCATTTCACTGAGTCGAGAGCCATCGAGTTTACGCGTCAGTGCGCCGATGGGTAATACGCGCACAAAGCCGTATTGGCGTACGCGCTGACGAATGGAATCGGCGACTGAAGGTGTGTCGATGACAGGCGAAGTATCGGGTGGTACGCACAGTGTGGTAATGCCACCGGCGGCAGCTGCTTTGGTTTCCGATGCGATAGACGCTTTGTGTTCTTCGCCAGGTTCGCGCAAGCGTCCACAAAGATCAATGAATCCCGGGCAGACGATTTTATCGCTAGCGTCAATTTCAACATCGGCGTTAAAGCCATCGGGCTTGGCGCTGGTGCTGACTATTTTGCCTTTGGCAATGAAGACATCGCGTACTTCGTCGATCTGATTGGCGGGATCAATCAGTCTGCCGTTACGAATCCAGATGCGTGGTTTGGGCATGTGGCTATTTGCTCCCATCGGCTTGCATGCACATCGACATCACCGCCATGCGGGTAGCGATACCATGTGACACCTGTTGCAAGATCACCGAATGACTACCGTCGGCGATTTCAGAGGAAATTTCCACGCCACGATTGATGGGGCCAGGATGCATGACGATCACATCGCTCTTCGCACAGCTAAGTCGCTCAGGCGTTAAGCCATAGAGGCGGAAAAATTCATGTTCGCTGGGAATGAGCGCGCTGTCCATGCGTTCGGTTTGCAGGCGCAACATAATGACGACATCGGCGTCTTTAATGCCTTCGTTTAAGTGATGAAAGGGAATCACGCCCAAGGAACGCACTTCGGCGGGCAACAATGTTTTTGGGCCAACCACGCGCACTTCTCCAACGCCCAGCGCATTTAACGCGCAAATTTGTGAGCGTGCCACGCGAGAATGCAGAATGTCACCGACGATGGCGATGCGTAGATTTTCAAAAGCACCCTTGTGGCGGCGAATGGTGAATACATCCAGCAGCGCTTGTGTGGGGTGGGCGTGGCGACCATCGCCGGCGTTGATGACGCTCACATGAGGATCAACATGCTGTGCAATAAAATGCGCGGTGCCGCTTTTTTGATGTCGCACAATGAACATATCGCAATGCATCGCTTGCAAATTGTGCAAGGTATCCAGCAGCGTTTCGCCTTTGGTGGTGGCGGACTGGCTGATGTTGATGTTCAGCACATCTGCCGACAGTCGTTTTGCAGCAAGCTCAAAGGTGGTGCGTGTGCGTGTGCTGGGTTCGAAGAAAAGATTGACGATGGTGCGGCCGCGTAATAGCGGAACTTTTTTCACCATGCGTTCGGGGAATTCCGCAAAAGACTCAGCGGTATCGAGGATTTCGGTCAGAATATCTTTACCAAGCCCTTCGATAGTGAGCAAATGGCGCAGGCGACCTTGATCGTTAAGTTGGAGGTTCATTAAAGCTGGATTCTAAACAGTTTCGGGTCGTTTGGGTATGCTCAGTTTTCTTTCCTGCGCTATAATTCATTATGCAAAATGTTCGAGCCTTTCTTGTCATGCTACTTTGTACGCTGATTCCGCTTCAGGGGTATGCCTATACGCGGCTGGTTGAAATACCTTGCCCGATGGAGACCATGGATCACCACTGCTGTAACGATGGAGATACTGATCAAAACACAAAAAAAATGTGCGAAGCGGGTCAGCAATGCCCAACAGGTAGCCAATATTTCTTCCACTCCGCTTTGAAAATTCAGATGCCGGCATCTTTTCATGCAGTGCATTTTTCTTACGCTGCAGGTTCTCCACCTAGTTTCAATCCCTCTGCAATCTGGCGTCCGCCAACCTTCATCTGACTTCCCTTGAAAATGTAAGTGCCTTGTTGCGCTGATTACTTACGCGTAGCTATGGCAGTTCGCCTTGCCCCTAGTTTGTATTGACGGGATTATGGCTACTTTCTATGGAGTTGGCGTATGTATTTACTTATGAGCGTTTTTATTCTGTTAGCGGCGTTTACTTGTGCTTCACAGGCCGCATCCCTTTCTTTCGACGAAGCACTGGCAACCGCCTTGCGTGAAGCACCTGCCTTACAAGCCGATGCTGCGCGGGTGGATGTCGCGCGTCAGGGAGTGATTCCTGCCGGCGAGTTGCCCGACCCCACGCTGGTGCTGGGCCTCGACAATGTGCCCATCGAGGGCGCAGACGCTTATCGCCTGAACAATGACTTCATGACCATGCAACGTATTGGCCTCATGCAGACGTTTCCCAATCGCGCCAAGCGTGACGCGCGTGTGGTGGTGGCAAGTAGTCAGATGGCGTTGGCCGAAGCAAAGACCCGCGTCACGCGCCTGACGCTTTTGCGTGAAACGGCATTGGCCTGGATTGTGCGCTATTCGGTGGAGCGCCAGCTTGCGCAGATGGAGGTACTCCAAAAAGAAAATCGGCTGTTTGAGCAAGCGGTGCGGGCGCAACTGGTGGCAGGTGGTGCAGTGGCTGCCATTGTTGCGCCTCGGCAAGAAGCCGCTTTTCTCGCAGAGCGATTAGACGAGTTAGCGTCCCGTCGCCTGCAAGCCATTGCTGTCCTGCGGCGTTGGATGGGTGCGCAAGCCGATGCACCCTTGTCAGGCGCGCCACCCAACTGGGCGATTGCTTCGGAAGCCTTGGATGTTGGTCTGCATCGACACCCAGAACTTCTCGCGTTTAATCCTGCAGTGCAAATAGCTGAAGCACAGATGGCCGAAGCCATCGCGTCCAAAAAATCCGATTGGGCGCTGGAGTTGGCTTATCAAAAACGGGGGGAAGAATTTGGCGATATGGTGTCGGTGCAAGTGAGTATGGATTTGCCTTTGTTTACGGGTTCCCGTCAGGATCGGCAAATTGCCGCCAAGCGCGCCGAGTTGGTTTCGCTGGATGCGGAACGGGAATCGCTGTTGCGGGAACATACCCAAGAGTTGGAAGCCAATCTTGCGGAATACGCCCGGTTGAACAAAGCGGTTGCACGTCAACAGGAAGTGCTGCTGCCGCTGGTGAATGAGAAGGTACAACTGACGATGGCGGACTGGCGCAGCGCAAAAGGCGCGTTGACGGAAGTAGTCAAGGCTCGTCAAGAAAACATCGAGCTGACACTGCGCACCATTGCGCTCGAAGGCGAGCGCCAACAGATTGCAGCGCGATTGCATTACACCGATAGCAATACGCTGGGAGAACAACGATGAGTTATTTCAAGAATGGTATTTTTATTTTGTTCGCGTGTACAGCTTTGCTAACCTTGAGTGCTATGGGAGGTTGGTTGTGGGCTACAGCCGAAACTCGTCCTTCCCGCGAAGGCGGGAATCCAGCAGCAGTCGGAGTGCAATCGGTTGAATTCGTAGCTGTGCAAAATAAAAACCAGCCCCTGTACTGGTACGACCCCATGGTTCCCCAGCAGCACTTCGACAAACCGGGCAAGTCGCCCTTCATGGATATGGCGCTGATACCAAAATACGCTGAGGCCGAGAGTGAGGGTAAAGCGGCAGGCGTTAAAATCAATTCGGTAGCCGAGCAGAATCTGGGTGTGCGCCTGGCCAGCGTGACGCGGATTGCACTGCGTTCGCAAGTGGAAGCCACTGGCATCCTTGGTTTCAACGAACGTGACGTTGCCATCGTGCAGAGCCGCACGTCGGGTTTTGTCGAACGTGTCTGGCCGCTAGCGCCGGGCGATCTGGTGAAAGCGGGGCAACCCCTAGTGGAAATGCTTGTGCCGGAATGGGCGGCGGCACAGGTGGAGTTGTTAGCCATTGCCACTATCCATGACGCAGCTTTGCTGGATGCAGCGCGTGATCGGTTGCGTTTTTTAGGCATGCCGGAGTCGCTTATTCGTGCGGTGGAAAAAAGCGGAAAGCCGCATCCGCGTTATCGGTTGCAAGCGCCGATGGATGGTGTGGTGGAAACGCTTGATGTGCGTTTGGGAATGACCATCGCCAGCGGCCAAACCCTGGTGCGCATCAACGGTCTGCGTACTGTCTGGCTGGAAGTGGCGCTACCCGAAGCATTGGCGGAGTCGGTGCAGATCGGCGCGCAGGCAAAGGTGCGACTGACGGCATTTCCGGCAGAAGTCATTAGCGGACGCGTGACGAGCATCGTGCCGGTGCTCAATGCCGCAACGCGCAGTTTGCGCATTCGCGTCGAGCTAGACAATGCAGATGGACAATTGCGTCCCGGTCTTTCCGCGCAGGTGACGTTACAGAGTAACCGCGACGAGACAGGGCTTACCGTTCCTATCGAAGCGATTCTGCGCACCGGCAAACGTGCGTTGCTCATGCTGGTGGGTGAGAAGGGTGCCTTTGTGCCGACTGAAGTGCGATTAGGCAGTGAAATCGGCGACCGCACAGTGATCGTTGCCGGCGTTCGCGAAGGTCAGCAGGTCGTGGCCAGCGGCCAGTTTTTGCTGGATTCGGAAGCCAGTCTGTTGGGGATTGTGCCGGATGGTTTGGATGGTGTTGATGCAGAAATGGAAATGGAAATGAAAGCGAAAACGGGAGCGCGGCCATGATCGCCAAACTCATTCGCTGGTCGGTGACTAATCGTTTTCTCGTGTTGTTGGCGACCTTGTTTCTCACCGCTTGGGGTTTGTGGTCGATGGCCACCATACCCATTGACGCGCTACCTGATCTGTCCGATGTGCAGGTGATTATTCGCACCAGCTATCCCGGCCAAGCACCGCAGATTGTCGAGAATCAGGTGACTTATCCGCTCACCACCACCATGTTGTCTGTACCCGGCGCAAAAACCGTGCGCGGCTTTTCTTTTTTTGGTGACAGCTTTGTGTATGTGTTGTTTGAAGATGGCACCGATCTGTATTGGGCGCGTTCGCGGGTATTGGAATATCTCAATCAGATTCAGGGACGCTTGCCCGCAACGGCGCGTTCTAGCTTGGGGCCTGACGCAACCGGCGTTGGCTGGATCTTTCAATATGCGCTGATCGACAAAAGCGGTCAGCACGATTTGAGCCAGCTACGCGCACTGCAAGACTGGTTTTTGCGTTTCGAGTTGAAGACCTTGCCTAACGTTGCCGAAGTCGCCACGGTCGGCGGCATGGTCAAGCAATACCAGGTTGTACTCGATCCGGTGAAGCTGGCGAGTTTGAACATTTCTTTTGTGTCGGTGCGTGAAGCCATTCAGCGCGCCAATCAGGAAACCGGCGGTTCGGTGCTGACGTTGGCGGAAACGGAACTGATGGTGCGTGCCAGTGGCTACCTCAAGTCCATCGCCGATTTTCAGGCTATTCCATTGAAGCTGGTGGATGCTGTGCCCGTCACCTTGGGCGATGTAGCGCACATTCAGATCGGCCCGGAAATGCGGCGCGGCATTACCGAGCTGGATGGCGAAGGAGAAGCCGTCGGTGGTGTGGTGATTTTGCGTTCTGGCAAAAATGCGCGTGCTACCTTGGAGGCGGTGCATCGCAAACTGGCAGAACTCAAAACGAGTCTGCCTAAGGGCGTAGAAATTGTGACGACCTATGATCGCAGTCTGTTGATTGATCGTGCGGTGGAAAATCTGACCCACAAGCTCATCGAGGAATTTATCGTGGTGGCGCTGGTGTGCGTTGCCTTCTTATGGCATCTGCGTTCCAGTCTGGTGGCGATCATCTCTTTGCCCCTTGGTATTTTGATTGCCTTTATTGTGATGCGCTATCAGGGCATTAACGCCAACATTATGTCGTTGGGTGGCATCGCCATTGCGGTGGGCGCCATGATCGACGCGGCATTGGTGATGATCGAGAATGCCCACAAAAAAGTGGAAGTCTGGCAGCAGGCCAATCCTGACAAGATTCTTAAGGGCGAAGCCCATTGGCAGTTGATGACGGAAGCCGCTGTAGAAGTGGGGCCCGCGTTATTTTTCTCGCTGCTGATTATCACGCTGTCGTTTATTCCTGTGTTTACCTTGGAGGCGCAAGAGGGTCGGTTGTTTGGGCCGCTGGCATTCACCAAGACCTATGCGATGGCGGCGGCGGCAGGCTTGTCTGTCACGCTCATTCCGATTCTGATGGGTGCGCTGATTCGTGGAAAACTACCGCAAGAAAAAGACAACCCACTAAACCGCTGGCTGATCTGGCTCTATCGTCCCTTGCTGAATGGCGTGTTGGCCTGGCCTAGGTTAACGCTGGTGATGGCTGTGTTTATTTTTCTCACCTCGCTTTGGCCAATGGGTCAGCTTGGTGGAGAATTTCTGCCGCCGCTGGACGAAGGCGATTTGCTCTACATGCCCAGCGCGTTGCCAGGCCTTTCTCCACAGAAAGCGGCGGCGTTATTGCAGCAAACCAATCGTATGATTAAGAGCGTGCCGGAAGTCGCGCGGGTGTTTGGCAAAGCAGGGAGAGCGGAAACGGCGACCGATCCCGCGCCGTTGGAAATGTTCGAGAGCACCATTCAATTCAAACCAAGAGAAGAGTGGCGTGCTGGCATGACGCCGGAAAAGCTAGTCGAAGCGCTGGATGCTGCAGTCAAAGTGCCGGGGCTAACGAATATCTGGATTCCACCGATCCGTAATCGTATTGATATGTTAGCCACTGGTATCAAAAGTCCGATTGGTGTGAAGATTGCCGGCAGCAATTTGGGTGACATCGATCGCATCACTCAACAGGTTGAGACGATTGCGAAAACGGTGCCGGGGGTGTCGTCGGCATTGGCCGAACGTTTGACCGGCGGTCGCTATGTGGACATCCACATCGACCGGGTGGCCGCTGCGCGTTTCGGTCTGAATATCGACGAAGTGCAGGCGGTGGTGTCGGGGCTGATCGGTGGCGAGAACATTGGCGAAACCGTGGAAGGGTTGGCGCGTTTCCCGATTAGTCTGCGTTATCCGCGTGAATGGCGCGACACTATCGAGCGCTTGACGCAGCTTCCTATTCTGACTTCGCAAGGTAGCCAGATTACCTTAGGGATGGTGGCGCGTGTCACCGTGACCGATGGCCCGCCCATGCTGAAAAGCGAAAACGCCCGCCCCAGTGGTTGGGTGTATGTGGATGTGCGTGGCCGTGATCTGGCTTCGGTGGTGGCCGACTTGCGGGCGCGTGTCAGCGACGAAGTGGTGCTTGAGTCGGGCATCAGTCTTACCTATTCAGGCCAGTTTGAATTTCTGGAACGCGCCAATGCGCGGTTGAAGTTGGTAGTGCCAGCGACCTTGGCTATTATTTTTGTATTGTTGTATCTCATCTTCGCGCGTTTTGACGAAGCCCTGTTGATTATGGCGACCTTGCCGTTCGCGCTGACGGGTGGTGTCTGGTTTTTGTATGTCATGAATTTCAATCTGTCGGTGGCTACCGGTGTTGGTTTTATTGCACTGGCGGGGGTGTCTGCTGAATTTGGTGTGATCATGCTGCTTTATCTCAAACAGGCGTGGCAACACAGCATTGTTGCAGGCCGCGAAACCGAGTCTGATTTGCTCGATGCCATTCGTGCAGGCGCAGTGCTGCGTGTGCGGCCAAAGGCAATGACCGTGGCGGTCATTATCGCGGGCTTGTTGCCGATTTTATGGGGCAGCGGTACGGGTAGTGAAGTGATGAGCCGCATTGCCGCGCCGATGGTTGGCGGTATGGTGACGGCGCCTTTGTTATCCTTGTTTGTGATTCCGGCGGCGTATCGGTTGCTGCGGCAGAGCAAGGGTTGATGCTGAAGCGACAATGCATGCGGAGGTAACATTACCCAATATTGCTGCGCCGTTTGAAACTAAGCAGTCCGAGCAAACCGCTACCGAGCAGCCAGATAGCACCGGGCACCGGTACGACGGCGACATCACCGGGGCGTACAGCCCACGCATAGTAGTTAACGGTCTTAAAATTTCCAGACTGGTAACCGTGTGAATCGAAGACCCAGCCGTAACCGGCATAGCCATAGCCCCAAAATTCTTGGCCGTACCAAGATCCATATCCAGCCACGAGGTTGGTGAAAAGGCCGGTGTTGGTGAAGCAGGAGCCGGCGTTGCAACTGGTAGGCGCGCCGGTAGTTGTGTTGGAACCCTGATTACCGAGATTGACGTAAAAATTGTAGGCCAGTTCACTGCTTGGGCGAGTGATGTTATAACCTGCATCTGTGCTGCCATTGTAAGTGGCGGCGTAGTTGAAACTAACGCCGTTGGCGGGCGCTACGCCGGGTAGTCGCCAGTCGTCGTATCCACCATAAACCAATTGGCCAGCCCATGCGGTGGCAGCATCCCAGCTCATAAACCCATCGGCATCGTAGCCGCTGGTTCTGGCGTAGTTGGCGTCTTGTAGCCAGGTGACATTCAGCGCAGTGTCGTAGATTAAACCGCCGCCGCGATCTACCAGGGACGCTTGTGCGGCTCCACTAGCCGCAACGAGAATACTGGCGCACAGGGCGCTGAAGGTCATGGACTTCATAGGATATTCTCCGTCTGCAAGTAGGAATGGTAACCTGAGCATTCTCCAGAATAGGGGCAGTGTAAAGCGCCGCATTTTCCTTTGCGGGAGATTCCTTAGTTACGCTCTGGTGATGAGGGCGACAAAGAAATGCAGATTACTTGCGGGTTTTTACTAACGCTAATTGCAATGGATCAGGCCCAAGCAATTTGATCTGTTCGCCTTCGGATAAATCCATGAACTGCCCGACTACATTGGGTTCAATCGGTAATTCCTGGCCGCTGCGTTTGATTAATACTGCCAGCAAGATAGAGGCAGGACGACCATAGTCGAACAACTCATTTAGTGCGGCGCGGATCGTGCGGCCAGTGTGCAATACATCGTCTACTAAAATGATATGACGATCATTTAGTCCTAAGGGCAAGTGGGAAGGTTTTACTTCGGGGTTGAATCCTAGTTTAGTGAAGTCATCACGATAAAAAGAAATATCCAGATAGCCCAGTGGCGTTGGCAATTGCAGGATGGCATGCAGACGTTCGGCAACCCATACACCGCCGGTGCGAATGCCAACGATGGTCAAATTATTAGGATCAATATGACGCTGCTGCAACAGGTTGCCCAGCGCTTGCGCCATGGCTTGCAAGGTTTCGTTGAAATCGAAAGGGATATTGTTAGCGGCTGGGGTCATAGCGATTAGTGGTTTGTTGGTCGAGCCAGGTTTGCAGAATCAGGCTGGCTGCAATCGCATCGGTAAATGCGGCCTTGCCTTTCTTTCCAGTCACTATACTTTCTTTTTGTTGCCATTGCGCTTCTTTTGTCGAGAGTCGTTCGTCAATAAAAGTGACTGGTTTGCGGGTTCGTCCCTGCAACTTTTGCCCAAAGGCGCGGGCAGGGCGGCTGTTGGTTTGGTCTGATCCATCTTCATTCAGTGGCAGACCGACAATCAGCAGATCAGGCTCCCATTCGAGAATTGCTTTTTCAATACCGACCCAATCCGGCTTTAATCCCAGGGCGAATAGTGTTTTTAGTGGTTGCGCGACACCGCTAACTTCATCGCCAAAGGCTAAGCCAATACGACGCATACTAAAATCGAAAGCCAAGGCGCGGCGGGGTTTAGGTTGCATGGAGTAGTGTCATTCGACTGTAGCTCAGGCGTGGCCAGTCTGGTTGGAAAGCCGTTGTAAATCGATGCCGATGGATTCTGCAGCGGCGTTCCAGCGCAGTTCGGGTGCGAGCTCGAATATTATTTTTGCGTTTGCAGGACAGTTGAGCCAAGCGTTGTCGTGCATTTCCTGTTCGAGTTGGCCTGCAGCCCAACCTGCATATCCCAGTGCCACTAAACTATTGGCTGGACCTTCGCCACGAGCAATGGCATCGAGCACATCTTTGGAGGTGGTGAGAAAGAGTTCATCCGCTACCTGCATGCTGGATTCCCATTTGGCAGGCAAGTTATGCAATACAAATCCACGTTCTTGTTGCACAGGTCCGCCGCTATAGACAGGCACTTGCGCAAGGGTTTCGTCGAGCGCGGTGAGGCGCATCTGTGACAGTACTTCGGTCATCGACATGGCCAGTGGGCGATTAATGATGATGCCCAACGCGCCCTCTTCGTTATGTTCGCAGAGGAAGGTGACCGTTTGAGAAAAATAGGGATCCGCCAGATTTGGCATGGCGATG
>Ga0315270_10001491_pt1 | contig 12443 bp, 10 predicted proteins | sample C1_bottom_MG_FD_204932 | JGI IMG/M metagenome (GOLD analysis project Ga0315270, IMG submission 204932) | Sediment microbial communities from Yellowstone Lake, YNP, Wyoming, USA - C1_bottom | ecosystem: Environmental > Aquatic > Freshwater > Lake > Sediment | place: USA: Wyoming | collected... | reverse complement strand
TTCTCGATCTGAAGTTCAAAGCGCGGTCGTGCCCGCGCACTCCATGTGTGCCATGTCGGCCGCCATCTGTATCGCTTCCAGCAGGCTGCCCGATTCGGCGCGGCCGCTTCCGGCCAGCTCCAGCGCGGTGCCGTGATCGACCGAGGTGCGGATGATGGGCAGGCCCAGCGTCACGTTCACGCCGCGCCCGAAGCTGGCGTGTTTGAGCACCGGCAAGCCCTGGTCGTGATACATCGCCAGCACGCAGTCGCATTGCGCCAGCCGTTGCGGGGTGAACAAGGTGTCGGCTGGCAATGGTTGGCTGACATCCATGCCCTGTGCGCGTAGTTTGTCCAGCAGTGGAATGATGATGTCGATTTCCTCGCGACCGAGATAGCCGCCCTCGCCCGCATGCGGGTTGAGGCCTGCCACCAGGATGCGTGGCCGGGCGATGCCGAAGCGCCGGATCAGGTCGTGCTGGATGATCTGCAGCACGCTGGCCAGCAATGGTGCAGTGATTGCGTCCGGCACTTCGCGCAAGGCCAGATGGGTGGTTGTCAGTGCGACACGCATGCCGCCGCCGACTAGCATCATCACCACCTGCGCGGTGTGCGTCTGCTCCGCCAGAAATTCGGTATGCCCGGTGAACGGAATGCCGGCATCGTTGATCACGCCCTTGTGCACCGGTGCGGTGACCATGCCGCCGAATTCGCCCGTCTGGCAGCCTTGCAGCGCGCGTTTCAGCAGTTCCAGCACATAAGGACTGTTGGACGGATTCAAGTGACCGGCGTGAGCGGTTTGCGCCAGCGGTACATGCAGCACGCGCAAATGGCCAGGTGGCAGCGGGGAAATTTGTCCCGGTGCATAGTCGTGCAATTGCACGTCCAAGCCGAGCAGCGCAGCGCGCTGTTGCAGCAGGGTTTTATCGGCCAAAATCACCAGCGGCTGTGTCTGCTGCGCCAGTTGCAGACAAAGGTCGGGGCCGATGCCGGCCGGTTCGCCGGAGGTGATCGCCAGCGTTGGGGCAATCTGCATCAGCAGTTCCAAAATGGAAAATTAGCCACGGATAGACACCGATTAACACGGATAAACCCGTTGTAGTGCAAGCGACCTCTGCCTATTTTGTCAGTAAAGGCTGCGAAGTTCGCCATGCATTGTTTATCCGTGTACATCCGTGTTAATCCGTGGCTGAGTTGCGTCATTTGCTGAATCAATTTTTTGACTCGGTGCGGTATTCGACATAGGCGCGGTCGCGCAGCTGGCGCAGCCAGTCCTGAAAGGCCTCGTCGGATTTGAAGCTGCGTATCGCCATGCGCGCCTGCTGTTTTTTCTGCTCCACGCTGACGTCGGCGCTGCGGCGTTCCAGCACCTGGATCAGGTGCCAGCCAAAGCCGGATTGCACCGCACCGCTGACTTGGCCAGGTTTCAAGGCGTTCATTGCTTCTTCGAATTCGGGCACAGTGTCGCCGGGGGATATCCAGCCCAAGTCACCGCCCTGCGCCGCGCTGCCGTCCTCTGAGTTGTGCTTGGCCTGTTCGGTAAAATCAGCGCCGTTTTCTATTTGTTTTTTTATTTCCAGCAGGCGACTTTTGGCTTCGCTTTCAGGCACCAGCTCGCTGGTCTTGATCAGGATGTGACGCACATGGGTCTGTGTGATCACCACCGGCACATCGGTGCTGCGCTGTCCGGTCAGCTTGAGGATGTGGAAACCGTTGGGGCTGCGCAGCACCGGGCTGACATCGCCGGCGTGCATTTTTTGCAATGCATCGATAAACAGCGTGGGAATACGATCCGACGGGCGCCAGCCCAGGCTGCCACCCTGCAGTGCATCCTTGGCATCGGAAAATTCAGCCGCTACTTCATCGAATTTGATTCCATTGTGCAGCTTGGTCAGTGCTTGCTCTGCCCGTTGGCGGCTGGCCTGGATCTTGTCTGCGCTGGCCTGTTCCGGTACCAACACCAGGATATGCGCCAACTGGAATTCTTCGCCCTTGCCCGGTTGTTTGGCCTGGGCGGTGAGGTAGTTGTCGATCTCGCCATCGCTGATCACCAGCTTGCTGTCGACTTCGCGTTCGCGCAATCGGGTAGCGATAATTTCGTTGCGGATTTCTTCACGGAATTTCTTGAAGTTCACGCCTTCCTGTTCCAGTCGGGCGCGGAATTCCGTCAGCGAGGGAAACTTATTTTCCTGCGCAATGCGTTGCAATGCCTTGTCCAGCTGTGTGTCGTCAACGTGCACGCCGGTTTCCTTGGCAAACTGCGTCTGCAACAGATCGGTGATCATGCGCTCCAATACCTGCTTTTCCAGCGCCTCCGCTGCGGGCAGTTGCGTGCCCTGTTTCTTCAGCTGCGCTTGCACGATGCCAAGACGCTCATCGAGTTCGTGGCGAGTAATTACATCATCGTTTACTACCGCAACTATTTTGTCGATCGGCATGCCACGTTTTTGCGCATCCGCTTTTTGTACGCCTTGCGCCGGGTCGGCGGCGTATATGCCAGCCTGACAAGTCAGCCAAAGCAGGAGAATCTGCGCTATCTTGTTACGCAACATATCGGTTCTTTCAAGTAAGTGGTTGCACGCCGGTTCAATGCAAGCTTTGCACCGGCATGTCGCGTGCGGGGGTGTTTAATTTGTTGTAGCCGGGAATGCTTTGTTGCAGCAGTGTCAGGGGATCCGGGCCAACCTGCATCAAGTTATTCAATTCGAGCTGTACAAAGAAGCCCGTGGAAAACTGTTGGGTGGCAGTTGCAAAGCTCTGTGCTACTAAGCGTACGGTCCAGCAGCTTTCATTATACTCAAGCCCGGCCAGCGCCTCCAGCATACGGCGATCTTGCAAAGAATAGTTCCAGCGTCCCACCGCGTGCCAACGTCCGGCTAGTGGCCATTGTGTCGACACATCGGCCTGCCGGAGGCTGTTGCGTGTAAAGCGATAGCCCAAGTTGAGTACCTTGCCATTTTCTGGTTGGTAGCGCGCCGCCAGGTTGATTTTTTCGCTCTGTGACTGGTTGGGGTTGTATTGCACGGCGCTGTCCAATGACCACTTGGGGGTTAGCCGGCCGGAAGCAGCAAGCAAAATATCTGACTGGACAGTGCTGGATGTGGGTGTGATCAAATTGACCTGCGGGGTATGGCTATTGAAGCGCTGGCCGATGGCCAAACGCATCCGTTCCACACCACTATCGGGTTCGAGCAGGCGCGAGGTGAGTGCTAGCGTCAACTGGTTGGCGTCGCCGATACGGTCACTGCCGAAAAAACGGTTTTCGGTGAACATCTGGGCAAAGCTGAAATCGGCCTGTGCCGAGTCGAAATTCGGTAGTTGATCCTGATTGCGGTACGGAATGTAGACATAAAATGCGCGCGGTTCCAATGTCTGCACAAAATTCTGTTCAGCCCAATTCCAGTTGCGCTCCAGCGTCATGCCGCTGTCAAGACTGAAAATCGGTACCGTGCGTTCAAAGTTGGAGAGCCCTGTAGGATTGTTCGCGCCCATCGCGTAATAGGTGTTGTGCAGCCCGATCTTGGGCGTCAGGTAAAACGCCGGATCGGCAACCAGTGGATAACTCACGCTCGGGTTGAGCACCAAGCGCCGCCCGCTGACGGAAGTGGGATGGCGAAAATCCACAAACTCGCCGGAAAACGCCGCATTCGCATTGCCCAGAGTGCGCTGTGCGTCCAGAGTAATTTGAGGAGCACGGTGATAGGGCACCACCACCGGTGTGATCGGATCTTGCAAGGTCTGGAAATTTTGCAGCCGTGCAGCCGTATTCCACCAGCTTCCGTTATAGGACAACACGCCTTCGCGCACCAGATTGGTTTGTGATGTGCCGCTCACCGTATTGGACAAATCGCGGAAATAATTATCGTCGGAAACACGGTTCAGGTTCAGCGATCCACCTAAGCCATAATTCAAATTCTGGCTGTGCAGCAGGGAAAATCGGGTGCGGGAGCTGTGGGTTATGCGGTCGTCAGGTAACACATCCAGATGTACTTCTCCGGTAAAGCTTGGCTCCAGATAACGCACTTCGTTGTTCAGCAAAAGCCCCCGTTTGAGCATGATGCGCGGTGCAAGTGTGGCATCGTGATTCGGCGCAATGTTCCAGTAATAGGGCAGCGTAATTTCGCTGCCGCCGGTTCCTGTGCTGCCGAACACCGGGCTGAGGAAACCGGACTTGCGCTGGTTGTTGAGCGCAAAGTCCATCCATGGGGTATAGAGTATGGGCACGTGCATGAACTCAACGCTGGCGTTGCGTGCCACACCGATCTGGTGGTCGCGGTCGATCTCCAATTCGCGCACTTTCAGCAGCCAATCATCGTTGTCTGCGGGGCAGGTGGTATAGCTGCTATTGCGCAAGGTATAGTTTTGCCTGCCAGCAATATGCATGTTCTCGGCGTTGCCGTGCGTATTATTGCTGCCGAGATGGAATGCGGGCTGTGTCAAATCGCCGATGTTGGTGCCTAGATTGAGCTTCAGGCGGGTGCCTTGCAACACATTGCCGTCCTGTTCCACGCGTACCGCACCCTCGGCCAGCAGCGCTTTGCTGTCCTGCTGATACAGCAGGTGATCGGCGGAGATCGTCTGTCCGAGTTTTTGCAATTCGACGCCACCGCTGGCCTCAATCTGCCCTTCCCTCTGGCCTTCCATGCTCTGGGCAGAAATGGAAATGGGTGCCGTATCCTCATTCGGCTGTGGGCCAATGACGGAGCGGCCAGGCTGCGGTATCGGCATATCGTTCTCGGCATGTACCGGGAGGACAAAAATACAGAGCAGGGAAAATGCCACAGGGTTCAGGCGGAAGTGCATGGTGCAAGGCGGGTAGATTAAGATGCTAAAATCGCACAAATCCATCATTAAGGCAATCTGCGCGTACCTATGCAACGCTTACAGCAACTCACCGAATGGCTACAACGCCAGTTTCCCGACACCCCCTTCGACCTCGCACCTGCTTCCGCTGACGCCAGTTTCAGGCGCTATTTCCGTGCCACTTTTTCCGATCGCACATTGGTCGTAATGGACGCGCCGCCGCAGTACGAGGACTGCCGCCCGTTCCTGCACATTGCCAAATTGTTCGAGGATGCTGGCACGCACGTTCCGCATATTTATGCCCAGGATCTGGAGCAAGGCTTCCTGTTGCTGTCCGATCTGGGCAACACCACCTATCTGCAAGCGCTGGAGGCAGGGGGTAATGCCCACGGACTATACGGTGCTGCCACCGATGCGCTGATCCGCATCCAGCTTGCCAGCCGCGAGAATGAACTGCCAGCTTATGACGATGCATTGTTGCGGCGCGAACTGAACTTGTTTCCGGAGTGGTACATCGGCAAACATTTGCAGGCTAAGCTGGACGAAAAACAGAGCGCCTCGCTGCAAACCGTGTTCCAGCGCATCGTCGACAACAATCTGGCGCAGCCGCGCGTGTATGTGCACCGTGATTATCATTCGCGCAACTTGATGTATGTGGCCACCCCTCACCTCAATCCAGATGAAACAACTAGCCATTCCACTAGGCAGCCAAAATACGGCAGCCAAGTGGCTGGTTATCTCCCGCTTGCGGGAGAGGAAGCGAACGAGAACGACAATGTTCTAAACTCGCCCGGCATCCTGGATTTCCAGGATGCCGTATACGGCCCCATCACCTATGACCTCGCCTCGCTGTTCAAGGATGCCTACATCCGCTGGGAAGAGGCCGAGGTGCTGGACTGGCTGATCCGCTACTGGGAAAAAGCGCGCAAAGCCGGCTTGCCGATCCATGCCGATTTCGCTGATTTCTACCGTGATTACGAATGGATGGGCGTGCAGCGCCACATCAAGGTGCTGGGCATATTCGCGCGTTTGTGTTACCGCGATGGCAAGGACGGTTACCTGAAAGACATGCCGCTGGTGATGGACTACCTGCGCCGCGCCTGCGAACGCTACATCGATCTCAAGCCGCTGCTGCGTTTGCTGGATCAGCTCGAAGCCAAGAAGCCGGAAGTGGGGTTCACCTTTTGATGTTGCGCATATTCCCTCACCCCAACCCTGATGGAGCTACTAGCCATTCGACTAAGCCCGCAAGCGGGCAAGTCGCTGGTTATCTCCCGCTTGCGGGCGAGGGAGCGAACGTGAAAGACATAAACCCATGAGGGCCATGTTGCTGGCCGCAGGGCGCGGCGAGCGCATGCGCCCGCTCACCGACCACACACCGAAGCCGCTGCTGCAGGCAGGCGGCAAGCCGCTGATTATGTGGCATATCGAAAAACTGGTGCGCGCCGGTATCACCGATCTGGTCATAAACCATGCCCACCTCGGAGCACAGATTGAAGCTGCGCTGGGAGATGGCAGCCGGTTTGGTGCGCAGATCCGTTATTCCCCTGAAGCGACTGCGCTGGAAACGGCGGGCGGAATTGCGTATGCGTTGCCGCTGCTGGGCGAAGAACCCTTCGCCGTGATCAACAGCGACATCTACTGCGACTACGATTTTTCCCAGCTTGCGGCACACGCCGCAGCGCTCAATACTTGCGGCGATAGCGCGCACCTGGTGCTGGTGAACAATCCCGTGCATCACCCTGGTGGCGATTTTGGATTGCTCGCAGGCCGAGTGACAAATCCCGCCCCCTCAATCCTCGATCCACAATCCACAATCCTGACTTTCAGCGGCATCGGCATCTACCGCCCCGCGCTGTTTGCTAGCATAGTGCGCGGCAGCGTCGCCCCGCTCGCGCCGTTGTTGCGTGCGCAGATCGCGCTGGGCAAGGTCAGCGGAGAACATTACACCGGTCGCTGGATAGATGTCGGCACGCCGCAACGCCTTGAACAACTCGACAACGAATTGCGCACGTCGCAGAAGGGTATTCATGTTTAATCCTGCCGCCCACGCCAGCCGCCGCGCCCGCCTGATCAACCAGATGGGGCGCGGCATCGCCGTCATCCCCACCGCACCGGAAGCGCTGCGCAATGGTGATGCGCACTACCCCTATCGCTACGACAGCCATTTTCATTACCTCACTGGTTTCGACGAGCCGGAGGCCGTGCTGGTGCTGATCGCGAGCCCGGTCCCACAGGCCATACTGTTCTGCCGTGAAAAAGACATGGAGCGCGAAATCTGGGACGGCTTCCGTCACGGGCCGGAAGGCGCGCGCATCGCGTTCGGTTTCGATGCCGCCTTTCCCATAACGCAGCTCGATGAAAAGCTCACCGAGTTGATGGGCAACCAGTCCGTGCTGTTCCATCCCATCGGCCACGATGCGGCATGGGACGCGCGCCTGCTCGGCCTGCGCGCCCGTGTGCAGGAGAAAGCGCGCAGCGGCATCACCGCGCCGAACGAAATTCACGACGTGCGCATGCTGCTGGACGAGATGCGGCTGATAAAAGACGACGACGAACTCGCCACGATGCGCCGTGCGGCTAGCATATCCAGTGCCGCGCACATCCGTGCGATGCGTGCCACGCGTCCCGGCCGTATGGAATTTGAAATCGAAGCGGAGCTGCTGCATGAGTTCCGCACCAGCGGCGCGCAATCGCCCGCCTATACTTCTATCGTCGCCGGCGGCGCCAACGCCTGTGTGCTGCACTACATCAGCAACAACGCTCAACTCAGAGATGGCGATCTGCTGCTGATCGACGCTGCCTGCGAACTGGATGGCTATGCCGCCGACATCACGCGCACCTTTCCGGTGAGCGGCAAATTCAGCGCCGCGCAGAAGGATGTGTACGAAATAGTGCTGGCCGCACAGACCGCCGCGATTGCTGCCGCGCGTCCCGGCAACCACTGGAACGAACCGCACGACGCGGCGCTGCGCGTGATCGCGCAGGGTCTGATCGATCTCAAGCTGTGCAGCGGCAGCCTCGACAGCGTGTTGGAAAAAGGCGACTACAAGCGCTTTTACATGCACCGCACCGGCCACTGGTTGGGCATGGACGTGCACGACGTCGGCGCATACAAGATGGACGGTGAGTGGCGCACGCTGCAAGCCGGCATGGCGTTCACCGTCGAGCCCGGCTGCTACATCCGCGCCGCGGACGACGTGCCGCAAGCCTTGTGGAATATAGGCGTCCGCATCGAGGACAATGTGGTCATCACCGCACAGGGCTGCGAAGTACTGACCGAAGCTGCGCCGAAAACGGTGGCGGCGATCGAAGAATTGATGCGGCAGCCATGAACACACTAAGCTGCGACATCGCCATCATCGGCGGCGGCCCCGTCGGCGCATCGCTGGCGCTCGCGTTGCGCGACAGCGGTCTGCAGGTCTGTGTGCTCGAAGCGCGCCCTGCTCACGCTGCCAGCCACGATGCCCGTGCGCTCGCGTTGTCCTACGGCAGTCGCCTGTTGTTGCAACGCCTCGGGGTATGGGAGGCACTGCACGACGTTTCCTCCATTCGCACCATCCACATCTCGCAGCGCCAGAGCTTTGGCCGCGCCATGCTGCGCGCCGCCGAGCTAAATGTGCCTGAACTCGGCTACGTGTTGCCCTACCCTGCGCTGCAAGCCTCGCTGGATCAAGCGTTGCAGCACAGCGGTATCAGCATGATTTACGGCGCGAGCGTCACCCGGCTGTGCGGCGAGACGGACTACTCCGAAATTGCGTATAAGCAAAATGATGCAGAACACATGCTGCGCGCACGCCTCGCAGTGGTAGCCGATGGCGGCAAACTGCTGGCGCAACAGTGCCCGCCGCAAGTGCGCGACTACGGTCAGAGTGCGCTGATCACGCACATCACCTGCTCCGCACCGCAGGTGAACATGGCCTATGAACGCTTCACTGCGCAAGGGCCAGTGGCGCTGCTGCCGTTTCAGAATGGCTACGAATTGGTTTGGACCGCGCCGCACAAAGACGCGCAGGAAATGCTGGCATGGGATGACGGGAAATTCCTGGCTGAACTACAGCACCACTTCGGCGACCGTGTCGGAAAATTCCTGACCGTAGCCAAGCGTACCAGCTTCCCTCTCGGCTTGAAACGCGCCCCGAATCTCACCCCGATGCCGCACACGGTGCTGCTCGGTAACGCCGCGCAAACCATGCATCCGGTGGCTGGACAAGGTTTCAACATGGGGCTGCGTGATGCGTGGGAATTGGCTCAGGAAATTCTCAATGCCATACCGGAAGCACTGGGCACCGGGGCAATGCTCAAAACCTATTGCAGCCATCGCCGCACTGACCGAGAAGCAGGGATACATTTTACCGATGGTCTGGTGCGTCTGTTCTCAAACGAGTTGCCGCTGATCAGCGCAGGCCGCGCTGCTGCACTCAGCGCGCTGGACTGCCTGCCACTGGCGAAAAAATTTGTGGCGAAGAGGATGATGTTTGGCGCGAATGGTTGAGGTTGCGCTTGAGCTGCTTGCAGTCCGTCTCTTAATTTGGGGCGAGTATAATCGTGCCTCATGAAAATCCGCGCCACTTCCCTTTCCGTAGAAATCACCTCAGAGTGCCCGTGCATCGGCCATTGCAGCACTGTTCTGGGCGATGATGTGTGCCGTGGCTGCCAGCGCACGCTGGAGGAAGTCATAGGCTGGCCGCAGATGAGCGAAGAGCAGCGATGTGCGGTGAACCGCCGCATTGCATTGGAGCAATGGGAGCAATCCATCTCGTGAGGCGGGTATAATCCGCGCCTTGTTTCGCGGCAACATTTCCGCACAGTTTCTACCCTCACCCTAGCCCTCTCCCTGCAAGGGAGAGGGGACAATGGAGTTTTATGGATACATTATTGCTACTCAAAGCCGCCATTCTTGGCGTGGTCGAAGGTCTGACCGAATTTCTGCCAATCTCCAGCACCGGGCACTTGATCGTGGTCGGTAGCCTGCTCAACTTCAATGATGAGCGCGGCAAGTTGTTCGAGATCGTGATTCAATCGGCGGCGATACTCGCTGTGATGTGGGAATACCGCGCCAAGCTTGGCACAGTAGTCGGCGGTCTGATACAAAAACAGGAAGCCTCGCAGCGATTCGTAATCAATGTGGCCATCGCCTTTCTGCCGCTGGCTGTGCTCGGACTGCTGTTCGGCAAGCACATCAAGGCGGTGTTGTTCAACCCGGTGACAGTGGCGATCACCTCCATCGTAGGTGCGATTTTTATCCTGTGGGCGGAAAAACGTAAGCACACGGTATGCGTGGAATCGGTGGATGATTTGAACTGGAAAGACGCACTGAAAGTCGGATTTGCCCAGGCGCTGGCGCTGATTCCCGGCACTTCGCGTTCCGGCGCAACCATCATCGGCGGTTTGTTCTTTGGGCTTTCACGCAAGGCGGCGACGGAATTTACGTTTTTTCTGGCGATGCCGACGCTGATTGCAGCGACGCTGTATGAGCTGTACAAGGAGCGCGCGCTGCTTACCAGCGCCGACTTGGGCATGTGGATGGTTGGTTTCGTTGCTTCATTTGTTTCCGCTTTTCTGTGCGTGCGCTGGCTGCTGCGCTACATCAGCAGCCACGACTTTACGGTGTTCGCCTGGTATCGGATTGCATTCGGGCTGGCGGTGCTGATTCTGTATTACAGCGGGACAATTACTTGGCAGGCTGCATAGCAAGCGGACCGAGCTGAAAAAGTGGTTGGACTCCAACAGCCTTAATTTTCAACACTGAATGGAGTGGCAGCAGATACAGTGCCAGCATGCTACGCATCTGCAATGTTGTTGGAACGCACGGCTAATTGCTATGCACCGTCGCCGTGTGAAATTCGATGGCGTCGCTTTCCCACGGCCGTTTAAGCATGAATGTGATCATGTGCTGGCCGGTTGTCAGCGCCCGAAAGCGGAACAGGTGCATGACTGAAGCGCCGGGCCTGATATCGTGTACCGGTTTTTCATTTTCATAATCGCTACCCAGCAGCTGTATGCCCTCGGGTAGCGTTTGTACTTCCCAAGCATATCCGGTTGTGGGAGTCGATTTGAGGCTCAGCGTAAATTCTGTGCCGACGGTGACAAAGATGTTGCTGTCAGGTGTCACGAGATAGTCTCCATCAGTGTAGCGAGGTGCCACTTGGGTTTTCCAAGTAGCATGCTAATCACAAGTTGGAGCGCGATCTGTGCGTTGCCACACGCAAGAACAACAAGAATACGCTCTGGGCGGAATCGCTTGCGCGTCAACAAACCTAGCCGCTATTCCTCAGTCCCGCCGCAATCCCGTTGATGGTCAAATGTATCGCGCGCTTCACCAGTATGTCATTGTCGCCGGCACGGTGGCGATGCAGCAGTGCGACCTGCAGGTGGTTGAGCGGGTCGATATAGGGCGTGCGCGTGGTCAGGCTGCGCGCCAGCGTGGGATTGTCCTCCAGCAGCGTGGACGCGCCGGTGATCGCAAACAACATTTTCACGGTGCGCTGCCATTCCGCTTCCAGCGCGCCGAAGATGGCGGTGCGCAATGTCTCGTCCGGCACCAGCTCGGCATAGCGCGAAGCGATGCCCATGTCGGTCTTGGATAGCACCATGTCCATGTTGGACAGCAGGCCGCGGAAAAATGCCCAGTTCTGGTACATGGCCTGCAGCTGCTTGAGGCCGGCCTCGCCTTCGCGTTCGACGAACTGTTGCGCGGCGCTGCCAAAGCCGTACCAGCCCGGCAGCAGCACGCGGTTCAGGCTCCAGCTGAACACCCACGGAATCGCGCGCAGATCTTCGATGTTGTCGGTTGCCTTGCGTGACGAGGGACGGCTGCCAATGTTGAGTTCGGCGATTTCGCGGATCGGAGTGGCGGCAAAGAAATAGTCGGTGAAGCCGGGTGTTTCGTACACCAGCTTGCGGTAGGCGGCGAACGCATCCAGGCTGAGCGCTTCCACGATGCGGTGAAATTCCGGCATCGTGGTGTAGTCGCCGTGGTGATGCACCAGCGTGGCTTCCATCGTGGCCGCGATCAGGATTTCCAGATTGCGCCGGCCGATTTCCGGATCGGAATATTTGCTGCCGATGACTTCGCCCTGCTCGGTGATACGGATTTGCGCGTTCACGCTGCCTGGCGGTTGCGCCAGAATCGCCTGGTAGCTGGGGCCGCCGCCGCGACCCACGGTGCCGCCACGGCCATGGAACAGGCGCAGCTCGATGCCATGCTTGTCGAATACTTTGACCAGTTCCAGCTCGGCCTTGTACAGCTCCCAGTTGGCGGTGAGATAACCGCCGTCCTTGTTGCTGTCGGAATAACCCAGCATCACTTCCTGCGTGTTGCCGCGGCTGGCAAGCAGCGTGCGGTAATACGGGATGGAAAACAGCTCGTCCATGATCGGGCCGCAGCTGCGCAAGTCGGTGATGGTCTCGAACAGCGGGATGATGTTGATGTGCAGCGCGGGCGCGGCGTCGCCGGTTGTTGCGGAAGATGATTCCAGCAGGCCGGCCTGCTGCACCATCAGCGCCACTTCCAGCATGTCGCTCACGCCATCGGCTTTGGAGATGATGTAGTTGGGCAGCGCGGCGCGGCCGAAGCGGCGATGGATATCTGCCGCCGCCAGCATCAGGCGCAGTTCGCCCTGCACAGTGGCAGAAAACTTTTCCAGATCGGCGGCGAGG
>Ga0315270_10001490_pt1 | contig 12444 bp, 9 predicted proteins | sample C1_bottom_MG_FD_204932 | JGI IMG/M metagenome (GOLD analysis project Ga0315270, IMG submission 204932) | Sediment microbial communities from Yellowstone Lake, YNP, Wyoming, USA - C1_bottom | ecosystem: Environmental > Aquatic > Freshwater > Lake > Sediment | place: USA: Wyoming | collected... | reverse complement strand
GCGGCGACCTTCGAGGTGAGCGCGCCTTCGTCGCGAACCCAGTCTCGGGTCACCGTGGCGCCAGGAAAGCGCATCGTCCAACAAGTGACCGCCGAGCGGGGCGGCAGCGCCTGGTTCGTGACCATCCGGGCGGGTGGGTAGGCTCCATCGACCTCCCTCGCGGCACCTCCCCGGCCCGCGGCACCCGGTACCTGGCCGGCGGCGTTGCGCTGGCGTTCCTGGCCGCCTCCCTCCTGGATCGGCTGGAGTGGGCCAGGCTGTCCCAATGGCGAGAGGACCAGGCCACGAACCTGTGGCTCGGCTTGACCCGCGGCGCGCTCGAACTTCCGGTGGGGCTCATCAGCTCGGTGGGCATCCCGAACCCGAACGGCATGCCCCTGCTCGGCATCCCCCTGGCTCGCCTGCCTGGTCTCCTTTCCGTCAGCTGGACCCTGGGCGCGACCCAGGCGGCCCTCGTCCTGGCGCTCTGCTTCTCCCTGTCGCTCGGCCTGCTGGAGCGCGTCGCGATCGCGATCGTGCTCCTTTCCTCGGTGCTGCTGCGGGCCACCTCCGTGGAGTTCTGGAATCAGTGGATCCTCGCGAGCGTGAACCTCGCCTTCGCGATCTCGGTCGTCCGCTATCTGCGCCGCCCGACGGCGGCCTGGCTCCCAGTGTGGACGCTCCTGGCGATGCTCGCTCCATCCCTGTACCTAGCCGGGCTGGTCAACGGCGTCGTCTTCACGGGAGTCGGCGTCTCGCTCCTTCTCGTCCACCCTCCTCTCTCGTCCCCCGGCACATGGAGAGTGGCGGCGGCGGCCAGCCTGGCGATCGCTCTCGTTTCCACCTGGATCACCTGGATTCCCTATCTCCGGGAGGTCGGCGCCGTCGGTGCCGCCGCAGCCACTTCGGTGAGCTTGCCCGGGCGGATCCTGGGCGGGCTCGCCTCGGTCGTGCTGTCGCCGCTGTGGTGGCCGATTCGCTGGGTTGACCCTTCGTGGTTCGGCATCCTCCAGTCGAACCAGGAGATCCTGTCCCCGATCGCAGTTGCGGCGCTCTGGGTCACCGACGGCCTCCTCGCCCTCCAGTTCGTGACCTTCCTGGCCGCCATCGCAGCGATTGCCTGGCAGTGGCGCAACGCACGGCGCGCGGAGGCTCCTCGCGTCGGGCCGCCGCTCGGGCCGGGCCTCGAGCAACTCGCCTGGATCGCGGGGATCGTCGCGCTCGCCCACGTCCTGTCACCGCTGCTCGGAGGTCCCACCTGGGCTCGGGGAGAGCGGATGGACATGGCCATCCAGTGGTTCCCCCTCCTCGCCGTCGCCTGGTTCGGGCTGGCTCTCGCCCTCCCCTCGTCGTGGCGCGCCGGCAGGGCAGCCCGCAAGGCGACGCTGGGGGTCGCCGTCCTCTTCGCCGTGGCCAGCCTGGCGCTCGGGCAGGCCGTCCGGGATTCCTATCTCTCGTACCGCGGTCCTGTCCTCGCTCCGGCCGACGTTTCTCTCGCGGACAAGCTGGCCGTGGTGGATGCCATCGCCGCGGACTGGACCCGGATGGGAACCGGTTCTCGGGTCCCGGTGGACTACGCGCTGGGCGGAGGGGTCTGGGACTGGGTACCCTCGTTCGGGATGGGCATGGAGAGGTGGTACCCGGCGCCGATGACCCTGGGGCGAGCCTTCGACTACGAGCTCCTCCGGCGCCACGGCCTTTCGAACGACCAGGAGGGGCGAGCCCGATCTCCCCCGGGGTCGGGGCGGTACGTGGTCAGCTACTCGAGCCGTCCTCCTCCCGTCGTCGAGGGGCGGCACGGGATGCACCTTCCCCTCGGCCGGCTTCGCCTGACCATCGTGGACCGCGATTGAGGACCGCGCCGATCACGCCGGCGCAGCGTCGACCATCATCGACACCAGCGCCTCGAAGCTGGTCGTCGCCGTCCAGCCAAGTTCCCGCCGCGCCTTCGATGGGTCGGCGAGCAGCATGGACGGCTGGCCGGGGCGCATGAAGGCCGGGTCCTGCTTCACGTGCTCCCGGTAGTCGAGCCCGACGCGACGGAAGGCGAGCTCGCAGAGCTCCCGCACGGTGTGGGCGACGCCGGTGCCGATGAGGAAGTCCTCGGCCTTCTCCTGCTGGAGCATCCGCCACATGGCGTCGACGGAGTCGCCGGCGAAGCCCCAGTCGCGGGTGACGTCGAGATCGCCGAGCCAGAGCTCCCGCTGGTGGCCGGCGCGGATGGCCTTCGCGGCGTGGCACACCTTGGCGGTGACGAACTGAGGCGGCCGGCGCGGCGACTCGTGGTTGTAGAGAATGCCCGAGCAGGCGAAGAGGCCGTAGTGGGCGCGGTAGAGGGCGACGAGCTGGTGGGCGAAGACCTTGGCGGCCGCGTAGGGGTTGGCGGGCGCGACCGGCGTGGCCTCGGTCTGGGGCGTGCTGGTGGTGAGGCCGAAGATCTCGGAGGTGCTCGACTGGTAGAAGCGGCTGTGGGGCGAGACCTCGCGCACCGCGTCCATGAGGTGGATGACCGGCCAGGAGGTGATGCGGATGGCGGTGGCCGGGTCCTCCCAGGACTGCGGCACGAAGGAGTGGCCGGCCATGTTGTAGACCTCGTCGGGGGCGAGGTCCGCCACGCCGCGGAGCGTCTGATAGCGATCCAGCAGGTCCATCTCCACGAGCTTCACGCCGAGTGATCGGAGCGGAGCGCCGCGGGGGCCGAGGAGTGTGCCCGGGCGGCCACAGCCGACGACGTCGTAGCCCTTCGAGAGCAGGAGCTTCGCGAGGTACCAGCCGTCCTGGCCGGCGATTCCGGTGATGAGGGCGAGGGGCATGGGGGGCTCTCATTCTACCCGCTGCGGTTCCCGCATCCAGTTCGGGAGGGGTCCCAGGCGGTTCGGCCCGTCACCTTCGCAATCCGAAGGCGACGAAGGCTCCGTTCTCGAAGAGCGGTTCCTGCGCCGCGCCGCAGGACCGGAGCCCGTCCGGCGTCAACTGGTCGAACCCCGGGTCCTTCTTGCGAAGGACCACGTAGTCGCCCAGCTTCAGGTGGGCGCAGTCCATGCTCATGAGCGCCTGCCGCCCGGTCATGAGTCGCATGGCGCGTGGCTTGAAAAACACGATGACGCTGCCCGGAGGGGTCTCCTCCTGGACGAAGCGGAACATCTCGGTGCTCTGCGCGTCGAAAGGCCCGCCCTGTGCCGCCCCCTCTCCGGGACCCGGTCGGGCCCTGGCCGGATCGATTCCGATGAGCGCCAGCCAGGAGGCGAGCACCGCGACCAGGGCCGGCGTGCGAGCTCGGGCGGGAAGGAGGGAGAGGGCGTACCGGAGGCCGACGACGATGAAGTAGGCCAGCAGAGGAAGGATCGGGAACAGGAACCTCGGTCCCTGGTACTCGGGCCACGTGACGAGCACCGCGATGGAGGCGGCGAGGTAGACCACGAGGAGGAGGTCCTCCCGGGCCCGGCGAACCAGGCCGGCGGCTCCGGCCAGCAGGAGGACGACGACGACCCCGGGATGGCTCCGGCTTCCCGTGAAGAAGACGGCCGCGTCGCCGAAATACAGGATGCCGTTGCTCCAGATCCTGGAGAGGTGGGTCGCCCCCAGCTGCGCCAGGTAGGACATCTGCTCGTCGGGAAACGCCAGCGCGCTGCCCAGCCAGAGGAGGCCGAACACGAGGGTTGCGACCGCGGCGGGGTACGCCGCCGGCCAGGTGCGCCCCGGGGCGTTCCGCGCTTTCCAGGCTTCCCACGCCTGGAGGGCGAGGAGGCTCCCCAGCAGCAGCAGCCCCACCGTTCGCGTGAAGACGGCCGCGAAGATGACCGCCCCTGCCACGGCCCCGCGCACGACGCCCGCGCTTCCGCCGGAGAAGACGCCCTCCACGAGGAGGAGCGACAGCGTCGAGAGGAAGAGGAACGGGATGTCGGAGAGGAGGAGGTCGAGGAAGTCGAGCAGGTACGGGTGGAACGCGAAGAGGGACAGGACGAGCAGGCTCTCGGCACGGTCCAGGCGCTGTCTCATCAGGGCGTGCAGGGCGAGCAGGAATCCGGCGAAGAGAAGCATTCCGGGCAGCTTCAACGCGCGGAGGTCGAGTCCGGCGGCGCCGTACACCGGGGCGAGGATCAGCGGGAAGCCCCAGGGGTAGGTGACGGGGCCGATGCGACGGGAAGACTGGAGGATGGTGAAGGAGCTTCGCTCCACGAAGCCCCGGGTGTCCCCGTTCCAGACGCTCCGCGCCTGCATGATGTAGGCGGCGAAGTCGTCCCCCCAGTCGTGCCCCCTCGTGAGGCGCGATGCGCCGAGGTACAGGGAGCCGGCGAGGACGGCCAGGACCAGCGCCCGATACAGCCAGTCCCCGGGCTGGAGCGAGGTCCGGCTGATCGGGCCGGGAGGGAGAGTCATCGATTCACTTCCGGCATACGAACGAGAAGAGCCGGCCGGGAAGGGGCTCTTCCCGCTGCCGCCGCGCGACCCGATCCATCCCCGGAAGGAGCAGCGCGATCCGGCCGAGGATGCCGTGCCGCCCGATGAAGACCCGTCGCGCGTGTCGGGGAAGCTCGGCGTCCGAGTTCACGGCGGGATAGGCGTTTATCACGCTGCTCCACGGACTGAGGACCGCCTGGATGGCCAGCCCGGATGCGGCGATGGCCTCCAGGTATCGAGGGAGAGGAAAGGCGCCCTCCCCGCCGGCGAGCCGGTGGACCGGATGGCCCTCCAGGAAGGTGCGGAGCTGTGCCTCGTCGTCGACCACGTGCTCCCTGCAGGCCAGGAAGAGCCCACCGGGCCGGAGGACGCGGGCGCACTCGACGAGCAAGCCCGTGAGGTCGCGAGCGTGGTGCAGCACCTGCCTCGCGTAGACCACGTCGAAGGAATCCCGCCGGAAGGGAAGCGCCTCCCCGAACCCACTCACGATCTCGACGGCGCCGCCGCACGACCGCCGGATGGCGCCCTGTCCCACCACGGGACTCTCATCGGGCTCGAGCGCCACGACGATCCGGGCGCCCGAGTTGCCGAAGGCCCGGGATGCGATGCCGGTGCCGGCGCCGAGATCCAGGACCGCGCCTCCGGCGAGGGCCGGACCCAGGATGGCCTTCATCTGGAGGAACTCGCCCGATCGCTCGAATCTCTGCGCCGCCTCCAGGACGTCCTCGTTCAGGTAGGCGTCCCGCATCTGGGCCGCGAAGGCCGGGTCCCCACGCAGGCGGATGACCGCCTCCTCGGTCGTCATGGCGTCGATGCTCCGGCTTCAACGTCCCGCCCCGTCGCGAGCCACTTCCGCCACACCACCAGCTCGGCGAAGACGAGGAAGGCGATGCCGTTCAGCACGAACGTGGACGACATCGCCAGCGCGAACCGGTTCAGGCTCAGCCCTCCCGTCCACAGGGCGGCCAGGATCCCGTAGAACAGGACGATCCCCGCGACCATGAAGGCCGTGTTGATCTCCGGCCGCCCCATCCCGTTCATGAGGTGGTACGGGACAGGGGTCGCCCCGTTGACGGCCAGTCCGAGGCAAAGGATGCGGATCACCTCGACGACCTGCGCGTCGATGGAGGACCGGAGCCAGATCCCGATGAACCAGGGGGAAAAGGCGTACAGCGTCGCCCCCGCCGCCAGCGCGAGCACCAGGGAAAGGACCATCGCCTTGTCGTAGGCGGCTCGAAGGGAGCGAAGCCCGTCGCGGGTGCGGGCCGCCGCGATCGACGCGGCCACGGGCATCAGGGGCTCGAACATGGTGCCCATCAGCCCGTTGATCTTGCTCGTGATCTGGAGAGCGGTGGAGAAGATCGTCACCGCGCTGGCCCCCAGCATCGCCGCGATGAGCCAGGTCTGCACCTGCAGCATGAAGACGCCGGCGACCCCGTTGATCGCCATGAAGACGCCGAACTGCAGCAGGCCCCGGAGGGCGGCGCGCCCGGGACGACCCCGGTGGAGGTCGAGACCCTGCGCCCGGCCCAGCCGGAATGCCAGCCATCCGGAGAGCACGCACATGAAGAGCGACCCGGCCGCGCCCAGCGCCGTCACGCCCACGACGCCCCATCCCAGGTGGCGGACCCCGACGACGGCCCCTCCCCAGACCAGGACGGTCTGCAGGCTTCCGACCAGGGTGGAGTACTCGAAGCGGTGGAGCCCCTTGAATACGGACGCGAAGACCCCGGTGAGGTAGGAGGGGACGAACTGGAGCGCGGCGATTCGCAGGACCAGCACGGCCGTCTGCTCGAGTTCCGGGCCGGTCCCCGACCACTTGGCCAGGACCGGCGCCAGGAACCAGAAGGCCACCAGTCCCACTGCTCCGAGCCCTCCGTAGAAGGCGAGGGAGGTCGCGACGACGTCTGCCGCCCCGTTCCGCCCCCTGGAGGCCGCCTTCTCGGCCAGCAGCTTCACGGTAGCGGTGGAGACCCCGAACTCCAGGAAGGCCAGTGACCCGCTCACCGTGCTGGCGAGAAGGTACAGGCCCATCGCCTTCTCTCCCAGGTGACGCAGGACGATCGGGTACGCGAGCAGGATGACGAGCGTGGGCAGGGCGAACCCGGCGGCGCTGTAGACCGTATTGCGTCGCAGGTTCACGATGGGTCCTTCATGCGCCCGGAACGCGCGGACCATCGGGCCAGGTTCGACCGCAGGAGTCCCAGCGCGTTCGCCGGGCGAAGCGCGGAATGGGGGTCGCCCGTCGACGCCATCGCCAGGCGGGCCCTCCGCTTCCAGGAGAGCGGGATCCGCTTCCGGCTCTCCCTCGATTCCACCGCGACCTCGACTTGGGCGTTGAAGCGGTCCCAGGTGAAGCGGGATCCGAGTTGCTCGTCGCCGGCCGCGCGAAGCGCCTCCAGCCTCTCCGCCGGAGCGAGCTGGACGTCCCGGAGCACCCTTACCGCCGCCGCCACGTCGCCCAGGGGAACGTTGACGATCCCCGGCTCGTCCTCGTAGCCGCTCTGTGGCGTGCAGATCGGAACCAGTCCCCAGGCCATCGCCTCGAGCACCGTGGCGGGATTGGCGTCCGAGCTTCCCACCGTGAGCAGGAAGTCGAATCCGGCGACCACCTCCCGTGCGGCGGGCTTCGCGAAGTCGAGCTGGCCGAGCGGCCGGACCCCTTCGACGGACCGCCCCGTCCCCGCCCACGCCACCTCCGCTTCGGGCATCGCGCGCGCGATGGCCGAGAGGTAGCCCGTGTTCTTGGGGGCGCTCGTGTTACCGATGTAGAGGAATCGCCTGCGGCCGGGTCTTTCAAATGCGCCCTTCACGCGCGGGAAATCACGCCGCGAGACGGCCAGGTCCATCGGCTCGATCTTCGAGGACCAGTGGGAGAAGGGACCGGCGGCCACCCGCCGGGCCCAGTAGGGGCCGGTGATGGCCAGGTACCGATCCGCACGACGAACCGCGCCGTCCAGGAAGGCGACCTGACCCACCGAACCGCTCGCGTACGGGCACATCACGACGATGCGCTTCCACCCGGGTAGCCGGGAACTCATCCGGAACAGGGTCCACGGAGCCGGGTGCGGGTGGCCCAGAAGAATGGCGTCGGGCCCGGGACGCACGAGCCCGAGCGCATCCCACTCGTGGTGAATGACCCGGTGACGCCTGCCGAGCCGTTCGGCAACGTTCCTCCCGATGGCGTCCGGGCAGGAGATCGCCGGGCCGGACGGATAGACGAGGTGGATGGTCGTCGACACGCGCAACCGTGTGCTTCAGTGGGGAATCTTCGATGATTCGAGGAGGAGCGAGGCCGGACTTTCCACCCGATCGGGCACGGCCGGACCTTAGCATGCGCCTCCGGACCGCTCTAGGCCGCGTCGGCCAGGGCTGCGCGATCCCGGTCGTCGAGGGGACGCCCGGCCACCTTCCGGTAGAGGGACCGGAACGCGCTGGCCGTTCGACTCCAGGTGAAGGTGGCCGCTCGGGAGCGTCCCCGCCGGGAAAGCTCCTCGCGCAGCGCCGGGTCGCTCCAGGCCTCCTTAACGGCCTCGGCGACGTCGCGCGGATCCCGGGGGTCGAAGAGGCGCGCAGCCCCACCTGCGACCTCCGGAAGGGAGGTGGAGGACGACGCCGCCACGGGAACTCCCAGGCGGAAGGCCTCCAGGACGGGCATCCCGAACCCCTCGAACATGCTCGGGAACACGACGAGCCGGCTCGCCTCGTAGACCGCGCGGAGGTCGCCGGGCGGGAGGAACCCCATCGAGGACACCTGGTCGCCGAGCCCGAGCTCGGCGATGCGGGCGCGAAGCTCCGGGAAGAAGCGGTTCTCCTTCCCGGTGAGCACGAGGGGAACCTGGAGCCGGTCGTCGCGGCGCAGCATCGCGAGCGCCTCGAGCAGGGCGCGGTGGTTCTTGTGCGGCCAGGCCTGCGCCGGATAGAAGGCGAAGGTGGCGGGGAGGCCGAGACGGCGGCGGGCGGCCTCGACCTCCGCCGCGGTCAGCGGCGGGTAGGCGTCGACGGCCGGGGCCAGATGGATCGCCTGGACCTTCCCGGGCTCGAGACCGTAGGTCCGGACGAGATCCTCCTTCCCCCACCTGGAGATGGCCACCACGCTGGCGGCGCGGCGGCAGAGGTCCGGATACACGGCCTGCCGGGCGGCGAGCTCGGCTGCGGAGAAGAACCCGGGCAGGTGGACGTGCTGCAGGTCGTACGGCATGTAGATCGTCGGCAGGGACGTCCGGAAGCCGTCCTGGAGCGTGAGGTGCACCACGTCTGCTCCCGCCCGCTCGACGGTGCCGTCGGACTCCGGAGCGCCCCCGGATCGGCGAAACACGCCCAGGGCTCGTCGCCAGGCGGTCGGCGCTCGGCCCTTCGCCTCCAGGGGGCGGCAGGGACCCACGAGGTGCGGCCTCAGCCAGTCCCACTGTCCCGGCGTCACCAGGAACAGGTATTCCTCCGGCCCGGAGGGGAGGGAGGAAAGTCCGTGGGCCAGGCCGAGGATGACCTGCTGGACCCCACCGTGGGTGCCGTCGGGGATTCGAGCGTCGAGACAGACGCGTAGACTGCGGGTGCTCATCACGGTCTGGAGCGATTGTATCCGGAATCGCGAACGGAGGGCTCCACGCCTGCACTAGAATGGTCGAGCCTGGACCCCGCATGAGCACCCGCCCCACTCCTCGGCTCGCCGACCTGCCCCCGTCTCCTGCCGGAAGGACCGGCTGGCCGTGGAACGTCGAGACCCCTCCCGTGGATGGGCCGGCCTCGGCCTGGCCTTCCGTCACCGTGGTCACCCCGTCCTTCAACCAGGTGAGCTTCATCGAGGCCACGATCCGCTCGGTGCTGCTGCAGGGACATCCGCGGCTCGAGTACCGGGTCGTGGACGGCGGCTCGACCGATGGCTCGATCGCCGTGATCGAGCGCTATGCCCCGTGGCTCTCCGGATGGTCCTCGGAGCGCGACACCGGGCCGGCGCAGGCCCTCAACCGGGGATTCGCAGGCGCGGCCGGCGACGTCGTGGCGTGGCTGAACAGCGACGACCGCTACCTGCCAGGCACGCTCCAGGCGGTGTCCCGTGCGACGCAGGATCGTCCGGACGCCGCGGCGTGGGTGGGAGCGTGCCGGTCGGTGGGGGCGGACGGTCGCGTCCTTTACGTGAACATGCCGCACGGCCTCGCGCTGCCCGACCTCGCCGACTGGATGGGCGCCGGTTGGTTCGCGCAGCCCGCCTCCTTCTATCGGCGCGATGCCCTCTCGCGGGCCGGCTCCCTCGACGAGGGGCTCCAGTCCTCCTTCGACGTGGACCTCTTCATCCGCCTGGCGCGGTTGGGTCCCATCGCCCCAACGGACGCCCTGTGGGCCGAGGAGACCGTGCATCCCGCCGCGCGCACCAGCGCCGCTCCCGGCCGATCCTTCGCGGAGCTGCGGATCGTCCAGGCACGGCACGGGTACGAGGCCCTGGCGATCCGCGCGCTCACGGCGGAGCTTCAGGAACTGGCCGGGTACCGGCGCCTTCGCTTCGCCGACTGCCTCCGCCGGGCGCTCTCCTCGACGCTCCTTGGCAGGCCCTGGAGGCCTGGGGTTCCACCGCCGGGCTCGTCGCGCCGATGAGCGCGCCGGAAACCGGTCCCGGGCAAGAGCCGCGCCTGCGCAGGCTCGCCATCGTCGAGTTCACCATGAGCGCCGGCGGGGTCGAGCGGGTGCTCAAGGGGCTCGCCGGCGCCCTCCTCGAGATTCCCGAGGCCACCGGCTGGGACGTCACGCTGCTGCTCTGCCGGTACAACTCGGCCCACAAGCCCGTGATCTGGCCCGCGGAGCTCTCCGGGCCCCGGCTTCACGTGGAGTGGATGGGGGAGGGGAACCCGGTCAGCCGCGCCATCGACCCGGTGGCGCACGCACAGGGAGTGCTCGGCCTCCCCTTCACCCGCATCCCCGGCTACCTCGCGGCGCGCGCGATCCGGAAGCTGGGCCCGGCGCCGCTGCGGGCCGCGCTGGGAGACCCGCTCGCGCTCATCTCCCGCGCCAGCCGGCGCTTCGACGCGATGCTCTTCACCTACCCTTTCTGGCTCGCCGCGCCCCCGCTCCACTGCGCAGTGCTCTGCTCCCCGTCCGACCTCAACTTCAAGCACTTCCTTCCGGACGGCAGCCTGCGCCGAAGGATCCACGAGAGGGCGCTGCGCAGCTGGCTCGAGCGCTCCGATCGCCTGCTCGTCTACGGACAGGCCATGGCCGAGGAGCTGAAGCGCTTCTATCCGGAGCACGCCGGCAAGACCGTCCCGGTCCACCTCGGCGTCACCACCGGACGACCGGCTCCCTCGGCCGAGGCGCTGTCGACGCTTCGAAGGGAGCGGGGGCTGCCGGACCGGTTCGCGCTCGTCACCGGGTGGATCACCCCGCACAAGAACCCGCTCGTCGTGGTCCGAGCGCTCGCCGAGCTGCGCCGGCGCGGGGTCGAGATGCCCGTGGTCTTCGTCGGGCCAAACGCCACGGAGCTGGCCGTGGGCGCGCCACCGGGCTTCAACGCCCCGTACGTGGCGAGCGTGCAAGCTGCCATGCGAGAGGGGGGGCTCGCCCACGGTCGCGACGTCTTCACCCTGGGCTACGTCAGCGACGACGAGCTCGAACGACTCTTCCACCTCGCGACCGCCTACGTATTCCCCACCCGCTACGAGGGGTTCGGGCTCCCCAGCCTGGAATCCACCCTCGCCGGCTGCCCGGCCGTGGTCTCCTCGATCCCGCCGCTCCTCGAGCAGGACCTCGCCCTGGGTGGCGCCTACCGGGTATTCGACCCTGACGACGCGAATGCCCTGGCAGACCAGCTGGCCTGGATCCTGGAGCACGAGCAAGAGGCGCGGGCCACGGCGCGGGCGGCCGCCGTCCGTGTGGCCGCCTGCTACGACTGGAAGAGCACGGCGCGTGCCTACCTAGCGAACGTCATGGACGTCGTCGTGGGGCGTGAACGGCAGGCTCCGGACCAGGCGCGCTGAGCAGGGCGACCGTCCGCCTCGCCACCTCTCCCCACGTGAGCGGCTCACGGAGGAGCCGCGTCGGGGCCGGGCGTCCGAGCGCAGCCGCCACCCCGTCCGGATCCTCGAAGTCCACCTGGCTCTCCCCCGGCAACCCGATCTCGTCGAACACCTCCAGGCGCGAGGCCACGATGCGAGCCCCGGCCGCCGCGGCCTCGATCACCGGAAGTCCGAACCCCTCGTACCGCGTGGGAAAGAGGACGGCCCGGGCGCTGGCCATGAGGGGCGCCACCTGTGCGTGCGGCACGAACCCCAGGTGGGAGATGTCGTGCTCGATCCCGAGGCGGCGCGCGAGCGGACGGAGTTCGCGCTCCCAGAGGGGGGTCCGCTGCCCGGTCAGCACCAGCCGTTCCTGGACCCGCCCGCCCCGGCGCAGGGTGGCGTAGACCCGGAACAGCCGGTCGTGCCCCTTGTGCGGCCAGGTGGCCGCCGGACAGTAGAGGAATGAGCCCGCGACCAGTCCAGCAGGCAGCGGGCCCGTGGAGGTCAGGTCCTCGCGCTCCACGCCGAGGGGGATGGCGATTCCCTTCCCGGGCGCGAGGCCACATCTCGCCTCCAGCGTCCGGAGGGTGAACTCGCTGATCGCGATGACCCGCGCGGCCCGGTCCAGGCTGCGTGGGTACACCCTGGGTCGAAAGGTCCGGTCGAAGAGCCCGAAGTGACCGGGCAGCACCAGATGCTGCACGTCGACCGCGGTGAGGACCGCCACCCCTGGCGCGCGGTGCGGAAAGATCGACTGCTGGGGGAAGAGCGTGACGTCGGGCCGGGCACTCGCGAGCACCCGCTCCGACGCCCGGTCGCGCCACGGCGTGTAGGCCTCGGCGATGCGACGGCCGACGAGCTCGCGAGCGCCGTACGGCATCACCACCTTCGTCCATCCGCGCCCATCGAGCTCGCGGTCCAGGTCGCGGTCGAGGACGAGCAGCAACTCGTCTTCACCAGCCACCGCAGGCATGTGGCGCACGAGCGCCCTCACGTAGGTCTCGGCCCCGCCCACCTGGCCGGGCCGGAGCGAGAGGAGGCTCAGGGCGATGCGCACCGCGCCATTCTACGTGGC